>Ga0157375_10003631_pt1 | contig 13384 bp, 11 predicted proteins | sample M35metaG_FD_115311 | JGI IMG/M metagenome (GOLD analysis project Ga0157375, IMG submission 115311) | Miscanthus rhizosphere microbial communities from Kellogg Biological Station, Michigan, USA - M3-5 metaG | ecosystem: Host-associated > Plants > Roots > Rhizosphere > Soil | place: USA: Michigan...
ACTTCGCAGAAGATACCGCCGATTTCGGCCGCGACCTTCTCGCCTTTATCCGCATCGCGGTCGAAGACGGCGACCTTGGCGCCCTTGGCGGCCAGCGCCCTTGCGGTCGCTTCGCCCAGTCCCGATGCGCCGCCGGTGACGACTGCCGCAATTCCATCGATCTTCATGCTACCTCCTTGTTCCCCGGCGAAGGCCGGGGCCCAGGACCCGGCCCCAAGCCGGGTTACCCCATGTTTGCCCAATCTCTTTCAAGCCCCCTGCGGGGCTCCTGGCCCCCGGCCTACGCCGGGGAACTGGTTGGTTCAATCACTGCAAGCACCGTGCCTTCGCTGACCTGAGTGCCTGCCTTGGCGTTCAATTCCGTGACGATCCCGTCGAACGGCGCGACCAGTCCATGTTCCATTTTCATGGCCTCAAGGGTCAGCAAACGTTGCCCCTTGGCAACCTTGTCCCCCTGAGAAACTTCAACGCTGGTCACCTTGCCCGGCATCGGTGCGATCAATGCGCCGTCCGCGGCGGAGGCGCCAACGCTTCCGCGCACCGCCCGCTCGAACTCATAGGCCTGCCCCTCGTAGAAGACGACCACGCGCTCGTCGTCCCGGAAGCCCGAGGCGGCCGCGATTGGCTCGTCGTCGAGAAGAACGCGCCGGAATTCTCCACCATGCCCGAGGCTCGCCGATGGCTGGCTCGCCGCATTCAGACGGAAGCCCGCGAGCCCGGCGTCCGGATCGCCCTCGTCTTCTGCCGTCGCGACTGCAGCGGCAGCGCGCCAGATCGAATCGTCCGGGTCGGCATTGGGCACCAATTGATCGAGCTTGCGCTCGATGAACCCGGTATCGATCCGCGCATCGCTGAAATCCTCGTCGAGCAGCGCGTTGAAGAGGAAACCGGCATTGGTCTTCACCGGCCAGACTTCGGCCTCGTCAAGGATCGAAGCCAGTTCGCCAATCGCTTCTTCGCGCGTGTCGCCGCGCGCCACTAATTTGGCGATCATCGGGTCGTAGAAGGGCGAAATCGCATCGCCTTCTTCGACGCCGGTCTCAATGCGGCCGTCTTCGCCCAGGTCAAAATGCTCGAGCTTGCCGACACTCGGCAGGAAGCCCTTGGCCGGATCCTCCGCATAAAGCCGCGCTTCGATTGCCCAGCCGTCGATCGTCAATTCGTCCTGCGCCAGTGGCAGCTTCTCGCCGCTGGCCACTCGCAGCTGCCATTCGACCAGGTCCTGTCCGGTTATCTCCTCGGTCACGGGATGCTCGACTTGAAGGCGGGTGTTCATTTCCATGAACCAGATGCGGTCGCCTTTCAGGCCCTCGCTGGCATCGGCGATGAATTCGATCGTCCCCGCGCCCTCATAATTGACCGCCTTGGCCGCGCGCACCGCCGCCGACGTCACCGCCTCACGCGTCGCCTCGTCCATGCCAGGAGCCGGCGCTTCCTCGATCACCTTCTGGTGGCGGCGCTGAAGCGAGCAGTCGCGTTCGAACAGATGGACGACATTGCCGTGACTGTCGCCAAACACCTGCACCTCGATGTGGCGCGGCGCGAGGATGTATTTTTCGAGGAGGACGATGTCATTGCCGAACGAGCTCGACGCCTCGCGCTTGCAGCTTTCCAGCGCGTCCTGGAAATCCTTGGAGGCATCGACCTTGCGCATGCCCTTGCCGCCGCCGCCGGCGACCGCCTTGATCAGCACCGGATAGCCGATGGCGTCGGCTTCCTTTTGCAGCCGCTTCGGATCCTGGTCCTCGCCGAGATAGCCGGGCGTCACTGGCACACCGGCATCCGACATCAGCTTCTTCGCCGCATCCTTGAGGCCCATGGCGCGGATGCTGTCGGGCTTCGGTCCGACCCAGACGAGACCGGCCTTGATCACCGCCTCAGCGAATTCCGCATTCTCAGACAGGAAGCCGTAACCCGGGTGGATGGCCTCGGCGCCCGTCTCCTTGGCTGCGTCGATGATCTTTTCGCCGCGCAAATAGCTCTCGGCAACGGCCGAGGGCCCGATATGCACCGCCTCATCCGCCATGCGCACATGCAGAGCCTTGGCGTCGGCGTCCGAATAGACCGCGATCGTGCGGATCCCCATCGTCCGCGCGGTGCGAACGATGCGGCAGGCAATCTCGCCCCGGTTGGCGATCAGCAGCGACTGGATCATGCCGGATCGCCTAGCCGGTTCACGGCGCCGTTGGGAAGTCCGGGGATATCCCGAACATCACGATCGATTTGCCCGAAGCGCGGATTGTCCGGTTCCCGGGTTCGATAAAAGCCCGCGATGCGCTTCAGGTCCGCAGCATAGTCGCCCGTCGGCCGGATCGCAGAGCCGATCGCGGCCTTTCGTGTCCGGCGATTGATCCAAGCAGGCACGATCGGCACTCCGGCGCCCATCGCGATATGGTAGAATCCCGATTTCCAGCGGCCATCGCTGTCGCGGGTTCCTTCCGGAGCGATCACCAGTGCCAGCTCGTCGCGCTTGGCGAATTCAGCCACGACCTGCTCGACGTAATTCGACCGTCTCGTACGATCCACCGGAATACCACCCATATCGAACATGAACCGCCGCATCGGCCAGCGGAACAGGCTTTGCTTGCCGATGAAGCTCGGGTGGATGCCAAGCTCATCCGTCGCGCCGAGGAAAACCGCGAAGTCCCAGTTGGACGTGTGCGGCGCTCCAACCAGGATGAATTTCCTGTCCGCCGGCGGGGTGCCCTCAATGTGCCATCCGCGCATTCTGTAGAGCGCGACAAAGGCTGAGCGAACCAGGCGCGATGAAAGTGAAGGCCCGGACAATCCGATGTCAGCTGCGGGCAGCGATTACTGCGCCGGGCAATCTGTGGTGCGCGAAGAGAAGCTGAGGTTCATCACCTTCCAGGCTCCATTGTCGCGAACGAGGTCGAAGTGGTCGACACCGCAATTGCTGACCTTGCCGTCAACCCGGACGACGAACGGGGCCCAGACCATCGCCACATCGCCGTCGATATCGATCGCCGGGTCGCTGATGCTCTCCTGGAAGCCCGATCCCGGCGTCACGCGCTGCGCAAACTGGCTCCAGCTTTCCTGCCGCAAGCCGCTCGACGATGCCCGCGTGCCCGTAGCGGTGACACGGCCGTCGGGGTGAACCTGACGCAGCATTCCCGCGGCATCGCCGCGCTCGAAGGCCGCGAAGAGCGAATTGATCGGCGCCAAAACGGCGGCGGTCTCGAAATCGGGCGGCGGCAGTGCGCTGGCCGGCGGCAGTCCCTGAGCGGCAGCCAAAGCGAGAAATTCCAACATCATGCGCATTACATCCTGAAGACGCCGAACTGCGGCCGGTCGGGAATCGGGGCGTTCAGCGTGGCTGCGAAGGCCAGTCCCAAGACGTCGCGCGTCTGGGCCGGGTCGATGATCCCATCGTCCCATAACCGCGCGGTCGCGTGCCAGGGATTGCCCTGCGCCTCATAATCGTCGCGAATCGGCTGTTTGAAGGCCTCGGCCTGCTCCGGCGTCCATTTGTCGGCGTCGCGATGGACAGTCGCGAGCACGCTCGCCGCCTGCTCGCCGCCCATGACCGAGATGCGGCTGTTCGGCCATGTGAAAAGGAAACGTGGGCTGTAGGCCCGGCCGCACATGCCGTAATTGCCGGCGCCGAAGCTGCCGCCGATCAGCACCGTGACTTTTGGCACTGTCGCCGTGGCCACTGCCGTCACCAGCTTGGCACCGTGCTTGGCAATGCCCTCGGCCTCATATTTTCCGCCGACCATGAAGCCGCTGATGTTCTGCAGGAACAGCAATGGAATACGCCGCTGGCAGGCCAGTTCGATGAAATGCGCGCCCTTGACCGCGCTTTCGCTAAACAGGACGCCGTTGTTGGCGAGGATCGCGACCGGCATGCCCCAAATGTGCGCAAATCCACAAACCAAAGTGCTGCCATAGAGCGCCTTGAATTCATGGAACTCGCTGCCGTCGACGATGCGGGCGATCACCTCGTGCACGTCATAAGGCGCGCGAACGTCATCGGGGATGACACCGTAGAGCTCTTCCGGGTCGTAAGCCGGCGGCCGCGGCTCGCGCAGCTCGACCTCAGCCCCACCCTCCGCGCCGAGATGCGACACGATGTCGCGGACGATGGTCAGCGCATGCTCGTCATTCTCGGCGAGGTGGTCGACCACGCCAGATTTGCGCGCATGGAGGTCGCCACCGCCCAGATCTTCGGCTGAAATCTCCTCGCCGGTCGCTGCCTTCACCAGCGGCGGCCCGGCCAGGAAGATCGTGCCCTGGTTGCGGACGATGACGCTTTCGTCGCTCATCGCCGGCACGTAGGCGCCGCCGGCCGTGCAACTGCCCATGACGCAGGCGATCTGGGCGATGCCCTTTGACGACATCTGCGCCTGGTTGAAAAAGATGCGCCCGAAATGCTCGCGGTCGGGGAAGACTTCGGCCTGGTGCGGCAGGTTCGCACCGCCGCTATCGACGAGGTAGACGCAGGGTAGGCGGTTCGCTTCCGCAATCTCCTGCGCGCGGAGATGCTTCTTGACCGTCATCGGATAATAGGTGCCGCCCTTCACCGTGGCGTCATTAGCGACGATCATAACTTGGCGGCCCGACACCCGGCCGACGCCGGCGATCATGCCCGCACCCGGCACTTCACCCTCATACATGTCGCAGGCGGTCAGCTGACCGATTTCGAGGAAAGGCGATCCAGGATCCAGGAGCCGTTCGACCCGCTCGCGAGGGAGCAGCTTGCCGCGCTCGACGTGGCGCGCGCGATGTTTTTCCGAGCCGCCTTTGGCCGCTTCGGCAACGTCGCCGCGCAGACGCTCGGCAAGCGCGCGATTATGATCGAAACGCGCGCGGAACTCTTCGCTGTCCGGGGAGATTTTACTGTCGATGCGCGGAGCGCTCATGCCCTTCAGCCATCCGTTGGTCGAATTCTACTCCCGACCGCCTAGCCGCTCGCTAGGGGCATTGCAAAGCAGTCGAAAGGCCTAACCCATGAAACGTCCGTCCCTCCTCGTCTTCGCTTCCGCGCTCGCGCTCACCGTCGGCGTCTCCGCGTGCCAGAAATCCGGCGAGACCACTCAGGCCGAAGCGGTGAAAGGCAGCGACCTTGGCATCACCAAGGCATCGATGGACACCAGCGTAAAGCCGGGCGACGACTTCTACGCTTATGCCAACGGCGCGTGGATGAAGTCGGCGGAGATTCCGGCCGACCGTTCCAGCATCGGCAGCCACCTCGTCGCCGACCAGCAGACCGAGAAAAACCTCAATGAACTGATCGCCGACCTGCAGAAGTCCAATCCGGACGCGAACACCGACGCCGGCCGGGTGAAAGCGGTCTACAGCAGCTACCTCGACACCGCGACGATCGACAAGCAGGGCATGCAGCCCATCCAGGCCGACTTGCAGCGCATTGCCGCTATCCAGGACAAGACCCAGCTCGCCACGGCAATCGGCGCCAACGTCCGCGCCGACGTCGATCCACTGAACGCCACCGACATGTCGACAGAAAACCTGTTCGGCATCTTCGTCAGTCAGGCGCTCGCACAGCGCGAGGTCGTGCCCTACATCATGCAGGGCGGCCTCGGCATGCCCGAGCGCGAATACTACCTCTCGGGTGACGCCGACATGAAGGCGCACCAGGCGGCCTACCGCAAATATGTCGCCGACATCCTGACCGCGGCCGGTATTCCCGACGCAGCGGCAAAGGCCCAGAACATCTGGAACCTCGAACTCAAAATCGCTGAGGCACAGGCCACCCGCGAAGAGCGCGACGATTGGTCCAAGGCGACGCAAATCTGGAGCCAGGATGATTTCGCGAAGAAGGCGCCGGGCCTCGACTGGAAAGCGTTCTTCGCGGCCGCACAGCTCGGCAGCCAGCAGAAGTTCGAAGCATTCGACTCGGGTGCCATTCCGAAGCTGGCCGCACTTGTCGGCTCGGAACCGCTGGACAGCTGGAAGGACTGGCTGACCTTCCACCAGATCAACCAGAACACGGCCGTATTGCCGACCAAGCTCGACCAGCTGAGCTTCGCCTTCAACGGCAAGGAATTGACCGGTGCCGAACAGCCGCGGCCGCGCGACAAGCGGGCCATCGGCTTCGTCAACGCCTCTGTCGGCGACGCCCTCGGCAAGCTCTACACCGACAAATATTTCCCGGCCTCGGCCAAGGCCGCGATCCAGGAGATGGTGAAGAACATCAAGGACGCGTTCGTCCGCAGGATCGACACGCTCGCATGGATGGCGCCCTCAACAAAGGAGGAGGCCAAGAAGAAGGTTGCGTCGATGACCGTCGGCGTCGGCTATCCCGACAAGTGGACCGACTATTCCTCGCTGAACGTCGCCGCCGACACCGCTTATGCCAACAAGCAGGCGGCGGAGAAGCTGCGCTACACGCAGCAACTCGCCAAGATCGGCAAGCCGCTCGACACCGGCGAATGGTGGATGAACGCCCAGCTGGTGAACGCCGTCAACCTGCCGGTGCAGAACGGCCTCAACTTCCCGGCCGCGATCCTGCAGCCGCCCTTCTATGACCCGAAGGCCGAAGCCGCGTTCAACTATGGCGCGATCGGCGCGGTCATCGGCCATGAGATCAGCCACAGCTTCGACGATGCCGGCGCGCAGTTCGATTCCACCGGCTTGATGCGCAACTGGTGGACACCGCAGGACTTTACCGAGTTCAAGAAGCACGCGCAGTCACTGTCGGACCAGTTCGACACCTACGAGCCCTACCCGGGCCTTCACGTGAAGGGCGCGCTAACGCTGGGCGAGAACATCGCCGACGTCGCCGGCCTGCAGGCGGCTTATGACGCCTATCATGCCTCATTGGGCGGCAAGGACGGCCCGACGATCGATGGCTTCACCGCCGACCAGCGCTTCTTCATCGCCTATGCGCAGTCCTGGGCGACGAAGATGCGCGAAGCGGCCATGCGCCAGCGCATCGCCACCGACGGTCATGCGCCGGGCCAATATCGCGCCCTGACGGTCCGCAACATCGACGCCTGGTACAAGGCCTTCAACGTCCAGCCGGGCGAGAAGCTGTACCTGGCACCCGACAAGCGCGTGCCGATTTACTAAGCGACGTGCATGTGAGCCTTCCGCCACGGGGTCAGCCCGTGACGGAGGGCTCGCGCAAGGCGCTTGACCCGCCAAACATTTCAGACCTACCCAGTCGCTCGCATGTCACTCTCGATCGCCATCTTCACGCAGCGCCCGGTCCGCCTCTGGTGGCGCGGCCGCATAGACGCGGCGCGATGGCGCGACTGATCCAAACGAAAACGGATCTCTCGACTGCCCGCCCGCCAAACGGCGGGCTTTTTTGTATCAGGTGAAGCTTCATGCATAAGTTGTTGTCATGCTGATCGCGCTCCTCATTCCGCTGGGTCTCGCGATCATCGCTTATTCCTTTGCCCTGGCGCGCGCTGCCATTGCCAAAGGTGCCCGCCCCGACGGCGAGGCCCTGGCACTCGGGCTCGTCGTCAACTTCTTCGATACGCTCGGGATCGGCTCGTTCGCGCCGACGACGGCCTGGTTCAAGTTCCGCAAGCTCGTCCCCGACCGGCTGATCCCGCCGACGATGCTTGTGGGCCTGACGCCGCCGGCAATGGCCCAGAGCATCATCTTCCTCGTCCTGCTGGGCGTGCTGGTCGACCCGGTGCTGCTGTTCGGAGGGGCGATCGCAACTCTCATGGGCGGCCTGGTCGGCGCGCCTCTGGTGGCCCGTGCGCGCGTTTGGATTGTCCAGATGATTGTCGGCATCGGGCTAACCCTGGCCGCTATCGCCTACGCCATGACGAACCTGCACCTGTTCCCGGGAGGCGGCACCGCGACCGGCCTGGCCCCGGGGCCGACCGTCATCGCGATTGCCGCCAGTTTCGGTTTCGGACTTCTCGCCAATTTCGGGGTCGGCAATTATGCCCCCACCCTGGTCATGCTAAGCCTGATGGGGATGGATCCCCGCCTTTGCTTCCCGATCATGGCGACCGGCGGCTCGCTGATGGGTGCCGGCGCCAGCGTCCGGCACATCGCCATCGGTGAAATCGACCTCCGTATCGTGCTTGGCCTGTCGATCGGCGGCATTCCGGCGGTGCTGGTGGCGGCTTTCATCGTCAAATCGATGCCGCTGGACATCCTGCGCTGGCTCGTTTTTGCTGTCGTCGTTTACGCAGCCGCGGTGATGCTTGGCGCAGCCATGAACGGACGACGAGAGCACAAGGCAGAGGGCGCGACGGCGCCGGTGATCGCATCATGACGCAATCCCTCAATCGCGATTTCGAAAAGTACGACCAGGTCCGCAAGCCACATACCTATCGGCTGGCCGAAGATGAGCGCGACGAGTTCGATGAAGACTATGAAATCGCGACACTCGACTTCGCGCCCTTCCTGCACGGCGATGCCGCCGACAAGGCGCGTTTCGCCGATCATTTCGTCAGCGCACTGCGCGACATCGGTTTTGCCGTCCTCACCAACCATGGCGTCGACCCTGCCCTGTACGAGGAACTACACGACGGGGTCGTCAACCTCTTCACATCCACCCCGCTTGCCCAGAAGATGCGCTTCCGCGCGGCCCGCTTCGGCTCCGTCAGCCAGGGATATTTCCCCCTCGAGGAAACCAGCGACATCCACCCCGACCTCGTGGAAGGCTGGGTCTGGTGCCGGCGCGCCTTCGACATTCCGCAACAACGGGACGGGCCGTTTGAGGCCGAAGAGTTCTGGCCGGACGCGTCCTTCGAACCTTATTTCCGTCGCCTGGTGCTCGCCCATGAGCCTTTGTTCAAGCCGATCGCCCGAGCCATGTTCATGGGGCTCGACGTCGATCCGCACATTTATGATCGCAAGCTGACCGAGACCAACTTCGGACTCAGGCTCAACTACTATCCGCCGATGACCGCGGAACAGGACGATTCGGGCGCGGGAAGGCTACTAGGGCATGAGGACGTAGACCTTTTCACCATCCTTCCCGCCACGCGCGTCGAAGGACTGCAGGTCTGGAACCATCGCAGCAAAAAGTGGGTGCGCATGAACGCACCTCCGGGCTCTATCATCATCAACACCGGCGATTACATGCAGCGGATCAGCAACGACTTGCTGCCGTCCACCACACATCGCGTAGGCAAGCCGGGCGACAGCTCGCATCTCGATAAGGCGAGGGTGTCGTTCCCAATCGCGGTCTATGTCTGGGAAGACGAGGTGCTCGAAGTCCTGCCAGGCCTGGGTGAGCCCAAATATCCGCCGATCAAGGCGATCACCTTCCACACGCGCAGCACTAGCAAGTTCTACGGCGAGGATTACGCCGTTGACGCCGGCTAGGCCCCGATCAGCTCCCTACCAATCAGCATCCGGCGGATCTCGTTCGTTCCAGCGCCGATGTCGAGGAGCTTGGCGTCGCGGTAATAGCGTTCGACCGGCCAGTCCTTGGTGTAGCCAGCACCGCCCAATGCCTGCACCGCTTCGTTGGCGACCTTCACCGCGCTTTCGCTGGCAAGCAGGATCGCGCCAGCCGCGTCGAAGCGCGTCGTCTTGCCCGCATCGCAGGCTTTGGCGACCTGGTAGACGTAGGCGCGCGCCGAATTGAGCGCGACGTACATGTCGGCGACCTTGGCCTGCATCAGCTGGAAGCTGCCGATGGGCGTTCCGAACTGCTTTCGCTCGCGGACGTAGGGGATGACCACGTCGAGGCAGGCCTGCATGATGCCTAGCTGGATGCCGGCCAGCACCGTGCGCTCATAATCGAGGCCGCTCATCAGCACGCCGACGCCGCCATTCTCCGGCCCCATGATGTTGTCGGCCGGCACGAAGCAATCCTCGAACACAAGCTCTGCGGTCGGCGAGCCGCGCATGCCCAGCTTGTCGACCTTCTGGCCGATCGAGAAACCTTCCATGCCCTTCTCAATGAGAAAGGTGGTGATACCGCGGCTGCCCTCGCCGGTCTTGGCATAGACAACCAGTACATCGGCGTCAGAGCCGTTGGTGATCCAGAACTTGGTGCCGTTGAGCCGGTAGCCATTGCCCGACTTCTCGGCCTTCAGCTTCATCGAGACGACGTCGCTGCCGGCGCCAGCCTCGCTCATCGCCAGGCTCCCGACATGCTCGCCGCTGATCAGCTTGGGGAGGTATTTCTTCTTCTGCTCGTCGTTCGCCCAGCGGCGGATCTGGTTGACGCAAAGGTTGGAATGCGCGCCGTAGCTGAGGCCGACGGAGGCCGATGCCCGGGCCACTTCCTCCTGCGCGACGACATGTTCGAGATAGCCAAGGCCAAGCCCGCCCCATTCCTCCTCGACCGTGATGCCGTGGAGGCCCAGCTCACCCATTTGCGGCCAGAGGTGCTTGGGGAATTCGTCTTTCTCGTCGATCTCGGCGGCGATCGGCGCGATCTGCTCACGCGCGAAGCGCTCCGTCGTGTCGCGGATGGTATCGGCCATTTCGCCGAGGTCGAATTCGAGGCCGGGCATGGACATGCGGTTCTCCCTGATTGGCCGCGTCGCTAGCAGAGCGTTAGAGGCTTTTACAGAGCGCCCCGACTCCCTATGTGCGCTGCAACATCAAAGCTCCGCGAGGCAAAGCCATGGCCACCACCGCCGAAGATCCGATCGTCATCCTCTCCTACGCCCGCACACCGATGGGCGCGATGCAGGGGTCGCTTGCCGATGTTGCCGCGACCGATCTCGGCGCCACAGCCGTCAAGGCCGCCGTCGAGCGCGCCGGCGTGAAACCCGAAGACATCGACCGGATCTATATGGGCTGCGTGCTTCCGGCTGGCCTCGGCCAGGCCCCTGCCCGCCAGGCGGCGATCAAGGCCGGCCTCCCCAAGTCGGTCCAGGCGACGACCGTCAACAAGGTCTGCGGCTCCGGCATGCAGACGGTGATCATGGGCGAGGAAGCGCTGAAAGCCGGCAATGCCGACCTCATCGTCGCAGGCGGAATGGAGTCGATGACCAACGCGCCATATTTGCTGAAAAAGCACCGTTCGGGCGCGCGCATCGGCCATGACACCGCCTACGATCACATGTTCCTCGACGGCCTTGAGGATGCTTATGAGGCGGGCCGCGCCATGGGCACGTTCGCGCAGTGCACGGCCGACGAATACCAGCTGACGCGTGAGGAGATGGACAATTACTCCATCGAGAGCCTGACGCGCGCCAAATCGGCGATCGACAATGGCGGCTTCAAGGACGAGATCGTCCCCGTCACCATCAAGGGCCGCGCCGGGGATACCGTCGTCGATACGGACGAAGCGCCGGGCAAGGGCCGCCCCGACAAGATCCCGCAGCTGAAACCCGCTTTCGCCAAGGAAGGCACGATAACTGCCGCGACCAGCTCTTCCATCTCGGACGGCGCCGCCGCGGTTGTCCTCGCCCGACAGTCCACGGCAAACGAGCAGGGCCTGTCGCCGGTCGCCCGCATCGTCGCCAGCGCCGCCCATGCACAAGAGCCGGCGCAGTTCACCGTCGCCCCGATCGGCGCCATCGACAAGGTGCTGAAGAAGGCCGGCTGGGGCGTCGGCGACGTCGACCTCTGGGAAGTCAACGAAGCCTTCGCCTGCGTCGCCATGTTCGCGATGAAAGACCTCGGCATCCCGCACGACAAGATCAACGTCCACGGCGGCGCCACCGCGCTCGGTCACCCGATCGGCGCCAGCGGCACCCGCATTATCGTCACGCTCATCAATGCGCTTAAGGGCAGGGGCTTGAAGCGCGGTGTCGCCACGCTCTGCATCGGCGGCGGCGAAGCGACGGCTGTGGCGGTCGAGCTCGTCTAGCCAAAAAAGATCGTGAACAACGGCACCCTCAAGAATTCTTTACAGGGTCATTTCTTGGGGTCGTAGGCGATGCATTCCACCTCTAGCAATGCGCCCATTGCCAAGCCGTTGGCGCCGAATGCTGAGCGGGCCGGAAACTTCCCGTCGGGGAAATAGGTCACATAAACCTCATTGAAGGCCGGCCAGTCCTTCATGTCGGCGAGGAACACGGTGCACTTGGCGACGTCGCCCCAGCCAAGCCCGGCCTGCTTCAGGGCCGAGCCGAGACCGTCCATCGCGTGCCTGGATTGCGCCGCGATGCCTTCGCCGAGCTTGCCATCGGGGCCGATCCCCAGAGATCCCGAAAGATAGACCGTGTCGCCCGCGCGGACGGCGCTGGAGAACGGCAGCCGCTGCCCGTTGAATGTCGGCTCGCCGATCCGCTCGACGCCGGCCGAGGCATTGCCCGTCATCATCAAAACTCCGCATGTGAATGCCGCCAGAAACTTCATGAACACTCCCCCGCCGTCATCCCATCAAGACGATGTCCCAGCTATATTTGTGTGGGTCAGCGGTGTTGCGGACGGCCACCGATGTTGGCGCATCGGCGCCGAGCACCTTGTAGAGGGTGTCCGCCGCATTCAGCGTCGCTTCCTCGGGGAAATAAAGCTGCGCGATATTCCTCTGGATCTTGCCCCGAATGTCGAAATGGATGTGCGGCGTCCGCCGGCCGATCGGCGAGTCATAGCTACCGGGCTTGATGGTCACGATCCGCCAGTCGCCCTTTGCGTCACTGACGATCGTCGCGAACCCCTGGAAATCGGGATCGAGCTGCGCGACTGCCGGGTCGCTGGGATGGGCGTAGCGGCCCGCCGCATTGGCCTGCCAGAGGTCTAGCCGGGCGCCGGCGATCGGGTTTCCCTTCTGATCGAGCACTCGGCCGGTCACTTCGATTACCTGTCCGCTGGCCTGCTTCGCATGGCCCTTCAGCCAAGTCAGGTCCGCATCGTTCTCGGCCGGCGGCGATAGCGGGAAAAAGGGCCCTAACGGCGACTCCGCGGTTAATGGCCGCTCGGCGAATGCGCGTGCTCCCGATGCCAGTACGAGTCCCGCCGACGCCAGACCGGCACCCGCGAACGTCCGCCGCGATAGGTGGATTTGCCCCATGGCCGTGCCCCCTGCTCCCAGAAGGGCTGGAGTCCTGCGCTTTCAGGCAAATCGAGTCAAACAAGGAAACGGCGGCCCCTTCCGAGACCGCCGCTTCCCAGTAACCACGCTGCTGCCGCAAGAGCGGAAGCCGGCGCGGATTTGCTTAGCCGCGCTCCGGCTCCGGCGGCGGCGGCGGCGGCGGTGGTGGCGGCGGGCATGCGTCCGTCGCCAGGATCACCGAGCCGTCCGGGCAGGTCTGCGTTGCCGGCGGAGGCGGCGGCGGAGGCGGAGGCGGCGGAGGCGGCGGCGGCGGCACTGGCTTGATCAGCGCCACGTCAGTCACCTCGTCCGAGTACTCCTTGTACTTCGTCTCGAACTTGGCCTTCCAGAGATAGAGCCCGAGCAGGCCGTGGAACACGACCGCGATAACGACCGCGATCAACAAGCCCTTCGGCGTCGTCGGCTTCGGGTCGTCGAACGGATTGTGCCGGTGCGGGACTTCAGTCGGTGATGCGTCAGACATAT
>Ga0157375_10003633_pt1 | contig 13382 bp, 13 predicted proteins | sample M35metaG_FD_115311 | JGI IMG/M metagenome (GOLD analysis project Ga0157375, IMG submission 115311) | Miscanthus rhizosphere microbial communities from Kellogg Biological Station, Michigan, USA - M3-5 metaG | ecosystem: Host-associated > Plants > Roots > Rhizosphere > Soil | place: USA: Michigan...
GATCGTGGTCACCGACCGCACAGTGCTGGATAGCCAGTTGCAGAACACCATCTACCAGTTCGAGCACGCCCAGGGCGTGGTCAAACCGATCAGTCGTGATTTTGGCAACCAGAGCAAATCCGAACAGTTAGCTGAGGCGCTGGCTGAACAGACGCGCATTATCATCGTCACCATCCAGACTTTTCCTGCATTGTTCGATGCCCTAGACAAGTACCCGAAGCTGGCTAGTGGGCGTTATGCGGTAATCGCTGACGAGGCACATTCTTCTCAAACTGGATCGTCGGCCAGTAAGCTAAAACAGATTCTAGGCAGCGATGCGCTGGACGCCGAGGAAATAAGTGCCGAAGAATTGTTGGACGCAGCCGTACAGGCGCGCCAACCCAATGAGCGCATCAGTTATTACGCTTTCACCGCCACGCCCAAGGCCAAGACCCTGGAGCTGTTCGGCCGCCCGGCCGACCCAACACTGCCGACCAGTTCCAGCAATAAGCCGGAAGCTTTTCATCTGTATTCCATGCGCCAGGCTATCGAGGAAGGTTTCATCCTCGACGTGCTGCGTAATTACACCACTTACAGTACTGCCTGGAAGATCGCCCACCCGGATGGCGAAGACGACGAGGTGGACAGCAAGAAGGCGAGAATCAAGCTAGCGCGCTGGGTGCGCTTGCACCCATACAACATTAGTCAAAAGGTTGAGGTGATAGTCGAGCACTTCCGCGCCAATATCCGCAATTTGCTCAATGGCCAGGCCAAGGCCATGGTGGTTACTAGCAGCCGCCAGGAAGCGGTGCGTTACCAGTTGGCGGTGAGAGCCTATGTACAGCAGATGGGTTACAGCGATGTGCACCCGCTGGTGGCGTTCTCCGGCAGCGTGCTTCCGGATGAGGTAATCCCCGAAGAGGTGACGGAAAGCAGCAGCCTGCTCAACCCCGACCTGAATGGTCGCGATCTGGCAATGGCGTTCGACACCCAAGACTTCAACGTGATGATCGCGGCCAACAAATATCAGACGGGCTTCGATCAGCCCAAGCTGTGCGCCATGTACGTAGACAAGAAGCTGCAAGGCGTGGACTGCGTGCAAACACTGTCGCGGCTGAACCGCACTTTCGGTGACAGCAAGGAAACCTTCATCCTCGACTTCTTCAACGAGCCGCAGGATATTCTCGACGCTTTCTTGCCGTATTACACCAAAGCCGAGCTGACCGATGTAACCGACCCGCAGATCATCTATGACCTGCAGAAGAAGCTGGATGCCGAGGGGATCTATCACTGGCAGGAGGTCGAGGCGTTTGCCATGGCTTTCTTTGACCCCAAGGCGGCGGCCAGCAAGCTCAGCTACTACTGCACTCCGGCAAAGGAGCGTTTTGCCAAGCGCTACGCCTTCTCGGTGGAGTCTCGCCAACAGGCGCTGGACTTCAAGCGCACTGCCGAAGGTAACGGCGACAGCAGCGGCCTGAAAAAAGCCGAGCACGCACTGAAAGAGGCCGGTGAGCAGATCGATCAACTCGACCTGTTCCGAAAGAACCTGCAGAGCTTCGTGCGCCTATACGAGTTCCTCTCGCAAATTGTGCCCTACGAAGACCGCGAACTGGAGCAGCTCTGCGTGTACGCCAAGCACTTGCACCCGCTGCTGCGCGTGGATCGCCTGCAACAAGATGACGTAGATGTTGGCGAGCTGCAACTGAGTCATTACCGCCTGAGCAAGCGCGCCGAACACCAGCTACGCCTGAACGAGGAACAAGGCGAATACACCCTCAAACCCGGCAGTGATGTGGGTAGCGGCAAGCCACATGACCCAGAAAAGAAGCGCTTGTCGGAAATCATCGAGGCGCTGAACGATATCTTCGGTGCTGAGGTGAGCGATGATGACCAGCTGCAGTTCCTCACTGGTATCGCTCAGCGCATCAGCCGCCAGGAAGATGTGATGGCTCAGGTGAACAACCACTCGGTGGATCAAGTGATGCACGGTCTGTTCCCCAAGCGCGTTCTGGACACCGTACTGGATGCCATGACCGACCATGAGAAGCTGTCGCTGGAAGTGCTGGATAACGAAACCAAGAGCCGTGCTTTTGCCTTGGTGATTTTGAAGATGCTGAAGACGGCGGCTAGCTTTGATGAGGATTCACGACGCGGTGCCTGACGGGCTGCTAACCCCGAGAGGGGTAATGATGGCAATTTCGAATTTTCACAGTGTGATGCGCCCGGTGCTGCTCGCCGCACAGAGCGGCTCGTCACTGCCACTCATAAAGCTCCGCGAGCGAGTTGCATCCCCATCGGGTGAGCTTATGCAGGCGCGTTGGCTGAAAATGCTTCAGCACTGTTTAGTCAAATCATGACAGGCACGTTGTTATCAAGGATGGTGGGATGAGTGACATACAGCTTTTTCGCTTGGGTGGCGCGGGCATTTCCTGTGAGTTGCCGGGGCGTGCGGTCGCGGTAGAAAAGCACCTACAAAACTTAATCGAATCCCAGATGGAGACCTTTCTAGGGGTGCGATTTATTGCGACTGAGTACACCACAGGTAAGACCCATAAGGGCCGTATCGACTCTCTAGGTCTGGACGAGAACGGCTGCCCGGTGATTATCGAATACAAGCGCCACAGTAACGAAAATGTGATCAATCAGGGACTGTTCTATCTCGACTGGTTGCTAGATCACCAGGCCGAGTTTCGCTGGCTGGTGATGGAAAAACTAGGTAAGGATGCGGCAGAGCAAATTGAGTGGAGCGGCACACGACTGTTATGTATAGCCGCAGACTTCACCCGCTACGACCAGCATGCCGTACAGCTGATTCAACGCAACATTGAGCTTATCCGCTACAAGCTATTTGGAGATGATCTGCTTCTGCTTGAGCTGGTCAATGTGGTGAGCATTGCGGATACCTCCGCTACAGCTAAGTCTGTGGACAGTGGCGCAGATAAACCTGCATCTATCAGTAAGGACAAGACTTGGCAGGAGCAACTAGCCCAAGCCCCGTCGGAAATCGCTGCGCTTTTCGAGCAAACGACCAGCTACCTGCATTCCCTCGGCGATGATGTTCAAGAAAAGCCCCTTAAGCTCTACCTGGCATTTCGCCGCCTGAAGAACTTCGCCAGCGTAGTGGTGCAGTCTAAGCGGCTGCAGCTTTACCTCAAACTCAATCCCGATTCAGTCGAGCTTATCGAGGACTTCAGCCGAGATGTGCGCTTCATCGGTCACTGGGGCACCGGCGATTTGGAACTGAGCCTGCGCACCCAGGCCGACTTGGAAAGGGCCAAAGCATTGATTGAACGCAGCTATCAGGAGAACTAATTTCGAGGTAGCCGAATCTGCGGAAGGCGCCCCCTCTAATTCGCCACGTAAGCAGGCAGAGTTGATGATCCTCTAAAAGCTCACGGAGATCACTGGCCTGCTCATTTTGGTTATGATCAGCCCTCCATGGATGACCTTCGGTGCAGGACCTCATGTAAGCGCCAGCAATCCAGCCGTGCCGTAGGTGGCTCACAATCACCAACGCGGGACACCGAGTCATTTGGATACGTATCGGTAGATCAGCTCTGGAAGTCTCGGGCAAGCATGGTGGACGCTATCGACGGTTCAACAGCTTGATCGCCGGAAAACTGCTTAGCTGCGGCAAAACCTTCCCGGCGAAACCTCGCCAGCATTTCGTCGTAGTTGGTCAGCGTCTGGGTATTGAATCGCAGCCGCAAAGCTGTTCCCTGGTAAGAAGTCAACCGATCATGTTTGCCCGTGTGATCGAGCAGGAGTCCGGCACCATCGCTGGCTATAAAAAAGCTACCGCCGGCACGGCAAATACGGCTAGTCATGTACAAGCCGAAACCGGAGTTTTGCCACGCGTCGTTAGGGCGTTTTTTTACACCGCGGTACATCTTGCCCGATATCCCAGGTAGCAGAGCCAAATGTAGTGCATCACGGTCGCTGGCAATGTTTAGGTACGGGTTGTTTCGCAAACCGAAACGGACACCATGCCCTACATCAAGGATCGCCACCTCCACCATGTTCTGGCTTGGCCAATACTGGCCACAATATTCGATGAACTCCGAGCCAGAATGCTCAACCACGTTGCGCATGATTTCTCGAATAGAAAAAGTTAGGGTATCAACCAGATTCCCCTCAGGCTGCCTGATCAGCAGTTGCGCTATCTGCGAAGCTTTCTCCTCAATGATATCGCCGGGATTCACAGAGCGCTGGGCGGCTTCCTGCTGAATCGCGGCGACATTTAGGAGAGTCAGCGGGATATAAGTGCTGCTGCCGCTAGCTTGCCCAGGCGTATTTCCGTGGGTCAGACCGAATGCCTGAAAAAAACCCATATGGGCCGCGTATGTGTGGTCCTTGTAATTGAGAGCAGTAAAACGCACTGCCGCTTTGCTCTGACGGAAGCGCTTCATCTCATTCGCCACATAGGCCATTGTGAAAGGCTCTACCCTTCCCATTCGGTGGAAATCGAACTCGTAAATCGTGTCTTGTGGCAATTCCCAGAGCCGATTACAAAAATTGATCGCTTCGGTCAACGATAGGTTTTGGGGCACTACGATTTTAGCCAAAAGACAGTTTTCCCTAGTGTTAGATCGGCCCAGCCGCAATATCGCTATGATGGCATGCCGATTCAGGGAAAATCACGTTCGACATCTAATTTTGAAAGCCTTCGACTCCTGCATCAGATTTTGAGTGGTGCAGTCCGGACGGCTTTTTCGCCCTCGCACAGCTTCTAGTCTACAAGCGGTGATGCCGTATGCTTTGATGCAGTAAGCAGCCCACCACTGAGCGCTCCGGAGCTTCTCGACGCTACGGCGAGCTAGGTATAGCGCTGCTTGTAACCCTCAGTCAGCGCGCTCCTGAGAGCCTCTGTCACCTCGTCTATTTTTGCGCTTTTGCACACTTCCGGTCGACGGTGGGCACTCATAGCTTCCGGCCGCATCCTTGCCCAGCACGTGCTTCAGCAAATAGTGACGGGCCCTCCGAGAGGCTGCGCTGATACTGCTTGGATGCTGGATGCGGTAACACTGGATTGTCCCATTCAAATGAAACTGCCATAGCTGATCGTTGGCAATGCCTTGCTCACGGTAGTCGGCAAGGTTGGTGCATACACTGTGCTCGCCTGTATGCGGGAAGTACTGTCGGCGGAATTTGGCGCTACTGGCACCATTAGCGAAGATGATTATGTCCGGCTTGAGAATTTCGATCTGAGCTTTCAACAGCCGCTCGGAGATATCCAGAAGCATAGGGAAGTTCGGCCAACGCATCGGCGATTTCCCATTCCAGGCAAAGCCAAACAAATTGGCCCAGGCGATACCTTCGAAGCCGTGGTCGGATGCTAGGGAACGAAGCAGGTTGAAATAACTGGCACCCTTGTCCGGTGCCCCTGGCAGGTGTCGGGCCAAATGCGCCTGTTGTTTGGCCATGGCTCTTTGTACGTATTCGTCCAAATGCAGGAATGGAGCCTGGTTGGTGACTACGTTCCATAGTCGCGTCTCACGGCCCACTACCATGATGCGCCGAGGCGCCTGCTCGTAAGCCGACGACGTCCCGGGAAGAAACAGGCCCGAAAGCTTCGCGAACTCAGATTCGTGGGCTCGACTACGGTCAAGCCAGTGCCGCGGGAGCTCTGAAAGAATCTCACTGTAAGCTCTGGTCAGGGCTTGGTGTGTACTGTCCATCGCAAGGAATTTCCTTTATAGGCAATGCATTGGTAGCAACAAGCCATCAGCTAGTCTAGCGTTACGCCATACTGCCGCGCCCCACGCACAAGAAAAAGACTGCCTCTCTTGCAAGGCGAGTTCTCAGGGAAGAATGACAAAATGTCTAATGAAAGAGTGATCTACCCACCCTTGCTTGAGCACGCCAAATTAAGGCAAGCCCTGACCGCAGGCGAGCAGAAAGTTTTTCAGATGTTCAACCAGAATCTGACATCTGATTGGGAGATCTACATACAGCCCCATTTGAACGGATTGCGACCGGATTTCGTCCTGGTAAACCCAAAGGGGGGTATCGCGGTATTTGAGGTCAAAGACTGGAACCTGGGCGCCATGAGGTACTTCACAAAGAAGGATCGCTGGGGGAATCAGGCGCTTTGGGCCGAGAAGGACGGCAAAGAGTTCTGCCTCCAAAGCGAGAACCCTGTCACAAAGGTAAACCTCTACAAGAAAGAAATTTTCGACCTTTATTGTCCACGTATTCAAGCAAAAACCGGTTGGGCAGCAGTCACTGCGGGGGTCATCTTCCCTTTCGCACGGGCGGACCAGGTCAAAAATCTCCTATCTCCTTTCCTGGGTAATGGCAATTACGCCCAATATCAGCCAATCAGCGGCACTGAAGAAGTTTCGGCGGGGAATTTGGAGGCCATATTCCCGGAAGCTACCCGCAATGGTTCCTTCCTCATGTCGGAGAACTTGGCCAAGGATCTGCGTGGCTGGCTTGTTGAGCCGGACTTCTCATCGACGCAGAGAACTCCTTTGCCCTTAGATCGGAATCAGAGGTCCTTAGCCGAAACTCGCACTGAGACTGGCTATCGCCGGGTGAAAGGGCCGGCTGGCTCAGGAAAGTCTCTGGTGCTTGCGGCGAGAGCCGCACGACTCGCTAACGAAGGTAAGTCCGTTCTGGTGGCTACGTTTAACATTACTCTCTGGCATTACCTCAGGGACCTCATTGTTCGAAATCTTGAGGCACCAGAACGGATTAGGAATATTCGGTTCACACACTTCCATTTGTGGTGCAAGCACGTCTGTTATGAAGCGGGATGGGAGCGTAGGTATGAGGATCTGTGGGCCAATGGCCAAGAGGATGTGCTGAACAGTGAGTTGCCGCTCTTGGCAGACGAGGCTGTCATGCATCCAAACGCTTCACGGTACGATGCGATTCTGGTAGATGAAGGACAGGATTATCGCCCGTTGTGGTGGAATGTGCTGCGCAAAGCATGCAAACCGGGTGGAGAAATGCTGTTGGTCGCTGATGCGACACAGGACATCTACGGTACAGCTCCCGCATGGACCGATGACGTAATGAAGGGTGCCGGGTTTCCAGGGGGGCGGTGGGCACAGCTCGATGTCAGCTATAGACTGCCGCCGGACGCGCTAAACCTTGCAAGAAGTTTTGCGGAAACGTTCCTTCCTGCAGATATCGTCAATTTACCGCAACCTGAACAAGAATCACTAGACCTGTACCCTTGCCACCTTCGCTGGGTGCAATGTAGCCAACAGAATGCCACAGAAGTATGTTCGGACGAGATCCGTGCCTTGATGCAGCAAACAGGCAAGAACGGTTTGGCTAATGCCGACATCACCATGGTGACGGGAAACATGACATCTGGGGCCGAAGTGGTACGTAGGCTCGATAGATACAATATTCGCACTGTTGATACATTTGGCACTGACCATCGCCGCAGGAAAATGGGCTTCTACATGGGTGATGCCAAGATGAAGGCAACTACCTTGCACAGCTTCAAGGGATGGGAGTCTCGCCTGCTGGTCGTATACGTCACTGAAGCTGCGAATATGCAAAGCCTGGCGCTAGTCTATGCAGGTCTGACACGGCTGAAGCGGAGCCAGGAAGGGAGCTGGTTGACGGTCGTCTGTTGCGCGCCTGAACTGAAAAGTTTTGGAAAGAATTTCCGAGACCATGCTGTTGTGACTAGTGGCCAGTCAGGAATAGACAATTTTCTCGATAGGGAAAATAACCAGATCAGCCCCCTTGTATCCGGGTAGTCGCGGTAGCGATGGCATTCACCTCCCACCTCCCAGGAAGAACATCACCTCCGAAGCATGGTAATCAAATGGTGGCTAGCGAAGTATGGTCCGGCATTTGATCCAAGCACGTTACCTGCCACCTCTGGCCAGGGCGTTCCTAAGAGCCTCTGTCACCTGATCTATTCTGTCCGCCGGGACGCAGAGCGTGCCGTGGATATGGAGAGGATGGTGCTCCGGGCTGTCGGCGTAGTTAAACTCCGGAATGAAGGCTAGCTCGGTCTCGATACCCAGCTCCGTGCAACTAGAAGCCCGGCGCAGAGATGCGGGTGCAGGCTGTTAGGGGCGTCGGTCTCTGGCCAATTTAAAAGGATATCAGGAAGGCTCTGAGCGCAGCCAAACTCGCATCGCTTCATAAAGGTCTCGGCCTGCTTTATTTGCTGATCGGCTGGCGTATCCCGGATTGGATTGCAAACTGTGGGCGGTAAAGTCGAACTCTTTACCGCTATAGGATACCCAAGCACCCGGAGTATGAAGCTCAGTCACCGCAATCGCCTTATTGCTCCAGCGTTGGCGATAACCTCTTGTCGGAGGTGATGCGGCCAGATCCGGTTCCGGTGCAAGTAGCTTTCGGATGGCTTGTATAGCGAGGGCAGCCGGGATGCGAGCGATTCCATGAAGGTGCAAGGGATGGTTCTCTCCGCTGTCACTGCTGGCAAACTCCAAGACAAAAACCAGGTCTACGATGCCGAGTGATTTGAGGAGAGCGGAAAGATAGTCGGTCGGTCCTTTCTTGGCTGACAAGGCGGCTTCAGCTTCCTCATGGCCTAGACGGAAATTTATGACCTGAGCGCCAGACTTCAATGCAAACCCTAGAAAGCTGAAAGCACGCTTTGTGTCAGCCGGCAACCTTCGCTTCCAGTCTTGAAGAAGTACGTCAGAAGCGTAGTCCTGTGCGATTGCTTTTAGGTGAACGTTGTTGTCCTTCAGGGTATCTATTCTCGCTTGGTCTTTTGTTTCCTGAAGCTCTAACTCCCCTAATACTGCTAGGTTCTTTACATGGGAAGTATAGAAGCCCGCCAAGACCCCCGCGATAGCTGGTGTGCAGCGCTTTTTTGCTGGTGGCGTAAGAGCAGCCTTTTTTGGAAAAGGGCCGCTCGCCTTGATGACGTCTCCCTCAAAAAAATTGCCGGTGCTGAGCTCCGTGTGCTGATACGTCATGATTTAACTCGGCACCGATCCAATAGAATGGATTTTCAAAATGGTCATCCCGGCAGAGGCGCCAGGGTGTTCGATACTTACACTGCGTTCTAAGGGTTTGACACTTGGTCGGTCAGGTTCCGGTCATGAGTGAGTCATCGCCCTCACAGACGATATCGTCATCCGCCTGCTCTAGCTGGGCCAAACGTCTGCTTTCCATCCAGCGTAAATTCTCAAGCTCATCTTCCGCACCCTGTAGATCTCCATCGCGTTCAGCCTCCTCTAGACGCTGCTGGGCCCGCATCTCTGCGACATCATCTTCCGTCATGATGTGAATCCGCAGCTCTGGTATTTCGTCAATTTCTAATGCCTGATTCAGCTTCTCAATCGGTAGGGCGCGACGCGTGACGTCTTGTGTCAGTTTGAGGGTTGTCGAAGCTGCGGCCAGACCTCGGAACGCCACGGGGTCAGACGGGTCGAGACTTTCGATTGCGTTTGCAAGCTTGAGCCGTATCTGCTGAGTCAGCGCCAGCTCATCAGCTATCAACGAAGCAGCGGCCTGTTGCACCGACTCCAAAGAATACGCCGTGGTCAGCAGCTCGTCCCTTGCCTTCTCGATCAACGCCTGGGTGCCTGCACCAGCTACAGCATTATGTTTCTTCAGCAGGCGCTGAACAGTGCTGATACTTATGGCCAGTCGATTAGCGATGGCAGATACGGTCCATCCTGCCTCTCTGAGTATCACAGCCTGTGTAGCTTGGTCCGGTGTCTTCTGTTTACCTGCCATGATCATGCCCTTCTGCGATGACTGGAGACTTGCTGGCGCATGCGCGTTTCACAGCGGCAACTGAGATTTGAAATTGCGTGGCGGTTTCTTGAATAGTGGCTAAGTTGGCTTTGCGCCAAGCATGCACGGCAGCGTCGTCGATCTTCTTGGGGGCGCCAAGCTTCTGTCCTGTTGCACGAGCTCGGGCAATGCCTGCCATTTGCCGGGCCTTGATGTTGGAGCGTTCGAGCTCAGCGACAGCGGCCAGCATGGTGAGCATTGCTTTCCCGATTGGCCTAGACAGATCAAAGCCTTCCCGCATTGAAACGACTGCTACGCCTTTAGCTTTCAGAGCTTCGACGGTTTCCAGTAGATCAATGGTGTCGCGACCAAGACGATCAATAGCCGTGACGATCAGGGTGTCGCCTTTCCTGGCGAACTTGAACAGCTCTTTAAAACCGGAACGCTGCAAGGCCTTGGTGGCGCCGCTGGTGGCCTCATCATGGAACCAATGGTCATTGGCTATGTTGTAGTGCTGGGCAATAGCGTGACACTGAGCATCGGTGCTCTGATCGTCTGTGCTGACTCGGACGTAGGCTAGAACAGTCATCGGGGCGCTTCACTCTATAGCTCATAATCTAGGCTCATAATATACGCGATGGCTCAGATCAAATCAACAGATCAGAGCCATCATGGCGGCCAGTGTTTTCGCTGAGGGCACTTACCAAATTTGATGGCTCAAAAAGTACACCCTCTGAGCCAGTCCGATTCAGGATTCCGGCTGAGAGCTGATCACGCCCGGAACTCCGATCCGCTTTGTTGCCAGAGCTCCCCCATGCGTGCCCAGTAGGGTGCGCTCCAGTTTCACCATGGACCTCAGCGTTGCCAAATATGCCCTTCCAAAGGTAGTGGAAAGGTTAAAGTCTTCTCGCACGAAGACAATCGAGACGCCTTTCTTCTGCAACATTTGCAAAGCCCCAAGCACTTCTCTTGGGCTGTTGCTCAGAGTGTCGACTGTGGCAACGACAAACGTGTCGCCTTTACGAAGAAACTTGTGAGCCTTCAGAAACTCCGGCCGCTTGAGAATGCTGATAGATCCGCAAGACGCTTCTTCTACGAACCAGTGATCGGTTTTACCGATATCACGAACTTGGAGGAAAGCGCTTTGATCATCAGTGCTGCTGGCGAGGACATAAGCGATAGTCGCCATCAGACTGCTCCTTCCGCAGAAGGGCGAAAGACGGCCCCACCAGCAATGCGCTCTTCCACCCATTCCTCGACCGCGAAGGAGTCCCAGCCTACTGCCCTCAGACCGAGCTGAACGGATTTCGGAAAACGACCTTGGCTGATGAGGTTGTAGATGTGTGCTCTTTTGAATCCTGTCCTGACCTGCACCTCGGGGAGACGGAGAATTCGACGTTCAGGCATGACCTTGCTAAAACTGGTTTTCATTACATTGCTCCATAGCACTTGTTGGCTTTGTGTGGTGGCTACGAATGTAATAAGAAGGCCTGAATCAAAGCCCCAATTGAGCTTTTGCAAAACCTCATTTGGCAGGTGCAGGCACGATTTGCTCAGCCGCCAGATCGAAAAACTTCTTGATGGTCCCCGATGAAGGCATCGCAACCCTCGCAAGGGCAGCCGCTGTTTTCATCGACTCGTAAGCAGCATAGGGCTTCGTGACATCCAAATTTGACATATGCACGAGTATTGCGATTATTGCGCTTGCAGTGGCTTTCTCTTTACCTTTCAAGTCGTAATCTTCGGGAATTACGCCATTGATGGTTTCAGCGAGCGCGGCAACATCTGCTGGTTTAAATGCCAGATCACCGTTTTTCAAATCGACAAGCGCATCCCAAACGCGGGTTAGCTCATCAAAACTATCATCTATGTCTCTAAATACCGGGCCGGCTAGCCTGAGAGAAACCGGAACGCCGGACCGCGCCACTCGAACTGGCTGCACGTTGAGGATTGTTTGGACCCCAGCCGCCCAAACGGACTCCGGCTCATCGCCAGGCTCGCCGGAGACTTGTGTTAATCCTTGCACCCCACTGAGCCTAATGTAGGCGGTGCAATGTCCTTGCTCGCACTGACTTAGTAAGTCCTCTTCTGTCATGGCCAGCTTTGTCATTGTCCTGAGATTTTCAAGAGTTTGGTTTAGTGTGAGAAATGATAAACGTGCGTGATCTGGGCGCATGGCGGTTCGTCAGTTAGAGATAGGAGTTAGGGGGAGCTCGTCATGCGGCATCGTTGAAGCGTAGTCAGCCCATTCTTGCATCAGGCCACGCCGTTTTTCGAGAAAGTCAGTGCGAGAGTATGCCCCTTCAGTTTGATCACGCTCGTCATGTGCAAGCGCCATTTCACAGACTTCCCGAGCGTGATCCGTGTTTTCCGCAGCCCAGTCCCGAAATGTAGATCGAAACCCGTGACGGGTGATGTCAGCGTGCTTCATCCCATGCAGAAGTGTACGCACGGCATTTGCATGCATAACCCCGCTCTTTCCTCGCCCAGGGAAAAGGAATGAGCTCCCCTCAATGCGTGGAATTTTGGCGAGCATGCCTATAACCTGCTCGGAGAGTGGGATTGCAAACGCCTTCCGCGCCTTCATGCGTTCAGCCGATAGCACCCAGATCTTAGAATCAAAATCGAATTCCTCCCAACATGCGAACCGGGCCATGTGAGCCCGAGCGCCAGTCAAGATCAATAGCTGAGCAGCAAACGATGGGAGAGTGTCATCCTTTCGAAGACTTGCCATCAACACAGGCAACTCAGACCACTTCATAGCTGCAAAATGCTGGCGCTGTCGGGCCGCTTTCTTCGCATCTCTGGAGAGGAGATGCTCCAAGTTCCCCCGCCAACGCGCTGGATTTTCACCCCCTCGCAAGCCTCGTGCTTTTGCAGCATCGAGCACCTGCTCGATTTGCCCTCGAACCTCGTCAGCCGTGCGAGTTTTCTCCCCCCATATGGGATTCAAAATCTTTTGCACATGACCAACCTCGACCGCTTCAGCAGGCAAGTCACCGATCAATGGAAACGCATACTTCTCCATTTTTCGCACCCACCCCTTTCGCCACTTATCGGAGTGCTTTCCGCTATGCGCTTGGTGGTACTCAAGGGCAAGGCTTTTGAACGAGTGACGTTTGGCTTCAGCAGCCCGCTCTACCGCTCTGTGAGCTTCGCGGGTGGCCTCTCGCTCCGATAGCGGGTCCGCGCCTGTATTCAACACCCGGCGAGCTTCCAAAGCACTTGCACGGGCATCGGGCAGGCCGATGTCTGGATACGACCCCAGGCCCATATCTCGGGACTTGCCGTTCCACTTATAGCGGAAAATCCAGCTTCCCTTGCCATCAACGCTGTACTTGAAATACAGGTTTCCGCCATCACCGGCGTAGCCTCGTTTACCGGATTTCAACAACCCGGCGATTCCCTTGACTGTCAACTTGACCATATACCCACCAGAAGCCAGCCCACACTCAGGCCCATACCAGGAACGGTAGATGATGTTGGCTGGCGCTGGCAAGCAGTGGACACAAAAAAGCAGAAAACCCTTTACTTACAGGCTACTGCATGTGCTAACACTGATTATGGCAGACTTTGATGGACGTCAGAAAAGCCGCCCACAAGCCGGCTTTTTAATGCCTGAAAGAAAACCTTCCCCCTAAAAACCAGCAACTCAGATTGTATATCTCAATCGAATTGCAGGCGCAGCCACTTAAATGGTGCTTCATAACTCACCC
>Ga0157375_10003634_pt1 | contig 13380 bp, 12 predicted proteins | sample M35metaG_FD_115311 | JGI IMG/M metagenome (GOLD analysis project Ga0157375, IMG submission 115311) | Miscanthus rhizosphere microbial communities from Kellogg Biological Station, Michigan, USA - M3-5 metaG | ecosystem: Host-associated > Plants > Roots > Rhizosphere > Soil | place: USA: Michigan...
ATACCCGGTAACCAGCAACACTTAATGCTTCATACTCACTATTGATTGCGTCTAGTTTTTCAGCTATCGGGATTAGCTCGCCTGTGGTCGTTTCGGCTCGGTCACAAACGTTAATAATGGCATTTAGCGCACCCTTTGTTATGGCCAAGTTTTCCTTCTCACTGCTAACCTGAACAGTAAGCCTTTTTCGTAAAAAATCATACGGAACTTCTGTTTGAACAGTGAATTCTTGCATATTGCCCTTGTAGCTGTTTCGTATCGCGTCATCAATGGGATTACTAAACCCCTGTTGCAATGAGGCATTTAACCAGGCGTACCGCAATGTTTTTTCAGAATGAATCCCCTCAATATCTAAAGCATCTTTAAGAGTTACTTTCCCTGCCGTGATGGTTCCGGTTTTATCGGAACAAAGAATATTCATACTGCCAAAATTCTCAATAGAAGAAAGTCGCTTCACAATCACCTGGTGTTTAGCCATCGCCTTTGCTCCAACGGAAAGATTGATGCCGATGATAGCGGGAAGCAATTGAGGTGTAAGACCAACAGCCAGCGCCAGAGAGAATAAAATAGAATCCAGTGCTGGTTTGTGTAATAGTATGTTGATGCCAAAAATGATAATAACAAGTATAAGCGTTATTTCCATCAGCATATATCCAAAATGGCGAATACCCCGTTCAAAATCCGTTTCAGGAACCCTGGTTCGCAACTTGTCAGATATTTTACCAAATTCAGTTTGCTTACCCGTTTTAATAACCAATGCCTTCGCCTTACCGCTTATTACATGAGAACCCATAAAAAGGGAATTAGTTCTTTTGGCAAGAGGTGCATCTACCGGAACTATTCCGCTATTTTTTTCTACAGGGAAAGTCTCTCCTGTAAAAGCTGCTTCGTCGATGAAAAGTTCTTTTGATTCCAGTAACAAACTGTCACCTGGTATAACGTCTCCGGCATTTAACACAATAATATCTCCGGGTACAACCTGTTCAACCGGCATTTCATTTTCGTTGCCGTCTCTTACAATCGAACATTTTATCTGTACCATTTTTAATAACTCGGTAATGGCATTGGCAGCCCCTTTTTCCTGCCAAAAACCAAGAATACTGGTTACGAGGATAATGAAAAGAATGATAACAGCATCTGTAAAATCACCAAGTCCCATCGAGAGCAAAGCAGCAGCAATGAGAAGCACGGTAATGGGGTTTTTGAACTGAAGCAGAAAAAGAATTAATGACGAAGAACGGGAACGCGCCCTGAATGCATTTAAACCATATTGCTTTAACCTTGCACCAGCTTCATCACCGGACAAGCCATTTTCCGAAGAAGATAGTTCTTTAAAAGCTTCATCTTCTTCAAGATTCCAAAAGGTTTCGAGCGAAGCGGATAATGAGGATGGTTTCATATTATTGCTTTTGCCATTTGAGCCATTTACGTCTATTCCATTAAGCCAGTAACTCAGGCCACCTTATTTTTCTTAGTATGCCACGAAAATGATTATAAGATCCGGCTTACTATCAGGTAATAAAGAAGCTGCTCGATTCCCCTTAATCGGCCCCGATAGCCAGCGGGATGAACCGGGTGCAGCAGTTTTACAATCTCTGAAAATCTGTGTAATCTCTGAGCTTGTATTCTCCGTTAATATAATGTCTCACTGATTTCACAGATTGTCACAATTTTTATTGCAATCCTTCGGATTCTTTTTTGTTTTTCCGGCCACAATGCAAGCTAGCTTGTTCGTGACCTCTAAAAAAACCGCCTTTAAGCGGTTCCTTCATTTTTTGAGGTCCCGACAGATTCGAACTTCTCTGATCTATTGGTTGATCTCTACCTAAATGGCTGCCCCTGCCAGCTGAGTCAATCCACACACACAGTCTTGCTTATAGAAACCGCGTTTTCAATAGATACTACCCTATTTACATCATTCATGTTCACGGTTTGAATAAGCGGATGATGAACTGGATTCTTCGAATGCCAACGGATAATGAAATTATCGCCTCTCTTCTTAAACTCGCTATTCTTAATAGTGACCGCAGCCGTAGTCATCGGTTTCACAAGTACTATAGAGTCAAGAATTTTTTTAAGTAACATTCCGTCCATATCATAATAGTCAAGGGCATTCAGGTAAAGACTGTCACAGAAACTCGTATTCCTGATCTTTACAACCGTCCTTATTTCCCTGTAACCGTTCCGGGTGTTGCTTTCAAGGTTAACAGGCACATAGGTTTCCCAGACCGGGTTTAACCTGTTTATATCAAGGGCAATATATTCTAAAGACGGGATGTCGTTATGCTTTTCTGATTCCCTAAATTGCGCACATAGATAAATGATGACAATCAACGCTGCTATTGCAATAATCTTTCTCATAGTCGTCATTTTATGATTAAGCATAAGGTTCATTGACGTTTTCTAATTCAACTGCGAAAAAAATTCTTTTAATTGTTTTCTGTTCGCTACAATAAATAAATTATCATTTGGCAGTAACTTTATGTCTGACCCGGGATTCAATAATCTTTCATTGCTTCTTTCGATTCCCACAACAAGTGCCTTGGCTTTTTCACGTAATCCTATTTCCCGTATTGATTTGCCAACAAGTTCGCTCTCCTCCTGTACCAAATAATTGTACAACTCTACCTCGTCCACTTTGTTGTCTTCATCTTTGACTGGCGACCGGATTAATGCCTTCAATCGTTGGACCTGGTGATCTGTTCCCAAAACCAATAGTTCATCGTTCGGAAAAATCATTTGGTCCTTTCCGGGAACAGCAACATGATGCTCACCTTGTTTTATCATCACTACATTTACACCAATGAGTTCGCGCCATTTTAACTCCTGCAGGGTCCTGCCAATGCAACTGGCATTCGGAGGAACAACCAATGGAACAATGTGAGCGTCCCATGGCGCTAGTTCTGTGCGATTAATTCTTGAGATTTCAATTTCGCGTTCATTCAGATTTGATAAGAACCGTTTTTCTAATTTTCCATATAAAGTCTGGATCTTTTTAGAAAAACTTACTAACAAAACAAGTGTAATTGCCGTGAAGACGATTCCTGTATGTAAATTGAAAAACCGGTGTAACAGAAATCCTACGAAGAAAATGACTAACGAAAGTCTGAACAATCTGATGGCGTAAACTAACTTCCCATAAGGATACCCGTCAATCATTTTCCTGTGTATCTCAGAGGGCTCCCTGATAGCAAGTGCCCAAAGAAAAGGGCTTAGAAATACTAATGTTAATAAGGAGGCGGCGATTTTCACAATTAGTGAATTTCCATTCTTGCTGATCCATGGTGCTACATACCAGGACAAGATCAGGATGATTGACACAACGATCGTACTAAGAATCGCAGTATTAGTAATCGTGGAGCGGATGAAAGCCTTCCATTCGCTTGCCTGCGATACTTTCTTTGTCTGAGAACTGTATTTGTGTAGCCGCCTTATCACTCTTGGGGGTAAGACCTCCTCGATCCATTTTGATAAGCTGTCCGAAGATCTGATGAGGTAAGGCGTGGTGAAGGTAGTTATTGCGGAAGCCCCGACTGCAACAGGAAAAAGAAAAGCAGACGTTACCCCAAGGGATACGCCCAGTGTAGCAACGATAAACGCGAATTCCCCGATTTGCGCCATGCTCATTCCAACCCGAACGGATTGCTTCAAAGGTTGACCGGAAATGAGTGCGCCAACTGTAGTACTAATCAATTTTCCAAACAAAGTGAGTATAGTAACCCAAAAAATAGGTTGTGCATATTCGATCATTGCTTTAGGATCGATCATCATTCCTACCGAAGTGAAAAAGATCGCCCCGAACAGATCCTTGACCGGTTTGAGCAGGCGTTCCACCTTCTCAGCTGATGTTGTTTCTGCGATGATCGAGCCCATTACAAATGCACCTAACTCTGCGGAGAAACCAACGACCGTAGCTAAAACGACCATCCCAAGACATAAGCCAAGAGAAAGGATAAGAAGTGTTTCTTCATTCATGAGTTTTTTTGCTTTCTTGAGTAAAGTAGGCAGCAAAAAAATGCCAACAACAAACCACGTTACCAGGAAGAATAATAGTTTCAGTATAGTGAATAGCATCTCACCACTTTCAAAATTCCGCGACAACGCCATCGTAGAAAGCAACACCATAAGAAGAATCACCACTATATCTTCCACCACGAGTACACCAAAGACTACGGTAGCAAAGTTTCTTGTTTTTACTCCTAATTCATCAAATGCCCGGAGGATAATAGTAGTAGAAGAACTGGCAAGCATTCCTCCTAAGAAGAGGCTATCCATTGTAGACCACCCCATTAACTTGCCAACGAAATACCCTGCTACTGTAGTGAAAATAATTTCCACGAGAGCGGTGATTGAGGCAGTGCCCCCAACTTTCATCAATTTCTTGAAACTAAATTCCAACCCCAGGCCAAACAGCAGAAAGATTACGCCAATTTCTGCAAGTGTTTCTACACTTTCCTTGTCGGTAACACTAGGTGCAAAATTGAAATAAGGACCGACAACAAAACCCGCAATTATATATCCCAGTACAAGAGGCTGCTTCAGCCATTTGAAAAGCAAAGTGATCGTAGCGGCTGCTCCAAGAATGAGGGCAAGATCAGTGATTAAATTTGGCAAATGACTCATACTTTATATTAAGTTTGCTCAGTCTTAATTTTTTGAACTTCTTTGATTTTTTCGCAAAGATTCCGGGCCTCCCGATCATAAACATCTTTTTGGTAAATATTATGTTCTATGTGATCATATGAAACCAGTAGCTTATGACTTCCGTCTTTGTCGGTGAACTGAACGCCAATCTGTGTTACGATGGTTTCAGGTTTATTCCCGTTGCGTGTGTGTAATGTTTGTTCCTGGGTCATCACCTTGATGTTATTGATGAACTTGAAATCGTACACATCGTAAGTAAGCAAGCTTCTATGATCGATCACGAGAAGTTTCGCAGTCACCTCATCTATGACCACCATTTGGTGAACAAGATGTTTTTGAAAGCCGTTTTGAACTCCAGTTTCGAAAGTTATCTTCCGCAAATAATCCAATATATTATCCTTTAATTTTCTCTCTCGTCTTTTACCAGCGTAAATGAGAATTACTATGCATAGCGCTATAAACATAATCACTAAGAGCGCAATTAGTAAAGTTGACATTATAGTATCGTTTAGAATGATGAAAACCCCTGGATGGCAGGTATTGACTCATCCGGGTATGAAAAAAGAATCAGTGGTGAAGAAATAATAATTACCAGAAGAAGTGCTTGGGAAATAACAGCGACCTGATATAAAGAAGACAAGGCGTGGAATTATAAGTGACCGAAAAACTGATCGCCCAACCGTTGGTGTTGGTGCTTATACTATCGCCTTTGATTAAATCGACAGGTGTACGTTGCTGGTTGGCCTTGTGAACGATCGAATTCAGAAAGCTATTACCGCTAAGATCGACGGGAGTGTCATGGCGAAACGAAGAAGAAATAATTTCATGAGCGCTTCCGGAAAGCTGCCTTTTCGACTGGATGACAGTCCCAGCGTCAACTGAAGGACACCCAAAAAGCTGTGCAAGGATAATATATATTAGTGCAACCCGCTTCACTTCACAAATGTAAACTTTACTGCAGTACTAAAATGCAAATTGACGCTAAATTCATTATTCTTTCTTTGGTCCAATAAGGTTGGAAAGGCCTATGTCAAAATCAAGAGATGCGGAACTTATATTATGAGGCTACGGTTATGACTAAAATAAGGACAATTAAAATATAATATATTGGAGTGTGCATTCCTGAGTTTTGTTGCACGACAAGTTCGTCTTCGAATATAATGATAGATTTTTTTGTCCACGCTTGTATTTGTTTTCTGTTGCTCAAAAAGCGCCTTAAAAACAGCTTAAAACAGCAATTGCAATTTGCAAATACCAATTTTGAAAATAAGTTACCATGTTTTGATTGTTATAAGTATTCCAAAGATTCAAGCCAATTTAAGAGTCATGCATCGACAAATATATACGCAAGACTAAATCGGGGATCAATTTGCAGCAATGACAACAGCGACAAACATTGTTATCAAAATAAATAATGGTACATCAAAAAATTCCCATGGAACTCGTCGCTATGCAACTTGCTGCAAAACATTTTCATTTTTGAAGTCAAAATACGTAAAACAAATGTTTGTCACAGCGCCATAAATTTCACAAAGCTTCTTGGATTGGAGGCTGCCTTGCTTCTTCTCATTTCCTTCCATTGTGCAAATTTGCTCCAACAAGGTATCTGTCAACAGAAGATACGTGTCACTGTCAATTGAGTTCTTTAGAAGCCGATGAGCTTCTATCACCACTTCACCATACAACTTTTTGAATTGACCAATATTATATTCTACCATTGAACCATAGTGCGCGATAATTTTTAGCGAAATATCCAAATGAATTTTAAGATTTGCTTCTAATTCCTTACGCTTGTTTTCGAAAGCTCGCATCATCGCATCATATTGTTTAATTAATTCCTGCAAAGTAGGAGCATCCCCTTGCCTGTAAAATAGAACAGCATCTCCCTCAACTTCTGCCACATTTAGCTGCAATTCATTTTGGTTAATAATTGCAGAAAGTAATTCGTAAGTAACATACCTTCCTGTTAAAACATCCGTTGAGTAGACAAACTCTGAAAACCCGCTGATATCAGGAATAAACAACAATCCGTTTACAACTTCTGAAGGGCCTGAGAAAGCCTTCTGATAAATACGCTGATCCATAGTTGTTTGTTTTTTGTGTAACAAAACTAAGCTGCATTTATATCGTTGTATTTGTTTAACAGTCCTGATTAGCTTTGTTTAGAAGATCAAGCTCATTGCAAAGAAAAACTAATGACGTTAGGCTTGTTCCAACAAATGTGTTGGTGCATAACCAAAGTGCTTTTTGAAAGCGAACGAGAAATGTGAGAGGTTTTCAAAACCGACTTCATAACAAACATCGATAGGTTTCAATTTGTTTTCGACAAACTGGTAGTGCGCCAACTCAAGGCGCTTTTGCGTCAGCCATTTTTGAGGAGTGGTGTCAAATAATTTTTTAAAGTCCCTTTTGAAAGTTGTTAAGCTGCGTCCTGTGAGGTATCCAAACTTCTCAATGGGCAGATTGAACATGAAATTTTTCTCCATGTAATCTGCGAGGTCAATTTTTCCGGGTATATCAAAATTCCCAAGCATGTTGTCGATATCAGTATCGATTGATCTGAGTATGGTCACGGCTTCTGTTATTTTCAAGTCGGCGATATTTTTAGGAAGTTCTTTCATCTCAAAATAGGGTATCAAAGATGAAAGGCAGCTTTTGAGCAATGGATGATTATGATAGTGAAGAATCTTCGGTATGCCCGATGCTTTTGGTTTTATGTTTAGCTTGCTGTAAAAATTTCGGAGCCAGTCAGTAGTCAGATGCATGACGACCGTTTTGTGAGGCAAACCGTCTTTAGGATAATTGATGATAGTTGCCAATTGATTTCTGGGAATTAAAAAAATATCTCCTTTTTTGAACATATAAGTTCCATCAGCTTGTATAATTTTCGTTTCACCGGAAATGAACCATATCAGCATATGGTGTTCAAACATGATGTCAGATTTGAAAAACTTGTCATCATAACATGAAAGCTTAATATCCTCAGTGATGTACTTCGCTTGATATTCCATACGCAACAATTAAGTAACGAACATTTTTTTGGTTGCAATGAGCCCTAAATTACTACGCAGTTATTTTTTAGGCTTTGTTTGCAAGACCAAATTTACTTTGTTTATAAGACCGCAACGCTATGCCTAAACTTAATCAATTTATATTGACGGCGGTTATTTACAGAATACCTTCGGCAGTTTCATTGAAGTTGTCAACCGAGGATTTTGCGCTTCATTGACTTCAGAGAAAGCACTTAGATTTTCTTTTTATCTTTTTCAGGACTTAAAAGGGGTTCGCTGATTACTAAATCACTTAAGCCATTTGGCAAAAATGCAATTGCGAAAGGTATGGTATTCAGGAACTCGCGGTGGCTTACTATTTTGCCATTCTTGAAAGTGACGTGTCCCACATATAACTGCATATAATTTCTTCCATTCAATAGCTTCGCTTTGCTTTCATACTCAGCTACAACTTCCACCGGAGTCGCCAGTATTATTTTTAAACTGGTGAATTGAAAATCAGGTGCATTTTGCATCAGGCCTTTCATAGTCGCTTCGATTGCCGTCCTACCAACAAATTTTGCCGGCATCCCCATAGATGCCACGTAAGGTGCTTCGATATATCCGTCTTCAGTAAAGAATTCAGCGACTGCCCTCGGGTCACCTGAATTTACACAGTCCAGGTAGTCCTTAAAAAGTATTGATGCAGGTGCTGTTTCAACATTTACATTTTTCATGGTTGATTTTTTTATTTGTTATAAAGGATTTTATCTATTGCATTGATTAAATTGACTGTCCGCCATCAACCAGGAAGTTTGAGCCCGTAATGAATGAAGCTTGTTTGCTTGACAAAAATATTATCAAATCAGCCACTTCATCTGCTTTGCCCATTCGCGCCAAAGGAATGCTGCCGATAAGCTGATTTTCCAGTTTATCATCCAATCCAATTTTATTCATAATCTCGGTGGCAATAGGGCCGGGGCTTACAGCATTTACACGGATTTTTCGGAACGCCAGTTCAAGAGCCGCTATTTTCATTACGGCATTAATAGCTGCTTTACTTGCCGCATACACTGATGCACTTTGTGGAGAAATAGTGGCAGATGTTGATGATAACAATACCACCGATGCGTTGTCATTAAGGATTGGAATGAATTTACTCAATGTAAAATAGGCTCCCCTGAAATTTACATTCATAATTTCGTCAAACACATTTTCAGTCATCAGTTCTATTGTTGCAAACTTGGTTATACCTGCATTGATGAGAAGCACATCTATTTTACCAAACCGGCTCGTAACTTCCGTCACAAGTTCTTCAATAGCCTGAAGATTGGATTGGTCGGCTATGAGGCCTGTTACATTTAACTCTGATGCAGCTTTTTCAATTGCTTCTTTTCTTCTACCTGTTATAATAACCTGTACCCCGTCTTCACTCAATTTTTTTGCTGTGGCATACCCGATGCCACTGTTACCCCCGGTAATAACGGCAACTTTATTTTTTAAATTTGTCATTTAATTAAATTTGTTTTATTTTTTTTAAACATTAATTAATATTGAATTTTATTCCTGTCATTTCTTCGGCTAATGTCCATACACGTTTTGCATTTGTTTCATCGAGTGAATAGAGTTTTACACCATTGGTTGCTGATGAATCAGTAGACATTGCAGCAATGTCTGCATCTTCACAATACACACCTCCTATATTATTTAGCATCGGACTGGTAGCACACCAAATAGTTGTCGCTGCGCCCTGAGGTATTGTTTTTAATGATGCTGCTACTTCAGGCAGCAGGTTACCTTCAGCGTCACAGAAGCCCATTTGTTGAAACAATTCCAATGAGGCACTCCTTCCTAAGTCGGTTCCTCCGACAGATCCAGGATGTACCGCATACGCCCTTACATTAAATGCTTTGCCACGATTGTCTAATTCAAGGGCAAATAAATTGCTGGCAGTTTTTGATTGGCCATAACCATGTAAGGTTTCATATTCACGATGAAAAAAATTGGGGTCGTCAAAATCGAAAGATGCAAACTGATGCCCGTGAGAAGACACATTAACTACCCTTGCTCCACCCGCTTTCTTAAGAGCAGTCCATAACCTTGCTGTAAGCTGAAACTGTGCTAAATAATTGGTCGCTAACTGTGATTCGATGCCACGGCTATCTCTCCGTAATGGTACCCACATAATGCCTGCGTTGTTGATCAGCAAATGAAGAGGCCTGCCAGAAGCAAGAAATTTATTTGCAAATTCATCAATAGAATCAGGATTCATTAGATCCATTGATTCCAATTCCACATTGGCAATGCCCTGTAGATTTTTCTTTGCCTTTTCTATGTCCCTTGCCGGAATGATTACTGTTGCACCTGCGGCTGCCAGAGTTTTGCTGGTTTCCAAACCGATGCCTGTGTTACCGCCAGTTACGATAGCGATTTTTCCAGTAAGGTCAATGTTTTTGATTACGTCACTTGTTGTTGATGCGGCGTTAAATCCAGAACCTATCGGCTTCTGTAGCGCTCCCTGATAATTGTTTTGTCCCATTGTTACAAATTTTATTGTTGTTGTTAGGACAAAACTAGATGACATGTTTCTTGACGACTTTGTTTAAACGTCCAAATTTGCTTTGTTTAAAAGGTCAATTAATTTTTGTAGTCAAAATATAGTGGAAGTAAATGAGTGTTGCCAGTATTGGCGATTACAGCCCTTTTGCAAGGTTGGCTTGTGAGCTGTTGGTTTTTTTCCTGAGACAATTTTGAGCTTGTCAAGATATGGTTGTGGGGAATTATGAGCCGCTCACTACCGTGTTCATTCAGTTGAATTATTTAACTGTCTGGTCCTTTTATACCTATAATGCCTTCCCATTCTGCTGCCATTGATTTGAATATACTTTTGAATAAACGATGTTGCAGGTCCCTCTTCAACCTGTAAATTATACAACTTCTTTCCCTAAAGGTGTAACCATCCCCTGCAAAGATGATACTACCTTTAGGAAATCAAACCTAAAATGCTTTTGGAAAATGTTCAAGTCCTACCTCTCCCTGATTTGCCGGATCTCCTGGTAATAACCACTACGCAAATGCATAATATGATACGGGAAAAAGAGACTGATATTACCGTCAACCGTGACATGAGAAAGGATGTCCAATTTTATTCAACCAGCTATTTTAAAGAAAAAATCCGTGAATTCAGCTTCGCTCATTATGTAAGCATCGAGAAATTAAAAAATAAATGAACAAACATTTAAGACCAGGCCCGGCAATGTATGCCATTGCAATTTTGACAATTCTTGGAATTACGCTTTTTTTCCTTATGCAAAAATGATATAAGGAACGTCCGGGAATATGAATCTTTCTGATCTTTATGATTTGCTTGCGATGAAAACGAGCGAATTGTAAAAACTCCACAAAGAAATGCAAATGGATATAAGATCCGTGATCTTAAATTAGAAGTCAAAAACATACTGGCAGTTATTCGATCAAAGAAATAGAAAAAATAGTTTAGAAATATCGGCAATACTGATTTTTATGCATGCATTCGAAGCAAGAAAAGTAGCTCAGGCAAACGAAGACTCTGAAATAAATAATATACATGCCTTTATTAAAAGAGAGGCCGAATCGGGGCATTTCTCTGGAATTTGGCTTACAGAATTAAGGGCAGAAAATATCAGGTGGCTTAAAGAAAATGGGTATGAGATCGGCCGACACGAAGGGAACGGTTCATATATAATTAAATGGGATAATTTCTTTCGGCGTAATGCTGACTATTTATAATTGTCACTATTGCGATGCTAACAGGGAGTCAGACCTAAAAATTTATTTTATGTTGTCACGTCTTTTGTTGAATGGATTATACGGAACAATTGCTGGTTTCGCATGGGCATTTGCATTAGGTAAGCAACCTAAATCCGGTTTGATTTACGGTCTTATTATCGGGGCAATTATCGGGTTATTCCTTTACTTAATCAGTACCACATCAAGAGTACGGGCAAACATTACAAAAGAGGAGGGCGTTTTTGTGATGAATATTCAATCAACTTTTTTATTAATTACAGCGGTTACAATTGCTATAGCTGCATGGATTATAAAACTTATTTTCATTGCATTGTACTAAATTCCTGACACTGTACTGTACTTGTGGTTTGTCATAATTTGACCTCAAATACAACTTTATCAATTCCGCCTCTACCCGATTTTTAACGAGTTGATAAAATTCTTCTGTCTTATCCAACCTATTCGCATACCACAGAGGCGATTGGTAGCTTTTCCGAATCCAGGCATGTAGGGGCCCCGTATGGCAATCGTTCCTTTGATGCAAACAAAATATCCAGAGGTGATCCTTCGGTGGCGTAGACTCTTCAATAAAATAAAAATTCTCCAGATGCTATCCGGAGTTTCCAGCCCGAAATGCAATGGTAGTTCTGATCGTCGCCAGACTTTATGCATGTAAAAAAGAAGACAGCTACATGCTGTCTCCTTTCACTAATCAATTTTTTTTTGCCAGGGATTTTAATTTGCCGGCTCGCTGTAAATAAAATCGTCCATGATGACCAGGTCCTCGCCACCGCCGTCAGAAATATCGTTCTGCGTTGCCGAAAGCGGCGCACTACCACTATGAATACGCACGCGAGTTACACTCGCATTAGGAAAGTAAACACCGAGAAATGAGAAAGCTCCGGGAGCATTGTTACCATTGTTAGGTACTTTAAAAGAACCCAATAATCTTTCCCCCTCATAAAACTCCATAGAAGTTGAGGACTCATTATTTACGTCACTAAATACTACCCCAAAACCCTGAACGGAGGCATCGGTATTAGTACCGGGGATCTTGAAAAAATTATCCGTAATGGTGCTGCCGATGGCGACAAATGTCTTGAGTGGACTAAAGGTTTTGAACTGATCAGGGTATGTTGGATTGATGGTTAAAAAATTATTGTCGCTAATGCTGAAGCCGCTGCCCGGGGTTGTCATAACAAGCCCTCTTTTTCTTCCGTTTGCTGCCGCCGGATCAGAGCTACCAAAAAAGTCACCGGGAAAAGAATTGTTGTCGGTTAAGTTTGCGGGAACTGCATCCCAGTTTACTTCGCGGCGACCACCTACAGCCCCCGGCGCAGTGTTCAGGTTGCCGCCCAACAAATCACGAAATTGATCTAAGGCAGCATTGATATCGCCACGAGCTTTAACAACAATTGCTTCTTCTTTCGATCCTGACTTTCCGGCTGTTTCAAACTGTGATCCTTTAGGCTGATCATTTTGCAGATAAGGGCCTTTCTTGGAGCAACTGGCCAGCGATGCAATGGCAATCGAGGCCATTAAAATTTTTGATGATACTTTCATAATTAAGTTTTACGATTAATGATTAACAGGACAACCCTGGTTTATTGAAGTAAAATCGTGGCAAGAAAGATTTTGGTAATGGGCACAACACCCTAATTTATTTTGTGAACAACCTATTTTATAAATTGATCTGTCAAAAAATGGGGATCTATCGGTGATCAACGAGAAACTGAAGGACCAGTGTTCTGTTCTTCGAAAGACCAATCCAATTTCAGACGTTCTTTTCATTATGCCGCGAGTTGCTTCTCGATACGAAAAAATTTCTTTGGAGAAGACATTACAAAATCAAGAGAGCGTCTTCCAGCGCCTTCAATAAACAGAAAAAGGCAAACAAATATTTGAGCGAAGTCGGAACGTACCTCATGCAACACAGCCCAAATCCCCACCTTTGGCGGCGCAGGAGGTGCTGGCAAAG
>Ga0157375_10003636_pt1 | contig 13376 bp, 14 predicted proteins | sample M35metaG_FD_115311 | JGI IMG/M metagenome (GOLD analysis project Ga0157375, IMG submission 115311) | Miscanthus rhizosphere microbial communities from Kellogg Biological Station, Michigan, USA - M3-5 metaG | ecosystem: Host-associated > Plants > Roots > Rhizosphere > Soil | place: USA: Michigan...
CTAACATGTCTCTTGCTGATTCTATTGAGTCAGTCAAGCTAAAACACGGGAAATCTTTTGAGATATAGTCCTTGATAAACATTGTGCTAATTTATAAAAAATTAAACGAATCCGTTTTGTAATTATAGAGTTTTTTTTCTGAAAAATTAAAAAATGAACTCTAAAATTTGTTTGTGTTGAAAAAAAAAGTATCTTTGTCGCCTTTCATTTTTACTTTTTATTAGATTTATTTCAAACTGCACTGTCTATTAACGACATATGCAGTTTTTTATTTTAGGGCTTTTGCAAACTCCCACATTACGATTCCGCCGCATACGCTCACATTTAAAGAATGCTTTGTCCCCAATTGCGGAATTTCCAGGAAAGAGTCGATGTTTGGCAAGGCTTCATCGCTGATTCCTTCCACCTCATTTCCTAAAATCACAGCATATTTCTTTGTCTTATCGATCGTGAAATCTGAAATCATCTGGCTGTTTGAAGTCTGTTCAATGCCGATAATCTCAAATCCCTGAGATTTTAAATCTGTAATTGTCACATTAATATCTTTTTCATGGCTCCAGTCAACGCTTTCTGTGGCTCCCAGCGCTGCTTTATGAATTTCTCTGTGCGGAGGAACCGGTGTGATCCCGCAAAGAATGATCTTTTGAACCAAAAATGCATCTGCCGTTCTGAAAGTCGCTCCCACATTATGCATGCTTCTGATATTGTCTAAAACGACGATCAATGGAATCTTTTCAACGCTTTTGAAGGTTTCTACATCTATTCTGTTGAGTTCTTCCAGTTTTAATTTGTGTACCAATGTCTTATTTTGTTGAGATTAATTTTCCTTCTTTGTAAATTTCTGTTTTTTCAATGCTTCCGTCTTCGCGATAATGTACTCTGGTTCCGTTCCATTTATCATTTACGAATTCCGTTTCCCTTTGGATTTTTCCTGATGGATAAAGCAGTTTCCATTTACCTGTAGCAATGCCTTTTTCGTAATATCCGATCTGTTTTACAGATTTTCCGTTTTCGTAATAAAGTTTGCTTTCGCCGTCCAATTTACCGAATTTATAATTAGAAACCTCAGTCACAGCGCCTGAAGGTGAATAAAAAGTTGCCGTAGAATTGTTGTCGTAAACGTTTTTCTCTCCGTTTCTGAAGACTTCTTTCGAGGTTAATACTCCGTTTTTATCGTAATAAGCCCATTCTTTTGCTTTATATCCTTTTTTATATTCTCCTTTTGCCTGAGTTTTTCCGTTGTCAAAATAAAAAATGGCATCGCCTTCCAGCTTTCCTTTTTTCCAGTCGGCGATTTCCTTTACCTGTCCGTTTTCATAGAATTGTTTGCAGGTTCCTTCTTGTAAACCATCTTTAAATCCGCAAGGTTTTTGAGCAAAAACAAATGAAGAGGTTAATATTAATAAACAAAAAATGTTTTTCATAAAAAATTTTATTTCAAAAATAGCAAAATACTTATATTTGACTAAAATATATGCTATGAAAAATGCACTTGTACTGATGAGTTTGACTTCAGCTTTTATATTTTCAAAAGCTCAGAATACTTATTATCCACAAGCTTTCTTTGATAAAAAACTAGCCCAGCAAATGATTGGCTATGGAAATTCTACCATTGAGGGAGTAGCTTCCACAAAACAAAAAACCAATTGGGGGATAAAACCTCTTCTTGCCGAAAAACATTATGCTCCGAAAGGAACCGTTGTAATGCTTTTTCCTGTAACTCCTTATTTTGATGAGTTCTACAGCATGAGAAAAAAATATGAAAATAAAAAAACGACGGTTTATATGTCTGAAGAAGCTTTCAAATACAGAATTGAAGCCTTAACAGATGACCATGGAAGATTTAAATTCGAAAAATTAAAACCTGGGAAATATTATTTAGAGACCATCGTTAACTTCACTGCAACAGCAAGTTATCAGCAGCAAACCGGACAGTCGGATGCCTACAATGCTTACGGAGGATATTTGTACTCCACGCCAATATATCAGACGTTTTTCTATGGCTATTCTGCCGGGAACAGAGAAAGTAAGTTTGTCGAAATAAAAAAGGACGGCGAATTAAAAGAAATCAATCTGTAAAAGGTTGATTTTTATTTTTTTAAGCCCATAATCTGGTGAACACTTTTTTCGATGTTCTGTGCTAAAGTTTCCATCGGAATGTCGTTTTCATCATTGTTGAAAGGATCTTCAATTTCCTCGGCAATAAGCTCAAGACTCATCAAAACATAATACACAAAAACCGTCAACGGAACCATAAAAAGGCCAATATTAATTACATAAGCAATAAGCAATGCGAAAACATATAGGATAATAAATTTCTTAATAAATGAAGAGTAAGAGTAAGGAATCGGTGTGTTTTTAATTCTTTCACAACCGCCACAAACATCCAAAAAACCTGAAAGTTGATTGTCTAAATACAACATTTCAATATCTGAAATTTTACCTTCTTTTTTTAATTGATTTAATTTATGGGTTAAAAGAATGACAATTTCGCTCGGTCCGTGATGTTTCAGAGCTTGTTCAATTTCTGAATAATCTTCGTCTAATGCCAGTCTCGTTGATTCCTGAGAAAGATGTTTGGCTAAAAAGTGTGGAAAAAACTTTAAATATCTTGCAATTTGCTCGGCATCTTGTCTGTCATCAATTAAAATAGTATTGATTTTTATAGCGAAATTTCGTGTGTCATTCACCAATTTTCCCCAAAGTTTTCTGCCTTCCCACCATCTGTCATATGCTGTATTTGTCCTGAAAACCAATAATAAAGAAAGCACAAAACCCAATAAAGAATGGAATAAGCCAACATTACTGACCGCTGATTTTGAAGTAAGATGAAAATATTCTACCTCCAGGTATTGAATTCCCCAAGAATATAAACCGACAAGAACCATACTTGGGAAAAGGATCTTCAATGTATCGGTTTTATGTAAACTGAAAAGTATTTTCAGGAAATGTTTGGTGTTGTAAGCTCTCATAAATTAGGTTAGTCTTACAAAGATAAAATTTTTGCTTCATTTTCCTTTTACGGGAACTTAAAACTAGCTTGAAGTCAATGTCATTCTGAACATAAACTGAAAGTTTACGAACGAAGTTCAGGAATGTAGTGAAGAATCTCTTAATAATCAAAAGTAAATATTAATCAAATTAAGATCAAAATTTTTCTAAAATTCAAAAAATCACTACTTTTATTTCGCATTAAATCAACAAACAAAATGATCCTCGAAAACGTAGATGTTGTCAACGATATCAGTAAAGAAGATTTTCAGAAAAATTATTTCAAAAAGCACAAACCTCTTTTGATCAAGAATTTTGCGAGTCGTTGGGACGCTTTCGACCAATGGAATTTTGATTTTATCCGCGAAAAAGCTGGTGAACAGGAAGTTCCTTTGTATGACAATAAACCCGCGAATGCTGCGAAAAGTTCAGACGCGCCAGTAACACATATGAAGATGAAGGATTATATTGATACGATAAAAAGTAAACCTTCAGATCTTCGCATTTTCTTTTACATCATCACCGACCGACTTCCGGAATTACTGAAAAATTTTACTTATCCTGACTTAGGAATGAAATTTTTTAAGCGACTTCCTACCTTATTTTTCGGGGGAAGCGAAGCTCATGTTTTGATGCATTATGATGTTGATCTGGGTGATTTTCTTCACATTCATTTTGAAGGAAAAAAAAGAATCTTGTTGTTTGATCAAAAGCAATCTGCATTTTTATATAAAGTTCCGTTGTCGGTTCATACGATTTACGATTTGGATTATGAAAATCCTGATTATGAGAAATTTCCTGCCTTGAAATACGCAAAAGGGTATGAAATTTTTATGGAACACGGCGATGCGCTTTTTATTCCTGGAGCTTTCTGGCATTTCAACAGATATCTGGAACCGGGGTTTTCAATGTCGCTTCGTGCGCTTCCCAATAAGCCGAAAGTTTTTGCCAATATGCTCTATCATGTTTTCATCATGAGATATACGGATAAGATTTTGCGAAAGCTTTTTAAAGAAAAATGGGTGAATTACAAACAAAAATGGGCGTATGAAAAAAGCTCGGAGGCTTTGGCTAAAAATTTAAATAAATAGATTTTTTAACGCAAAGATTTATTTCAACAAACTCATAACATTGAATGAGCAAAGATGAAATCAACAGAGTTGATTTTTATGAAGTTAGAATTTAGCTTCGCGAAACAAATTTATTTGTCTTTGCCTTCTTAAATAAGATGTACTCAAATAAATCTTTGCGTTTAAATCTCAAAAGAAACTCTCATCTAGTTTTTTAAAAACTTTACTCCTTCTATTTTATTTCTTACTTTTACGATCCTAATTTTTAAGAAAGATTTTAATGGCAAAGGCGACGAAAGAAAAGAAAGAAACTCCCTTAATGACGCAGTATAATACCATCAAGGCGAAATATCCTGATGCGCTTTTGCTATTCAGAGTTGGGGATTTTTACGAAACTTTCGGGCAGGATGCTGTGAGAACTTCTCAGATTTTAGGAATTGTTCTGACGAAAAGAGCCAACGGCGACGGACATATCGAATTGGCTGGATTTCCGCATCATTCTGTGGATTCTTATTTGCCGAAATTGGTGAGAGCCGGACTTCGCGTTGCGATCTGCGATCAGCTTGAAGACCCGAAAATGGTCAAAGGAATTGTAAAACGCGGGGTGACAGAACTAATTACACCCGGAGTTACGTTTAATGATCAGGTTTTAACTTCAAAAAAGAATAATTTCCTGCTTTCGCTTCATAAAGAAAAAGAAAAATACGGAATCGCTTTGGTGGACGTTTCTACAGGCGAATTTCTGGTAAGTGAAGGAAACCTTGAAAAATTGCTTCACATCGTCAATACTTTTGATCCGAGTGAGATCATTTATCAGAGAAGTGTGCAAATTCCGGATCAGCTTAAAAATAAAAATGTTTTCAAACTAGAAGACTGGGCATATCAATATAATTTTGCGTACGAAAAGCTTACGAATCAATTTAAAACCAATTCATTAAAAGGTTTTGGTGTTGAAAGTTTACCATTGGCAATTACGGCAGCAGGTGCAATTTTCGCATATCTTGTTGAGGATACACACCATAATTTATTGGCTCATATCACCAAAATTCAGATTATTCCGCAGGAGGATTTTCTGATGATGGATCATTTTACCTTAAGAAATCTCGAGATCGTTTATCCGAGCAATCCAAAAGGAAAATCTTTGCTGGATATCATTGATAAAACTTCCACGCCGATGGGAGGAAGGTTACTGAGAAGGAGAATTATTCTTCCTTTAAAATCTGTCAGTGAAATCGGAAGAAGATTGTCTTTGATTGATTTTTTAAACGAAAATGATAATTTAAAATATGAAATTTCTCAATTATTAAGATCGATCTCTGATTTGGATCGACTGATGGGAAAATTGGCAGCAGAAAAAATTTCACCGAAAGAATTGGGGTATTTGCGCCAAAGCTTAATTAATATTCATAAAATCAAGGCTTTATTGCATCCTTTTGCTGATGTGCTGGCTTGGCTGGATCCTTTATATGATCAGGAAGAATTAATTAAAATTCTACAAAATCATTTGAATGATGAGCTTCCTGTAAGTCTTGCAAAAGGAAATGTCATCAAACAGGATATTTCCGAAGAGCTGGACCGATTGAGAGGTCTTCAGTCTAAAGGACGTGGTTTTCTGGATGAAATGTGTCAAAGAGAAATCGAAAGAACAGGAATCACAAGCCTTAAAATTGATTTTAATAACGTTTTCGGATATTTTATTGAAGTTCGAAACACGCATAAAGATAAAGTTCCGAGTGATTGGGTGAGAAAACAGACGTTGGTAAATGCAGAACGCTATATCACAGAAGAGCTTAAAGAATATGAAAATCAGATTCTTGGAGCAGAGGAAAAAATATCGGTTTTAGAAAACGAACTGTACAGAAATGTTTGTTCGCAAACAATGGTTTTTATCGATCAGATTCAGGAAAATTCAAATATTATTGCACAATTGGATGTTGCGGTGGGTTTGTCTGAACTGGCTGTTTCTGAGAGTTATACAAAACCTGTTTTGACTGAAACTTTTTCGATTGATTTAAAAGAAGCAAGACATCCAATTATTGAAAATGCACTTCCTTTAGGCGAAAAATATATTCCAAATGATATTTTTTTAGATAAAGATTCTCAACAGATTATCATGGTTACCGGACCGAACATGGCGGGTAAATCTGCAATCCTTAGACAGACTGCAATTGTTTGTCTGATGGCGCAAATCGGAAGTTTCGTTCCTGCAAAACATGCTGAAATCGGAGTTTTAGATAAAATTTTTACAAGAGTAGGAGCGAGCGACAATATTTCTGCGGGAGAATCAACTTTTATGGTTGAAATGAACGAAGCAGCGAATATTTTGAATAATATTTCTGAACGAAGTTTAATTTTATTAGACGAAATCGGTCGAGGAACCTCCACTTACGACGGGGTTTCCATCGCATGGGCGATCGCAGAATATCTTCATCAGCATCCGACTCAGGCAAAGACTTTATTTGCAACCCATTATCACGAGCTGAATGAAATGACTGTGAATTTTCAGCGTGTGAAAAATTTCCATGTTTCTATTCAGGAAAATAAAGGAAATATTATCTTTTTAAGAAAATTAATTCCGGGTGGAAGTGAGCACAGTTTTGGTATTCATGTGGCGAAACTGGCAGGAATGCCTTCAAAAGTAGTCAACAGAGCCAATGAAATTCTAAAAACGTTGGAAGCAAGTCGCGGACAAGGAACCGGCGCAACTGAAACCATTAAAAGAGTGACGGAAGAAAATATGCAGCTTTCTTTCTTCCAGTTAGATGATCCGGTTTTAGAAAATATCCGTGAGGAACTGACGAAAATTGACATCAATACTTTGACGCCGATAGAAGCTTTAATGAAGCTTAATTCAATTAAAAAAATGATTGGAGGGTAAAATTTAATACTTTTTCAACGTCAAAGGAAAAGTATAAAGAAAACGTACAGGCTCATTATTAATCATCGCAGGTTTCCAACGGACAAACATTCTTCTGATGGCTGTTTCTGCAGCTTCTAAATGCTTTTTGTTTTCGCCGAGTGCCGTTACATATCGTACAAAACCGTTTTTTTCAACAATGAAATAAACTCTTACATTGATTTTTCTGGATTTTTCCTCAATGACATCCATCTTTTCTCCGAAAGTTCTGTAGAATGCTTCCATTCCGCCGGGGAATTCTGGTGGCGTGTTGGCTTGTGTTACGACATCATCCAGTTTCATTTTTGTTCTTAATTCGAGTACATTAGGAACTTCGGAAATACTTTTCGGATTTTCGTTTTTTACCTCTGTTTGTTGTCCGAATGTTGCAATATTTAAAAATATCCCTAAAAAAATGATTAAATTTTTCATATTGAGAGAATTTTGTAAACATTTGAAAGCAAAAAGAGAGCCGAAGCTCTCTTGTATTATAAATGATTGTATTCGTAAGTGGTAATTTCTGTGGTGGTTGGAACGCCGGTGCCGTTGAAGTTATCTCGGGTTTCTTTTTTAGGAAAGCCGGACATCGTATCGTATTCAAAAGTTGATTGATAGACAGTATATTCCATTGTTGCAGGATAGTGGATGATATGCTTGTAATTCACAACATTGCGCAGAGATCCGGATATTTCTTCTTCCCCATCTAAAAGTCTCGTATAACCTGTAACGTTCTTAAAAGGATTGTTACCGCCGTCGTAAACCACTGTCTGAAGCGTTCCTGTGCCATTTGTTGTTCCGGAAGGTTGTACGTCGGAGACCGTTTCCGTCCAGTTTTTTAATGATCCGTCTGCATTTAAATTGGCTGCGATGGTATATGTTTTTGTGAAATTTCCTCCTGCAGCGACCAATACAATATTTACTTTATCGGCACCCACGTAATTGTAAGTAGTTGTGTACGTTACACCGCTGTAGGTTGATAATTTTTTAGTGATCTTGTTGTTGCTGTTGTACGTGATATTCGTTATTTGTGTGCTGTTATCGCTGTATGTATCAATGTATTTCGTGATGAGATCTCCATTGTATGTGTAAGCTCTTGTGGAATTGTCTGTCGTATTTTTCATTTCTACGATCTTGGTTCCGTTATAGCTGAATGTAAAATTTTCGCCATTCTGAACCATTTTTGTTAATAAAATAGGGTTAGTGTCTTCAGAAGTTTCCTCGACTGTTGAGCAAGATGCTAAAAAGAAAAAAGGCAATAATAAATAGATTTTTTTCATAGAATTATAATTAATAGCTTATTTAAGATCAAAATTAAGAGAAATATTTTATTATGTGGATGAATTATTGTTAAAGTAGGATTGAGATAAACTTTTACATTTGAAAAATGACATCAAAATTTTGATGTCATTTAAAAAAATTTGTCCATGAAATTGAAATGATGAATATTTAACAGCAAATGCCTTTAATATTGCAAACTCCAATGTAGCCTTCTCCTTCAGGAGTAAAGCAGAAACAATCCATAATACAGTCGTTTCCGGCAGCACCATTGATCTGTTCCAGTTGACCTCTTGTCAGTTTCTTAAGTTTTTTCATAAAATATATTTGATTTGTTTAGCTAATATACGAATTCTTATTTAATTCATATATGGGTGAATAAAATAAAACACTTAACAAACTTTAATAATTTGAGAATCATTTAAGTAAAAGCTTTTTACTAATTTTGAGTATGAAGAATTTGATTATCATACTATTCCTGTTTTGTTGTGTTTCAATTTTTAAAGCACAACAAACTTCCGTTTCTGTCGTAAAATATGAAGACCTTGAAAAGCGGATTCAACAGGAAAAAAATAGGCTTCTTGTCGTGAATTTCTGGTCAACAACCTGTGCGCCTTGCGTGAAAGAACTTCCGCATTTTATGGAAATTAATAAAAAATATTCTGATAATCCGAAATTTAAAATGATCTTGGTTTCGCTTGACAGGCTCGTGGACAAAGAAAGAGTGATGAAGTTTATCAAAAATAAAAACCTGACGGCAGAAGTTATTCTTTTAGATGATATTAAGAGAATGAACACCTGGATTCCACGTTTTGAAAAAGATTGGGACGGAAATATTCCAGTGACGATTTTCTATAAAAATGGAGGAAAAGTCTATTTCAACGATGGCGAAATGAACAAGGAAGAGCTGGAAGATACAATCACTAAAAATTTAAATTAAACCAAAATATTATGAAAAACCTGAAAATTTTACTGACAGGATTATTAATCGGTTTGGGACTTTTGAGCTTTACAGCGATTAATAAAAATGAGGAGCCAAAACCTAAAGCTTCAACTGTAAAAGGATATGAAATAGGAGACGAAGCGACAGATTTCAAACTGAAAAATATTGACGGAAAAATGGTTTCTCTAAATGATTTTAAAGCCGCAAAAGGCTTTATTGTCGTTTTTACGTGCAATCATTGTCCGTACGCGAAAAAATATCAAAACAGAATCATTGAGCTTGATAAAAAATATAAATCCCAAGGTTACCCCGTGATCGCCATTAATCCGAATGATCCAGCGGTACAGCCCGAAGACAGCTATCAAAAGATGATTGAAAGAGCGAAGGAAAAAGGCTTCACTTTTCCTTATCTTATGGATGAAGGACAGAAAATTTATCCTCAATACGGAGCCACAAAAACGCCGCATGTTTTCCTTTTACAAAAAGAAAGCGGTAAAAATATCGTAAAATACATCGGAGCAATCGACAACAACTACGAAAATCCGAATGACGTGTCAGAATATTACGTTCAGGATGCCGTAAACTCTTTGTTAAAAGGTGAACCCATCAAAATGACAAAAACTGTTGCTATCGGATGCACAGTGAAAGCAAAGAAATAATATCTTTGTTACAATATAGAATCGGTATTCTTTTGGATGCCGATTTTTTATGCCTTAAAATTTTAATGATGAAATTTAAATTCAGCGTAAAATATCTTTTGATAACCCTAGTAATCTTCTTGATTGAAGTCTTAATTGCCACAAAATTAGAGCATATTTTCTTCATCCGGGCCTATCTTGGAGATGTGATTGTGGTGATGCTTTTATACACTTTCGTTAAGACTTTTATTATCATAAATAATCAAAAACTGATTGCAGGAATTTTTGTTTTTTCGTGCCTGATAGAGTTTGCTCAATACTTCAAAATTGCAGACAAGTTAGGCTTCCAACCTGGAAGCCTGATGTATATTGTGATCGGAAATTCTTTCTCGTGGATCGATATTTTGTGTTATGCAGTCGGATGTTTGCTGTTGTATCTTTTTGTGAAATTTAATAACTCAAAAGAAGAAATAAGCGTAAATTAATTATCTTCCGAAACTGTCATATTTATCTTCAGCATATTTTATAAAGCGATTCAGTAAAGCCACATTTTCTTTTTCCATTGGTGAAAGATCGTTGTCTACATTGTTTGAAACGGGAATGTACCAATCTGTCTGCTCAAAGAAATTTCTGTAAGTCGCTTTTTTGAAAGAATAACCGTGTCTGGCAAAAACTGAATTTTTAATGATTTCAAGATCAAGTTTTCTTAAGTTTTTAATGTCTTTTTCCGTGAGTTTTTGTTTGGAAGCATTGATTTTAAAAACAGCATCAGATGCAATTCTGTTTTTTGATGTCGTATATTTTTCTGTTTTTCCCGTTTCTTCGTCGGTATATTTTTCAACAAAATTTTTCGGATTTTCCCAGTCGATCAATTCAGAATTTTCATCCAACATGAAATTAGGGTTATAAATGAATTCTTTCTTTATTAATTTTAAGCTTTTAACAGGAGCTTTTACGGCAGACTTGTTAAATGCATTCCATTTTCCGGTCAGGCTGTCTTTGTCTAAGGAAACTTCAAACCGTCCGTCGGTTTTGTCATTTCCTGGCTCATCTAGAATAAAAGATTTTGTATTTTCATTAAAAACTCCACGGAAAGGTCTTTGATTGCCATCGACAATGCTTTGTCCGTACACACTGTCTTTCGTAATTCTGTTGATTTTTAAGGAAATTTTTTTATAAACGTCACCTTCATATTCTTCACCTTCTTCAGGAGTAATCATTTCTTTTCCTGCAAAATCTCCCATATAAATTCCATAATATTCTTTATGAAATTCCTGAACAACCACTGAATCTTTTTTTCCAGAAAGACTGTCTTTTGAAGAATCTGTAGTTTTTCCATCCTTCTTGCAACCCGTCAAAGTGATTGTAAATAAAGTGATTAATGTTAATTTTAAAATTTTCATATGTAATTTGTATTGATTTTTAATGGTCGTATGCAATCGCAGAATGGGATGTTGATTTAGGAAGAAAGGTAAAGCGATTTCATATATATTTTTTTGTAATTAAATATTCAATTAAAATAATATTGGGAATCCAGCCCATCCACGCGATAATCTGGTAAACATCCATCGGATTCGGGTGGAATAAATATACAATAATTACTTTCCACATTCTCAGGGTGATTGCAGAAACTGTCAGTGCAAAACTGCGCCACATCCATTGTTTGTGTTCTTTAAATTTCCTCTGCCTAGCGAGTTGATACGCTTTAAAAGTCGAAAACCACCACAAACCTCCCAGGATAACGAATGAAATCTTAGATAAAATTCCGCCATTGGCAAAAATTCCCATATAAATTCCGGATGGAGCAGAAAATATCAGGATTAAAAAAATATAGGTTTTCCCTGCGTTTTGATGAAAATTTTTAAGGCCAACGTCTTTTCTGAGAATAGCTAAAAATCCAGTCAATAAAACAAAAATGCTTGTGTAAACATGAGTGTAGAAAAAGTAGAGATATTCCGGTCTTTGTACAACTTCCGTTTGTTTTATCATTAAAAAACTCACCTCCTTTTGCAACGGAATATATTCTAAAGTGATTTTCAACATGAGCCAAAAGAAATACCCGAATCCTATGATTAAAAGGATTTTAAAGAGACTGGGGATATTTTTTTTGACTAAAAGCATTTTATAATTGATGAACTTTTTAAAACACTAATATCACAAATTTTTCCACTAATATTCACAGATAAATCGTGTTATTTGTGAAATTATTAGTGTCATTTGTGTTTAAATTAAACTATTTCAAATTCAAATCTTGCGCAATCAGCCACGCCTCACTCCAGCAAGCCTGAAAATTAAAGCCTCCCGTCACCGCATCAATATTCAAAACTTCTCCGGCAATGTAAAAATTAGGAAGAATTTTCGATGTCATGTTTTTAAAGTTAATTTCCTTTAAATCAACACCTCCGGCGGTCACAAATTCATCTTTAAAGGTCGATTTTCCGGTCACGTGGAACTTCTTTTTGCATAAATTTTCAAGAATCGTCTGCATTTCTTTTCCTGAAATATTCGCAACCTGTTTGTTGAGATCAACTTTTGAAACTTCCAAAACCCTCTGCCAGAAACGATTCGTTACATCAAAAATTTTCGATTGTCCGATGGTCTTTTTCGGATTTGATTGTTTGAAGTTTTGGAATAATTCTTCGGCATCATCAATATCTTTAGAAATAAAATTAACCTGAACTTCAAAATTATATTTAACCTTAGCCAAATTAATCGCTTCCCAAGCAGATATTTTCAAAATCGCAGGTCCGGAAAGCCCCCAATGCGTAATTAATAATGGTCCGCTTTCTTCTGTTTTTAACTTTGGGATTGATGTTTCTGCCATTTCAAAGCTTGTTCCGGCTAGATCTTTCAACAAATCATCTTTAATATTAAATGTAAATAATGACGGAACTAAATCAATGATTTTATGACCTAAACTCTCAATGATTTTCAATGATTTTGGAGAACTTCCCGTTGCATAAATCACAAAATCAGCTTCGAAATCTCCTACACTTGTTTTAACTGAATATTTTTCATCTAATTTTTCAATTTCCTTTACAGAACATTTTGTCTTTACTTCAACATTCTTTTGCTGAATTTCATGTAAAAAAGTATTGATAATGGTTTGCGAAGAATTGCTTTCAGGGAAGATTCTGTTGTCATTTTCTATCTTCAACGAAACTTTTCGTTTTTCGAACCAATCCATTGTATCTCCCGGCTGAAATTTGGTGAAAACACTTAATAATTCCTTGTTTCCACGGGGATAGAACTGAACTAATTCTCTCGGATCAAAGCAAGCATGGCTTACATTACATCTTCCGCCTCCTGAAATTTTCACTTTCTGAAGAACGTCTGAATTTTGTTCGAGAATGGTAATTTTATATTTCTTTTCGTCAAGATTTGATGCACAGAAAAACCCTGCGGCACCGCCTCCGATAATGATAATTTGTTTCATAATGATTTAATCTTATGCTCAAGATTATTTTTCCAAAAGTACAATTTTTATAAACCATCTTATTTGAGTAATTTTGAAGAATATAATTTAATTATACTAAAACCGATTTTTAAATGATTTTTTACCA
>Ga0157375_10003637_pt1 | contig 13372 bp, 13 predicted proteins | sample M35metaG_FD_115311 | JGI IMG/M metagenome (GOLD analysis project Ga0157375, IMG submission 115311) | Miscanthus rhizosphere microbial communities from Kellogg Biological Station, Michigan, USA - M3-5 metaG | ecosystem: Host-associated > Plants > Roots > Rhizosphere > Soil | place: USA: Michigan...
CGTCTTCGGCGTAAGGCAACTTGCCGGGCGCGCCTGCAACATCGCCCAGTACTGCCTTGGGAGTTGGCACGTCGGTCGAAGCGGGAAGGTAATCAGTCAAAGGCGAATTGAAGTAAGGCGCGGTTGTATACTCCCGAATCTTGTTCGTGTATTCCTGATCAATCGGTTGATTCGGATCGCGGCCGGGTTTTATTTGAGCGTTGGTAATTACTCCGAAGATTGGCAAGCACAGAACACACAGCAGGAGCAAGCGAAAGGCGCGCAAAAAGGTCATATGGTGTTTTCCTCGTACAGGGCTTTTAGCACAGATTACACAGATTTTTGAAATCAGTGAAATCTGTGTAATCTGTGTATCGGATGGCAGATCAACCAAAGAAAGCTAAGGCTGCCGGCGGCGTGCCGGCCATAATCGCTACGGTCAAAACTCTGTCCGACGAGACGGGACTCATCCGCGGCGTGCGCACGCTACTGAAGGTGAATCAGTCAGGCGGTGTGGATTGTCCGGGTTGCGCCTGGCCGGAGCCCGATCAGAAACGCTCACATTTCGAGTTCTGTGAAAATGGCGCAAAGCACGTTGCCGACGAAGCGACAACGAAGCGCATCACCCCGGAATTCTTTCAACAATGGAGTGTCGCCGAACTCTCGCAGCAATCAGATCAATGGCTCGGCGCACAAGGACGGCTCACCCATCCGATGGTGCTGCACCGCGACGCGACTCACTACGAGCCCGTGAGCTGGGACGATGCTTTTGAGCTGCTTGCCGCCGAGCTCAATTCACTCAACTATCCCGACCAGGCAATCTTCTACACTTCCGGGCGGACCAGCAACGAAGCTGCGTTTCTTTATCAACTTTTCGTGCGACAGTTCGGCACCAACAATCTGCCTGACTGTTCGAACATGTGTCACGAGTCGAGTGGGTCGGCGCTGAGCGAGACAATTGGCATCGGAAAGGGAACTGTCACTCTCGCAGACTTCAATAAGGCCGAAGCGATCTTTGTGATCGGTCAAAATCCCGGCACGAATCATCCGCGAATGTTGACCGCACTCGAGCAAGCAAAACGAAATGGTTGCAAGCTGGTCCATATCAACCCGCTGCCGGAAGTCGGGATGACGCGCTTCAAACATCCGCAGCACGTTCTCGGGCTACTCGGTTCAGGCACCCCGCTGGCTGATCTGTTTCTTCAGGTGCGAATCAACGGCGATGTCGCGTTGCTGAAAGGGATCATGAAAGCGGTGCTGGCGCACGAAGAGTCTCTCGATCGAGATTTCATCGCGCAGTACACCACCGGCTTCGAAGCATTTGCTGAGTCGCTCCGCAGTGTTTCCTGGGCTGACGTCGTCGAACAGAGCGGAGTACCGCAAAAAGAGATCGAACAAGCTGCACAGATCTTCGTCGAATCCGAGCGAACGATCTTCTGTTGGGCCATGGGCCTGACGCAACACCGAAACGCCGTCTCAAACATCCAGGAGATCGTTAACCTGATGCTCATGCGCGGCCAGATCGGAAAACCAGGAGCCGGAGTATGTCCCGTGCGCGGGCACAGCAACGTGCAAGGCGATCGCACGGTCGGCATCTGGGAGCGACCGACTGCCGCATTTTTAGATAAGCTCGGGGCCGAGTTTGATTTCGAGCCGCCGCGTAATCACGGCTTTGATACGGTCAGGGCCATTCAGGCGATGCACGACGGCCAGGGGAAAGTGTTTTTTGCGCTCGGCGGCAACTTTCTTTCCGCCACTCCCGACACAGAGTTCACCGCCGCTGCCTTGCGGCGGTGTCGCTTGACCGCTCACGTGTCCACCAAACTGAATCGGTCTCACCTGATCACCGGAGACCGCGCGCTGATTCTTCCGTGCCTTGGCCGGACGGAGATCGACGTGCAGGCGAGTGGCCCACAGTTTGTCACGACGGAAAACTCTATGGGCGTCGTGCAAATTTCGCGCGGTTCACTCGCGCCCGCATCTAGAGAGCTTCTCAGCGAGCCGCAGATCGTGGCGCGGCTTGCGAGAGCTACACTCGAGCACCGCACCACAGTTGATTGGAAAGACCTGGCCGGTAACTACGATAAAATTCGCGATGCGATCGAGCGGGTCGTGCCGGGCTTTGACGACTACAACGCTCGCGTGCGCCAGCCGGGTGGGTTTCATCTGCCGAACGCCGTACGAAATCGAGTCTTCAACACCGCGAGCGGCAAGGCACACTTCACGGTTCACGAGCTGCCGCAGCACAATCTCGGCCCCGATCAGTTTTTGATGATGACGATTCGCAGTCACGATCAGTTTAATACTTCGATCTACAGCCCAAACGATCGTTATCGCGGGATTAGCGACGACAGGCGCGTCGTGTTTCTCAACAACGAAGACATCGTCGCCGCGGGTCTGCGCGCGCGACAAGTTGTAGACTTGGTCAGCCATTTCGAAGGCGAAGAGCGAATTGCGCGGCGATTTGTTATTGTGCCCTACGATATTCCACGGCGCTGCGCCGCGACTTACTTTCCGGAAGCAAATGTTCTGGTACCAGTGCGCAACGTTGCGCTAAAGAGCAACACGCCGGTATCGAAATCGGTAGTGATTAGCATTCGGCCTGCAACGGAGGATTAGAGGAAGATGGCTTCTCGATCTGCAAAACCCGCAAAGTCCAGGAAGCGAAGTTCGGGGAAGAAAGTTTCTGCTGCTGCAAAGAAAAAGGCGCTCACGAAACGATCGGCCACAAAGCTACGAGCCGCAGCACCGAACACTGACGGTAATAAACCGAAGCTTTACGCGAGTCTTGTCGCGCAGTTGCTGAGTTTACTCAAAGGCGAGCACGACTTTATCGCGAATGCCGCAAACTTCAGCGCGTTGCTCTTCAACTCACTGCCGAATGTGAACTGGGCGGGGTTCTATTTCCTGCAAGGTGATGAACTGGTGCTTGGACCATTTCAGGGCAACCCTGCGTGTGTTCGTCTTCCGCTGGGCAAGGGCGTCTGTGGCGTGGCGGCCCAGCAATGCGAAACGATCATCGTTCCAAACGTACACGAGTTTCCCGGACACATCGCGTGCGACGTCGCGTCAAACTCGGAGATCGTCGTTCCGCTCTTTGATGGCGAACGACTTCTCGGAGTGCTCGATCTCGACAGTCCGACTATCGGGCGCTTCGACGATCAGGACGCGGAAGGATTGAATGAGTTGGTGACTGTGTTTGTGGCGCACGAAGAAGGTTTAGGTGTTTAGATGATCAGTATTAGAAAATCAAAAGAACGCGGGCACTTCGATCACGGGTGGCTCAATACGTACCACACGTTCTCGTTTGACCAGTACTACGACCCCCGCTACATGGGCTTTCGCAATTTGCGCGTAATCAACGAAGACTTTGTCGCTCCCGGCCGAGGTTTCCCAACGCACGGGCATCGCGACATGGAAATCATCACCTACATTCTCGAGGGCGCGCTCAAGCACGAAGACAGCATGGGCAATGGTTCTGTTATTCGACCCGGCGACGTGCAGCGCATGACAGCGGGAACCGGCGTCAGGCACAGCGAAAAGAACGCGTCTGATACCGAGCGCGTGCACCTGCTACAGATTTGGATCCTGCCTCATACAGTTGGTCTCGAACCAGGTTATGAACAGAAAGCTTTCACTGATGACGAGCGGCGCGGGCAGTTGCGACTGATTGCCTCAGAGGATGGTCGCGAAGGCTCGGTGGAAGTGCATCAGGACATTAGTCTATTTGCGTCGATTCTGGATGCGGGTCAGGAAGTTGAGCGCACGATGAATGAGGCGCGCTACGCATGGATACAGGTTGCGCGCGGTTCGATCAGCTTGAACGGCCAGAATGCGGAGCAGGGCGATGGTGTGATTGTTGTTGGCGAATCGAGTTTGAAGATTAAAGCTCAAGATGATGCGGAGATTCTGCTGTTTGATCTTGCATAAGGACAGGATTTCATGATTTTCAAGATTTACAAGATATGAAGGCTGTAAATCTTGAACATTCTGTAATCCTGTCAACACGACGATGGCGAGCGTTGGCGCTGCTCGCCGCTGCGGAGTTGTTGGGAATGTCGCTCTGGTTCAGTGGCTCCGCTGTCGTCCCTGCCCTCACGCTTGAATGGCAACTCTCTCCCTCGCAAATAAGCTGGCTCGCCAACGCCGTTCAGCTTGGCTTTGTCGCCGGTACGCTGATCAGCGCCACACTTAACCTGCCTGACATCATCAGCACCAGACATCTCTTTGCGATCTCTTCGTTTCTCGGTGCAGCAGTCAACGGCCTCTTCGGCCTCTATGTCCACGATTCCGGCACAGCCATCGCTCTCCGTTTTGTGACCGGAGTTTTTCTAGCCGGCGTCTATCCACCAGGCATGAAGATCATGGCGACCTGGTTTCGTGAGCGACGCGGAATGGCGCTCGGCGTTTTGGTCGGCGCCTTGACAATGGGAAAGGCGACACCTTACCTCGTGAACGCGTTGGGAAGCTCGAACTGGAGATCCAACGTGCTCTTCGTTTCAGTTCTGGCCGCTATCGGTGGACTCATTGTGATCTTCTTCGTCAACGATGGTCCATACGCATTGCCGCCGGCGAAGTTTGATATGTCGCAAGTCGTGAGGGTCTTCAGCAATCGCGGCGTGCGGCTCGCGAGTTTTGGTTACTTCGGTCACATGTGGGAGCTCTACGGCATGTGGATCTGGATACCGGTGATGATTCGCGCCAGCCTCGCGACACAAAATGGCGATCCCAAGCTGGCCGAGCTCGGTTCGTTCATCGTGATCGGAGCGGGCGCAGTTGGTTGTGTCGTCGCGGGTTTAATAGCCGATCGCGTCGGACGAACTCTCGTTACCTCATGGGCCATGGCGATCAGTGGCACTTGTTGTTTAGTCATTGGACTGCTTTACGGCGGAAGCCCACTGTTGCTGTTGCTCGTTGCCGCGATCTGGGGCGCGACGGTTGTTGCCGACTCGGCACAATTCTCTTCGTGCGTCACCGAACTCGGAGATCCGCAGTACATCGGCACTGCGTTAACGATTCAAATGTGTATCGGGTTTTTGCTCACCACTATCTCGATCGAGCTGATTCCAAAAGTAGCGGCTGCACGAAGTTGGCGTTATGCGTTCGTGATTCTCGCACCGGGGCCGCTATTCGGGGTGATTTCGATGTTGCGTTTGAGACAACTTCCCGAAGCGATGAGGATTGCTCACGGAAAACGTTAGACAGGATTTACAAGATTCACAAGATAGCTTATCCTCTGCTTCACAGGTGATAGTGATGAAGTATCTCCTCTTCCTCAAAATTCGGCCCGACTGCGCCTGATTCCGGCGCAGCCGCTCCTATTTAATTCCGTCTACAACTAAACGTGTGTTTTCAAGTGGACCCATCTTTGGGCGATCCACTTTTGAGGTCGATCATGCAACAACCAGCTATTCAGGTGCGCAATCTTCGCAAGGGTTTCCGCAAGCGAAACGGTTTTCGGAAGAAGTCCGAGCTGTGGGCGGTTGACGATGTCTCGTTCGAAGTCCGGCTGGGAGAGACGTATGGACTGCTCGGACCGAACGGCTCCGGCAAGTCGAGCCTGATTCGAATCCTTTCGACTCTGCTTATCGCCGACAGCGGCCACGTCAACATGCTGGGCTACACATTGCCCGAGCAGCAGGACGAAGTGCGCCGGATCATCGGACGCGTCAGCGTTGACGCTGCGTTCTACAAGAAACTCTCGGCGCGTGAAAACCTGCTGTATACCGCACTGCTGTACGGTCAGAACGCGCGTGAAGCGGAACGCCGTGTGATGGAGATTCTCGAACAGTTGGGAATGGAGAACACGAAGTTCTCGACGCCGCTGGAAGAGATGAGCCGTGGCATGCAGCAGAAGATCAGTATTGCACGCGCACTGATGATCAATCCGCCGTTGTTGCTGCTGGACGAGCCCACAACGGGTCTGGATCCGAAGAGTCGTCGCGACGTGCAGTCGTTCCTCGAGAATTTGCAGCGCCGCGAAGGCACGACGATTCTTTTGACCACACACGACATGGCCGAGGCGGAACGACTCTGCGCCCGCATCGGTTTCCTGGCGCATGGCAAACTGGTGGCGGAAGGAACCGCCGCGCAGTTGATGCGACGCGCGGGCGCCGCAACGCTCGACGATGCCTTCATTAAGTTAACTGGCGAAGAACTCGTGGAAGAAGAAGAAATGGCTTTAGTGGAGGACTGATCATGGAAGCAACTGTCCGTCAAACGTGGGCCTTCCTGTTTCGCGGGTATCACATTACTCGCCGTTACATTGGATGGGTCGTCGTATTCAACTTCTACGCGCTGGTGACGTCGGCGACAGTGGCGCTGATCGGCGTAGCAGCACAGGACTATCAACTCACTCTGAAGCTCGTCGTCGGTGCTTTGTTGTGGAACTATCTTTCCTACCTCTACAACGAGATCGCCATGTCGATTGCTTACGAGCGCTGGGAAGGTACGCTGGAATATACGTTCATGGCGCCGGTGTCGCGAGCAGTTCACTTGCTTGGCGTCAGTCTGTTTTCACTGCTGAACAGCATGGTGACGAGCGTGATTGTGCTTGTTGGCCTGATGCTGTTCACAGACCTGAACCTGCGCGGAGTCAATTTTTTCGGCGTGCTGATTGTATTGGCGGTGAGCACTATTGCCTTCGTCGGGCTCGGCTTGTTCGCGGCGGTGTTCCCGGTCATGAGTGCTGAGCGAGGAGCGGAAGCGACGCACATCTTTCAAGGCTCGCTTCTACTCGTTTCGGGAGTTTATTATGACATCGGCGTCTTGCCGCATTGGCTACAACCACTTTCGGCAATATCGCCGGCAACTTACACGCTGTCGGCGTGCCGGAAGTTGTTCGGAGTAGACAACAGCAACTCGACGCCTGAACTTCTCGCCGGCGCTTCTTTGTCGGCAGTCACGCACGAATTACTGGTTCTCGCGTTGATGGGCGCGATACTCTTGCCGCTCGGTCTTTGGGCGTTCGTGCGGATCGAAGCCTGGGCCAAGAGAACAGGAAAGCTGAAACGAACGGGATGAAACGCGAGAGTCAAGAGGAACTCAAAACACGCACACGCGATATCATTCGACGACTCAAGCGCGCTTACCCGGGTGCCAAGTGTTCGTTGAACCACAGTAACCCGTTTGAGTTGTTGGTTGCGACGATACTTTCAGCGCAGTGCACGGACGAGCGCGTCAACATTGTTACTGCTGATCTGTTTCGCAAGTACAAGAAGCCGGAAGATTACCTCAAGGTGTCGCCGCGCGAGCTGGAGAAGGACATCCAGTCGACCGGCTTCTTTCGCAACAAGACCAAGTCGATCCAGGGAGCGTCGAAGGTCCTGGTGGAAGAATACGGAGGGCAGGTTCCGCATACGATGGACGAGTTGCTCGAGTTGCCGGGCGTCGCACGCAAGACAGCAAACGTCGTGCTGGGTAATGCGTTCGGAGTTAAAGCTGGCGTAGTCGTTGACACGCACGTAACTCGTCTCTCGCATCGTCTCGCGTTAACGGAGCAGAAGACCGCGGAAAAGATCGAGCAAGACCTTATCGAGATCGTGCCGAAGAAGGATTGGGTGATCTTCCCACACTTGCTGATTTGGCACGGAAGGAAGATCTGCAAAGCACGCAACCCACTGTGCGAGGAGTGCCCGATTGAAAAACTCTGCCCATCTTCGTTTCTGAAGACCGGCGTGCCACCGCCAAGTTAGGCTACAAAAAGGCACAAAAAGCACAAAACAAAATCAGAACTGATTTTGTGCTTTTCGTGCCTTTTTGTGGCTACCGCGGTTTGCTTTAGAATGTCGCGGCGTGGCCTATAGATTCCCCTGGCATCGTCTCAGCGACGAGCAGTTACTTGACCTGCGCATCTGTGACCTGCCGATAAAAATCAAGGGTTCGTTTCTCGAACCCCATATTAAACGCCTCTACAGTGAGCTAAACGCCCGTGGTATCCGTTTCAAACCGCATGTTTGGCTCGCTGAAGAGTGGTTTTCGCCGGACGGCGTGCCGGGAATCGCCATCCCGTTTTACCTGGCGCACCCGCGGCTGATGAAGCTCGAACGCAAGCAGATGCTGGAAATTGAAGGCGGCACTGACACCGAGTGCATGCGTATCCTGCGTCACGAAGCGGGGCACGCCCTCGACACGGCTTTTCGGCTTCATTTCAAGCGCCAACATCGCGAGCTGTTTGGTTCCTTTGCGCAGCCTTACCCGGATTTCTACAAACCGAAACCGAAGAGCCGTAAATACGTTTTGCATCTCCCTGCCTGGTATGCGCAGGCACACCCGGCGGAGGACTTCGCGGAAACCTTCGCCGTGTGGCTGAGTCCGCGATCGCAGTGGCGCCGCCGTTACCGAGGTTGGCCCGCGTTGCGCAAACTCGAGTACATCGACGAGTTGATGACGGACCTCGCCGGCACAAAACCAAAGAACCGAATTCGCACCAAGGTCGAGCCACTCTCCGCGCTAAGAGGAACGTTGCGAGAGCATTATCGTCGCAAGCGCGAGCGTTACGACTTCGAATGGCCCGCAGTTTACGATCGCGATCTCCATCGAATCTTTTCTGACGATCCACGACACAAGACACGCGAGAGCGCCGCCAGCTTCATTCGGAAGGTGCGGCGCGAAGTGCGGCAGATCGTTGCTGAAGGCACCGGCGTGCATCAGTACACAATCGATCACGTGCTGCAAAATATGATCGATCGGTGTAAAGAATTGAAACTTCGAGTAGCAACCCCCTTCCGCGAAACGCGTCGTCGTGTCATGATAGTGCTGACTGTGCAAGTAATGAACGTGCTCCATTCAGGTTATCATCGCATAGCCGTATGACCTTTGAGCCGCGAAAGAAACTGCGCGTCATCGTGCTCGTCCACGAAGACTTCGTGCCTCCCGATTCGTTGAACGGTCTCTCCGATAAAGAAAAGCTGGAAATTAAAACTGAGTTCGACGTGACCTCGACGTTGAAGAAGATGGGCCACGAGGTCTATCCTATCGGTCTCTACAACCAGCTCAACGTGATCGGCAACGCGCTGATGGAGCACAAGCCGCACATCGCCTTCAACCTGCTCGAAGAGTTTCATGGTTATCCACTTTACGATCAACACGTCGTCAGTTACTTGGAACTGATGAAGCAGGCCTACACCGGCTGTAACCCGCGCGGGCTGACGCTGGCCCATGACAAGGCGCTGACAAAGATGATTCTTTCGTATCACCGGCTGCTGGTGCCAAACTTCGCGGTATTTCCGATGAATCGAAAGGTGCGCCGGCCGAAGCGCTTGAAGTTTCCGTTGCTCGTGAAGTCGGTCAGCGAGGAAGGATCGGTGGGCATCGCGCAGGCTTCAATCGTCCATGACGATGAAAAGCTGACGCAGCGTGTCGAGTTTATTCACCATCACAACAAGACGGCGGCGATCGCCGAGCAGTACATCAAAGGCCGTGAGATCTATGTGGGGGTGATTGGCAATCAGAACATTCAAACTTACACGCCATGGGAACTGGTCATGGAAAAGTTACCGGACGGCGCGGAGAATATCGCGACGTTGAAAGTGAAATGGGACCCGGCATACCAGGAGCGGGTTGGTGTGGCGACAAGAGCGGCAGAGTTGACGCCCGAACAGCAGAAGACGCTCGAGCGTTTATCAAAGCGCATCTATCGCTATCTCTTCCTTAGCGGTTACGCGCGGCTCGATTACCGGATGACTGAAGAAGGGCAGTTTTATTTACTGGAGGCGAATCCGAATCCGCAGATTGCCCATCGCGAGGATTTCGCTGACTCGGCTGAGCACTCGGGCATACCTTACGATCAGTTGCTACAGAAGATCATTACTGTTGGCTTGAACTATGCGGGACGTTGACAGGATTACGTTCTTGTCAATCATGCTAATCCTGTGGTCGTGTCTTATTTTGAAATTTCTCTCTGCGTATCTCTGCGTTCCTCTGCGCCTCTGCGGTAAATTCGCACGGACAACCTGTTTACCGCAGAGACGCAGAGGAACGCAGAGATACGCAGAGAAAATAAGACACCACCAATCCTGTAATCCTGTTCGCATTGCATCTTTAATTACACTCATACAGTCGAATTTATTCTTAGGTGTCGGGAGTTTTTTGTCCCATGACGTTAGCTCTAACTCTGCTGTTTACGCTCAATTTATATTTCAGATTGACCGCAAAAGCCGCTCTCGTAAAGAATTCGTGACCTCTTTTAGTTCGGAGGCACCTGTTTCGTCACGGAACAGTCACATTGCCTGTTGAAGCACACTTTTTCAGCCGCTAAGATGCGAAGGTCTTTTGCGGTGCCCTCCTCACTAGAAATACCAAAAAGTCGAAATTAACTGAGAGAAGGTACTTCCCTGTTTATGGAGCTACGAAAACTGTTCCCTCGTGCAATCGTTGCATTTTTAGCCCTCGCGCTTTGGTCCACTTCAGCATTCACCCAAACTCGTCCACGAACCATAGCCGATCCCAACGAGACCTCGTGCTCGCCGGACGAATTAGCTGTTTTAGCGCCGGTTAGCGAGTCGAAGCCGGTCTGGGAATCAAAGCCGAAGCCGATAATCGACGTTGCGCCTTCGATTAGTTCGTCGAGCTCCGGATTCATTAAATTTGAGCCACTGCTTTTATCCGCCATCGATCAGCGATTGGGAGCGCCTTATCGCTGGGGAGCCACCGGACCAAATACATTTGATTGTTCGGGATTTGTGTGGAGCATCTTTCAAGCTACGGGGATTAACTTCGAAAGGGCCAGCGCGCGTAACTTGTTTGCGCGGTTCCAGGCGCCGCCAGTGGAAGAGCAGTTTAAGTTTGGAACGCTGGTGTTCTTCAGTGGTCTAACACACGTCGGCGTAGTTGCCAGCGAGCATGGCTTTTATCATGCCTCACGCCACCATGGAGTTATCTATTCGGAGTTTGATGAGTATTGGCTGAAACGCATTGACGGCTTTCGCCGCGTGCCGCTGCCTCCGCAGGTTACTGACTGAGCATTTTAGCCGCAGATGAACGCGGATGGACGCAGATCGATCTGCGTCCATCCGCGTTCATCTACGGCTTATAGTTATTTGTTATTTGGTGGCGGCACGAACCCCGCGCGGTGATCGTCATCCCGCGCTTCCCAAACCACTACGATCTTATCCACCGCGATGTAGCAGCTCTTCCCATCATCATCGCGCAGATGCAGCACTCCCATCTCAACTTTGAGTACTTCACCGCGCAAGCTCGATGCGCCACCGCAGTAGATATCGATCTTCCTACCGATAAGTCTTGCTAAAAAATCTTCCACGGCTCTACTTCTTTCCATTTCTAAAAGTAATCTTCACCAAAGGCAGCGTATCCGGATCGTCCTGCTGCTCTTTTTCGAATTGGAACAAGTCCCAGTACGCGCAGCGCGTTGTCGTGGGAAACTCCCGGCAGACTGCGGGCCTTACGTTGTAAATGCCGCAGCCGCGCGTTTCGGGGTTGATGAACTGGCAAGCCTGTCCAAACAGATGATCGCGCTTCCGTCGTAACACTCGTTCACCCGCATACATTTTTGTGTAACGGGCTGTCGCTACTTCCTCGGTGACGCCGAAGTGTTTTGCCAGGCGACGAATGTCACGCCGCGTAACCTGAACACGTTCGTAGACCGAACAACAGAAAGCGGGGCACTCAACGCAGTTGTAGTAGCTTCTAGGCTTAAACGTCGTGACTGTTTCACCCATGATCGAGAGTTGTCTCCATCAGCTTATCGTCGTTTGGATTTCTTGTACTCGGCAAGCAGCAGACTCATGACCTGTTCGCGCTTTTCATAAAGACGCTTCGGCTCACGAGGTTCGTGACGTGTAAGAGCATAAGCTGTAATGAGCGGAAGCGCTACCGTAGAATCAACATAACAAACAACTGCATCGGGCAAGCGATCGGGATCGACCTTCCCCCACGACACTGCTTCACCCGGCGTTGCGCCGGAAAGTCCGCCGGTGTCAGGACGCGCATCCGTCACTTGCAGAAAATAATCGTGCCCGCGTTCATCGATGCCGAGCACTTCCTGAATCTGCGGTTCAGTTTGCAGCAGAAAATTTTTCGGCGAGCCGCCGCCAAGAATGAAAACTGCTGAACGACCCTTCGCTTTCTTTCCTTTTCCGTTTACTGCACCACGCTTCGCAGCAAGCACTATCGCGGCTGTCTCGTTCACGTCGAGTGAAGGATCGAATGCGAGCTTGTTTCCCTGCAGAGCCTTTGCGGCTACGTTCATTCCGATCGACGAATCGCCGGGCGAAGACGTGTAAACCGGCACCGCATACTCGTAAGCGACTGCCAGCAACGACTTCTCCTTGATGCCGAGCTTCTGTTCGCGCTCGTGAACGTAGCGCCCACACAGGTAATGAAACTCAGCAGTGGACATCGGACGCTGGAACTCCGGGCCTTCGATGATTTTGCGGAAGAATGCGTCAGTGTCGAGCAGCACCGAGTAATCAAAAAAGATATCGTAGATGCGAACGACTTCTTCTTCGCGCAGAACGACGTCCGAAGTCTGCGCGTTACCCTGGTGCATCGCGAGTCCGATTCCGAAATGCGTGTCGTGGTAGAGATTGGCGCCCGTGGAAATGATCCAATCGACAAACCCTGCTTTAATCAGCGGGATGAGAGCCGATATTCCGAGTCCGGCAGGTGTCAGCGCGCCGGTCAGAGAAACGCCGACGGTCACCTCAGGCTCCAGCATCTTCTCGGTAAAAAGATGACACGCCTCGCGCATGCGCGCGGCGTTGTAGGCGAGAAAAGATTCGTCGATCAGGTCCGCAACGCTTATATTTTTCTCGATTGGCGCAGGATCGATTCGCTTGCCGCGCAGGAATTTGCTTTTTGGTTTACCCATTCTGTTTTGTGCTTTTTTGTGGGCCTCATCCGTGGCTCACTTCTGAAGCGTTTTGTTCGTGAGCCTTTTTCACTCGCAGTCGACCGATGCGTCGTTCGTCAGCTTCAAGCACTTCAACTTCGAGACCGCGAATCGTCAACACTTCACCAACTGCCGGAACCGTTCCTGATTCGTTGATCACTAGTCCCGCGATCGTAGTGAAGTCGTCATCTTCGATCTCCATGTCGAAGAGCCGTTCAATCTTGCCAATTTCAATTGAAGCAAGTACTTCGTAACTGCCGTCTTTTCGTTCGACGATCTCTTCCAGTTCTTCCCCGGCGATGTCTTCGTCTTCGATCTCGCCGACGATCTCTTCGAGAATGTCTTCGACAGTAACCAATCCGCAAACACCACCATACTCATCAATTACCATCGCGAGCTGCACGTGGGCCTTTTGCATCTCGTCGAGAAGATCGGCCACCGGTTTTGTTTCCGGCACGAAATAAACGTCTCGAATCAGAGGTTTGATACTATCGTCTTCACTTCCTTCAGCCCAGCATTGAAGCAAGTCTCTTACGTAAATTA
>Ga0157375_10003638_pt1 | contig 13370 bp, 9 predicted proteins | sample M35metaG_FD_115311 | JGI IMG/M metagenome (GOLD analysis project Ga0157375, IMG submission 115311) | Miscanthus rhizosphere microbial communities from Kellogg Biological Station, Michigan, USA - M3-5 metaG | ecosystem: Host-associated > Plants > Roots > Rhizosphere > Soil | place: USA: Michigan...
TCATTGGAAGCCTGATTTACGGCGATCATGTTGTTCCAAAAAAGCAGCGTCCATGGAAGCAGCGACTGGTGCTTCCGCTTTCCATCACGATTCTGGTGTTGCTGATTATCATCGGCGCGTACAAGTTCATCAACTATCGTGAGGAAGGCAGTGTCGAGAGATTTCTGACCAATGTTCGCAACGGAAACTACGATACCGCTTATGCCAACTGGGACATCTCCGATGGTCATTATTCCATGAAGCAATTTATGGAAGACTGGGGCAAGGACGGTTATTACGGCAAGGCGCTGGCAAGCGCAAAAGTTTCAGATTCGAATTCCAAGGGGAATGTTGTGATCGTTTACGTCAAATTCCGGGGATTCAAAGCACCCGTTTCATTCCTTGTCGACAAGGAAACGCTAAAGATGTCGTTTTCCACTTTGAACAAATACGTCAAAACTCAGAGATCGATATCATAGCCATGTTCACGGGAGCCCTTGCCTTCACGCTTTTTCTGGTTGCCGCAACTCCGGCGGAAGTAGTTGTCGTGAATCTTCCCACGAAAGGAACGTTGAGTCTCGCGCTGGCGCCGTCCGGAAAAGCGGATGTGGAGCACGCGGCAACTCTGTCTCTGATTCACATCGAGGTCGACAAATTGCAGGCCGCTTCAAAGCTGTCGCCTGCAATGAACGCTTTTGTGGTGTGGTCCATTTCACCGGAAGGCGGATTTGAAAACGTTGGAGAGTTGGCGGTTACTGATGGCAAAGGTCGCCTGGATACCGTGACGCGGTTTGATCAGTTTGGAATTCTAATTACCGCGGAACCTCACTTTATGGTGGACCGCCCGAACTCCGTCATAGCTTTTCGCACTCAGGCTCCGAAGTCCGAAAATATCCGTCGGATGACGGTGTCTATCGATGTTGGATATTACGATTATTCGATGTTGCAGCCCGTGACCGCTTCGTCTTTGGGATTGATTGCGGAGGCCCGTTCCGCGCTTCAGGTCGCTGCCGGAGTTCAGGCCGATCGCCTCGCCGAGTCCGAATATCGTCTTGCGCGCATAGCACTGGGAACCGTGGAGGAGATGGTCGCAAGGTCTGCACCGCCGGAAATTATCCTGCCGGTTGCCAATGAATCCATTCGCCGATCCCAGAGAGCCTTTATTGCCGCTCGTGAAGCTGCACGCCATTAAAAACGGGCTAGACCTGTCAGCCCCGTTTTTTCAGGACTTCGAGGTAGAACGCTTCAATTCTCGGAATGACTTTCTGAATATCGTATGTCTCCTCGACGTGTCTTCGTGCTTCTTCGACGATACTCCCACGCAGTCCAAGATCCGATAGCGTACGCACAGCGGCGACCAGTGCCTTCGGGTTTCGCGGTGGAACCAGAAGCCCATTTGTGCCAGGACGAATAATATCCAAAGGGCCTCCCGCAGATGTGGAGATCACCGGGGTTCCGGTTGCCATTGACTCGAGAATGACGATTCCAAATGGCTCCTCCCATGAAGGCACCAGAAGGACATCGACTTTCTCAAAGAATTCCTTGAATTCTGCGAACCCTGAAAATTCAACAGCCAGACCGCGAGATATTTCCTGCAATCGTGTGACATAGGATTTTTCACCCTTGCCCGCAATGATCAGGCGATATCCCGGTCCAAGTTGACGCAATGCTTCGATAGCGTCTTCATGACCTTTGTGGGGAGCGATCTGTCCGAGCAGGCCGATGTTCACGGGATCGTGGGCGTCATGCGGCGAGTAGCTGAATTTATTCAGGTCGACCCAGTTTGGGATTATCGCGGAACGCTTCGGACGCAATGGCGCAAGCTTAGCCAGCATCTGAGAGGTTGGAGCAATCCACCCATCGACACGGCGGTATAGGGGGTTGCCACGGACGGGATAAAGAAGATGACGCGTGAATATCACTTTTACGGGCAAATCCAGAGCCGCCGCTGCCACGACTGTGTAGTCGCGGGCCACGTGAGCATGCACGATATCGAAAGCCTTGCGCTTCATCAATTGCCTCAGGCGAACTGCCGTGATGAAATCCGCCGATCCGCGAAACGAAAAATGGATTTGAGGATGAACTGCTCCGCCCTGACGGCCGGCGACGGTGACGTCGTGTGCGCTGGATCGAAGTGCGTCGACGAGCTCCAGTACGTGGGTCTCGCCACCGCCGAGATTTGAAGCGGAGTTAACCTGTAGGATCCGCATTTCGGGAATTGAAATCGGCCAGGAGTTCCGATTGGCTGACTGTTGCGGTGCCCACCTTTCCAACGACGATTCCCGCCGCATGATTGGCCAGTATCACCGCTTCTTCCATCTCCGCCCCGGCAGCGCGAGCCATCGCCAGCGTCGCAATGACCGTGTCTCCAGCGCCTGTTACATCAAAGATATCCCGTGCAACCGTGGGGAAATGATGAGATTGCCCATGGTCGAACAATGAGATTCCCCCCTCCCCACGCGAAATCAGCACATACGGACAATCAAATTTTTCGAGCAAACGCCGGCCCGCTTCCTCCAGCTGTTCCACATTTCCGATTGTGAGCCCGACGAGGAGTTCTGCTTCACGCTGATTGGGTTTGATAAGTGTGATCGGACGGTAGAAATCCGCATGTTGCACTTTGGGATCCAGGTACACCGGAACCTCTGTTTTTCGTGCTTCCGGAAGTATCAGCCCAAGTAGCTCCCGATTCGCGACTCCTTTGTCGTAATCCGAAACGATAACGCCCTTGACTGTCGGAAGCCATTTTGAAAATGCGGCAGCAACGGCGTGGTTGCGCTCGCTTGTCAAAGGTTCGCGGCTTTCACGATCGGTCCGAACGATCTGTTGATTGTGGGCGATAATTCGCCTTTTTACAGTTGTCGGCCGATCATCGGTGAGCAGCGCGGAGCTCTCCATTTCAAGTTCACTCATTAAAAAACGGACCCGGTCCGCAGCAGAATCCTTTCCAATAATGCCAGCCAGGACCGGGATGCCGCCAAGGGCCCGAATATTTGCGGCGACATTGCCTGCCCCGCCAAGAACATAACTTTCTCCGCTCACTTCAACGATCGGCACGGGCGCTTCGGGAGATATCCGGCGGACGCTTCCCCATATGAATTCGTCCAGCATCACATCGCCCAGAACAAGAATGCGTTTTCCGGTAAAGCCGCCGAGGAGTGCTTTCACCCGATCGCGCGTGAGCGCCGGTTTCATTTCAGCAAATCCCGTGCGGCTTCGATGACTTGTTCCGGTGTGACAGACTCGATGCAGAGCGGCGAATCTGCAACCAGGCACCGATAGCCCGGGCACGGATTGCATTCGAAAGAATTCTGAACCACGCGGCTCGGAACGCCCCAGGGACGCCAGGCACGTGCATCAGAAGATCCCCACGGCACCACGACTCTTGTGCCAACAGCGGAAGCCAGATGCATTGGTCCGGAGTCGTTGCCCATATACAGGCGGGCGCCACGAATCAATTCGGCCAGTTCCGGAATGGTCAGGCCAAGCAGCATGCTGGCCCCGGGAACATTTCGGGCAACATCAGCGACAAGAGACTCTTCACCGGGACCCGCAGTCAATGCGATTGTGAATCCATCGGCCTGCAGTGCCTGCGCAACCTGGGCAAATCTTCCGGTTTCCCAGCGTTTTGTTGTCTGTAACGCGCCAGGATGGATGACCACATACGGACGATTGCGCATTGTCGCGGCCATTTTTTCTGCGGCTCGGGTGTGTACTTCATATCGAAGCGGCGGCGCGGCTGCCGTCCGCTGAAGTCCAAGCCATCGAAATGTGGTCATCGTCGTGTCCACGCTGTGGAGATGCGGTTCCGGGACAGGCACGAGTCCGTTATACAGAGAATGGTACTGGTATTGTTCGCAGCCGATTCGGTTTCCCCATGCCAGACACGAGTACGCGAAACTTGTCGGGCCCCCATGAAGGTTGATGACGGCTTTGAACCGGCGTGTCATCAATCGTGCTGCGGAACTTTTGTTTTTCAGCGAGATCACTTCGGCGAAATCGGGATTGCCATCGAAGCACGCGGCGAAGCGAGATTCCGCGACCACGGAAATTCGAAAGTCTGGAAACTCTTCTTTGAGTGCCCGGACAGGGCTGGTCAGTAACAGGCAGTCCCCCATGGAACGGAGACGGATCAGAAGGATTCGTGCGTTCCGGGGGAGCTTGCAAAACAGGTCTTTAGTTTTCAATCTTCGCTTCGCTGATCATCATGACGGGGATATCGTCACGTATAGGGTATACGCGATGGCATGTCGTGCACTTCAATCCCTGTCCGCTGTTGGTAATTTCAAGACTCGCTTTGCAAAGAGGACAAACAAGTATCTTCAACAGTTCCGGGTTCACAGCCATAGTGAAGAAATGGTAGCACGGGGTCCGAATTGCGGAATCTGCGTAACTTCGGTCGTGGTCTGGATTGAATTGAGAGATCGGAAACACCCATCCTGATTCAGGAGCGATGGCGCAAAGCGTCGAGGTGATTCCAAAACGCAGCCCTGCAGGATGGCGGGTGTAGAATCACCCCTCGCGGGATCCGCTTCGCGAACCCGTGGCGCTCCTGACTCAGGAGGCAATAGGGGGTACCAGATTTCGAACCAGGCCACTACCTTAACTCACTCCTCCTCTTCGGATTCTCCCGCTGCGCCAGCCTTGGCATGAGCGATGATCTTGTCGGCAAGATGCGAGGGGACCTCGTCATAATGGCTGAACTCCATCGTGTAATTGCCGCGGGCGCCGGTTTTCGACGTGAGGTCTGAGGCATAGGTCAGAACTTCCGAGAGCGGTACCTGGGCCTTGATCACGGTATTGCGACCCTGGACTTCCATGCCCTGAACACGGCCGCGGCGGCTGTTGAGATCGCCCATCAAATCTCCGGCGAACTCTTCAGGCGCGCTGACCTCCACGTTCATCACCGGTTCGAGCAGAATCGGTTTCGCCTCCCGTATGCCTTTCTTGAAGGCCAACGAGCCTGCGATCTTAAACGCCATCTCCGATGAGTCGACGTCATGGTAGGAACCGTCATACAGGATGACGCGGAAATCGACAGTCGGAAATCCCGCAAGTACTCCTTTGTGTCGTGCTTCCTGAATTCCTTTCTCCACCGCGGGAATGTAATTTTTGGGAATGGCACCCCCAAAAACTTCGTTCACAAATTCGAAGTCGCCGCCGCGCGGCAGCGGTTCCATGCGGATCTTGCAGTCGCCATACTGACCGTGACCGCCGCTCTGCTTTTTGTGTTTGCCCTGAACGTCTGCTTTTCCCTTGATCGTTTCGCGATAGGGAACTTTGGGCGGATGAAGTAGAACTTCCACTCCATATCGCTTCTTGAGACGCGCCACCGCAAGCTCCACATGCATTTGCCCCTGACCCGACAGCAGAAATTCCTTGGTCTGCACTTCGCGCGTATAACCGAGCCCCAGATCTTCATCCATCAATTTGTGAATTGCCGAACTGATCTTGTCTTCATCTCCGCGAGACTTCGGTTCGATCGCGAACGAGATGACCGGCTCGACCCACTTCACCGCGGGGTAGCTGATCTGATGTGTTTTGTCGGAAAGAGTGTCTCCGGTAATGGTCTCCTTCAATTTTGGAGCGGCTCCGATGTCTCCCGCGTGGAGCTTTGTGACCGGTACCAGTGTCTTGCCTTGCATTGTAGCGATCTGACCAAAACGTTCCGTTACACTTTTCGACATGCTATACGGCTGGGTTTCCGCCGTCAGGACTCCCGAGTAAACGCGGAACAGCGAAATCCGTCCCGTAAATGGGTCGGAAAATGTTTTAAATACGAACGCGGAAAATGGTTCGTTGTCCGCGATTTTTCGCATCACGTCCTTGCCGTGACCGTCCTTTCCGGCAACCGGACTTCGCGACACGGCATCCGGCAAATAACTGACAATGGCGTTCAACAGTTGTGCAATCCCGATATTTGCTGTCGCTGCGGTGAAAAGCACAGGGCAGAGTTTTCCTTCGCCGACTTGCTTGCGAAGCCCGGAGGTCAGGTCTTCATCGGTAAGAGTTCCGCTATCGAAGAACTTTTCCATCAGCGCTTCGTCGCTTTCCGCGACGGCCTCGATCAGCTTTTCGCGATATTCCTGAGCAGTGACGGCAATGTCGTCTGGAATTCCGGACTCCATGAACTTTCCAGTTCCGTCGGCAGCAAATGAGAAAGCCTTCATCTGGATGAGGTCGACAATGCCTCTGAATTTCTTTTCCGCCCCAATTGGAATTTGAATGGGTACGCAGGTTCTTCCCAGCCGCTGCTGAATGGATTCCATGCACCGCTCGAAGTTCGCTGTTTCCCGGTCCATGCGGTTCACCACGATCATTCGTGCCAGGGCGAATTCATCGGCATACGCCCACACTTTTTCCGTCTGGACCATCACGCCCGCAACAGCATCAATAACGACGACTGCAGCATCCGCTACACGCAGCGCGCCGCGGGCTTCCTGAATGAAATTTCCGAAACCAGGCGTGTCCAGCATGTTGATCTTGGTTTTATTCCACTCGCAGAACGCGAGCTTGGCGGCGATGGTAATCTTGCGTTCGATTTCGTCTTCGTCGAAGTCCGTAGGCGCATTTCCATCGTCCACCCGGCCAAGCCGGTTCGTTGCACCTGTATCAAAGAGGATCGCGGATATCAGAGATGTTTTTCCGCTCCCACCGTGACCGACAATGCCAACATTGCGGATGTTCTTCCCTTCGTAAAGGTTCACGGGATTACTCCTGAATTTGTGTTGTAAAGGCCCAGAGACTAGCACATTCATTCTTGATAACACTACCCCCTATCCGATAGGCTCAGCGCGTGTTAGCGCGCCTGTGTCTGATCCTGAGTATTTTCCTTTCCGCAGACTCCACGCTCCCGAATGGCATGCGGATCTATGAATTCAGCCGCGGCACCGATTCCACCAATGTCGTCGAGGTGACGGCGGGCTATCGCACCGGCGGCCTCCGAGAAATTCCTGGCGCCGGCGGCCTGACCGAAATTGTCGCTGCGTTTTTGAAATCCACACCGTCGGTGCGGGCCATCGAAATTGCGGCCTATGGCGCTGGTGGAACCGTCGAGTACTTTTCGGATACGGATCGAACCGGCATACGATTGAAGATCCCGAATTGGGCAAGGTCCATGGTGGAGCGTTCGGTTGCCGAATTCCTTTCGGAAACCCCACAAAAGAATCCGGAACTGGTGGATCGGGCGTTGCAAGAAGTGCGATTACGCCTGCCATCGGACGCCGATGTCCGCGCTGGCGTCGAGACCCGACTTCGAGCTGCACTTCTGGGATCGTACGCGCAGGCCGATCTCTCCAGTGTGTCCCGTGAAACCGTGAATGAGTTCTTCACGAAGTACTACGGAACGAACCGCGCATTTTCCGTAACGAACTCCGCACCGCTGGAATCTCTCCTTACTGTGGATCGGAGAGTTTCGGAAGATCCCCTGCCAAAGACCGAAGGGTTCCTGGGAAATGCGATACGTGGGCAACTGCCCCGAGTTCCAAGCGATCTCGACGAGGGAGCAGTCATCCTGGTTGTGCCGACACCATCCATATACTATCGAAACTGGTACGCATTTCTGATGCTGGATTGCCTGATCCGGGAAACGGTACCTTCAAATGCCAAAACCGAGTTACTGCCCTCCCTCGAACCTTATTTCTACAGGATGGAAGTGCCCGTGCCATCCGGTCAGCTTTCCGAGTCCGTTGAGGCAGCGCTGCGTGCAGACTTAAATCAGATGCAATATGTCCGCTCAAGCAACGCATCGCTTGAAGTGGCGCGAAAGAATGCCATTCAGTTTCTGGACAGCGAACGCATCCAGGAATGGTTTGTGAGTCTTGGGGTATCTGCACGCCGCACGGAAGGCATCGAGTGGGTCCGGTCCTTTTCTGCCGATGATATGCGGGCGGCTGCAAGAGATCTTGTCGAGTCCGGTCCTTTCGTTGCGAGCTGGTCTCCAAGAGTTCGAGCGCTGAAACTGCAAACCGAATACTTGAGTGATGTCGCCGCACGCATCGCGAGATCCTCGACTGAGGCGCCGGCCAGGCTGGTTCCACTGAAGTCTGTGGAGGTTATTCCATTTCCCGCGCATAAGGATCCTGCATTCGCAGCAAAGAAGCCAGTCCGTTTGGTTTCCGGCGTAAGCATTGTGGCCAGCACATCGTACGCGGTCTTCGTCGGGCCCGGTTCACCGAATTCATTGACGTTCTATGCTCAGGAACCCAGCTCGGATTTGCTTCAAACGTCTTATGGAGCATACCGCCCGGCTCGAATACTTGTAATGGCGCCGGCGGATTCCCTGGAACGCCTGACCCAACAATGGTCGACCTTCAAGGGAAACCCCAGTGATGGAACTGCAATGGTGGTGGCGGGCAAAATCCCAGGTCCGCATCTGCCAGCGTTGCTCGTGATGAAAATGCTGCTGGATCGGCGGCTGATCGAAGCAGGAATGTGGAACGACATTCAGCTTGAAATCCGCGCTTCGGAAGGTTCGACGCTCACAATTCATGGAAATGACACGGACCGTGCCCATGTGTTGAGCTGGATTGAAGACATCGCATCGCGCCCGGTTCCAGAGGAAGATCTGGAGTGGGCGCGTGAGGCCGCCAGTCATCACCTTGCCGACTTTCTCCCGGATCTTCAAAGCCTGATCTGGGAATGGACTCCCGACGATACGATTTTCGATTTTCACCTTATTCCCGCGGCCCTGATAAAGGATGCCGCCCGGATGTATCTCCAATAGCCATGCAGAAAATTCGAGTTGGCGTCGACACCGGCGGCACATTCACGGACTTTGTCGTGATTCGTGCCGGAGTCATCGAAGTTTTCAAGGAGTTTTCCACTCCTGCGCAGCCTGAAGAGGCCATCCTTCGAGGAATAGCGAGGATCGACGGCGCCGCGGAACTGGAAGTGATCCACGGTTCAACTGTTGCAACCAACGCCCTTCTGGAGCGTAAAGGCGCGCGAACGGCGCTGCTGACAACTGCTGGCTTTGAGGACGTGCTTGTCATAGGGCGGCAGACTCGCCGCGAACTCTACAACATCCACGTCACTCGTCCGGCGCCTATCGTTTCGGATGAACTGCGACATGGAGTCCAGGAGAGAGTGCTCTACGACGGGACTGTCGAAAAGGCGATTGACCTGGATCAGGTGAATCGGCTTGTCGATTCACTGCGGATGAGGAATGTGGAGTCTATCGCCGTGTGCCTGCTGTTTTCATTTGCGAATCCTTCCCATGAAAACGCGATTGCCGACGCGCTACGGCCGCTCGGAATTCCGGTTTCGCTGTCCTCGAGGATCATGCCTGAATATCGCGAGTATGAACGAACATCGACGACCGTGATCAACGCTTACCTGTCTCCGAAGATGAGGGCGTACCTGAATCAGCTGAACGATCAAATTAAATGCAGGTCGCTTCGTGTCATGCAATCCAATGGAGGAGCTGTCGCCGCACGGGCTGCATCAGAGTTTCCGGTGCGCACCATCGTATCTGGTCCGGCCGGTGGAGTTGTGGGGGCTTTCCACGTCGCATCGAATAGCGGATACGCGAACATCATTACGTTTGATATGGGCGGTACCTCGACTGATGTTGCTTTGTGTAAGGGCGAGATCCAGATCACGCATGAAGGTGAAATCGATGGTCTGCCCGTCGGAATTCCGATGATCGATATTCATACTGTCGGCGCCGGAGGGGGATCCATTGCCGATCTCGATATCGGAGGTGCGCTGCGTGTCGGACCGCAGAGCGCAGGCGCCGATCCCGGTCCAATCTGTTACGGGCGAGGTGAAAAATTCACGGTAACAGATGCCAATGTCATTCTTGGCCGGTTACCGGCACGTTTTTTTCTGGGCGGGACGGTGCCTTTGGCCAGTGAGCGAATCGAGCCGATCGTGAGCTCAATGCCATGGACTCGACAATGGAAGTCCATTCACGCGTTGGCGCAAGGTGTAATCGATGTGGTGAACAACAACATGGAGCAAGCCGTGCGCTTGATATCCGTCGAACGCGGACATGATCCCGCCGATTTTGCGCTGTTTTGCTTCGGTGGAGCCGGTGGATTGCATGCCGCAGACCTTGCCAGGGCTCTTGGAATACCACGAGTAATTGTTCCGCGGTTTCCAGGAGCGCTGTCGGCCTTGGGCTTGTTGCTTGCCGATGCGCGGAAAGACTACTCGCGCTCACTGATAATGCCGGCGAAAACGTCACACCACCGCATTCGTGAAGTACTGGATGAACTGCATCGAACCGGTAAGCGTGAAATGATGGCGGAAGGTTTTGCGGTAAAAGCGATGCACCACACCGATGCCGTCGATATGCGGTACCGCGGGCAGTCGTATGAGCTCTCAATTCCGATGGACCGCGGTTTTGTTGAAGAGTTTCACAAGGTGCATGAACGCCGATACGGGTATTCGACTCCCGACAAGCCCGTGGAAATCGTCAACGTGCGAACGTCGTTCTTTGGGGGATCTGAAAAGCCGCAGTTCCGGGCTGCTCCGAAAGTCCGAGGCGCGGCGAAGCCGATCGAAGTGACGATGGTTTGGATGAATGGCCGCCGCCTGAAGACGCCGATCTACGATCGGGACTCATTGCGGCATGGGCATCTTGTCCATGGCCCCGCCATCATTGGGGAGTACAGTTCGACAACCCTCGTACCTCCGGACTTCGTCTGCAGAGTGGACGCGCATCTAAACCTTGTGATGGGATCCGGTTCATGAACGGAGATGGTGGCTGAATGGTCGCCTGCAGGGTAAAGTGATAACTCGATGCTGATTGTTCAAAAATACGGGGGGACATCTGTCGGGTCGATCGAACGCATCAAAGGCGTCGCTCAGCGCGTCGCGGCGACCCACGATGCGGGACATCAGGTTGCCGTTGTGGTATCCGCCATGAGCGGAGAAACAAACCGTCTTCTGGGTCTTGCCAAACAGATCTCGACCCAGCCGGATGAACGCGAGTGCGACGTGCTGGTATCCACAGGTGAGCAGGTCACGGTTGCCCTCCTGGCGATGGTGCTGAAAGACATGGGATATCCGGCTTTTTCGCTGCTCGGCCATCAGGTGCAGATTTCCACGGATAGTGCGTTTGGCCGTGCGCGCATCAAGCACATCAGCGCAGAGCGACTTCTGACCGGACTGCACGACGGGAACATTGCGGTGGTAGCCGGTTTTCAGGGCGTTGACGAAGACGACAATATCACCACGCTTGGCCGCGGTGGTTCCGACACCACGGCGGTCGCCATTGCGGCAGCAACGCAGGCGGATGCGTGTGAAATCTATACCGATGTGGATGGGGTTTATAGCGCCGATCCGCGCATCTGTCCAAATGCCCACAAGCTCAATCGCATTTCCTACGATGAGATGCTGGAATTGGCAAGTCTTGGGGCGAAGGTGCTGCAGATCCGTTCCGTGGAATTTGCCAAACGGTATCAGGTGCCTGTACATGTGCGGTCGAGTTTTTCAATGGACGAAGGTACCTGGCTGGTACATGAGGATGCTGGTATGGAAGATGTAACGGTGGCAGGTGTGACATCCGATGTCGATCAAACGAAAATCACGATTCTGCACGTGCCGGATCGTCCCGGTCTTGCGGCAAGGGTGTTTGGCCCCATTGCCGAAAATAATATTGTGGTCGATATGATTATCCAGAATACCGGGGCGGAAGGTTTTACCGATCTCACATTCACCGTTCCGAGGGGAGATGCCGCGAAGGCTCTGGCCCTGGTCAATGCAACGGTCGGAGACATTGGAGCGAGTGGCGTCAATTCGGATGCCAATGTTGCCAAGGTTTCGATCGTCGGACTCGGCATGCGCAGTCATGCCGGTGTTGCATCGCGCATGTTCCAGACTTTGGCCCGGGAAGGGATCAACATTCAGATGATCTCCACGTCGGAAATCAAGATCTCCATTGTGGTGGACGCCTCGTTCGCCGAGCGGGCGGTGCGAGCCTTACATAACGCCTTTCTCCCGTCGCTGGCATCCAAAAGCCGATGATCAATGTCGATCCAGTCCAGCTGGAGATCTTCAAGAGCCTTTTTCATTCCATCGCGGAAGAAATGGGGGCAACGCTCAAACGCACCGCGTACTCTCCCAATATCAAGGAACGCCGGGATTATTCGTGCGCAGTCTTTGATGCGGAGGGGCATATGGTGTCTCAGGGCGACCACATGCCGGTACATCTGGGCTCCATGCCGTTGTCCGTCAAGGCGGCAATCGAAAATCGAAAAATAAGTCCCGGCGATATGGTGATTCTCAATGATCCGTATGCCGGCGGAACTCACCTGCCCGACATTACGCTGGTTTCCGGTGTGTTCCATAGAAAAGTGCTTCGATTCTATGTCGCAAGTCGTGCCCATCACTCCGATGTCGGTGGCATGTCTCCAGGTTCCATGCCGGTCGCCGAGGAGATCTATCAGGAAGGACTCCGAATTCCACCTGTTTATCTGATGTCTTCTGGTGTCATGAACAAAGACGTTCTGGACCTGATTCTCTTGAACGTTCGGACGCCGAAGGAACGCGAAGGAGATCTGTCGGCAATGATTGCATCGAATCGCACCGGCGAACTCCGGCTTATCGAATCGGTTCAGCGATACGGATGGGCACAGGTTCAGCGTTATGTTCACGAAATCCTGAATTACAGCGAACGGATGACACGAGCCGCTATTCGAAGCATTCCCGATGGTACCTACGCCGCCGAAGATTTTCTCGATGACGACGGCGTTGGCAATGCGCCGGTTCGTATCGCGGTGGAAATTCGGATTCGAGGCGATAAAGCCACTATCGATTTCTCTGAATCGGACACGCAGGCCGCTGGCAGCATCAATGCGGTTTATGCGATTACGGCATCTGCGGTGTTCTACGTATTTCGCACACTTGTGGACATGCCAATTCCTTCGAATGCCGGAGGCATGCGTCCGCTTCAGATCATCGCTCCCACAGGCACGGTCGTGAATGCTCGCCCGCCTGCAGCCGTGTGTGGAGGAAACGTGGAAACATCTCAGAGAATCGTGGATGTTCTTTATAAGAGTCTGGCAAAGGCATTGCCGGATCGAATTCCGTCAGCGAGCCAGGGCTCGATGAACAACGTGACATTTGGCGGAACAGATCCCCGCACGCATGAGCCGTTTGCATATTACGAGACGGTGTGTGGCGGCATGGGGGCCCGGCCGGGCATGAACGGGATATCTGGTGTTCACACCCACATGACGAATTCCATGAACACACCGGTGGAAGCCTTCGAACATGACTATCCCGTACGTGTCGTTCGATACGGTCTGCGAAGAGGCTCCGGGGGATCGGGCAGACACTGTGGCGGCGATGGCGTTGTTCGCGAAATTCAGTTCCTGGGAAGCGCTCAGGTCACGGTCCTGTCGGATCGTCGGAAGATGGCTCCTTACGGTCTTCAAGGAGGA
>Ga0157375_10003642_pt1 | contig 13367 bp, 10 predicted proteins | sample M35metaG_FD_115311 | JGI IMG/M metagenome (GOLD analysis project Ga0157375, IMG submission 115311) | Miscanthus rhizosphere microbial communities from Kellogg Biological Station, Michigan, USA - M3-5 metaG | ecosystem: Host-associated > Plants > Roots > Rhizosphere > Soil | place: USA: Michigan...
ACGCTGAGCGTGCAGGCTCGCCGCCCGATCACGACGTTCACCACCATCGAGGAATCGATTCCCGCGGGGTTCCTCAGCTACAACGGCCTCCAGGCAAAGTTCGAGCATCGTTATGCCGGCGGTATCTACCTGCTCAACTCGTTTACATGGTCGAAGGCGATTGATAATGCCTCGGGTCACCTCGATACACCCAACGGCGACAACTCTCGCGTCAACCTGGCTAACCTGGATGGGGAACGCGGTCCGTCCGCCTACAACCAGCCCCTGAACAATACTCTGAGCGTGGTTTGGGATCTGCCGTTCGGCAGCGGTCGTCGCTTCGCCAGCGGCCTGCCGCGCGCTGTCGATTCAGTTCTCGGTGGCTGGCAGCTTACGGCCATCAACACCGATACGAGCGGTCAGCCCTTTAATCTCACTTACAGCCCGGCGGCCGCATTCCAGCTCAGCCCGTTGTTGACACAGCGGCCAAACCAAAACGGTAAAGCCATCAACTCGAGCAGCAACTGGGTCAAGACTACCTCTGCGCTCAACGGTTATCTCAGCACCACAGCCGTCACGCTGCCCAGCGATCCTTCCCACCCATACGGCTCTGCCGGAAGAAACTCGCTTCGCGACATGAGCTTCAACCAGTTCGACCTCGGTCTTCACAAGAGCTTCCGCCTCTGGAACGAGCATTCGTCATTCGATCTGCGCGGAGAGGCGTTCAATGTGCTGAACAAGGTCAACTACACGGCGCCAAACTCGAACCGCAGCTCCGGCAGCTTTGGCTCGATCACAAGCTCCTTCCCGCCGCGTCAGCTTCAGGTCGCGGGAAAACTCAGCTTCTAACCAGGAGAGGCTTGCATGGCCCCTATCACCCGACGCGGCTTCGGAGCACTCACCGCCGCAGCTCTGACCGCAAATCTCACGCGCTCGCTCTGGGCGCGTGAGGTTGCGCCACAGTCCGGGAGCCGGCGCTTCTACGTCGCACTCATCGCGGACACTCACATCATCGACGACTTCTACGTGAAGGGAAGTGAAAACGGAGCCGAAGACAACGAAAGTATCCTCCTCACAACGCCGCGCCTGGTCGCCGCGCGCGATTTCATCAACTCACTTTCTCCGGCGATCGAGCAGGTCTTCCTCCTTGGCGATTACTTCCACAACTACCCCTCGCAGGACTACGACTTCTACTTCAAAAACAAAACCCGCCTCGACAATGCAAAAGCCATTACCGACGGCTTCCGCATGCCTGTCCATATCGGATGGGGCAATCACGACTACGATGTGCATCATGTGCCGCGGGAGATGAGCCACCGTCTCTTCAAGGCCAAATTCAATCTCGACCCTTACTGGGCATTCGACTATAAGGGCTACAAGTTCGTTCACCTGAACAACTTTTTAGGATCGACGCAGGATAACAAGGCCGCGAATTTTAATCCGAACATGGGAAGTCTCGGCGAAGAGCAGCTGCAGTGGTTCGAGGCGCAGCTCTCGCAGCGCAAACCAACTTTCGTTTTCGTACACTACCCGCTGCTTGCCGTACAAGATAAAGAAGTCCGCGACTTCGGGCTGCATCCTTTGCTGCGCAAGTACGCCGACACGATTCAACTGGTCGTCGCAGGGCACGTGCACAAATGGGTCGATTTCGCGCACACCTACGGACCGCAGCACTACATCATGGCCGCCACGCGCTACGATCCCAATGCCTATATGTTGCTCGAGATCGATCCCGATCATGGCAGCTATCGTTTCCTCAATGCCGACCTTGTACAGTGGTCCACACACTACAGCAAGCCCTATCACGCTGTTTGAGGTTCGCGAGCGCTTTGCCCGGAGCGCTCGCAGCTCGGCCTGTCAATCAACCCTCGATCGGATAATCCCCCCAAATTCCAGTGTTTCCTGAGCCTGCGAGAGACCGCATATACTCGTATCCATTGATGTGAAGGACTTGGGCGCACAAACGAATCTCCCGCGGCGCGAACGTTCGCACTGGTTCCATGTCAGGCTCGCGATAGGTGCGATCCTGCTGCTTCCGGCGATCTGGTTCACCTGGCTCACCACAGATGGCCTTGCCAAACGCCGCGATATTCGCATCGATCTGGCTGAGTTGCAGCACGTCCGCTACGGCCTCCTGAGCGCGGATCAATGGCGCGGCATCATCGGGCCGATACTCAATGCGCAGGTGGATAAGCTTGAACTCAATGGACAGGGCCAGAATCTACGGCCGATGGTTGAGCACTCTCTCAACTCTCTGCTGGACAGCATTCAAAAGCAGATGACCGCTCCGAAGCCCGCCGGCACCAAAGCGAAACAGCCCGCCGGTTCCAGCGCGAAACCGGCGCCGGCCGCGTTCACCGTACCTCCAATGATGGTGAACATGATCGTCAACTCGCTCCGGCCGCACGTTCCGGAATACACGAACGTAGTGCTGGCCGAGTTGTCGAAACCGCAAAATCAGAAGGCATTCAAAGAGTCTGTGCGCACGGTGCTGAACGATGCCGTCAAGAACACGTTCAGCTCAGTGGATATGACGACGTACTCAGCGATCCTGAGACGCCATGGTTGCTCCTCAAGTGCTGAGTGCGAAGAGAAACTGCAAAGTCGTATTCAAGAATCCGACGCGCAACTTAACAGGGACTACCTCATCGTTCTCGCAGCGGCGACCATCGCTTTCATCTTGCTCACCGCAACCCGAAGTCCGTTGTCGCGAGCGGCAGTTGTGGTTCTGATGTTGTTCTGCCTTACCATGCTGGTGGGCGGTGTGTTGAGCCCAATGCTCGAAGTGGAAGTGAGGGTCACGCGTCTCGATGCGACCCTGCTCGGTGCGCCCATCGAGTTTCGCGATCAGTCGCTCTACTACCGCAGCAAGACAGTGCTCGAAGTATCCCGAAGCCTGATCGAGATGCATCGGCCTGCGATGTCGCTCGTTGCTATCCTGGTCATTCTCTTCAGCGTGGTTTTCCCGGCGCTCAAGATGCTGGCGCTTAGCGCATCGCTCTTCCGGCCATCGTTGCTACGCAATAGCCGCATGGTGAGGATCCTGGCGTTCGAGCTGTCGAAATGGTCCATGGCCGACGTCATGGTGCTGGCGATCTTCATGTCGTTTATCGCCTTCAACGGTGTGATCGAAGGCGGCATGGGCGGCATTCGCTCGCAGCCTGCTGTTCAGCAACTCGTCTTGCCGACAGACAGCTCAACCATTCTGCCCGGCTACTACTTGTTCATAGGGTTTTGTGTGGGGAGCATCTACCTCTCGAAGAAACTTGAGCGCGGCATTGCTACAGTTTCGGCTAGCGACGCAGCCTGATAAGTGGGTCTTCGGACAAGAACCTTCAACGCGTTTCTTCCGCCTTCACGACGAAGTAGGTGACAGTCTCGCCGTCCGCCACAAGTGTCTGGTGCGGCATACCGGCTGGGATGTGGACGACATCGCCGGCCTTCACCTCCTGGCGCGCTCCACCTTCTACCGACTTGCCGCGAATCTCGCCAGGGCTGACCGTCTTCTGATCGGCAACGCTGCCGCCGGTAACGACGGTCGCGTGTCCCTCGAGGATGACAAACATGTCGGCGAAGTTCTGGTGCAGTTCGCCGCCCCCGCTCTTCTGGCGGAAGGCGAGCATGGTGTAGTGGTGCGGATACTTCTCCAGCGTCTCGCTGCCTGAGCCGTCGCCCTTCGCGGCCAGCTCCTGCAGATGCTTCGCGCGTTCCAGCAGCTGTGCTTTCGACCAATGATTTGATTGCATCGTTTGTGCCTGCGCCCCCAGCGCACTCATGAGCACTACTGAACCCAATAGCTTAACAGCTGCGTATCGCATCACTGCCTCCTCACAATCCTGTTTCCCGTGACCGGCATTCGATGATCAGCATAGTCGTTCAAGCGGCCAACGTACATCCGCTACTTCAATCCGGCCTGCTCCCGCGCCCTCATAAAGATCTTCAGGAACATGCTTTTGGTCAGCTTGCCGGTGTTCGTGTTCTGCAGTGAGGGATGATAGCTCGTGATTGTCTTCAATCCGCTCGGAAGCGTGAACTCGTTCCCGTGACCGAACGGAAATTCAGCGCGGACAATTCGCGATCCGCTACGCTGTTCGCGAGCGATCAAACCGTCGAAGGCGATGCGACCGAGGCACACCACAACGCACAAGTTCCTGAGCAGCATCATCTCCTGATCCAACCATGGCGCGCAATTGCGCAACTCTTCGGGAGTAGGCTTGTTGCCCGGAGGTGCGCAGCGTCCAACGGAGGTAATCCAGAGCCCGTGCAACTTCATTCCGTCCTGCAGGGAGGTCGCTTTGGGTTGCGATGCGAAACCGGAATCATGCAGTACGGGATACAGGAAGTCGCCCGATCCGTCGCCGGTAAACGGACGCCCTGTTCGATTTGAGCCATGCGCCCCCGGTGCGAGCCCGAGAGCCAGCACACGCGCTTCAGGGTCGCCAAACGACGGTACAGGACGGCCCCAGTATTCCCAGTCCGTATAGGCGCGGCGGCGCACCCGCGCCACCTCAGTGCAATGCGCACGCAAGCGGGGGCATAGATCGCACTTGACGATGCGTGCATTCAGCGCTTCGAGTGTCTCTGGGGAACCGGCCATCCTTCCTAGGTTATAACGACGGCTGGATGCGAGTTTGACCGCGCTTCATGCGCTTTTCACAGCTGAATCTTCACTGCCTGCAATCCATCAGATACCATGTGTCACACGGAGAATCTTCGAATGAAATCAGCTAAAATTCTCGTTCTCGCCGGCGACTTCGTAGAGGACTACGAGATCATGGTGCCTTTTCAGGCGCTGCAAATGGTCGGCCATATTGTTGAAGCCGTTTGCCCGGGCAAGAAAAAAGGTGACCAGGTCCGCACCGCAATTCACGATTTTGAGGGCGACCAGACCTACACCGAAAAACGCGGGCACAACTTCACGCTGAACGCCACTTTCGACGAGATCAATCCAGCGAACTACGATGCGCTCGTGATTCCCGGCGGCCGTGCGCCCGAATACCTCCGACTGAATGCAAAGGTCCTCGATATCGTCCGCCACTTCGACAAGGAAGGGAAGCCGATCGCAGCCCTCTGCCACGGTCCGCAACTGCTGGCTGCAGCCGGAGTGTTGAAGGGACGCAAGCTGAACTGCTATCCGGCCTGCGCGCCGGAGATCGGCCTTGCCGGCGGCACCTTCGTTTCGCTGGAAATGACCGATGCGATGGTGGATGGGCAACTCGTCACCGGTCCCGCGTGGCCGGCGCATCCCGCCTGGCTCGCAAAGTTCCTCGACGTGCTTGACGCCCACTTGAAGCAGCAGGCTGCAGCTTGAAAGCAGCTCTTATCTATGGCTTGATCGCTCAGGCCTTTGTCGGAACAGGCTGCACCGCACGCACCTGGCGCAGCGGCAGCGCAGAGCCGTTGCTCAAGGTCTGCTGAATCTCGGCGACGATCGAGAGGGCAATGGCAGCCGGAGTCTCCGCTCCAATGTCGAGCCCCGTAGGCGCGTGAAGTTGTCCCAGCCATTGTTCGACGCGCTCCAGAGCAGCGTCCAAACCAAGAAGCCGGGCGGCTTCCGCGAGCACTTCGCGAGTCCGACGCTGAGGTCCCAGCACGCCGACATACGCAGGCAGGCTCTCCCGCTTCAGCAGTGAAGCCATGATCCGGGCATCCTGGTCGAAGCTATGGGTCACCAGGATCGCAGCATCTGTAGCTTTCATATCTGCCACAGATGGCCAGGGCATCTCTGAGATCGGCAGGACGACTACGTAAACAGCAGCGGGAAATCGATCGTGTGTGGCGAGATGGCTGCGTCCATCGGCAACCGCTACAAACCAACCTAATTGCCGCGCCAGCTGAACAATCGGCTTGGCATCATCGCCGGCGCCGAACACCCACAAGCCAGGACGTGCCGCACGATAGTCAACCCAGACTCGCGTGGTGTTATCTCCGATTTTGACGCGCTGGTCGGTTGATTGCATCCGCTCCAGCGACCCAACGGCCATGTTCTCCAGGGTTGATTCCAGATCACGGCTGCTTTTATCTTGAGCCCGATGTTCTGCGATCGTAGGCCCGGCGAAGGATCTGTTGCCAATTTCGGCGCCGTCCAGAACCGTGGCAATCGCCAGCGGCAGGCGCGCATGAAAAGCGTCCTCGAGCGCTCGCAACAGCGGAGCCGCCGTTAAACGCCGTTCCAGCAGAACGTAAACAACACCGCCGCATCCTGAGCCATAAGGCATCTCGCCGTCGTCGGCTGCCGTCGAGTAGCGACGGACCACAGCGCCCGATTCCGTAAGCCACCATGCCCGCTTCGCGACTTCAGCCTCGAGGCATCCGCCGCTAACCGTACCTGCACGACGACCGTCGCGCGCAATCAACATGCGTGCGCCCGGTTTGCGATAGCTGGGACCCTCAACATCCACCACAGTGGCCAGAACGTAGTCTTCTTCGGCATCTTCCAACTCGTGCCAGAGCGGCAGAATGTTCTCAAGGTCCGTCATCTACCGATATTTTACGCCTGCAGAACTTTCGACTGGAGCAGGTCTTCAATCCTCACCGGCAGTTCGCGAACCCGCACACCCGTGGCGTGATGAACGGCAGCGGTGATGGCCGCTGCGACACCCGCAAGGCCTATCTCGCCCACACCGCGCGCTCCATACTCGCCCATCACTGGATCGGGATGATCGAGGAACGTGACATCGATATCCGGGGAGTCTGCACAGGTTGCTACCAGGTAGTCAGCCATGCTGCCGTTGATCGGCTGCCCTGTCCGCTGATCGTAAATCGTCTCCTCCAGCAGGCCCATCCCGACACCCATCACCACCGCACCCGCAATCTGGTTGGCGGCAGCCTGGGGATTGATGATGCGGCCGGCATCGATCACTGTGACCACGCGGCTCACCCGCAGGCGGGCAATCTCCGGCTCCCATTCGACCTCAACAAACTGCGCGCCGTAGGAATGCAGCGATTTGTCTTTCGACTGCGGATCCTCCCATGTAGGCACGGTTTTGCCCTCGGCGCTCAAGCCATCGATGCGAGCCAGCTTCAAAATTTCTGCGAACTCAGGATCGCCCACAGCCTGATCTTTCTTTCGAATGCGCCCTTCCGCAAACTCAAGCTCCTCCACCTTCGTACCTTTCAAGGGAGAGCCTTCGGTACCCGTGGAGAGAGCGATCATCTTCTTCATGGCTTCTGTCGACGCATGCGCAATCGCATTCAACACCGAGCCGGTGACCATGGACCCGCCCGACATCGGTCCATCGGGCAGAGCGCTGTCTCCGAGAACCACATCGATGCGATCGAGAGGCACGCCTGTTTTCTCATGAACGACCTGAGCGAAAGTGGTGTAGGTGCCGGTGCCGATATCCTGCGTGCCACTGCGAACGGAGACGCGGCCATTCGAGTGGAACTCAACATGCGCAGTGCAGGGTAGCCGCAGAGCCACCCAGCTGGCTCCGGCCAATCCCCAGCCGAGAACCTTGCCATCGTGCCGCATCGATCCGATGCCGGGCGTGCGTTTCTCCCAGCCAAACTTCTTCGCCCCAACTTCGAGACACTCGCGGTAGTGCCGCGAAGAGAACGGAATGTTCTTCTCCTCGTCTTTTTCTGCATCGTTGAGAATGCGCAGCTTCAGCGGATCGATCTTCAGCTCATCCGCCAATTCGTTCATCGCAGATTCCAGTGCATACAGCCCGGGAACGGCGCCAGGGCCGCGCATGTACATCGGAGCGCCCAGGTTGCGTCGGACCAGTCCGCTGGTCACCGAGAGATTCGCAACACTGTAGAGATACGGCGTTGCTTCCGCGCAGCCTTCTTCAAAGTCGTCGAGCATCGAAGTGGAATTCAGATAATCCTGACTGAGAGCGAGCAGCTTGCCTTCGCTCGATGCTCCGAGGCGGATCCGCTGTTCGGTGCGCGGGCGATATCCCACGCTTGAGAACATCATCCGGCGCGTGAGGCTCAGCTTTACGGGACGGCCCAGCTTGCGAGCCGCCACTGCATTCATCGCGCAATGCGGCCAGGGAAACAACTTGCCGCCGAATCCGGATCCAAGGAAGCGTGTCACGACGCGGACATTCTCGATCGGAATGCCAAGGGTTTGCGCCATCACCACGCGATGATTCACAACGCCCTGCGACGTTTCGAACATTGTGAGTTGATCGCGATCCCAGACCGCGACGGAAGCGTGCATCTCGATCGGATTGTGGGTTTCGATCGGCGTCACATAGGTCTGGTCGACTTTGACCGGTGCTGCTCCGAATGCGCTGTCGAAACTGCCGCGATGGCTTCCTTTCTTGCGTTCGCCCGTGTAGTCGTCCAGGGCTTTGCGTATCTTCGGCGTCTCCGGCTCGTACTCCGCATGCACCGCGGCCGCGGCTGAGGTAGCCTGCTCAAATGTCTCCGCAACGACAAGCGCAATGTACTGACCCCAGTGACGCACAACATCGTCTTCGAACGCCGAGCGCACCTCACTGTTGGTGGCGTCGCTATCGCCAGGCACCGTACGGTACAGCGGGCCAATGTTGCCATGATGCAGAACCAGCAGCACGCCAGGCATCTTCTCGGCTGCTGTTGTATCCAGCGTGCGAATGCGCCCGCTCGCAATCGACGCGACGACTGGTACGGCATAGGCCATGCCTTCGATATGGAAGTCGGTTGCATATTTGGCCGTGCCAGTGGTCTTTAAAGGACCATCGATGCGGGGCGTCGGACGCCCAATAATTCCAGCCGGGGTCGTGCTCATACGTGCCTCTTTCGCTGCGCTTGCGCAGCTATTGCGATCAAGCCTCGTGAACAGTGGACTTCAACAGATCCTCGATGCGAACCGGCAGGCTGCGCACGCGCACGCCGGTTGCATGGTAAACAGCAGCCGTAATGGCAGGCGCAACTCCCGCCATGCCGATCTCGCCGATCCCGCGAGCACCGTACTCGTTCACAATGTAGTCGGGATAGTCGAGAAACGTGATGTCCTGCTCGGGCAGGTCGGCGCAAGTCGGAACTACGTAGTCCGCGAAGTTGTTGTTGATCGGCTGTCCGGTTCGCGCGTCGTGTACCGTCTCCTCGAACAGGCTCATGCCCACTCCCATCACGACAGCGCCGAGCATCTGGTTTGTGCCTGCGCCCTTGTTGATGATGCGGCCGCAATCGAACACTGAGGCGATGCGGCTCACACGCAGGCGAGCCAACTCCGGCTCCCACTCACTTCAGCGAAATGGCAACCGTACGAATGAAGCGAATACTGCTTCGCCTTGGGATCTTCGAACGATGGCGCCGTCTTCCCGGTGGCTGTGATCCCGCTGAGGTTTGCCATCTTCAACACTTCTTCAAAGGGAACGCCGCTCGCCGTCACTTGTCCGCCAGAGCGCATCGATACACCGACAACCTTGGGCAGCTGATCGTTCTTCTGCATCACCCTGCCGTTCGAGATGGCAAGGTTCTCAGGCTTAATTCCATGAAAGGGCGAGTCTGGAAGGGATGCCGCGATGTGCAGCAGGCGCGTTACAGCGGATTTTACCGCCGTCGTGGTCGCGGGGAGCACAGCGCTGGTCGCCATCGATCCGCCGGATGTTGGTCCTTCCGGCAGCGAAGTGTCGCCGAGGAACACATCGATACGATCGAGTGGCACACCGGTCGCGGCATGAACAACCTGCGCAAAGATCGTGTATGTCCCGGTGCCGATGTCCTGTGTGGCACAACGAACGCAGACGCGTCCATTCGGGCATAGCTCCACGCTGGCGGTGCAGGGAATTCGCGCAGCGGACCACGATGCGCTGCCGAGCCCCAGCCCGATGAACTTGCCATTTCGCCGCATTGAGCCCGGCCCAGGCGTGCGATTCTTCCAGCCGATCTTCTCCGCGCCCGTCGTCCAGCACTCTTTCAAATGTCGCGATGAGAAGGGAAGGTTCTTGCCTTCATCGCGCTCGGCATCGTTCTTGAGACGAAGTTCGAGCGGATCCATCCTCAGCTTCTCCGCAAGCTCGTTCATCGCCGATTCAAGAGCGAAGAGGCCGGGTACAGCTCCTGGTCCGCGCATCGGCGCAGGCGCACCAACGTTGCGCCGCACCATTCCCGTGGTGACAACGAGATTCGGACAGCTATAAAGAAACGGAGTCTGTTCGCCGCAATGTTCGACGAAATCGTCGAGCTGTGAAGTCTGCGTAAAGAAATCGTGGCGGATCGCCGTAAGCTTGCCGTCCTGCGTGGCGCCAAGGCGAATGCGCTGCTGCGTGCGCGGCCGATGGCCGGTGTTGGAAAACATCATGCGGCGGTCGACGCTGATTTTCACGGGTCGATTGAGCTTCCGGGCTGCCGACGCAGCGATCGAAGATTGCGGCCAGGGAAAAAGCTTGCCGCCGAAGCCCGATCCGATGAAACGCGAAATGACGCGCACATTCTCGCGAGGGACACCCAGAACCTGCGACATGACCACGCGATGGTTGACGACACCTTGCGTACACTCGTAAAGCGTGTAGTTCTCGCCGTCCCACACGGCTACCGTGCCGTGAAGCTCCATGGGATTGTGCGTCTCTACGGGAGTGACGTAGGTCTCGTCGAGTGTGACCGCCGCCGATGCCAGTGCTTTGTCGGGATCGCCTCGCTTCCAGCTCTCCGGTCGATCGCCGTCGAAATTGCTCAAGTCGGGATTGACGTCGGGAGTCTCCGCCTCATACTCCACTTTGACCGCAGCCGCAGCCGCTTTCGCCTGCTCCAGCGTCTCCGCTACAACCGCCGCGACGAATTGACCCCAGTAGTAGATCTTCTCGTCTGCAAACGGGGGACGCGCTTCGCTGATGGTGCCGTCGGACTCGTGCGGATAGAAGCGGTAGACATTGTCGATTTTTCCGTGGTGCATCACCAGCAGGACGCCCGGCATCTTCTCCGCGGTTGAACCGTCGATGCTGCGAATTCTGCCTTTTCCGATGGTGGCCTGCAGGGCAACCGCATGTACCAGGTTGGGGAAGTTGTGATCGACTGCATAACGCGCAGCCCCAGTGGTCTTCAAAGATCCATCTATGCGAGGCACCGCCGCGCCAATGATACCTGCCGCGTGAGGAAGTATGTCTGTCGCCATAAGCAACTCCAGATTATGCAACTACGCGGTTGCTGTTGCGGTTTTGAGCGAGCGCACCAGGCAGCGCTTCGCCAGCTCCACTTTGAATGTGTTGTCCTTTTGCGGCCTGGCCTTGGCCAGAGCAGCCTGAGCCGCCGCCTTGAAGTTGGCTTCATTTGCCGCTTTGCCCATCAGAGCCGCCTCGGCCTCGCGGGAGCGCCAAGGCTTCGTGCCAACTCCACCCATCGCCACCCGGATGTACCGGATGTGTCCGCCCTCGACCCGTGCGACAACAGCCGCCGAAGCCAACGCAAACTCATAACTGGCACGGTCGCGCAGCTTCAGGTAAGTGGACTTGGCTCCGACCACAGGCTTGGGTAAGTCAACATAAGTGATCAACTCGCCTGGTTCGAGTGCATTTTCGATATGCGGAGTGTCGCCGGGCAGCTTGTGGAAGTCGGCGAAGGCGATGGTCCGTTTGCCCTTGGGGCCCTCGACGTGAATCACCGCTTCAAGAGCCGCCATCGCTACGCACATGTCTGAAGGATGAGTCGCGATGCACTTGTCGCTGGTGCCAAGCACAGCATGAATCCGGTTGAAGCCATCCATCGCTGCGCAGCCAGAACCCGGTGTGCGTTTGTTGCATCCGTAGCCGCCCGGAGTGCCCGCGCTCGGCTCGCGGAAATACATGCACCGCGTGCGCTGCAGCAGGTTGCCGCCGGTCGTAGCCATGTTGCGCAACTGCGGGGACGCGCCGGAAAGAAGCGCCTCTGATAACACCGGATACGACTTCTTCACTTCATCGTTCCATGCCAGATCCGAATTCCGCACCATCGCGCCGATCCGCAGTCCACCATCGGGCAGCTTCTCAATCTTCTCCAGTGGCAGCAGGTTGATGTCGACCAGCGTCTTCGGCGTCTCCACGTGCAGCTTCATCAGGTCGACCAGCGTGGTCCCGCCGGCGATGAACTTCGCCTCATGCACGCTTGCCAGAGCCTTCTCAACACTCGGAGCTTTGACGTAATTGAATGTTTCCATGGTCGGTCTCCTCTCTTACGCCCGCGACCGGACTTGTTTTACGGCTGCAAGAATGTTGGTGTAAGCCCCGCAGCGGCAGATGTTGCCCGACATGGCCTGCTTCACCTCATCGTCCGTGGAGCCGATGGGCTCTTTAAGCAGCGCGACCGCGCTCATGATCTGGCCGCTGGTGCAGTAGCCGCACTGGTACCCGTCGTGCTCGACAAAAGCCGCCTGCATGGCATGCAAGTTCCCCGGCTGCCCTACCCCCTCGATGGTGGTGATCTCGTCGCCTTCATGCATCAGCGCGAATGAGAGACAGCTGTTCACGCGACGCCCGTTCACGTGCACCGTGCAGGCGCCGCACTGGCCGTGGTCGCAGCCCTTCTTTGTACCTGTTAGGTGAATCCGCTCGCGAAGGGTATCCAGCAGAGTTGCCCGCGAGTCGAGATTCTTGAGCGTGTAGTCCTTGCCGTTGACGCGCAGCGTGACTGTGCTGCCAGCGGCTGTCTCTGCCGGCTCCTGGGCTGGCTCCTGCACCGGAGCTGCCGTGGACAATGGTGCGGCACCGGCTATAAGACTCGTCGCGCCCAGTCCGGACAGGAACGACCGGCGGCTTACCCGCGCCTTTGCGGATTCAAGTTCTAGAGGCTCCAGGTCTATGGATTGCTGGTCGGGAGCGAGCTCATGGTTCGAATGCTCCGGAGTACGCGAGCGCAAATGCCTGAAGCGCGTATCAATGCTGTCTGCCACAGGTCGACCTCCTTGAGACAGGACACTGTCTTTCGATTGTTTTCGAGCTGCCGGCGTAGTCAAACAGGAAAAACGCGCACGGGAAAACGCCGTGACGATATCCTACGCCCGCCCCCTTATAGGTGGGAATCCTGCTTTTTACCGCATGCAAAAATGCACTCGGCGTGCGATCGAGCGTCGGGTGACTGACATGACGGCCCGGTTATCCCGGGCCATTGTGTCGTTTCTAGCTTGCGGTTGCGAATTCGGCTCGCTCTTCCGGCTCAACCAGCTTCGGTCCGCCAATGCGCGTCCGATCTTCAACGGCCTTATAGTTGGCGATCTTGTGAGTCAGCAGGGCATGCGCCTTCTGCAGTTCGGTAATTTTCTCCGCAATTCCTGCCTGATGATCTTCAAGCATCTTGCGCCGTTGCAGAGAAGTCGAATCGCCCTGCGCGCGAAGCGCAGCATACTGCTGCATCTCGCGGATAGACATGTTTGTGGCCCTCATGCAGTGCAGAAAGTTGAGCCACGCCTCGTCGGCTTCGGAATATCTTCGGTGACCGTTGCGCGCGCGGCCAACCGGTTGGATCAAGCCAACGCGCTCGTA
>Ga0157375_10003645_pt1 | contig 13362 bp, 13 predicted proteins | sample M35metaG_FD_115311 | JGI IMG/M metagenome (GOLD analysis project Ga0157375, IMG submission 115311) | Miscanthus rhizosphere microbial communities from Kellogg Biological Station, Michigan, USA - M3-5 metaG | ecosystem: Host-associated > Plants > Roots > Rhizosphere > Soil | place: USA: Michigan...
GATCGCTGAAGCCCGCCGCCTTCAGGCGAGCGGCCATCGCCTGGGCAGCTATCAGCGTGTCGCCGGTCGCCGTGACCGTATTGATCTCGACTAGCTCCTTGAAGATGTCGCGCCCCAGTTGCTGATGCGGTGTCAGCGCCTGCGCGGTGATCGAGGCTGGCGCACAGGCCAGGCTGATCGCGGCAAGGATCGACAGCGCCGAGGTATGGACGGGTGTCATCGTGGTCTGCTCCCGGTTCTGCGGGCCCGTCGCGGGCTCGAAGGCTTCGTGGAGCATGCGCTCATGATCCCAAAAGAGCAACGCGATGGAATGGCGTGCACTCTCGATCAGAGTCACGGACTCAAACAAGAAGCGCTCGAGGTTTGCCGAAAGCGGGCCGGCTGGGTCCGACTGCGCATGGGCCGGGCGCCGGCACTTTTGCGGATCAGAAATCCTGCGCGAAGCCACGAGCCAAGCTACTCGAGCGTGAAACCGAGCTTGAGCGTCACCTGCCAATGCGCCACCTTGCCGTCGACCACGTGGCCTCGCGTCTCGATCAGCGTGAACCAGTGGATGTTGCGGATCGTCTCGCTCGCCTTGGCGATCGCGTTGCTCACTGCATCCTCGATGCTGGTCTCCGAGGATCCGGTCAGCTCGAGCAGCTTGTAGACATGGTCTGCCATGACGGTTGTTCTCCTTCAGGAAGATGATGAGGCGCTCTCGCGCAGAAGCCGCTTGAGCACCTTGCCGTTGGCGTTGCGAGCCCGCGGATGTTGAGTTCAACTAGAAATGCGAGCCGTGTCAACAACACATGCGAGCGTACAGGGAACCGCGACTCTGCATGCGTCATCGCTACGGTAGCGGGTACGGCCCAGAAAGCGAAGTCGCCGAAGCTCGATTTCGTGCAGGGGATGGCGGCACGACTTGGAGAGGCATACAGTTGATGCGCCGCCTGATGGCAAGCGGCACACTTGATTCAACAACCGTTCGCGAGGAGACCTGAAATGGCAACCAAGAACACCGTCACGGTCCAGCTTTCCAAGAACAACGGTGCACCGCAGGCCGTGGTATATGCCGGGGAAAATGCTACGCTGGCCGAATTGCAAGGCGCGCTGGCCGGGCTATACAAGGACAAGACAGCCCTGAAGGCAGTCGGCCTACGGTTCTGCGAAGGCTGCAAGTCGGGACTGGACATCTTGATCCGTACGCGCTTCGAAGCACAGATCGACGTGGCAGGCTTCTGAGGCGATCACGGGGCTCGTCACGAGCGGGCCCCGTTGCGATCCGCATGGATTTTGCCCGCCTGCAGTCGCTGCCCGCGCTTGGCGTGGGTCTGCTCCTCAATCCCGACACGCTGGCCTCGCCCGAGGCCGACGGCGCGTACCAGTACCTCGAGGTCATTCCCGACCGCTTCTGGCTCGACGGCGGGCCCGGTTCGTCTGCGCGATACCGCGAGCTCGGCCCATCGGTGGCCGCGCTCGACACGCTGGCGGAGCGCGTGCCAATCGTCTGTCACAGCATTGGGCTGTCGATCGGCAGCGCCAGCCTATTCGATACCGGTCACGTCGAACAAGTCGCCCGCTGGCAGCGACGCTATGGCTGCGCGTGGCACAGCGATCACCTCGCGTTCTCGCGCCTGGCCGAACACGGCGTCGAGGTGAATGCCGCGATCACGCTGCCGCTGACGCGCGACGAGGCATCGCTTGAAATGCTGGTGGAACGCGTTGCTGCGATCCAGTCGCACATCGACGTGCCCTTCCTGCTCGAAAACAATGTCTACTTCGTGATTCCACCCGACGAGCCGTACGGCGAGGCCGCCTTCTTGAGCGAGCTATGCCGGCGCTCAGGCTGCGGCCTGCTGCTCGACCTGCACAACCTGCACGTCAACGCCACTAACCACGGCTTCGCCGCCGAGGCCGTCCTCGACGAGCTCGACCTGCGCCACGTTGTGGAGGTCCACATCGCCGGCGGGGACCAACTTGCCGGCTTCTACACGGATTCGCACGCAGGGCCGGTCGCCGATGCGGTCTGGCCCCTGTTGGAACGCACGCTGCGCGCCGCGCCTTGGGTACGCGGCGTGACCTTCGAATACCACGAGTCCTATGCCGCCTTGCTCACTGGCGGCGGCGTCGCACGTGAGCTAGCGCGCGCACGCACGCTTTGGGAACGCTGCTGCTGACGCGCGTCGTCCGAATGACCCTTGCCGCCTACCAAGACGCCTTCGCCCGCATGGTGCTCTCGCCGGCACTGTGTCTTCGCGCGCGAGCCGAAGGTGAGGCAGCGTTCGCCGGTTTTGAGATGGACGTCGCCGAACGAGCGCGGCTCCTCCACATTGCTCGCCAGCCAGGTATGCGCATCACCTGCATCCTGTCGCGTGCCAACCGGCTGAGCTCGCTGGTAGGCGCCCTGCCGCTTAGCTGCGAGCTGCTCAAGCCGCAGCTCGGAGAACTCGTTGACCGCTACTGGAATGCCCATCCAATGGCGGATCTGCAGTCGCTGCCGGCGGGGCTGGCGTTTGCGCAATACCTTGCAGACGAGATCGAAGCCGGGCGTGTCGTCGCTCGGTTTGCCCTCGACGTGCTGCGCTACGAGCGCGCCTGGCTTGAGCTGCAGCTCTCCACCCACACTGGCAGTTCGCAACCCGGCGACGACGCAGCCGTGCGCGAACTGGTGTTTGGTTTTGATCCGACACCGCTACTTGAGGCTTTGGGCGCGGGCGGGCCGGTCCCCGCAATGCTGCCGGACTCGCCGACCACCCTCGTACTGGATTTTCGAAGCGATCCGCCACAAACGCGAATGCTTCAGGAGTGAGCCACGGGAGCCTGTACCGCTGCGAGGCGTCGGCAAGCGGCCCACAGGAGCGGCGAAAAAGAGGGGCCAAAGTCGCCCTGAGGTGAGAGCGGGATGAACGGAAGAGTTCATTCTCCAACCGTGTCGACTTGTACCGCGCTGACAGGTCGATGCCTATCAGCGGCCGCTCGCACATTTAGCCAAGCGCTGGCGGCACCGCAAACACCAATGATGGCCATGCCTAGCCAGCTCCAGCCATCAGGTGCCACTCGGAAAATAATGTAGCCGGCGAGGGCGGCGACGGGGAGTTGAACATACTGGAAGGGCATCAAGGTAGATGCGGGTGCCTTGCCTAGCGCAAGGATGAGGAGCAAATGCCCCGTGGTTCCAAGCACAGCTACGGCCACCAGGGCAAAGATCTGGAGAGTCGGCGCGCCAAGCAGCATGTCGATGGGATCTGCGACGGTGGCAAGCAAGATTGGGGTCGCGATCGCCATGCCGGTCGCGCCCGTGTAGAAGTTCGTCGTGAACGGGTCTTCGTGTGGCGCGAAGCGACTGGTCATGATCTGAAAGGCCGCATTGGAGAAGGCGGCAGCCAACGGCAGCAGCGCCGCCCAGCCGACTATGCCGCTGCCAGGACGGATCACAATCAGGGCACCGCTGAAACCGCCCACCACGAGAGCCCAACGCAGCGGCGAGATGCGTTCCTGGAGCCACAGACGTGCGACCAGCGTGGCAATCACAGGTGTCAACATCACGATGGCAGTGAACTCGGCCACCGGCATGCGGCGCAACGCAGCAAAGGCCATAGCCGACGAGAACGCGAGCAGCGCACCGCGTGCGATCTGGAACATCGGGTTGGCGCAGCGAAAGGAACGCTGCCTCGACAGCGTGATCCACAGCGTCATGATCGCTGCGTGCAGCCCGTAGCGTGTCCACAAGACCAAAGCCACCGAGAAGTATGCGCCGACGAAGCGCACTGTGGTGTCCATAGTGGCAAAGCAACTGGCCGCGCCAATCACCAATGCGATTCCGATCAGCGTCTTGTGTGTCTCGTTCGGAGGCATGAAGTGAAGCAATCCGCACTGCTGGTGTTTGCAAGTATTTTCGAGGGCCCACTTGCGCTGTCACGGTTGAGTCGTGGCGTAGATGCCGTGGGCGATGGTGCTCTCGAGCGGGGTTGCGACGCGTTTGGCAGTGACAACGCTGCTGCTGAGCGGTGCAACTCTCTCGTACGCGCTACATAGTACGAGACGATTTCCGGAATGTAGCGGCGTTGGCGTGCGGCGGAACGCGACGCGTCAGCGAGAAGGACCTGGGCCTCGGGGTGCCGATGATGCGCGCCATCGACAAGGGCCTCACGAATGATCTTAGCGATGGTGACCGACGCCGACTGGCTCTGCTCTGCGTGACCAACGCGGTCGCGACCATGCAGATGTCGTACGAGGGGGTCTTGCTCGCCTTCAACGACGCCAAGACCAAACTGCTGACACCGACGAAGGTGCTATAGCAGCGGGGCGCGAATCGGCTGAAGCGGAAATCGCCAGCTATCACTGAACCGCGGGCACTGGAATTTTCCTGCTCCCCGACCTGGGCTCGAACCAGGGACCACGGATCAACAGCACATAGCCAACTGCCACGGATTCGGCGGGAGTAGGCGTGACACTGTGAGCGCCATGACTACCTGTCCGAATGCGGCGCCGCACTCGACTTGCCGCGCAGCCTCGCTGCGTAGGACACCACTCGGTATCAAGCGTAGGTTTTAGCGTAAGTTTCCTACGCACGACCGGGAAACCCGCGCCAACCTTCACGCTCGAGCCGTTGCATCATCGGCGTGTGCAGCGACGGGGCGGAGTCGCCCCGCAGGCTTTGCGCCCGGCGCGATTTGCCCGCGGCGGGCGCGGCTTTCAAGCCCGGCCGTGCGCTGCCGCGGCGGCCGCCGGCGCGGGCACGTACATGTAGCCGGCGTTGCGCACGGTGCGGATGCAGGTCGGCTCGGCGGCCGGATCGGGCTCGACCTTGCGGCGCAGGCGGCCGATCCGGATGTCGATCGAGCGGTCGAACGGCTCCCATTCGCGATTGCGCGTTCGCATCAGGAGCTGGTCGCGCGACAGGACGCGGTTCGGGTTGGCGGCGAAGACGCGGATGAGGTCGAACTCCATCGCCGTCATCGCGATCTCGACGCCGCTCTGCTCGAACAGGCGGCGCGACTCGACGTCGAGCAGGCAGCGGCCGAACGGAACGCGGCCGGCGACGCTCGCCTCCGCGCTCCCTGGGGGCGGCGCGCCGGCGTCGTCCTTCGCGCGCGCCTGCATCCTGCGCAGCACGCTCTTGACGCGCGCCAGCAGCTCGCGCGGGTCGAACGGTTTGGCGACGTAGTCGTCGGCGCCGATCTCGAGGCCGACGACGCGGTCGACGACGTCGCCCGAGGCGGTGACCATGATGATGCCGACGTCGTAGTGCTCGCGCAGGAAGCGCGCCAGCGTCAGGCCGTCCTCGCCGGGCATGCGGATGTCGAGGAGGACGAGGTCGGGGAGATCGCGCTCGATCTCGGCGCGCATCGCCGTGCCGCTGTCGGCGACGCGCACGTCGTAGCGATGGCCGCCGAGGTATTCGGTGAGCATGGCGCGCACGCCGGCGTCATCGTCGACGATCAAAAGGCGTCCGCTGCTGTCCATCCGTAACTGCGAAGCGCTGAGGCTGCGGCCTTCGATACAAAACGATAACACGCGAGGCGGCGCGCGACGCGGGGCGATTACCGGCGCTGCCGAGACTGGCGGCGTCGATCGGGGCACGGTGCTCCGGCCACCTCGCAAAGGAATCAGCATGAACATCGCCACCCCGCTCGTCGCCGCCCGCTACGCCAAGGCGATCGAGGTCTCCAAGCGCGTGCGCTGGGAGATCGAGCGCGACGTCATCCGCGGCCGGCGCTTCGAACTCGATCGCGCCTTCCTCCCCGCCGGCCTCTCACTCGTCGACGAGATCGACTTCCTGAGCGAGCCGCAGCGTCTCGTCCTGAGCCAGGTCCAGGGCCGCAGCTACGCCAACATCTTCGGCCTCGTCGAGCGCTTCATCGGCGCGAAGATGCTCGAGGTGAGCCGCGAGCACGCCCTCGGCGACCAGGTCGCGCTCGAGGCGCTCGTCCGCTTCACCGACGAGGAGCTCAAGCACCAGGCGATGTTCCGGCGCATCGAGGAGATGCTCGCCGAGGTGATGCCGTCCGGCTACGCCTGCGTCGCCGACGCCAACGCCGTCGCCGGCGTCGTCCTCGGCAAGAGCACCTGGGCGGTGCTCGGCCTGACGTGCCACATCGAGCTCTTCACGCAGGCGCACTACCGCGCCAGCATCGACCGCGACGAGTCGATCTCGCCGCTCTGGAAGGACGTGTTCCTGTTCCACTGGCGCGAGGAGTCGCAGCACGCGATCCTCGACGAGCTCGAATGGCAGCGCGAGGACGCCAAGCTGACGACGGCCGAGCGGGACGACGCGGTCGGCGACCTGATCACGCTGGTCGGCGCCGTCGACGGCATCCTGCAGGCGCAGGCCAACGCCGACGCGGGCTACTTCGTCGCCACGGTCGGCGAGCCGTTCAGCGCCGCCCGCATCCAGAAGATCCGCGACACGGTCCTGAAGGCGTACCGCTGGCAATACATCGTCTCGGGCGTCATCGGCCAGCGCTTTCGCGCCCTCCTGTCGACGCTCGTCGACGCCGCCCAGATGGCGCGCATCGAGATCGCGCTCGCGCCGCTGCTCTACGCCCAGCCGTCGCAGCCCGAGGCGGCGCTGCGGATGGCGGCCTGAGCGACCCGTTCGCTGGCTCGCGATCACCCATCCTCGAGGACATCGTCATGACATCCGCATCCCTCTTCCTGTCCGAAGTCGCCGCGCCCTGGCCGGCGGCCCGGGTCGTCAACCGCATCGTCTCGGGCCTGCACTGGCTGCGTATCGCTCACGCCGAGCAGCGCCGGCGCGCGCGCAGCCGGCGCGAGCTCGCGCAGCTCGACGCGCACGCGCTCCACGACCTCGGCATCGACCGCGGCGAGATCGATTCGTTCCTCGCCGAGGCGATGGGCGACGTCGAAGCGACGCGGCGCCGGATCGTCGACGACGTGCTCGCCCGCCGCCAGGCGCTCTGAGGCGCCGAGTCCGCCGAGCGCCGCGATCAGGCGTCGGCGGGGGCGAGGGCCCGGCCGAGCGCGGCGTGCAGGACGTCGCGATCGACGGGCTTGCGCATGACGGCGCGCACGCCGGATCGCTCGACGTCGGCCCCGTCGAGGCCTTCGCCGAAGCCGGTGTAGAGCAGCACCGGCACGCCCGGGCGAAGCTCGCGCGATCGTGCCGCGAGCGCGAGGCCGGTCATCCCGGGCATCGTCTGGTCGGTGAGGACGACGTCGATTCGCGTCGCGGCGTCGGCGAGCCAGCGTCCGGCGTCCAGGCCGTCGCTCGCCCGCACCACGTCGAGGCCCCAGCCGCCGAGCAGCTCGGCCATGAAGGCGCCGACCATCGCCTCGTCCTCGACGAGAAGGACGGTGCCTGCGAGCCGCGCCGGCGCCCGCGCGGGCGCGATCGCGCCGCTCTCCGCGACGTCGCCGCCGTCGGCGACGGGAAGCAGGACGCGAAAGACGGTGCCTTCGCCATCGCCCGAGTCGACGAGCAGGTGGCCGCCGTGGTCGTGGACGATGCCGTGCACCATCGCCAGGCCCATTCCGGAGCCTCTGCCGACCTGCTTGGTCGTGAAGAACGGCTCGAACATTCGCGCGCGAACCGTTTCGTCGATGCCGCTGCCGGTGTCGGCGACGGTGAGCGTCGCCCAAGTGCCGCGCACGGGCGCGCGGCACGACGCGCAGGTGCCGGCGTGCGTGCCGAGGGCGAAGTCGAGGCGGATCGAGCCGAAGTCGACGATCGCGTCGCGCGCGTTGATGCACAGGTTGAAGAGCACCTGCTCGATCTGGATCGGGTCGGCGAGCACCGGCGGCGTCGCCGGATCGAACGACGTGCGCAGCGCGATCGAGCTCGGCAGCGTCGAGCGCAGCAGCTGCGCCGACTGGGGCAGCGCGTCGGCGAGCCGCGTCGCGCGCCGCTCGCTGCGCTGGCGGCGCGCGAACGCGAGCATCTGTGAGATCAGGTCGCGGGCGCGCTGCGCGGCGATGTGCGCCTGGTCGAGCTGGCGGGCGATGGTCGCGTCGCCGATCCGCCCGGCCCGATCGCCGGCGAGGACGACGTAGCCGGTGAGGCTCGTCAGGATGTTGTTGAAGTCGTGAGCGATGCCGCCGGTGAGCTGGCCGATCGCCTCCATCTTCTGCGCCTGGCGCAACTGGCCCTCGAGCTCGGCGCGCTTCGCCTCGGCCTCGCGCCGCGTCGAGATGTCGCGCAGGTGGCCGACGTAGATGTTGCCGTCGGGCGCGGCGGCGACGCTGATCGCGAGCTCGATCGGGAACTCGCTGCCGTCGGCGTGCATCGCCGTGGTCTCGACGAGGCGGTCGATATAGGGGCCGACACCGGTCCGCGCGAAGGTCGCCAGGCCGTCGGAGTGGCTGCTGCGGTGGCGCTGCGGGATGATCACGTCGGCGAGCAGCCGGCCGATGACTTCTTCGCGGCGATGGCCGAAGACGCGCTCGGCGGCCTTGTTGAACTCGACAATCCGGCCCGCGCCGTCCATGCCGATGATGCAGTCGAACGCCGCCTCGACGGTCGCGCGCAGGCGCGCTTCGCTGCGCTGCAGCTCGCGCTCACGAGTGCGCCGCTCGGTGACGTCGCGGACGACCGTGAGCACGTGGGCACGGCCCCGGTAGCGTACCGGGATCACTCGCAGGTCGGCCTCGAACGTCGTGCCGTCGGGGCGCAGCGCGACCGTCTCGACGCGCGACTCCTCGCCGGCGAGGGCGCGCACGAGCCGCTCGCGCCGGCTGGCGACGTAGTCGGCCGGGAAGCTCGGCGGGTAGCCGCCGCGCACCGCGAGCTGCTCGCGCGTGAAGCCGTAGAGCTTGAGGAACGCCGGGTTGACGTCGACGACATCGAGGTCGGCGTCGCGCAGCAGGAAGGCGTCGGAGGACGCCTCGAAGATCGCCCGGTACTGCTCCTCCCGCAAGCGCAGCGCCTCCTCGGCGAGCTTCTTGTCGGTGATGTCGCGGCTGAACGAAAGAATGCGAGGCACCCCGCCGATGGACACCGACTTGAGCCGGACCTCGTCGAAGCAGACGCTGCCGTGGCGATTGCGCCGGCGCCACTCGAAGCGCGGCCGCTCGCCGCACCTGGCGCGCTGCATCTGGGCGATCGCGTCGTCCTTCGAATAGGGCGGCTCGCCCCAGCTCATCGCCTCGAGCGACTGGCCGATCACGGATTCGCGCCGGTAGCCCGTCATCTCGCACGCCTTGGGGTTGAGGTCAACCACGGCGCCCGTGTGCCAGTCGTGAATGACGATGCCGTCCTCGCTCGCCTCGAAGATCGTCCGGTAGCTCTCTTCGGAGGCGCGCAGCGCCTGCTCGGCGCGCTGCCGCTCGAGTTCGGCGCCGGCGCGGACGGCGAAGATCTGCAGCATCGACTCGAGCCGCTCGCGGTGGCGCAGCGGCTGGCGCGAGGCGATCGAGATCAGGCCGACCGGCTTGCCGGCGAGATCGACGAGCGGATGGCCGGCGTAGCTGACCATTCCGAGCTTGCCGAGGGTCTCGTTGGTGACGAAGCGCTCGTCGATGCCGGACTCGAACGCCTGGAAGCCGCTGTCGAGGACCATCTCGCACGGCGTTCCGGCGACGTCGTAGCGGATCGCGTCGAGCGACTCGCCGTCGAGCTGCGCCGCCATCACCTCGAGCGTCGCCGGCGGTCCGTCGTCGAGGCGGGCGACGTAGGCGAGCTCGACGCGCAGGATCGTCGCCAGATAGCGGACGAGCTCGGCGAACACCGAGGCGCCGCGCGCTTTCGAGACGGCGAGCGCCGCCGCGCGCAGGACGGCGTCGAGCGCGGCACGCTCGAGCTCGGCGGCGACCCGGCTGCCGGCGATCTTGAGCACCGCCTCGGCGAGGTCGACGTCGCGCAGCGACGCGCGGTCGAGCGCCGCGATCAGGCCGAGCTGCGTTCCCTGGCGGTCGCAGAGCGGATACGCGGCGTACGCATCCATCCCCTTGGCCGCGAAGATCGTGCCGGGCTGAAATTCGCTCGCGAGGCCGCGCTCGACGTGCAGGAACTCGGTGCCGACCACTTTCGCGCAGGGCGAGCCGGCGAGCGGATATTCGAAATCGCGCAGCGGCGCGCCGTCGAGGACGGCGCCGAGCGTTCGCATTCGCGTTCGCTCCTCGTTGGAATAGACGCCGATGAACGCGGCGGCCATGCCGAGGCTCGCCGCGGTTTCGGCGACGATCTCGGCGAGGAGCGTCGGCCCGGCCGGGCGCGCTGCGACGAGGGCGACGCGGCGCAGCGTCTGCGCGTCCTCGCTCCAGGGCTTGGGAGATCTCGCGGCGCGGGGGGCGGGTCGGCGCATCGGCAAAGTTTAGGGGTGCGACCGCGATGCCGTGCCGGCATTGCCTTGCGGATACCGGGCGATTACACGGCGGATACATGGTGCCGGCCCCGGATACCGGGCGACGACGTGTGAACGCCGCGCCGACATCGGCGCGATACGGGCAGCGCCGACAGTGGCGCCGCGGCCAGGAACGTGCCGCACGGAGATCTCCTCATGCATTCCTCGCTCGTCTCCTCTCGCACCGACCATCGCGACACCTTGCTGTGCCTGCATTGCAGCGCGAGCTCCGGACGCCAGTGGGACCGCTTCGCCGAGGCTCTGGTCGCGGACTGCGACGTGCTCGCACCCGACCTGCTTGGCTACGGGAGCGAAGGCGGCTGGCCAGGCGGCGCCGTCACGCTCGCCGGCGAAGCCGATGCGCTCATCGCGCTCCTCGACGCGCGCGACGCCGCCGTTCACGTGCTCGGCCACTCGTACGGCGGCGCCGTCGCGCTGGAAGTCGCGATGCGCCGGCCCGACCTCGTCAAGAGCCTGGCGGTGTTCGAGCCCGTGCGGCTGGCGCTGCTGCGCGGCGCCAGCGAGGCCGGCGGCGACGACCCGGGCGCGCGCGACGCCAGCCGCGAGATGGCCTACTTCGCCGTCGTCGTCCAAGCCGACGTCGCTGCCGGTGCGCTTGCCGCGGCAGCCGAGCGCTTCATCGATTTCTGGTCGACTCCCGGAACGTGGGCGCAGATGAGCGTGTCGCGGCGCGACGCGGTCGCCGCGGCGATGGTGAAGGTCGGCGCCGAATTCGACGCGATTTTCGCCGACGCGACGCGGCGCGCCGACTATCGCCGCTTGACGATGCCGACCCTTCTCTTGGGCGGCAGCCTGTCGCCGGCGCCGATGGCCGTCGTCCTCGACCGTCTGCACGCGATGTTGCCGACTGCGGACCGCATGAGGCTCGAAGGCGTCGGCCACATGGGCCCAGTGCAGGCGCCGGCGCGGCTCGCATCGCTGATGCGCGGCTTCATCGCCGGGGTGCGCGCGGCCGATCTGGCCTTCTTGTCGGCGTCGTCGCCGCGGCCGCCGCTCCGGCTCGCCGCCTGAGCGACTTCCTGCGCGCCGCGTCACCCGCGCGGTGCCGCGCCGGCGCGTGCGCGCGGCTACGCGGCCGTCTCGTCGGCCGCGCCGCGCGCGACGTTCGTGTGCGGCGCGAGCAGCTGCACGAGCTGCCCGTAGATCTTCGGGCTGCCGGCGACGACCTCGCGCTGGTGCAGGAACTCGGACTCGCCGGTGAAGTTGCCGACCAGCCCGCCGGCTTCGGTGACGAGGAGCGAGCCCGCAGCCACGTCCCACGGCGAGAGCCCGGTCTCGAAGAAGCCGTCGTACCAGCCGGCGGCGACGTAGCAGAGGTCGAGCGCCGCCGCGCCGGGCCGGCGCACGCCCGCGCAGCTCTTCATCACCGTCTCGAGGATGCGCAGGTAGTGGGCGAGGTCGTCGCCCTTCCTGAACGGAAAGCCGGTGCCGATCAGCGCGTCGGCCATCCGCGTCCGCTTCGAGACGCGCAGTCGCTTGTCGTTGAGGAAGGCGCCGCGCCCTTTCGACGCGAAGAAGAGGTCGTTTCGCGCCGGGTCGTAGACGACCGCCTGCTGGATCTGGTGGCGAAAGGCGAGGCCGATCGAGACCGCGTACGTCGGCAGGCCGTGGATGAAATTCGTCGTGCCGTCGAGCGGATCGATGATCCAGACGTACTCGCTGTCGCGCGCGCCGCGGGCGCTGCCCGACTCCTCGGCGAGGATGCCGTGGCCCGGGTAGGCCGAGAGCAGGACGTCGATGATCGCCGCCTCGGCGGCGTGATCGACCTCGGTGACGAAGTCGTTCGGCGCCTTCGAGTTCACCTGCAGCCGCTCGAGGTCGAGCGAAGCCCGGTTGATGATTGCGCCGGCCGCGCGCGCCGCCTTGATGGCGGTGTTGAGCATGGGATGCAGCGCTTGGGACATGGAGCGATCGGGCTTTCGGGAGAACGCGACGGCGGCCCGGGGGCCGGCGTCGCATCGGGGCGCGCTGCAAAATGAGCGATGCCGATTTTAGCCGCCGCATGACCGCCGACCCCACCCGCTTCGTCCTCGTCGGCACTAGCCATGCGGGCAACGTCGGCGCGGCGGCGCGGGCGATGAAGGTGATGGGCTTCTCCGACCTCGTCCTGGTCGCGCCGCGTTTCGCCGACGTGCATCAGCGCCCGGAGGCGATCGCGATGGCGAGCGGGGCGACCGACGTGCTCGCGCGCGCGCGCGTCGTCGCCCGCCTCGACGACGCGCTCGACGGCATCACGTGGGTCGGCGCGACGGCGATGACGCGGCGCGATTTCGGCCCGCCGAACGGCACGCCGCGCGAGCTGTTCGCGACGCTCGCGCCGAGCTCGCATCGGGTCGCCTTCGTCTTCGGCTCGGAGCGCTTCGGCTTGTCGAACGACGACGTCTACGCGTGCCACGCGTGCCTGACGATCCCGACCGATCCCGCCTACGGATCGCTCAACCTCGCCCAGGCGGTGCAGCTGATCGCCTACGACTGGCGCCAGGCGCAGGGCGGCTTCGGCGCTCCGGGTCGCGCGCTCGCCGACCGCCATGCCGACGCGGTCGCGGTGCGCGGCCTGGTCGCGCACTGGCAGGCGTCGCTCGAGACGCTCGGCTTCCTCGACCCGGCCGCGCCCAGGAAGCTGATGGCGCGCCTGCATCGCCTCGCCAACCGCGCCGGGCTGAGCGAGGAAGAGGTCCACATCCTGCGCGGCATCGCGCGAGCAATCGACGAGCGCTGCCGCTAAACTGACTCGCTCCCTCCACGAGGCCACCTCCATGTTCGAGCGACTGCGCGAAGACATCGCCTGCATCCGCGAACGCGACCCGGCGGCGCGTTCGACGTGGGAGATCCTGACCTGTTATCCGGGCCTGCACGCGATCGTCCTGCATCGCCAGGCGGCCTGGTGGTGGCGGCACGGCTTTCACTGGATGGGGCGCTGGGTCTCGCACGTGGCGCGCTTCGTCACCGGCATCGAGATCCACCCGGGCGCGAAGGTCGGCCGGCGCGTCTTCATCGACCACGGCATGGGCGTGGTCATCGGCGAGACCGCCGAGGTCGGCGACGACTGCACGATCTA
>Ga0157375_10003648_pt1 | contig 13356 bp, 17 predicted proteins | sample M35metaG_FD_115311 | JGI IMG/M metagenome (GOLD analysis project Ga0157375, IMG submission 115311) | Miscanthus rhizosphere microbial communities from Kellogg Biological Station, Michigan, USA - M3-5 metaG | ecosystem: Host-associated > Plants > Roots > Rhizosphere > Soil | place: USA: Michigan...
ATATACCCTATTTAGATATAAAAGAACTATCGTAATGTTTTTCTTACAAGTCACCAACCACTCAGATGTTTCCCTCGTACTCTTTTTAGGTACGTTAGGGATGCTGGTGCTTGTGATAGGTCTCATCCTTTTTATTATTTTCCACCAACGCAGGGTAATTCGTTACCAGCAAAAATTGCAGAATCTTGAGATAGAACAGCAAAAAATGATGTTGACGGCTTCTATAAAACTCCAGGAAGAAGAAAGACAAAGGCTTGCTGCCGATCTTCACGATGATGCAGGGCCCCTACTGGCTACGGCAAGGCTTTATTTAAATGAGAACCTTGTCAACCAGGATAAAAGCACGCAATTGCAGTCGATTTACCAGGCAAGGCAAATCATCGACGATACCATCCAACTCATACGCAATATCAGCCACAGCCTGATGCCGCCTACGTTGAAGAATTTTGGTTTGGAATCTGCCGTCAATGACCTGTTTCAAAAGATCAGCGGGTCGGGAACCATCAATGCCAGCAGCCGTTTTCATGATTACAGCGACAGGCTAAAACCCGAAAAAGAGCTGGTCGTCTTCAGGATCATACAGGAATTGATCAACAACATTTTAAAACACAGCAATTCCAGCTTTATCCATCTTACAGAAAATGTGCATGGCGATAAATTTTATCTACGCATTCACCATGATGGACGAGGAATTGTGCAATCCGATTTTGAAAAACTGACCAAGAGTAATATAGGTTTAGGGTTGAAAAACATAAGCAGCCGTATGCGTGTGGTGCACGGAAGCATCAATTTTGAAAAGGATATTTCCCAGACCTACTATAAGATCACCCTTGAGTTACCTAAAGACGATCCTTATGAATCCTAAGAATTTTAATTGCCTAACTTTGACGAACACCTAATATCTATGGGAATCATTAAAGTTGCCATTGCGGATGACCACAAAATTTTTAGAAAAGGCGTAATTCTCTCCCTTCGTCCTTATACCAATATCAAATTTGTCTTAGAAGCCGAGAACGGTGATGACCTACTGGCCGGCATTCCCGACGCGCAACCGGATGTTATTTTGATGGATCTCCGCATGCCCGGCAAGGATGGCATTGAAGCAACAAAAGCTGTGAGCAAACTTTATCCCAATATTTACGTGGTGGTGCTTAGCATGTATGAAGATGAACGATTTGTTTATCACCTGATGGAAAACGGAGCCAATGGTTATCTTTTGAAAAATGCCGAACCCATGGAAATTCGGAGGGCTGTAATGGAGGTATACGAAAAAGGTTATTATCTCAATAATTTTGTCAACCGCATTTTGCTGAAACGTTCACATGCGAGGCAGAAAGTTGTTCCTTCGCTTAATAATGAGATCACTCTGAGTGACAAGGAAAGGGACGTGCTTCGCTATATCTGTATGGAGTTCACCGCCCAGGAGATCGCTCAAAAAATGGAGATCAGCCCGCGCACCGTAGAAGCTATTAAAGACCGGCTGATGGAGCGTTTCGGCAGTAAGAATACGGCGGGACTTGTTTTCTTTGCCGTAAAAAATAACCTGATCGAGTGATGATCAAATTCTAATTTAAAACACCATTTCACGAATCTCTCCCTCGACGATCAGTTTTCCTTCAGTCTTTGACCTTATCTCATCTGTAGAAATTCCGGGCGCTCTTTCCAGCAATTTGAAGCCATTCTCGGTGATGTCTAGTACTGCAAGATCTGTGACGATCTTTTTTACGCAGCGGGTCCCGGTTAATGGCAATGTACAATGAGATAATAATTTCGACTCCCCTTTCGGATTGGTATGCATCATTGCCACAATGATATTTTTCGCGCTGGCAACAAGATCCATTGCTCCCCCCATTCCCTTTACCATTTTGCCGGGTATCTTCCAGTTGGCGATGTCCCCTTTTTCACTTACTTCCATAGCGCCCAGGACAGTCAGATCTACTTTGCCGGCCCTGATCATTCCGAAGCTCATAGCAGAATCAAAAAAAGCCGATCCCGGAACTGTTGTAACAGTTTGTTTGCCGGCATTGATCAAGTCAGGATCTTCTCTACCCTCTTCCGGAAACGGGCCGATGCCCAATAATCCATTTTCACTTTGCAAAACAACTTTTATTCCTGAAGGGATATAATTTGCTACCAGTGTTGGTATGCCAATCCCAAGGTTCACATAGTATCCATCTTTTAGTTCCCTTGCTATTCGTTGTGCTATTTCCTCTTTTGTAAGTGGCATTTCAGTGTCATAGATTTAATTTACCGGAAAATTGAAGACCAAAACTTAACTGACCTTTCTAAAGGTCCTCTGCTCTATCCTTTTTTCATAGTTTTTTCCCTGGAAGATCTTATGTACATAGATCCCCGGTGTATGAATAAAATCAGGATCTAACTCTCCCGCAGGCACTAATTGTTCCACCTCCGCAATGGTTATTTTGCCGGCCATTGCCATCAGCGGATTAAAATTCCTTGCAGTTTCTCTATAAATTAAATTGCCGTCTGGATCTCCTTTCCATGCTTTTACCAGGGCATAATCAGCGTGGAAAGCATACTCCAGCAGATATTCCTTTCCATTAAAATTCCTTATCTCTTTTTGTTCAGCTACCTCCGTTCCTGTTCCGGCTGGTGTATAAATAGCAGGCATTCCATACCCCGCAGCGAGACAACGAGTAGCAAGTGTACCCTGAGGTATCAATTCCACCTCTAATTCTCCACTCAGGAGTTGTCTTTCAAATTCTGCATTTTCTCCTACGTAAGACGAGATCATTTTTCTTACCTGCTTTTTCTTTAGCATCAAACCAATTCCGAAATCATCAACGCCTGCATTGTTTGATATACAAGTGAGGTCTCTGATTCCTTTTTTTACCAACGCCGCAATGCAGTTTTCCGGAATCCCACAAAGACCAAAACCACCCAACATTAATACATCACCATCTTTGATATTGCCGATAGCTTCATCAGCATTTAGTACCACCTTATTCATAAAATGAATTAGCAATAAAATTAAGAAACTTGCGATTATTACTTTGGAACCTTTCGGAGAAGTGGCTTGACCAATGAATCTTTGCGGACAGGATGGGTGGGGCGAAGGTGAGGCGATTCAATTTTCCGTTTGGCAAGAGAATCGGTAATAGGGCGAAACAGGTCAGGCCGGGAGCTATAATAATCAAAGCTGGCTTTAAATTCCTCCCGTGTTATTTTGTGAATATGAAAGATCTCTTCGTATAACCTGATGGATTCATCTCTTTTGGTGTGTGTGGAATCCTTTACTAAAAAAGCAGCTACGTACTGGTCGGCACGCATCATATCCCACATTACTTCCCGCATTTCCTTTTCCGGTAAAATGCCTTTTTTCTGGTCTTTTTCCGAACAGGAAAAAAAACAAATCAGCAGTGATAATATGCCGGGCAAAAATTTCATTTCATGTCCTTGTATGCACTCGCGTTTGTTACATCGAGTTTCATTAACAGATCCCTTGCCCGCTTTTTTACATCGGGATTTGCCCTGCTGAACGTTTTAATCAACTCTGTATTCTTGCCCTGGAAAAAAAACTGGATAGGCATTGAATTAGGAATTTCAGTATTGATTGTATTCAGATAATTAAGACTGTTTATGATACCCAGTCTCGCTTCATCCTCCTTATCAAAAAAATTATCCAACCCGATCCGGTAATAGGTATAGATGGCGTCGTGCATAAGTGCAAAACGGGAATTGTTAAGATTTTCTGCCAGGAAATAGCGATTTCGTAATCCATCAAACTGTTTCCATCCTTTGATGCCTCCTCCTTCAGGGGCGTTATTTACAATATTCCATGCCTTTTGAAAATATGCATCGCCGCCGCGCAGGGAATATGAATCATAATCCATTCCCAAAATAATATAAACATAATAAACCAACGTAGCTGTGAGGTTAGCGGCCAGCGGATCAGAACCCTGTATCCTGTTTTCATTGAAATCGATTGGCTGAAATTCCACATACCTGAAAGTAAAATCGGGGTCCTGGAAATTTATCAATGGAGAGTCGTAGGTAGTATTGTAGACGGGTCGCGCTGCCTGTATTGTCAAAGTAGCCTCGTAAGAATTATTCCCAAGGTCTTTATCAAGATTGATCAGAAAACTGCAGTTGATCTTTTCGGCAGTTTGAAAATTATCACTCGTCCATTTACGGTTATTAATAAAATTATTAAGGGCTGACTGTAGAGTCTGAAATACCTTTTTATCAACCTGGGAGCTGATCTTGTCTGACAATACAGTTATGCGTGCCTGGAGTTCCTGTGATTGAACAAAAAAAGCAGATAAAATAAAAAAACCGGTTACAAAAAACTTTTTATTCATAGAATAATTGAATTATGGTATCGACAATATCCTTAGCTACATCTTGCTTGGTCTTCGTTTCAAATTGAAATTCTTTTCCTCCTTTCTCAAAAATAGTCACCTTATTCATATCGCTGCCAAAGACAGCATTTTTTTCATTTAAAGAATTTAAAATAATAAGATCAGCATTTTTCTTTTTCAATTTCGCTAAAGCATTTTTTCTTTCATCGGTTGTTTCTAAAGCAAAACCCACAAGTACCTGCCTTCCTTTTTTTTGCTCTCCCAGGGTTTTTAGGATATCCTTTGTTTGTTTTAACTCCAGCAAAATGCCCTTTTCATTCTTCTTTATCTTTTCCTTTTCCTTTTTTGATGGTGTATAATCGGCAACAGCGGCTGCCATTACTCCAATATCAGAATTTTTAAATGCCTTTATGCAGGCATCATACATTTCTTCAGCAGTATTGACTTTAACTAGCCGCAGCCCATTCGCTAATTCGACGGTAGGCCCTCCAATCAATATCACCTCTGCTCCCCTGTTGTGAAGCTCATTTGCAATGGCTACCCCCATTTTTCCACTCGAATGATTCCCAATAAAACGGACAGGGTCAATCGGTTCGTATGTCGGGCCCGCAGAAACAAATGCCTTTTTGCCGGTAAGAGTTTTTTTCGAAAAAAAATTATCTTCTAAAAATTGAACAATGGTTTCCGGTTCCGCCATACGACCATCCCCGTACAACCCGCTGGCCAGTTCGCCCTTTTCGACAGGAATAATTTTATTGTCAAAGGATTCGATTTTCTTCAGGTTTTCCTTTGTCGCTGCATGATGCCACATATCTTCATCCATTGCCGGCGCTACTGCAATAGGACAAGTAGCCGATAAATAAACAGCGAGTAATAAATTATCGCATAGTCCGTGAGCCATTTTAGCAAGAGTATTGCAACTGAGCGGCGCAATTACCATTGCGTCAGCCCAGCGACCGAGCATTACATGATTGGCCCAGGATTGCTCATCAAACAGATCAACCAATACGGGATTCCTTGAAAGAGTGGACAAGGTAAGTGTGGAAACAAAATCTTTCGCCGAAGGAGTCATCACCACTTTTACTTCTGCTCCTGCCTTTACCAATAGTCGCACAAGATAGATAGCTTTGTAGGCTGCTATGCTGCCAGTGATGCCGACCAATATTTTCTTCCCTTTTACCATGATGGTTCACAAAATAGCTAGATTTTTATTTCATTGTTCTTGTCGCTTTCAGCATAACGCAAAAACGTCCCGATAAACCGGGACGTTGAATAATTATGTGGGCTCTTTCCATCATTTAACTAAAAAGATCATCTTCGCCTTTACGGAAGTAGACTTTGTCGTCAAGAAATTCCTGGGTGGCTAATAATGCAGGATTAGGCATTCTTTCGTATGCCCTCGAAATCTCAATCTGCTCTTTATTTTCGTGAATTTCTTCAAGACTATCAGTATGACTGGCAAACTCTTCCAACTTATTGTGCAGTTCCTCTTTCAAGGATATGTTGATCTGGTTTGCCCGTTTTCCTACAATGGAAATAGACTCATATAAATTTCCGGTTTTGTCTTTAATATCATTCAGGCTTCGTGTTTCCACGACATTGACGGTACCAGAGCTAAGTTGACGTCTTAGTTTGCTCATTTGATAAATTTTTAATATTAGTTTGGGACAAATTTAAATAACGTTCCACATCTTTTGAAAGTTTACTTTCAGGAAACCGGTCAACAAAATCATTGCACTCCTCAATTACCTTTTCAAATCGTTCTTCCTTCCTGTCTTCCACACTCAACTCAGCGTAACGATAGTATGATTTAATGGTCATAAACTTGTATTCGTCCGCCCTGTTTGATTCAGGATAGTTGGTTAGTATTTCCGCAAAAGCCACCGCAGCAGCACGGAACTGGCCAAGATCATAATAGAGTTTAGCGGCCTTATAATCCTTTGTTTCAAGTTTATCGTGGCAGATATCAATGATCTCATTTGCATCCTTAATGCGGGCTGATCCGGGATGCGTATTAATAAAACTTTGCATCATCCCGATCGTCTTTATAGTATTGGTTTGATCAAGTTCAGGCTTTGGTGATTGTTTGTAAAAACAATAAGCCCTCATATAATCCATTTCCTCGGCCCGCGGGCTGTTAGGGAACAGTTCAAGATAGGTCTTAAAAAAGTTCTCAGAGTTTGTATAGTCCTTTTGGTAGAAGGTACTATAAGCCATTTTGTAATAGATATCTTCAAACTCCTTGCTTGTTTTATAATAAGGAACTACATCTTCAAAAAGCTGGTAAGCATAGTTATATTTCTTCTTGACGTAATACTTTTCAGCCATGCGTAGCTTATATTCCGGGTCTTTACTCTTAAGCACTTTATTTACACCATTACAGCTGGCTAAAACGCAAAAGGCCGATAAAATAAGGACAAGTCTCATAAAAGGTGCGCAAAGTTAACAGATTTCGCCTGTATTTAATTTTTAATTAGGTCAGGCGGAACTACAAATAATAAAATCAGCTTCGTTTCATGCAAATCTGTCGTAAAAAACATAGCATTCCAAACCTTTGGAGTTAAGGTTTTCTAAAGACATTTCCGCCCCTCCTGATTAATCAATAAAAGGGGCTGTCTCAAAAGGGGCAGCCTTTTTTTTGTTTTAAATTTTTTGGATGGGCTTATCCACAAAGGCATTGTATAAATAAGATGATGGTTTTGTAAGGGTGCAGTATTGTTTTTGCTGTAATTTAAGACATGCCAAGGGGAAAAAAACTTAAGGTGGTCTTTAAGCAAGACTATCGTCAACAAGGGATGCTGATCCCGCTGGATTTAAATGATATGGTTGCGCCTGATCATCCGGTGCGAGTAGTAAATGCGGTTTTGGATAAGGTGGATATAAGGGAAATTATTAAACAATTCCGGCCAGGAGGAACGAGCAGCTACCATCCCCGGATGCTGTTAAAGGTGATCGTGTTCGGCTATATCAATAATATTTATAGTAGCCGTAAAATTGAGGAAGCTGTTAAATCCAATATTCATTTTATGTGGCTGGCAGGCATGCGTAAACCGGATCACAATACCATTAACAGGTTCCGTGGTCAACGGTTACAACACACCTTAAAGCCAATTTTCAATCAGGTGGTATTGATGCTGTATGAGGAAGGTCTTCTTAATATCCGGGACTTGTATACGGATGGTACCAAGATAGAAGCTAATGCTAACCGATACACTTTTGTATGGGGCAAAGCAATCAAAACAAGCCGGGAGCGTATTAGCAGACAGCTTGATGAACTTTGGAATTATGCTCTTGGGGTAGCTGCTGCAGAGTTAGAAGATACAGATCCTCCTGGCTCTGGTCATAAAAAGATCAGCAGGGAAGCGGTAAATAAAACTATTGAGCAGATCAATGCAGCCTTAAAAGATAAAGATGTTGATGCAAAAGTGAAGCAGAAACTCAGCTATGCTCAAAAGCATTGGCCGGCAGCATTGGAAAAATACGAGGAGCAGGAAAAAGTGTTGGGGCCAGGTCGCAACAGTTACAGCAAAACTGATAAAGATGCCACTTTCATGAGAATGAAGGATGACTATATGAAAAATGGTCAGTTAAAACCTGCCTATAATGTTCAAATCAGTACCAATAACCAGCTCATCGCTTCCTATAGTATACATCAGAAAACCACTGACATCACTACTTTAAAAACTCATCTGTCACAACATATCAAAGCCTTGGGAGTAAAACCAACTTCAGTCACAACTGATGCCGGTTATGGGTCAGAGGAAAATTACCAATGGCTGGAAGAGGAGGGCATTACAGCTTATGTGAAAGATCGGGACTTTGACAAAAAACAGCATAAAGCCAGTCAGAATAAAAAATTTTACAAGGCAGATCAATTTATCTATGAAGATCAAACCGACAAGGTTATTTGTCCGCAGGGACATTCAATGAAAAATATAGGAATCCGTCAAAGAATCACGGCCACAGGCTTTAAACATGATTTTACCAGGTATCGCACTACCAAATGCGGTAGTTGTCCTTTGCAAGGGCAATGCAATAATGGCTATCACACAAAAACGATCGAGCTGAATCATAACCTCAATCGGTTACGAACCCGAGCCTTCAAACGATTAAATACAAAAAAGGGAATTCAAAAACGAAAACAACGATGTTATGATGTCGAACCTGTGTTCGCTGCTATCAAACACAATCACCACTTTAAGCGATTTATGCTACGAGGAATAGAAAAAATACATATAGAAACTGGTCTGTTAGCTCTTGCACACAACTTAAGAAAGAAAGCCGCTTAAAGAAGACCCCTTTCTCGACCTTGAAAACTTTTTTCAACATAAACTTTCTCCTATTACCACAAAAAGAAAAAGGACGTCTCCATTATATTGAGACGTCCTCTTTTATTATCACCATAAAACAAAAAAGCCATCCCAAAAATGGAATGGCTTAGAGGATTCATGTTCTTGTGAGTTTATATCCTGAAATGAGCAAAAGCCTTATTGTCTTCTGCCATACGGTGTGTATCTTCTTTTTTCTTGAACGCAGCACATTCGCCTTTACTGGCAGCAACAATTTCATTTGCAAGTTTATCGGACATACTGCGACCATTTCTTTCACGGCTATAGCGGATCAGCCATTTCATGCTCAATGAAATTTTTCTATCGGCACGAACTTCAGCAGGTATTTGGAAAGTAGCTCCACCAATTCGACGGCTGCGAACTTCAACAGCAGGTGTTACATTGGCCAGGGCTTTTCTCCAAACTTCATATCCGTCTTCACCGGTTTGTTTAGCCACTTTTTCCACGGCATCATAGAAAATATCATAAGCCGTGCTCTTTTTACCCTGCCACATGATATTATTAATGAAGCGGGTAACGAGTTTGTCATTATACCTTGGGTCTGGTGCTAAGGGAAGTTTTTTTGCTTGTGCTTTACGCATCGCTGATTATTTGATTTTAACCGCCAATTACGCGGATTTTATTTTTTAATGTTTTTACAAATCCGCGAAATCCATTCAAATCCGCGGAATCCGTGATTATTTTTTAGCTCCTGCTTTTTCTCTTTTTGTTCCGTATTTGGAGCGACTCTGCTTGCGGTCTTTCACACCGGCAGTATCCAGCGATCCGCGAACAATATGATATCGTACACCTGGAAGGTCTTTCACACGACCACCACGGATCAACACGATCGAGTGTTCCTGGAGGTTATGCCCCTCACCTGGGATATAAGCGATCACCTCTACCTTATTGGTTAAACGAACTTTAGCCACTTTACGTAAGGCTGAATTAGGCTTTTTAGGAGTGGTTGTATACACACGGGTACATACACCGCGGCGCTGTGGACAACTATCCAGCGCTCTCGACTTACTTTTTGCCCTTATGATATCCCTTCCTTTACGTACTAATTGTTGAATTGTAGGCATTCTGACCCTTTAATTTTAGGACGGCAAAGGTAGGGGAAAGATTTTGGATTTCGGGTTTTGGATTCTAGATTTTTAATAAAACCCTGGCACCGAGACCTGGAATTTGGGATTTGATTTTTCGCCTAAACCTTCCACATCCAACCATACTTGTCTTCTCTTCTGCCTTCGCGAATATCAGTTATCCATTTTCTCAATGTCGAAGCAGTCTTCAATTTATTAACTTCAAACTTCATCACCTGGTCTTTATATTTTAACTCCCTGATCATGGCAATTGTTGCTGCTGTACCTGTCCCGAATGCTTCATCCAGCACACCTTTCTTATATGCATCAAGCAATTCATCGATGTGAATCCTTCTTTCTTCAACTTTCAAACCCATTTCCTGAAGTAAAGTAATGGCACTGCTACGGGTAACCCCCACCAGTATGCATCCATCATCCAGGGAAGGAGTCACTACTACTCCATTGATAATAAAGAACACATTCATCATCCCTACCTCCTGCAGCCATTTATGTTCAAAGGCGTCGGTCCACAATACCTGGTCGTAACCACTCTGCTTTGCGATAGTAGCCGCCAGCATGCTGCCTCCGTAATTGCCCGCATTTTTTGAGAATCCTACTCCGCCCGGAGCTGCCCTTGTATATTTTTCTTCTACGGCAATTTTCATCGGTTCCGCATAATACGGTCCTGTTGGGCTTAACATGACGATAAACTTATAAGTATCGGATGGTTTTACACCCAGGGCTATATCTGAAGCAAACATCAATGGCCGTATATACAATGAATGATTTTCTTTTGCAGGTATCCAATTTTTGTCCAGCTCAATTAATTGTCGCAAGCCTTCGATAAAAATCTCTTCCGGTATTTCCGGCATGCACATTCTTACTGCGGACGCGTTGAACCGGTTAAAATTATCGCGGGGGCGGAAAATAAAAGCATTCCCATTCTTGTCTTTATATGCTTTCATTCCTTCAAAAATCGCCTGGCCGTAGTGCAGGGCAACCAGTGATGGTTCCAGTGACAAAGACTGATAAGGTTTTATTTCAATATTCGTCCATTCTCCATCTTTATAGTCGGCTTCAAGCATGTGATCAGTAAAATACTTTCCAAAAGGAATATTTTCCAGGTTAGTGTCTTGTAATTTGCTGTGGTTTGCTCTTGTAATTGAAATATCCATAGCCTCTATCATAAATAGGTTATTTTGCAAGGCAAAGAAACGACAAAAACCTGACTCATTTTGATCATATATTGCCTATGTCGCTCAATAATATTCAATTGAATCCATCTCTGCTTACAGACATGTACAGAACCTCACTTGTTGAAACAAAAGAGAACGTACGGCCGGAGGAGAAAAAATATGCACGTGCAGCCATTGAAACCGATACTAAGGGTCCGAAAGCCGTCAGTTGGAAATACCTGGGAGAATATAAAAAGAACATTTTGATAATTGTTCGCTATAATGATGTTCCGTTTTTACCCAATGAACAGTTGAATTTTCTCACATCTGTATTGAGTGCCTGCAAATTAAATTTAGGAGATGTGGCCATTTTTAATACTGCAAATGCTCCTTCCACTTTTTATAAAGATCTACAGGAAAAATTTAAAAGCAGTTTTACTATTTTGCTGGGATTAACTCCGGAAGAATTTGAAATGCCGCTGAGTTTCCCTGAATTCCAGGTACAGGCTTTTAACAACTGTACATTTTTACATACCCCAGTGCTTGAAGTGTTGGAAACCGACAAAGTTTTAAAAAGTAAGTTATGGGTTTGTCTGAAAAAGATGTTTGGAGTGTAAACCTCAGTTAATAGAATTAAAAACCGGGACATGAAATTGATCTTTGCCACCAACAACGAGCACAAAGTGCATGAGATACGTTCAGTGATCGGAAATTCGTCCATAGAGATCGTCACATTGAAAGAGGCAGGAATTGACATTGACATCCCCGAACCATTCAATACGCTTGAAGAGAATGCGAGCAATAAATCAAGAATTATTTATGAAATGAAAAGGATAAATCCGATAATTACCGGATGTTTTAGTGAGGATACAGGACTGGAGGTAGAGGCGTTGAACGGAGAGCCCGGAGTAAGAAGTGCGAGATATGCGGGTGAAGAAAAATCATTTGACAAGAATATTGGAAAGCTCCTGGAAAAATTGGAGGGAACAACAAATCGGAAAGCAAGATTCAGAACAGTGATTTCACTAATCATTGATACCAAAGAAAACCTGTTTGAAGGGATCTGCGAAGGAACAATCGGGTATGGCAAAAAGGGTAAAGGGGGATTTGGTTATGACCCCATATTTGTGCCCGATGGCTCCATTCATACATTTGCCGAAATGAAGATCGAAGAAAAGAATCAGTTTAGTCATAGGAAAAAGGCTACAGATAAGTTAATCACCTATCTGTCTGATAAATTCGTTTAGAAGATAGAGTAAAATCCAAAAAATTGAATACAGAACGCAACCAAATTATTTCGGAAAGCGACTTGATACAGGGATGTCTGGAGGGAGACAGGCGAATGCAGGAAGCGTTATACCGTCGGTTTTCACCCAGGATGTATGGGGTTTGCCTGCGATATGCAGGCAACACAGCAGAGGCAGAAGACATATTGCAGGAAGGTTTCATTAAGGTGTATAAAAAATTAAGTAGCTATCGAAGGGAGGGAAGTTTTGAGGGATGGATAAGACGCATTTTTGTAAATACAGCTATTGAACATTTCAGGCGAAAGACATATCAGCAGCCCATTACCGAGCGACATGAAAACACAGTAGAGGGCAAATATTTATCGGTGTTAGATGATCTTGCTGAAAAGGATATTATGAAGCTGATACAGGAGCTTTCGCCCGGGTACCGGACCGTTTTTAATCTGTACGTAGTAGAAGGATATACTCATAAAGAGATTGGTGACCTGCTGAACATTAGTGAAGGCACCAGCAAATCTCAATTGTCAAGAGCCAAGGTAGTACTCCAGGAACTGGTAAAAAAATTTCTTGAAGAACGAAACAGGTAGTACTATGAGTGAAGAACTAAAAAGAAAATTATATAACTATGAAGCCGAGCCGCCTGAAATAATGTGGAGCAGGATCGTTGCGACTCTCGACCAGGAGATCAATGCAGAATTTCCTCAAAGACTTTATACTCTTGAAACACCTCCCCCTTCTGACGCATGGAATAGAATTGAAGAAAGACTGGAAGAAGACATCCAGGAACAGTATCCTACTAAACTTTATAATTTAGAAGTCGCTCCTCCTACTCAGACATGGAATAAAATTTTGACTTTACTTGATGAGGAAAAATCTATTCCTGAAATTCCTTCAAAAGGAAAGATCATTTCGTTTTTAAAATATGCAGTAGCTGCCTGTATTATCGGCCTTGTAGCATTCGGCACATTTAGATTATTAAACCAAAAAACGGATAGTCGGTCGACTGCATTAAAAACAGTTTCACCCCGAAAAGATTCGTCAACCGCTTTGATCCCAAATCAGGCCCAACAAATCACACCGCCCCCCAGCAACAACTTGCCCCGGGAAGGAACAAGTCTTGCACAAATTGAAACTAAATCCAGGAAAAAAACTTTGTCGGAACCGGCTGTGTCTATGACTCAAATGGCGGCTACCTTTCC
>Ga0157375_10003649_pt1 | contig 13348 bp, 13 predicted proteins | sample M35metaG_FD_115311 | JGI IMG/M metagenome (GOLD analysis project Ga0157375, IMG submission 115311) | Miscanthus rhizosphere microbial communities from Kellogg Biological Station, Michigan, USA - M3-5 metaG | ecosystem: Host-associated > Plants > Roots > Rhizosphere > Soil | place: USA: Michigan...
CTTCGCCCCTGTGCGGGGCGGCAGTTACTTTCTTTGCTGCTGCAAAGAAAGTAACCAAAGAAAGCAGCTATTAGGTCAGCGGCGTTAGGACGTGACCATGTTTGAGTGTTGCAGAGTGGCCCGACCGTGGGAGTGTCGCCGCCATGCAGTCACCGGACTTGGTACGCGGACCCACTGTGTCATCGCACCGCTAAACGAAGTGGTAAGGCAGTCATTCATCCGTCCTCGCTTCGCTCCGACGCAAGGTCTACTACAACCAATCGCTTCGCTTTTCGGCCGCGAATACCAAGGCGCTCCGTTCGGTTGCGCATGAGGGGCTTCGTCACGTCGCAGTGCGTGTCGTACCGCCTGCGAACGTTACGTCGGGCACGTAGTGCCGAGACGGATGAATGACTGCCTTACCACTTCGCTTGAAAGTGCGACGACGCAGTGGGTCCGCGTACCCATCCGCTCAACATACAGAGGTGGACACTCCGGCGGTAGGGCCACTCTGCAACACTCAAACGTGGTCACGTCCTAACACCGCTGAGCCCATAGCTGCTTTCTTTGGTTAATTTCTTTGCAGCAGCAAAGAAAGTGACTGCTGCCCCGCACAGGGGCGAAGCCAATAGACCAATAGCAATGCAAGCTTCATAGGAGCGCAAGCGCATCAGACCGTTCAAAAAACACCAGCCCCAAGCGCGAGCAGACCCACCAGGAACGAGCGAGGCCACGAGCCGAAACGTGTGGGATCAGGCCTTGCCTGCTCTGCGAAGGGCTTTCGCCTGAACGAGCGGATTGAATCCAGGGCTTTGGCGTGTCGCGGCCTCCGGGCGTTCGCGCGAACGAGTGCCCGGCTCGCTGCCTGCCATACCGGAGGAAAGCTGGCTGAGCAGAGCATCGTCGTCTTCGGCTTCGACAGAAGAAGCGGCAGCGGCATCGGCACTACTGCCCATCAAATGCCCGACCACGGAAAGAAAATCCTTCTGCGCTTGACGAAGCGCACGTCCGGGCATCATCGTCAGCACGACGACTTCGTGTACCGAATGATGATCGACGCTGCGTTCGCGAGCCTCCTCGTGCCAGTCGACATCACGCCCCGCATAAGCGGCAATCACATGCTGCAAAACAGCCGGCGACAGCACCCCGGCGTCATAAAGCGCGATCACCTGCCGCTCCGCGAGCGAAAAAAGGCTTCCCCGGGCGGTCCGCCCGGGCGCGGCTCCGGCCTTTCTGGAGCCCCGCGCGGCCATTTAGGGCTTCCCCGGCGCGACGCGCCACACCGCATTGCCGACATCGTCCGCGACGAGCAGCGCGCCCGTGCGATCCACCGCGACACCGACCGGCCGCCCGAACGCATGCCCGTCGGCGGAGAGGAACCCCGTCAGCACGTCCTCGGTCGAACCCGACGGCTTGCCGTCCTGAAACGGCACGAACACGACCTTGTAGCCGCTGTGCGGCTTGCGGTTCCACGACCCATGCTGACCCACGAACGCGCCGTTCCAGTAGCGCGGGGGAAACGCCTTCGCATCGTAGAAGGTGAGCCCGAGCGACGCCGTATGCGCGCCGAGCGCATAGTCCGGCGCGATCGCCGACTGAACGAGATCGGGACGCTGCGGCTTCACGCGATCGTCGACGTGCTGCCCGAAATAACTATAGGGCCAGCCATAGAACGCGCCGTCCTTCACCGAAGTCATGTAGTCGGGCACGAGATCGTTGCCCAGTTCGTCGCGCTCGTTGACGACCGTCCACAGCGCGCCGCTTTGCGGCTGCCACGCCATGCCGTTCGGATTGCGCAGGCCGGTCGCGAAGAGGCGCGACCGGCGCGTGGCGATGTCCACTTCCAAGATCGCCGCGCGGCCGTTCTCGGCGTCGATGCCGTTCTCCGCGACGTTGCTGTTCGAGCCGACCGTCACGTACAGACGCTTGCCGTCGCGGCTCGCGATCAGGTTCTTGGTCCAGTGATGGTTGATCGCGCCGGCGGGCAGGTCGATGACCTTTTCGCCGGGCGACGCGATGCGCGTTGCGCCCTTGCTGTACCCGAAGCGCACGACGGCATCGGTATTCGCCACGTACAGGTCGTCGCCGACGAGCGCCATGCCGAACGGCGAATGCAGCTTGTCGATGAACACGGTCTTCGTTTCCGCGACACCGTCGCCATCCGCATCGCGCAGCAGGACGATGCGGTCCGGGCTCGGCACGGCCGCGCCCGCACGCTTCATGACCATGTTCATCACCCAGCCCTTGATGCCGGCGTTCTCGTCGTGCGGCGCGGGCGCGTTGCTCTCCGCGACGAGAACGTCGCCATTGGGCAGCGTCGCAATCCAGCGTGGATGATCGAGGCCGGTGGCGAACGCGTTGACCCCGAATCCCGCGGGCGAAACCGGCATCGCGCCTTCGGGCCACGGCGACGCCGGCGCGATATTCACGGTCGGCATCAGCGACTTCTGCGGCGCGGGCAATTGCGGGTTCGGGCCGAAGCCGATGGCGCTCTCATCGGCGGCGCGCACGGCGGGTGCGGTGGCTGCGAGCGCGATCGAGCAGGCGGCCGCGAACAGCATGCGTCGTTTCTGGAGCGTGGAGTGTGTCGGTGATGAACGATGCGCCGTCAAAGTGAACTCCTGTTAATCGGAATGCGGACGGAGTGACCGGTTGCATCAGCCTCCGCCGATGCCCTGGACGATCTTGCCAGTACCGCCGCACGTTTCGCAAGTCGCGCCTTCGATGGCTCCGGCGCCATCGCATGCGGGGCAGATGTCCTCGCCGCTGCCGGGCGTGCCGGGTTCGGCCTCGTCGCCGGGATTGAGTGGAGATTGCTGCGTCATGATGTGCTCCTTTGCGGGTCGGCAATATTTTCGAAGCGCCCCAGCCGGAGATAGCAAGCAACGTTCCATGTCGGTCGCCTGCAGTTTTTTCAACGCGCGCAAAGCGCGCATGCCGCGCAGACAGGCTGCACGGAGGCGCACGGGGTGGAACGCGTGTTGCTGCTATCCAGGTGCGGCGCAAGCCGTGCAACCCAAGGAGGATGTATGGGCGATATGAACAAGGATCAAAAGCAGAAACAGATGGGCAACCAGCCGTCGAATCCGAATCAATCGGACAAGCAACCGGGGCAACAGCAGCAAGGTCAGCAACCTGGCCAGAAGCAGCAGAACCAGCAGCCGCCGCAGCATCAGGGCGACAAGCGCCAGCCATAATCGGTAGCGTCGCACGGCCCCGCATCGCGGGCCGTGCGATTGTTATCAAACCACTTCACGCGTTCACGGCTTGCGGCCAAATGCTTCACGCAGGCGCTTTTTCGCCTGATCCAGCGTGCTGCGCCGTGCCTTCGGCAAGTTGCGTCCCGCGCGATTGATGTAGAAGTTGAGCATCGACATGGCCGACTGAAACGGCGTGCCCTTGCGCCGCTTGCTGTGCGTGGAAGAACGCTTGAGCGAGTCCGCAATTTCCTGCGCGCTGCCTGCCCTGAAGATATCCTTTTCGATGTCCATCGCGTCGCTGGTCTCCATCACGTGATGCGACCAGCGGTTCGCGCTCTTCGCGGGCTTTCTCTTTGCGGCCGCGGTTGTCTTCCTCGCGGTTGTCTTCCTTTCGCTTGCGATCGCATGACGCTGGCGCGATGCACGCGCGCCTTTCGCTGTCTTACGCTTTGCCGTCATGCCTGCTCCCTGATGTTGCTCATTGGCGTTGAATCAGTCCTTGCGCCCGATGAGCCGATGCGCGTGGCGCAGCGCATCGACGATCGAGCGATAAGCCATCTCGCGCGTCCCGGCGTCGGGGGCGCGCAACGCAAACGACGGATGATAGGTCGCGATCACGGAACGTCCTTCGTGCTCGATAACGTGCGCCATTGAAGCCTGCAGCGTGACGCCCGATTTGCGCAGCACGGACTTCAGCGCAGTTGCGCCAAGCGCGACGATTACCTTTGGCGCGACGCTCGCGACCTCGCGATCCATCCAGTAATGGCACGCGTCAATCTCGCGCTGCGCCGGCGTCTTGTGCATGCGGCGCGTGCCGCGCGGCGCCCACTTGAAATGCTTGACCGCGTTGGTCACGTACACGTCCTTGCGTTCGACACCCGCTTCGGCGAACGCCCGGTCGAGCATTGCGCCCGCCGGGCCGACGAACGGCCTGCCCTGCAAGTCCTCCTGGTCACCCGGCTGCTCGCCGACCACCATCAGCGGCGCGTGCTTCGGTCCCGCGCCGGGTACGGCCTGCGTCGCATCCTTCCACAATCCGCAGCGGCGGCACTGGTCGAGTGTCGCGGGTTGCTGGTCCGGTTCGACACCAGGAGCGGGTTTCGTCGCCATCGCGCTTCATGCGTTCGCGGCCCGGCGCGCGGCTTCGAGCGTCAGCGGTTCGCGCAGCGCTTCCGCGAGCCGCGCCGTGGCTTCGTTGCGATCGCAGGAGACAATCGCGCCGACTTCGCTCCCCTTCATCAGATACGCGATGAACTGCGGCCCATCGAGTTCGCCGTCGATCACGACTTCGTCCGGCTCGCTCGTGTGGCCGAGATAGTCGAAGGTCTTCTCGAAGTGATAGGTCCAGAAGTAGGGGACGCCGGCGTACTCCCTCTTTGCGCCCGCCATGTTGTATGCGGCGACGCGCGCATGCTGCTGCGCGACGCGCCAGTGCTCGATGCGCACGCGCTCGCCCGAATGCGGCAGCGCGAAGCGCGCGACGTCGCCAGCGGCATAGAGGCCGGGCGCGGCACACATCGATGCATCGACGGGAATGCCGCCGTCATCCGCAAGCTCCACTCGCTGGAGGAACGATGTCGCGGGCTTCACGCCGGTGCCCGCGATCACGATGTCCGCCGCGACGCGCTCTCCGTTGTCGAGCACGACCTCGCGCACGCCGTCGCCGCCTTCGAGCGCGCTTACGTGGGCGTTCATGCGAAATGACACGCCGTTGTTCTCGTGAAGGCGCATGAACATGCCGCCGATGCGCTCGCCGAACTGCTTCGCGAACGGCACCTTGCCGGGCGCGACCACGGTGACGTCGATCTTGCGCCTGCGCAGGCACGAAGCCACTTCGAGCCCGATGAAGCCGGCGCCGACGATGACCGCGCGGCTGCGTCCGTCGAGCGAGGCGAGGATCGCGCGTGCGTCTTCCAGATTGCGCAACAGATGCACGCGGGCGAGCGTAGCGCCCGGCACATCGAGCGGCTTCGGAATGCCGCCGGTACATACGAGTGCGGCGTCGTAGCGGAGCACGCTACCGTCTGCGAGTTCGGCCTCTTTCTTCGCCGCATCGAGCCTCACGATTTCGGACTCGATCCGCTCGATCCCGTGCTTCGAAAAGAATGCAGGGTCGAGAAGCGGAGGGACATCCGCGGGCGTCATGTCGCCCGCCACGACGAATTTGCTGAGCGAGGTCCGGTCGTAGGGCATGCGCGCATCGCCGCCCGCAAGCACGATGCGACCGCTGAAACCCGCTTCGCGAAGCGCGGCGCAAGCGGCGGCCCCCGCCGCGCCCGCGCCTGCGATGCACATCGTCGCGGGATCGGGTGCGCGCCGGTCTTCCTGCTGTCTGACCGGCTCGGGCGACACGTACACGTCGCCGTCATCGACCGACGCCGGGTAACGCGTGAGCCCGACGAGCGCAGGCGGCTCGACGAGGCTGCCGTCGCTCGCGTCGAACGTGCCCTTGTGCCACGGACACACGATGCGTCCGTTGCAGATCGCGCCTTCTTCGAGCGGCGCGCCCGCATGCGGGCAATCCGCTGCGTAGGCGTGAACGGTGTCGCCCGTGCGCACCAGCATGACCGGCGTATCGGCGATCTTCACGCGCGTGCCACGATCCTCGGGCAGGTCGCCGAGGCGGGCGACCTTGTGCATTTTCTGATGCTGCATCTCACGCTCCGGTAGCTTGCCTTCATCGACCAGCAAAAACCGGACCGCGCAGCAAACGAAAAAGCCGCCGGAATGCGGCGGCCTTCGAGGCCATGGCAGCAGGAAGTCTTTACATCGCTTCAGTCACCGCGCGCAGGAATTGCCGCGTGCGCTCATGCTGCGGCGCGGAGAAAAACTGCTGCGGCGGCGCCTGCTCGACGATCTTGCCCTGCGAGAAAAAGCACACGCGATCGGCGAACTCCTTCGCGAAACTCATCTGGTGCGTGACCATCAGCATCGTCAGGTTGTGCTCGTGACCGAGCTTGCGGATCACGTTCAGCACTTCGCCGCACAGTTCGGGGTCGAGCGCGGACGTGACTTCGTCGAAGAGCATGACCTTCGGGCGCATCGCGAGTGCGCGCGCAATCGCGACGCGCTGCTGCTGGCCGCCCGACAATTGCGACGGGAAGTGATTGCACTTGTCGGCGAGACCGACCATCGAAAGCAGGTCGCGGCCGCGCTCGGTTGCATCCTTCTTCGACATGCCGAGCACGCGCATCGGCGCTTCGATCGTATTCGCGAGCGCGGTCATGTGCGGAAAGAGATTGAAGCTCTGGAACACCATGCCGATCTTGCTGCGCACCTTCCTGACATGCCGCTCCGAAGCGGGCACGAGCACGCCGTTGCGCAACTGGTGCGTGAGCGGTTCGCCCTCCACTTCGATCACGCCGTCGGTCAGCGGATCGAGCGTCATCAGCACGCGCAGCAGCGTGGACTTGCCCGAGCCGCTCGGCCCGATGATCGCAACCTTCTCGTTGCGCGCGACGTCGAGGTTCAGTTCGTCGAGGACGGTGAGCGCGCCGTAGCGCTTGGTCACGCCCTTGAAGCGGACCATCGGGGCGGTGGCGGCGGCATCGGCGGCGGCGCCGAGAGCGGGGTCGAGATCGCGTTTCATCTGCTTTTCCTTGAGTTCCATCACCGTGCACCGCCCGGCTGAGTGTGAGTGGCGAAGACCTGCGGGTTCGGGTTCATGGCAGCCTCACGCGTCGTTCGAGGTGGCGCACGCCCGAGGCGAACGTCACGCTGATAAGAAGAAAGAACAGGCCCGTCATCGTGATCGGTTCGAGATAGCGGAACGTTTCGGAGCCGATGTTCTTCGCCTGCTGCATCAGTTCCACGACGGTGATGGCGGAGAGCACCGGCGTGTCCTTGAACATCGCGACCAGATAGTTGCCGAGCGCGGGAATGATCGGGCGAATGGCCTGCGGCAGGATCACGCCGCTATACGTGCGCCACGGCGAGAGCGACAGCGCGCACGCCGCTTCCCACTGCCCGCGCGCCACGCCGTTCAGCCCCGCGCGATACACCTCCGACACGTAGCATGCGTAATGCACCGCAATGCCGATCGTGCCCGCGGTGAGCGCCGACATCGTGATGCCGTAGATCGGCGCGACATAGAAGAGCACGTACACCTGGATCAGGAGCGGCGTGCTGCGAATGAACTCGATGAAGAGGGCCGTCGGCTTCGCGATGAACTGCACGTCGCTGCGGCGCATGATCGCGAGCACGAGTCCGAGCACGAGCGCGATCGCGAAGCCGATGATCGTGATGCCGATCGTGTACATCGAGGCGCGCAGCAGATCCGGCAGGATGGAGAGCGCGTACTTCATGTCGAAGAAGTGATTCATTTGGCGATCCCCGGAACGGCGCGGCGCGCGACATGGCTGCTGAAGCGCCGCTCGAAACGGCGCATCACGAAGGCGATGACCTGTGCGAGCACGAAATAGATTACGAGCGTGAGCGCGAAGATCTGCGCCGTCTTGAAGGTGGATTCGTCGAGCTGGCGCGCGCGGAAGGTGAGGTCGGACAGCGTGATGAGCGACACGAGCGAGGTACCCTTGAGCAGCTCGATCATCAGGTTCGTCGCCGGCGGCAGCGCGTTGATCATGGCCTGCGGCAGGACGATGCGGCGCATGCGGGCGGAGGCCGGCATGTTGAGCGCGATCGCTGCCTCGTACTGGCCGCCCGGCACCGAGCGCAGCGCGCCGCGCAGGATCTCGGACCCGTACGCGCCGTAGTGCAGCCCGAGGCCGACGATCGCGACGGTGAACGGCGTCAGCGCGAGATTGAACGGTGGCAGCGGCAGCACGAAAAAGAACCAGAACAGCTGCACGAGCAGCGACGTGCCGCGGAAGATCTCGACGTAGATGTTGCCGAGCCAGCGCACCGGGCGCCAGGGAGCCGTGCGCAGCGCGGTGGCGACGCCCGCTATCACGATCGAGAGCAGGATGCCGTACACGGCGATCTCGACGGTGACGAGCGTGCCTTTGATCAGAAGGGGCATGAGTTCGCGCATGGCGGTTCCTCGCTGGTTGCCCGGCGAGAGACGCGTGCTCGCCGGGAAATGCTACGGGTGGCGCGATGCTGCGCGCCACGTTGCTGCATCAGCCGCCGCAGAGTTCAGCGGTTTTCTTTTGCGGCAGGTTGCTCTTGTCGAAGCCGAACGGCGCGACGGTCTTCAGGTGGTCTTCAGTGCCGAGCCACGCCTGAAGCTCCTTGTTCACGGCATCGCGCAAGTCCGTGTCGTCCGGGCGGAAGGCGAGCGCGCCATAGCCCGTGTGCTTCGGATCATCGACGAAAGTCCCGATCGCCTCGACCTGCGGCCCGCCTTTCGCGGCGAGGCCCTTCATCGTGAGCTGGGTGCCGGCGGCGGCATCGGCGCGGCGGGCGCGCACGGCCTGCAACTGGGCCGTCGTGTCGGGCACCTGGAGCAACTGGTCGTCCTTCACGCCCGATGAACGCGCATAGCCGAGCTCGACCGCCCCTGCCATCACAGCAAGTTTCGTGTCCGCCTGCTTCGCGACATCGGCATAGCTGTGAAGATTCTTCGGATTGCCTTTCAGCACGAGCAGGGTGTCCTGGATCTGATACTGCGGGTTCGCGAACGCGACCTGCTTGCAGCGCTCGGGCGTCACGTACATGCCGGCTGCAATCACGTCGAAGCGGCCCGCGCGCAGGCCCGGAATCAGCGCGCCCCACTCGGTCAGCACGGCATCGACCTTCTTCACGCCGAGCTTCGCGAAGACTTTCTTCGCGATCTCGGGCGATTCGCCCGTGACGGTGCCGTCGGGCGTGGTGTAGGCGAACGGGCTTTCGTTCGCATAGCCGATGCGCACCTCGCCGGTGCGCTGGATGCGCTGCAACGTGGTTTCGGCGCCGGCGGGCAACGCGTGCACCGCCAGCCCCGCCGCTGCGACGCAAAGCGCTCCCAGCATTCCAGACACTCGCTTAGATTTCATGTCGATCCCGTTCTGTGGTTCGTAATTCATCGCGTGGTTGGTTGCGCCGCACAAGCTCCGGACGCCCCGGCCGGATGCTCGCAAACCCGTAGGACCATTGCTGCAAGCCCCTTCGCCGGTGTCGCGGAACACAGCCATGAACGCAGCATACAAAGCCATATATTTGTTCCGATTGCTCTAGGACAATAATTTTCAGGCCGTCTTTTGAGCGACCATGGAGGCACGAAAAGCGTGCAGGAAAGGAGCCGAAAGTGAACGAGCGATGGCGCGAAGCGGTGCGGACGGTGCAGGGTGTCCAGTCGAAATACAAGCGGCTGGTGAAGGCGATTGCGAGCGACATTGAAAGCTCGGCGCTGGGTTCGGGCGCGCGCCTGCCGCCGCAGCGCGAGGTCGCGGCCGACCTCGAGATCAGCGTGCAGACCGTGACGAACGCCTACAAGGAACTGGAGCGGCAGGGGCTGATCCGCTGCGAGGTCGGGCGCGGCAGCTTCGTCGCGGCGCGCGTCACCGAGACGATGTCGAACTACATGCTCGATACGGCCGAGCGCTCGGTCGTCGATTTTTCGATTGCGCGCATCATTCATACGCCGGAGCACGACGCGATGTGGCGCAAGGTATGCGCGTCGCTCGCCACGCTCGACGACCAGCCGTGGATCCGCGCGATCCGGCCGATCGCGGGCTTCGAGCATCACCGGCAGGCAGGCGTGCAGTGGCTCGCGTCGCTCAACATGCCGGCGAACCCGGACACGCTGCTCGTCACGAACGGCGCGGCGCACGGCATCTTTCTCGCACTCGCGTCGACGGTCGGCCCCGGCGACACCGTGCTGTGCGAGAACCTCACGGACCACGGCGTGATCGGCTCGGCGAACGTTTTGGGGTTTACGCTCAAGGGGCTCGAAATCGACGAGCACGGCATCCGGCCCGAGCACTTCGAGGAAATGTGCGACAGCGAGCGCGTCTCCGCGCTCGTCTGCACGCCGACGCTGAACAACCCCACCGTCGCGCTGATGCCGGACTCGCGGCGGCGCGCGATCGCGCGCATCGCCGAGCGCTACGGCGTCTACGTGATCGAGGACGACGTCTACGGCGCGCTGCCCGCGAAGGCGCAAACGCCGATATCGAGCCTGATCCCCGAACTCTCGTTCTACTGCACGAGCATGACGAAATCCGTGTTGAGCGGCCTGCGCACCGGCTACCTGACGATGCCGCGGCGGCTCGCGCTGCGCGCGGAAAGCGTGCTGCGCGTGAGCAGCTGGATGGCGACCTCGCCGGTGGCTGAAATCGCGACGCGCTGGATCATGGACGGCACCGCGCAGCGACTCGTCGAGATCCAGCGCGAGCGGCTCGCCGCGCGCCAGGCGGTGGTGCGCGACCTGCTCGGCGCCTACGTGCTCGGCAGCCATCCGCAGGCGCTCTCGGTGTGGCTGCGCGTGCCCGACTACTGGCAGGCGGATCGCATCATGCGCGAGCTGCGCAATCGCGATATCGCGGTCACGTCGCCTGATCCGTTCCTCGTGCGCGGAGCCGAGCGGCCGAACGCGGTGCGGCTTTGCGTGGGCGCCGAAGTGAGCGAGACGACGTTCCGCGCGGCCGTCGAAACGATGCGCGAAGTGTACGGGCAGTATCCGCACGTGCACGACTTCAGCTGAAATGATCTAGGACATTCGAAAACGATTTTTTAGGACATTAGACTGGGTTGCACTGGAACTCAACGCAGCCAAGCCCACATGTCCGCCTTCTCGCTTGCCGATGTCTATCGCGCCCGCCGGCGCATCGAAGGGCGCGTCTGCCGCACGCCGCTCGTCGAATCGCCCGCGCTCTCTCGCATCGCCGGCGTTCCCGTCCATCTCAAGCTCGAAACCGTTCAGCCGACCGGCAGCTTCAAGCTGCGCGGCGCGACCAATGCGCTCGCCGGACTGGCGGAAGAGGGCGTGACGCGCGTCGTCACCGCATCGACCGGCAATCATGGCCGCGCCCTCGCGCATGCGGCGCGCTCGCTCGGCTTGGAGGCGGCCGTGTGCATGTCGTCGCTCGTGCCGAAGAACAAGGTCGATGCCGTCGCTGCGCTGGGTGCGCGCGTCGTGATCGCGGGCAGGAGCCAGGACGACGCGCAGGTCGAGGCGCTGCGCCTCGTGCGCGAGGAAGGCTTCGCATTCGTGCCGCCCTTCGACGATCCGCGCGTGATCGCCGGGCAGGCCACCATCGGTCTGGAAATTCTCGAAGCGCTGCCCGATACCGCGGGCATCGTCGTGCCTCTCTCGGGCGGCGGGCTCTTCAGCGGCGTCGCGTTTGCAGCGAAACGCATCGCGCCCGCCGTGAAGATGACCGGCGTCACGATGGCGCGCGGCGCCGCGATGCATGCGAGCCTCGCGGCGGGCAAACCTGTGCTCGTCGATGAACTCGAGACGCTCGCCGATTCGCTCGGCGGCGGCATCGGGCTCGACAACCGCCACACGTTCGCGATGACGCGCGAGCACATCGACCAGCTCGTGCTGCTAGACGAGGCGTCGATTGCCCGCGGCATCGTGCATGCGTATCGCGAGGAGCGTCTCGTCGTGGAGGGTGCGGCGGCGGTGGGCATGTCCGCCGTGCTGGATCGCGTGCTCGACGAGCCGCGCGGGCCGCTCGTGATCATCGTGAGCGGCTGCAATATCGATATCGAACTGCATCGACGTCTTGCTGGAGCGTGACATGTCTGCCATTTCCATTCTGGGCGAGGCGCAACTGCGCGCGCTCGTGCCCCTCGATCTCGCCGCCATCGACCAGGTCGAGGCCGCGTTCCGCTCGCTCGCGACCGAAGCCGTCGCGATGCCGCCGGTGCTTCGTCTCGACATTCCCGAGCACGCGGGCGAAGTCGACGTGAAGACGGCGTACCTGCCGCGTTTCGAGAGTTTCGCGATCAAGGTCAGCCCGGGCTTCTTCGACAACCCGAAGCTCGGCCTGCCGAGCCTCAACGGGCTGATGCTCGCGCTCTCGGCGCGCACCGGCCTGACCGAGGCGGTGCTGCTCGACAACGGCTATCTGACCGCCGTGCGCACGGCGGCGGCGGGCGCGGTCGCCGCGCGCTGGCTCGCGAAGAAGGACGCGAAGCGCGTCGCGGTGATCGGCGCGGGCGAGCAGGCCCGCCTGCAACTGAAGGCGCTGATGCTCGTGCGCAAGATCGAGCATGTGAGCGTGTGGGCGCGCGATCCGCAGCGCGCGGCGCGCTTCGCGGAGGAGACGGAAGGCGTGCGCTGCGAAGTCGCCGACAGCGTGCATCAGGCGCTCGAACACGCGGACATCGCCATCACGACCACGCCGAGCCGCGAGCCGCTCATCCATGCACGCGACCTGCATACCGGTCTGCACATCACCGCGATGGGCTCGGACGCGGAGCACAAGAACGAACTCGCGCCCGATGTCTTCGGCGCGGCACGCTACATCTGCGACCGCGTGCAGCAGACGCGCGTGCTCGGCGAACTGCATCACGCGATCGGGGCGGGCGTCGTCGCAGCCGACGCGGCGTTCGCGGAACTCGGCCAGGTGATCGCCGGTCGGGCGCCGGGCCGCACGAGCGACGCCGACGTGACCGTCTGCGATCTCACCGGCACCGGCGCGCAGGACACGGCCATCGCCGCACTCGCGATCGCGCGTGCGAAGGCGGCCGGAGCAGGAACTATCTTCAACAACGACGTGACGCTCTGAGAGGGGACGATGTCTCAAGCAATGCAACAGGAAGCAACGAAGGCGGGCGCGCCCGCCGTGCGCCTGCCGTTCGAGCGCAGCGAATACGACGCGCGCATCGCGAAGACGCGGCGCGCAATGCAGCAGGCGGGCGTGGATCTGATGATCGTCACCGACCCGACCAACATGGCGTGGCTCACCGGCTACGACGGCTGGTCGTTCTACGTGCACCAGTGCGTGCTGCTCGCGATGGAAGGCGAGCCGGTGTGGTTCGGCCGCGGCCAGGATGCGAACGGCGCGAAGCGCACGGTGTTCATGAAGCACGAGAACATCGTCGGCTACCCGGATCACTACGTGCAGTCGCAGGCGCGCCATCCGATGGACTACCTGTCGGCGGAAGTGATCGCGGCGCGCGGCTGGGACACGTGCCGCATCGGCGTGGAGATGGACAACTACTACTTCAGCGCGGCCGCGTATGCGTCGCTCACGAAGCATCTGCCGAACGCCCGCTTCACCGACGCGACCGCGCTCGTCAACTGGCAGCGCGCGGTGAAGTCGGCGCGCGAGATCGAA
>Ga0157375_10003650_pt1 | contig 13346 bp, 15 predicted proteins | sample M35metaG_FD_115311 | JGI IMG/M metagenome (GOLD analysis project Ga0157375, IMG submission 115311) | Miscanthus rhizosphere microbial communities from Kellogg Biological Station, Michigan, USA - M3-5 metaG | ecosystem: Host-associated > Plants > Roots > Rhizosphere > Soil | place: USA: Michigan...
CTTCAAGTGAACCCTCAATTGCGCCAAGCTGTGCTTGATGAGTGGGCGGCACGGTGTCGAGATACACAAGTTCGCAATCCTGCCGGCTACCTGTTCGGCATCATCCAGAAAGCCGTGCAGGGACACTTCACCGCGTGGGCTGCGAAGACAGACGCATACGAGTCGATGCACTCCAAACCAACGCCCCGGCAAGTAGATAAAGCAGAACGAGATCCAACGGTTGCTCAAGCCTACCTTGCAGAGTTGAAAGGTCGTTTTCTGCGCTGAATGTACACTTCCACGTAATTGGTTATCCCCTGGGGATAGCCCTGAACGCCTGCTTAACAATTGCGTGAAATCAGGCAACCACCCCCTGCGCTTTGTTCACTGACAGCCTTCCCCCTCTACCTCAATGCTGACCACTCATTCCTCTATGAGTGCAACCCCATGGCAAACGATTTGCAACTTAACCTTGGTGCGTTACGCAGCACCATGCAACTCACCTTGCACACCCATCATGCTTCTCGCATTTGGCATGGCCGATCAGCCTCGGAAGGACGAGCTACCATCATCGGCCTGAACGGTTTCATGTCAGTCATGAACAAGATGAAACGTGGAGCTGAACAGGACGATCCTTACTCAGACGCTTGGATGCTGCGTATCGAAGACAAGCTGAATGACACCAAGGAGAGCCTGAGAGTCCTGCGTGAGCAGGTCGACCAGGTACTGTCAGAGGTTCCCTCCGCCTTGAGTCTGGGTGAAAACCTCAATGTCCAACCGGTCAGACTACCGTTGTTCGTCAATGCTCAGCTCGGATTCATGGCGGTGTACCTTCTGGCTGAGTATGACGACCTGGCGAGGCGACTGATCCTGGCGCATCACACCGCATTGATCGACCGAAGCACGTTGGAGCATTGTCTGAATGAAGGCGCTCATGCCCTTCGCAGCCTGTTTAGCTTGGCCCAGCAATACAAGCATTCGGGTGCCCATCGTGAAGATATTGCGGCCAATAACGTTGCTGCGCAGATCGCGAGGGAAAGGTTCGGCGAGTTACCGCAAGACGTACTCGAGGGCTCGCGCCGGTCGCGCTTCGCGCCACCCATGATTCGACGCATGACCATCAACGAGCAGCAGAGCAAAAACAATACCGCTACAGATGAACCGGATATCGAGAGCGCAGACACCCCCGAAGCAGACGACACAAATGCAGGGTACTCACCTTCAGAAGAGGAAGAGCCCCGATGAGCCAGAACTACTTCACCTCTTTGGCGCCGGCAGACTTCCAGCAGCTGGCACACGCAGGCTACCTAAAAGGCCTTTTAAACCCTTTTAAAGGTAAGGGGGAGCTTGAGGTCTGGGCCAGCCAATGCTCTGCGCTTCGCGACGACCTCATTACCTTGGCCGAGGAGCGAATCCTTACCCAGGCCCGGAGCTACCCATTCAACCTACTCCCCATCCAACTGGCCCAACAGGTCACTGGCGCAGGGACGACCTTTTTGCGCTGGCGCAACCTAGACCGTACATCGATGGGGGTGGCGCTGTGGGAGCGGTGCATCGAGAGCAAGGCAACACCGAACGTACTGATCAATGACCTTTTCGCCCTGGAGCAGCAGCGAATAGTGCTCAACATGCAGATCAGCCTGACCCACAGCCTTACCCGCCAAGCCGGCAACTGCGCCAGCAAAATCGCCCGGGCGGAAGGGATCTATCAACGCGTCATCGGACGCGACACACCTCAAGAGAGTACATCATGAGCACCCATTTTTTTGGTGAAGGCAATATCGGTTCGACGCCCGAGTATCGGGAGTTTGCCAACGGCAACGATGAGCCGCGGCGTCTGCTGCGGCTCAATATCTACTTCGATAACCCTGTACCTAGCAAAGACGGTTTTGAAGATCGCGGAGGTTATTGGGCTCCTGTCGAAATTTGGCACCGCGATGCCCAACGATGGAGCGTCTTGTACCAGAAGGGCATGCGGGTATTAGTGGAGGGACGCACCGTGAAAGAGGAATGGGAAGACGCAGATGAAAAAGCCCGTGTGACGTTCAAGATCGAGGCTCGTCGGGTGGGCATTCTGCCCTTCCGGATCGAGACCGTAGTGCTGGGCACAAAACAGTCCGCACCAGATAACGATGGGGATCAACAATAATTCACAAATCCATGAGCGGCTGTCGCGACGGTCAGCCGCTCACGCTGCACCAATGAAGGTGCGTGGCGCCGGACGGCAAGTTCCACTGACGGCCACTACGGTCCAGCCGGCGGCACATTGCGAATCTTCTGAACCAAAACCTGCCGACTCCCCAGCGGTACCTCACTCGAAGAGAATCTGCGCAAACTCAATAAGCCAAACTCAGTATCGCTTTTCGGGTCGCGATTGCGGGGGCTGCTGCGTCATCGTCACACGCATCTCAGACCTACTCAGGGCAATGACATGCGACTCTTCCTCTGTGAAAAACCCTCTCAAGGCAAAGACATTGCTCGAGTGCTTGGAGCAAACCAACGTGGCTCCGGTTGCTACAACGGCTCTGGAGTAACCGTCACCTGGTGCATCGGCCACCTGGTTGAGGCGGCTCCACCTGAGGCCTATGGCGAGCACCTGAAACGCTGGTCATTGGACCAACTGCCTATCATTCCGCAATCGTGGCAGGTCGAAGTCAAAGCAAACACAGCCTCGCAGTACAACGTCGTCAAACATTTGTTGACCCAGGCTACTGAGCTTGTGATCGCCACCGACGCTGATCGTGAAGGTGAAATGATCGCTCGCGAGATTCTTGAGCTGTGCCGATACCAGGGTTCGATTCAGCGACTGTGGCTGTCTGCTCTCAACGACGCCTCAATTCGCAAAGCGCTGGCAACCTTGCGATCATCCAATGACACCGTATTGCTGTATCACTCAGCCCTCGCCCGCTCCCGATCTGACTGGTTGATCGGTATGAATCTGAGTCGGCTATTCACATTGCTTGGACGTCAGTCGGGTCACGGCGGTGTGCTGTCCGTCGGTCGCGTTCAAACGCCGACGTTACGTTTGGTCGTTGATCGTGATCGCGATATAGCTCGCTTCATATCGGTCCCCTACTGGGCTGTCGATGTGGTGCTGACGCTTGGAGGGCAGCCGTTCAACGCGCAATGGGTGCCTCCGCCTGGCACGGTGGATGACGCCGGACGCTGCATTCGGCAAGCGGCCGCACATCAATCGCTTCGGTGCCTTCAGGGCGCTTCGCAAGCCCAAGTCACCTCGGTGGATACGGAGCGACTGCGTGAAGCCCCACCACTGCCCTTTGATCTAAGCACACTCCAGGAAGTGTGCTCAAGGCGCTTCGGGCTGGACGTGCAAGAGACTTTGGACATCGCACAATCGCTGTACGAAACCCACAAAGCCACAACCTACCCTCGTTCTGACTCCGGCTATCTGCCCGAAAGCATGTTTGGCGAAGCACAAACCGTTCTAGACGCATTGATGGTCAGTGATCCTAACCTTGCCTCGCTGATTCAGTCAGTTGATCGCACCCAACGTTCGCGAGCCTGGAATGACAACAAGGTCAGTGCTCACCACGGCATTATTCCAACGCTTGAGCCTTTCAAGATGGGAGCCCTGAACGAGAACGAGCGGGCTGTTTACGAACTGATACGCGCTCACTATCTGGTGCAGTTTCTGCCGCATCACGAGTTCGACCGAACCTGCGCGCAATTCAACTGTGAGGGGCAATCTCTTCAAGCCACAGGCAAGCAAATCGTTGTGTTGGGTTGGCGTCAGGTATTGGCGAATGCACAGGAGACAACCGAGGATGAGTCCACACAACGGAGTCAGGTTTTGCCACCCCTTATGTCAGGCAGCTGTTGCAGCGTGCAACACGTCGAGTTGAAGTCGCTCAAGACGCTTGCGCCCAAGGCATTCACCCAAGGCGAACTGATCAAGGCCATGAAAGGTGTCGCCAAGATCATCAACGACCCGCGGCTGAAGCAGACTCTGAAGGACACATCGGGCATTGGTACAGAAGCAACCCGTGCCAACATCATCAACGGTCTTTTAAGTCGGGGGTATTTGTTCAAAAAGGGTCGATCGGTTCGAGCCTCTGATGCAGCCTTCACCTTGATTGATGCAGTGCCGGCAGCCATCGCTGACCCTGGCACCACCGCGATCTGGGAACAGGCTTTTGACATGATCGAGACCGGTCAGATGACGCTGGACAGCTTCATAGCCAAACAAGCTGCGTGGATCACGCAACTGGTTGAGCATTACCGAACGACCACCCTGTCTATTCACATTCCTGAAGGGCCTGGCTGTCCGGTGTGTGGTGCATCTATGCGTCAACGACACGGCAAGCACGGCGCCTTCTGGTCTTGCACCCGTTACCCCGAGTGCAAAGGTGTCTTGCCTGTCGAGGCCAAGGCGGGCCCTGCATCGACATCCCGAAAGCCGCGCCGCTCAACGCCAAAAAGGAGCTGAGTGGGTTTGCCCAAGCACGTTTCTCCTTCTGAAACAGCGTGCGCGTACAGCCCGATCCTATGATAGCTGACGAGAAGGACTTGTTTGTCATTGATGCGCTCACGGCGCGCCACACTCATTTAGAAGTTCACCCCCGAAGGGTTTCCTGATCACTTTGATCGAAGCGATCAGGAAACCCTTCGGGGTGGGCGTAATCAGTACCGGCACCCACCGGTCAAACAACGGGCTCCTTTTGTACACGGATGTGTGCCTCACGATTCCGACCCACGCCACGACACGGGTCGGGTGTAAATGCTGCAACAGGGCCTGGCAATAACGAGCGCCATGATCCTGCGTAGCCCACCGGTGGCTTTCTTGTTTCAGCCGAAGGTTGCGCCTTCGGCACCTTAGTCCCTTCCCCCTACCGCGCCTCTCCAGAATTTGTTCTGGCGAAAGGGGCGTGCCACAGCGAAGGACTTACCTTATGAACCAACCCATTACCGGTCTCAAGTACGCCAGTGTCTGTAGCGGAATTGAAGCCGTCAGTGTCGCCTGGCAACCGCTTGGAATAATGCCCGCATGGTTTTCCGAGATCGAGCCGTTTCCATGTGCAGTACTAGCCCATCACTACCCCGAGGTGCCCAATCTAGGTGACATGACGTTACTGACTGAGCAAGTGCTCAGTAAACACATTCCTGCCCCTCCGATCCTGATTGGAGGCACACCCTGCCAAGCCTTCAGTATCGCTGGATTTCGCGCTGGACTGGCTGATCCGCGCGGTGTGCTCAGCCTCAAATACGTGGAACTCGCCAATGCCATCGACCAAGTCCGCTGCAGTCGAAATGAACCTGAATCAATCATTGTCTGGGAGAACGTACCTGGCGTGCTCAGCGACAAAGGCAACGCCTTCGGCTGTTTTCTCGCAGCACTTGCTGGAGAAGAAAAGGTGCTGGAGCCGCCAAGGAAGGTGTGGTCGCACGCAGGTATTGTGCTTGGCCCCCAAAGAACAATCGCGTGGCGAATCCTGGATGCCCAATATTTCGGCGTGGCCCAACGACGCCGTCGTGTGTTCCTTGTCGCAAGTGCTCGACCTGGGTTTGATCCCGCCGCGGTACTTTTTGAGTCCGAAGGCATGCGCCGGGATCGTCCGCCGGACCGCTCGCCGGGGCAGATTGCTACCGCCCATCATGGAACGAGCACTGATGCAGATGATGGCTTAGAACGACTTCATGTCTTTACAAACACGTACGGGATGGCCAACGGCCAAGGTGGTGCAGAAGCTTCACTGGAGTGCTGCCCTACGCTGACCTGTAATCACGACGTGGCATTCGTCGTTTACGAGCCGGGTGACCTGACACAGGACGAAACCGTTGAGCACTCGGCCCCACGCGAGGATGGAGTGGTTCGCGCCTATCCAGTCACACCAGAATCAAGCCACAAGGCCCGGCGCCTGCTTCCGAACGAATGCGAGCGTCTTCAAGGCCTACCCAGTGGTTACACCAGAATTCCGAGGCGCAATTACGCGACCAAGCGCATCAGTCGTAGCCGCCCAAATGATCTTTGGGAGCCCACGGAAACAGGCTGGATGCTGATGGCAGCTGATGGTCCACGGTACAAGGCCATTGGCAACAGCATGGCCGTGCCCTGCCTCACCTGGATCGGAAAAAGACTTCTGGCGACGCTCTCTCAATCGGGTTCATAGGGTCGCGGTATTCATCGCTGACAGGTCGGGGCTCGAAGCTCAGTCTCTGGGTTCGCATCACTGGTCACTGATCAGTGCCTGCCCAGGCAGCCGAGGTCTTCAGGGCTGCGGCGTGAATACTCACGTTGACCATGCCAGTCCGCCAAGCATCAATTCTGCGGACGCACGCCCTGAACGGCGTTGATGCCTACCACTCTTCGCGCTCTTCCAATTGGATGCAGCGTTTATACAGATACCAAGGAGCACCTTATGAAAACTTCCACTGTCTCTCAGCTTTCTTCGTTACCTGCGTCGGGCATTAATCAGACCGATCAAGCGCAGGTAGATTTCGAGAGCACCTCCGCAGCCTTTCTGTACGCTTGGAAACAAGGCGTTGCATTAGCGGGCCCAACCTATTTTGGCGACTGCACCAAAAACAGTGTGGAAAACGCCAAATGCAGGTGGGACCTACGTCCTGACCTGCTGATGATCAACCACTCCTTTCATGTACTTAGCACCAATGAACGCATTTTTTTGGCGGCCATGGTCAGCTTTTACGATACGTATGAAGGAAGTGCACTTTTCAAGCATGTAGGTTTTCTAGGGTTTGCCAATTTGGGACCCTTAGACCAGGCACGGCGTGATGTTATCGCATCGTTGATTATGCATTTCCACAGCTGGTAATTCAGCCGTCGCAGTTCATCAGTACGGTAGTCACATTCTCTAGTGGGTCATTCAACTCACTCACCTTTTCGGGGGCAAACCTCCCGCATTGGGTTGGCGCGCCTCCATCTATTTTCCTAGCCTGGAGGCGCGCATGAACAGTGCTAATTCCGAAACAGCATACTTTGATCTTCATATCACCGGACTGGGCTATCTCAACCGCATACGCGAAGTGAAACTCAGGAAAGGTGAATCTTTTTTAGCCTGTGACATCGCAGCGCTCAATGGTCCTATTGATTCACCGGAATACCGCCGCTTCGATGTTCGTGTCACGGGCGAAGAGGCGCAAAACCTGGTCCGTCGCTGTATGTCAGCTGTTGCATCAGAGCAAAAGGTGCTGATCGGTTTTCGCCTTGGAGACCCGTGGGTGGATACCTTTACGTACACCAAAGGCCTGAACGTTGGGCAACTGGGCGTCAGCTTTAAAGCCCGACTGCTTCTTGTGAACTGGATCAAGATTAATGGCGTTCTAGTACACAAACGTGAGCCGACGGCTCAAGACAGCGATAGCGCAGTTGATTCAACGGTCGTAGCTAGCTCCTCTGCAGCAACTATTCCAGAGCCTGCACCTGAGCCAGAGCCAGAGCCAGAGCCAGAGCCAGAGCCAGCATTTTGATTACTGATCCCTTAGCGGGTCGTGGGTTTTCTTTTTTGTACTAACCATTAGAAGACGTTTCGTCTTCCAACCAACCCTCGTGAGCCATGCCTCCCGAGGGAGTGTCATGGCCCATCTTTGAATAGGAAACAGACCATGATGATTCTCAAATTCGGCTCGTCGCTTAATCCTTTTTCCGAGCTCGGGGCCTTGGTATTGACCAAAGGCGTGGATGCATTGGTTCGATCGGAACGATTAGATCCATTTCTGTACTTCGGCCGTCATTTACAGGGCGACTGGGGCGACGTATGCGATGCAGATCGCTGCGTCAATGAAGAAGCATTAATCTCAAATGAGCGTCTAATGTCTGTCTATAAGGTCAAACCAGGTCTGACGATCTGGATCATCACTGAAGCAGACCGAAGCGTGACCACCATTCTTCTACCTGAAGAGTATTGAAGCCCGTTACACGTAGAGCTACTTACACACTCAGTTGAACACTCCAACTTTTCTTCTCAACGGCCTCCTCGGAGGCCGTTTTTCTATTCCGATGTTAATAGGAGCGCTCACTGTTTCTCATTGATGGCTGCCTCCAACTGTACAGGCTGCGATGTTCCTTAGCTCTCATCCAGGAAGCTGATCTATGCCATCGCTCAATACCTGTCTTATGCCCCTAATTTTATTGAATGGTCTGACACTCACGGGCTGTAAAAGCCCCCAGGTGCCACCAGTTGCCCAAACCGTTGAGAAAACGATTGCCCAGCCTTCAGAAAACTATATTCCCGTGCAGCGCTACGGCCGTTACACCTTGGTCGAGCTTGCACCGGAGGCCGCCCAGCAAAACCTCTTGCTGCAAGTTGTTGATATCGACCTTCCTCCTGCATGGGCCATCTCTGTCGGCGATGCTCTTCACTATGTTCTGTTGCGGTCAGGCTATGGACTTTGCGACAGCACACCTGAAACCGCAGTGCTGTTTGGTCTGCCACTGCCCGCTGCCCACCTGAGCCTTGGACCGATAGTGCTGCGTGACGCGCTGCAAATACTTGCCGGGCCTGCATGGACGCTACAAAGCAATGAACAGCTTCGAAAAGTCTGTTTCACCGTGGCAGGTAGCACTTACTCCGAGCCGGGCGCTGCAACAAAAACGGCAAATGCGCGGGTGAAACCATGATCTACACAACCTCCTCAAACTCGAAGCTTCGTGCGCAGCTATTACTGTGGTCCACTCCGCTCTGGCTGTCGCTGGCAAGCGTCGTGCTGATCTCCCACCAGGTATCGCTCTCGAGACTGGGAGAAAGCGTCCAAGAACAAACTGACTCAGTAAAACTCCAGTTGCTTGAAGAACGGATTATTGAGTTGGAGCAGTCCAATTTGGACACGCCAGAGAATCCAAATACAGTCACCCAAACCGAATTCAATCTGCACAACGACACCCTCTCTCGCCGTATAGCCGACCTGCGCACGGAGCTTGCTGGCACCGCAGCAATTGCAGATCTGCAAGTATTGCAGGGCCAATTACAGGCACTCGAATCAAAACATCTACAGACGGCCCCATCGCCGGCTCCAGCCCCGCTCAAACTCAAATCCCGCAAGCCAAACAAGCCCCCTGAGCCCACCTTCCAAATTATTGGACGTGAGTTGCGCGGCGGTGAACGCTTCTTGTCGATTAACCCTCTCGGCAGTCAATCGCTGGAGCAGAGCCAGGTTATGCGCATTGGTGAAACCTACGCAGGATGGAGACTTCGGAGTTTCGATGCGCAGGCAGCAGAGTTTGTCGTAGACGGTGAGATACGTCGGCTGAACATTCGCTAGGGGGCGCACATGTACCGTTTATTGCTACTGCCCTCGCTCCTCGCGTCCTTGATTACGGATGTGCAGGCACAGGAGCCCACCTCAAAAATTTCCGCAGAAACCACAAGCAAGTCCCGACTGGATGCACCCAGGACCATCGACAAGGCAATGCTGGCTCAGCAATGGGGCTTACAGGAAGAGGAACTGGATCGCTATCAAGCGCTGATGCAGGGTCCACTAGGGACCTACTCCCCTAACCTCGATCCTCTGAGCGCGTTAGGAATTGAGGCCCAATCAGAGACGGAAAGGCAGCGATATGCCGAGCTTCAAGTACAAGCTGAGGCAGCACGAGTCGAGAAGTTATTGGCCTATCAACGTGCCTACGACCAAGTTTGGAAAGACCGTTATCCCAAAATGGCGTTAGTCAATCTACCACCAATGAGCAGCCCGCTGATGATCAAGCCCGCGCAAAGAAAGGCTGTTTTCGTTCAATTTGATTGCCCAGACTGTGAGGGGACAGTCAAACAGTTGCATGCCTCAGGTACGTCGTTTGATCTCTACGTTGTCGGGAGCCAGCAGGACGACAAGCGCATCCGCGAGTGGGCCAAAAAAGCTCGAATCAACTTCACCAAAATCCGTGACGGATCCATCACGATCAATCATGACAACGGGCGCTGGTCATCGATCGGCGCTCAAGGTGAATTACCTGCTGTCATGCATGAGGTGAATGGTAAATGGGTACGTCAGTAAACCCCTGCAGCGCAATACTGCGCTTGCTCAGTTACGGGATCCTGATGGACATTGCCCCTGCCACTCTCGCCCATCCAATCCAGGCGCCTCCACCGGCCTATGGCATTGCCGCTCGGCAAGCAGGTGTTCCATCTGAGGTGTTGTTTGCGGTTGCGCTGCAAGAAAGCGGCGTTACATTGCGCGGCCAACGATTACCTTGGCCCTGGACGTTGAACATTGCTGGTGCAGCTCACTACTTCGCAAACCGGACTGAGGCATGCCTAACACTTGTGCAGGCTTTGAAGCAGCTCCCAGCAACACGTATTGACGCCGGTTTGGCACAAATTAATCTGGGCTATCAAAAGCGTTTTTATCGGCATCCATGCGAACTTCTTATTCCCCACAACAACCTGGCCATCGCCGGAAAAATCTTGCGTGAACAGTACCGAACCGGTGAGGACTGGCTGGAGGCAGTCGGCCGCTATCACCGTCCCGCCGGAGGTTCTTTAGCCGCGAGCTATCGACGCCGTGTCAGCAAACACATGAATCAACACACTGCAGCAAGGAGCACACAGCCATGAAACCAGGGATCGCACTTACGTTGGTGATTAGCACATTGAGCATCAACCTGTGCGTTGCAGACGTACTGAAATCGCAGTACGCAGAGGAACGCTACAGCGAAGAAGATATGTTACCGGTTCGTTCGACTTCACTGTCTCCCGGGATAGTCGAACGTCGCGTACTGAACGCAACAGGATTGCCGTCATTCTTCCTGATAGGCGAAGACGCACGTTCCCGGAACTGGCTCAGGCAGCGCTTACCCGCGTTAATGAAATTGAAAGCAGTAGGACTGGTGGTCAACGTCGAATCCAAAGCTGCACTCGACAGTCTTCGTCAGGCTGCGGCAGGTCTCACACTGACCCCTGTCTCAGTTGATGATCTGGCTCAACGACTCAACCTGCATCATTACCCCGTACTGATCACGTCCAGCAGTGTGGAGCAGTAGCTATGGCGCAATCTCACGCCGTGGAAACCCTGCTCCGGCCAGCGGTTGAACTGTATAGCGTCGCGGCGTGTGGCTCGGCTGCGATCCTGAGCCTCGTGGCGCCATGGTCACTGGCGCTGGACTCATCCATGGGTGCAGGGGCTGCACTCGCTTGTACTGCTTTCGGAGCCATTCGACTGAAGCAAGCCTGCACAGTGCTGCGCTACCGGCGGCAAATGAGACGTCTGCCCCGTTACGTGATGACCAGCCGTGAAATCCCTGTCAGCAATCATCGGCTGTTTGTGGGCAGAGGGTTTCGATGGGATCAGCGTCATACCCATCGATTGATGCAGACCTACCGACCTGAGTTCAGACAGTACGTCGAGCCATCGCCGTTGTATCAGATGGCACGCAGTCTGGAAAAACGGCTCGAGTTTGCGCCTCATCCGCTGAGCCAATTGCCTCGCCTCCTTAACTGGGACAGTCCGCTTAATCCTGTAAGGCCCTTACCGCCAGTAGGCGGTCTTCCTCGATTGCACGGCGTCGACCCTCAAGAAATTGATGTCACCCTGCCCTTGGCTGAACGAGTTGGCCATACCCTGGTGCTGGGGACCACACGTGTAGGAAAGACTCGCCTGGCCGAGCTGTTTATCACTCAGGACATTCGCCGTGGCGAGGTTTGCATCGTACTCGACCCAAAAGGCGATGCTGAGCTGCTCAAACGAATGTACGTCGAAGCCAAACGCGCGGGGCGCGACGGCGAATTCTACGTCTTTCACTTGGGGCAGCCTTCTATTTCGGCCCGCTACAACGCCATTGGTAGATTCGGGCGAATCACAGAAGTGGCGTCTCGCATTGCGGGGCAACTGTCCGGTGAAGGGAACTCAGCCGCCTTCAGAGAGTTTGCCTGGCGTTTCGTCAACATCATTGCCCGAGCGCTGGTCGAACTGGGACAGCGTCCGGATTACCTACTGATTCAACGTCACGTCATCAACATCGATGCGCTGTTCATCGAATACGCCGCCTACTATTTTGCTCAAAACGAACCCAAGGCTTGGGATGTCATCGTCCAGATCGAGGCCAAACTAAACGAGAAGAACATTCCGCGACACATGATGGGACGTGAGAAGCGCGTGGTTGCGATCGAGCAATACCTGTCCCAAGCACGACTGTATGACCCTGTTCTCGACGGCCTGCGTTCCGCCGTGCGCTATGACCGCACTTACTTCGACAAGATCGTCGCATCGCTGCTACCACTGTTGGAGAAGCTAACCACTGGGGACATCGCGCAATTATTGGCTCCCGACTACATGGACCTGGAAGATCCTCGGCAAATTTTTGACTGGATGCAGGTCATCCGTAAACGCGCCGTGGTTTATGTGGGACTCGATGCGCTGTCAGACTCAGAAGTTGCATCTGCCGTAGGCAACTCAATGTTCTCCGACCTGGTGTCGGTTGCCGGGCATATCTACAAGTTCGGCGTGGACGATGGCCTGCCGGGGGCTATGCCCGACAAAAAGATTCCCATCAATGTGCATGCCGACGAGTTCAACGAACTGATGGGTGATGAGTTCATCCCCATGATCAACAAAGGGGGTGGCGCCGGCATTCAAGTGACGGCCTACACGCAGACCCTCAGCGACATTGAGGCTCGGATCGGCAACCGTGCCAAAGCAGGCCAGGTCATCGGCAACTTCAACAATCTGTTCATGCTGCGCGTACGGGAAACGGCTACCGCTGAGCTACTGACCAAACAGTTGCCCAACGTCGATGTCTACTCAACGTCAGTGATGAGCGCAGCGACGGACAGCTCCGATCCGCAGGGCAATACAGCATTCACGTCTAACACCCAGGACCGAATCACGACAACCAGTGTGCCCATGATTGAACCAGCTCATGTGGTGGCCTTGCCCAAAGGCCAAGCCTTTGGACTCATCGAAGGTGGACAACTCTGGAAAATACGCATGCCCCTGCCCGCTCCAGATCCGGACGAAGTCATGCCCAAGGATTTGCAGACAATGGCTGGGTATATGCGCAAGTGTTATGTGCCGGCAGATGAGTGGTGGAGTCCGTTGACCGTACAAGATCAAGAAGAGGATTTGCCCGATGATCTGCGTAGTGACACAAGTCCTTTGGGTCAGACTGAGCCAGCCAACTCATGAGCGATCCAGCGGCAACCGCTCGACGTCAGCAGGAACAGCAGCAAGGTTTGCTGATAGGCCTTGTGACATTGCCTTTTCGATTTATCGGCGTGCTCTTTGGGTCTTTGTTGCTCAGCATCATCATCGAGTGCGCCGGCATGTTCTTCGTCTGGCCGCATGAAAGCTGGCGACACTCTCAGCGCATGTTTGAATTTGAGCTGGACCAGCTCTCCGAGAATTTCACTCGCAGTGTACTGGTGCAGGAGCCAGGTCGAACCGCCCAAGAGCTGGTCGCA
>Ga0157375_10003655_pt1 | contig 13336 bp, 11 predicted proteins | sample M35metaG_FD_115311 | JGI IMG/M metagenome (GOLD analysis project Ga0157375, IMG submission 115311) | Miscanthus rhizosphere microbial communities from Kellogg Biological Station, Michigan, USA - M3-5 metaG | ecosystem: Host-associated > Plants > Roots > Rhizosphere > Soil | place: USA: Michigan...
CCCAGAACAATGGGGTGATCCAGTTGACCGGCGTGGCCAGCCGCTACGTGGCGTACTTCATCGCCGGCCTGCTGGTGCTGCTGGGCCTGTTCCCGGTGATCGGCGCGGTGCTGCAACTGATGCCCAAGCCGGTGCTGGGCGGCGCCACCCTGATCATGTTCGGCACCGTGGCCGTGGCCGGTATCAAGATCCTCGCCGAGGCCGGGCTGCATCGACGCAATGTGCTGATCGTGGCAATCTCCCTCGGCATGGGCCTGGGTGTCGCCGCCGTGCCGGAAGTGTTGCGCGACCTGCCCAAGGCGTTGCACAACATCTTCGAATCGCCGATCACCGTGGGTGCGTTCTGTGCAATCCTGCTGAACATTTTCCTGCCGGAAGAGTTCATAGAACTGGAAGAAGATGAATTTGATCCGGAGTCCTCTACCCTCAAGGTGATGCAAGACCCGGACGTCACGAAATAGGGAGCACTGTTAATGCGCAAGCTCATGGTTCTATCGTTGTTGCTGCTGACCTTGAGCGCCTGCGCCCTGTTCCCCAACCGCGACCCGGTGAATATCACCGTGGTGGGCATTGAACCTCTGCAAAGCCAGGACCTGGAAGTGCGTTTCGCAGTGAAGCTGCGGGTGCAAAACCCCAATGAAACGGCGATCGACTACAACGGCGTGGCCCTGGACCTGGACGTCAATGGCCGGCCGCTGGCCTCGGGAGTGAGTGACCAAAGCGGTTCCATCCCACGTTTCTCTGAGACGGTTCTGATGGTGCCAGTGAGCGTTTCCGCATTCTCCGTGCTGCGCCAGACCCTTGGACTGAGCCAGACCCAAAGCCTGAACAACCTGCCCTACGTGCTGCGCGGCAAACTGGCGGGTGGGCTGTTTGGCACCCAGCGTTTTGTCGACCGTGGCACGCTTGACCTGCCCAACACGGCCACGTGGTGATCGCCATGCAACCGACGCTCTATACCGAACGCCTGATCCTGCGCCCGCTGACCCTGGACGATGCCGACGCCATCCAGCAGATATTTCCCCACTGGGAAGTGGTGCGTTACCTCAACAACGAGGTGCCCTGGCCTTACCCGGCCGATGGTGCACGCAGCTTCCTGGAGAACGTGGCCTTGCCCGGCATGGCACGTGGCGAGCAATGGCACTGGGCGATGTACCTGAGGGACTCACCTGACACGTTGGTCGGCAACATCAGCCTGTTCGATACCGAAGACGACAACCGTGGCTTCTGGCTCGGCCAGCCATGGCACGGCCAGGGCTACATGACCGAAGCCTGTGCGGTAGTGACTGACTACTGGTTCAACGTGCTCGAGCGCCCGGTATTGCGCGCGCCCAAGGCCGCGCCCAACCAGGGATCGCGGCGGATCTCCGAGCGTGGCGGCATGCGCCAGGTCAAGACGGTAGAGGGCCACTTTGTCGAAGGCACCTTCCCACGGGAAATCTGGGAAATTACCCGCGAGGAATGGCTGAAATCCAAATCCTCCAGTCAATGAATATCCACTGTGGGAGCTGGCTTGCCTGCGATAGCGACCTATCAGCCAAGGATATGCAAGCTGACACACCGCTATCGCAGGCAAGCCAGCTCCCACAGTTTTCCCACCATAGTGTCAGTCGGTGATGAAACGCACGCCCGGTTTGGCGCGCTCATCCACGCTCAACTCGAACACATCCGGCCGGGCATAGTGCCCCACCACGTCGTAGTCATACCGCGCCCGCACCAGATCATCAGTGTCGATCCGTGCCGTCAACAGCCCCGCTTCCCCGACCAACGGCCCGGCCAGGATGTCGCCCATGGGCCCGACGATCACGCTGCCTCCGGCGATCAACGGGCGGTCCGACGGCCAGTTGGCCACCTCCACCCCCAACGCTGCCGGCGAGGCCTGCACCTGGCACGCGCTCACCACAAAGCAGCGGCCTTCATGGGCCACATGGCGCATGCTCACCTGCCACATTTCACGTTCATCCACGGTGGGTGCGCACCAGACGTCCACGCCCTTGGCGTACATGGCCGTGCGCAGCAGCGGCATCATGTTTTCCCAGCACACAGCGCCGCCGATTCGCCCCACTGCCGCGTCGATCACTGGCAGGGTCGAGCCGTCGCCCTTGCCCCAGATCAAGCGTTCGGTGCCGGTAGGCATCAATTTGCGGTGCTTGGCCACCAACCCGCCCGTGGGTTCGAAATACAGCACCGTGCAATACAGGGTGTTGCCACTGCGCTCGATCACGCCCAGTACCAGGCTCGCGCCTGTGCGCGCCGACAGACCGGCCAGGGTGTCGGTCTCGGCGCCGGGCACATCGATGGCATTGGCAAAGTAGCGGGCAAAGGCTTCGCGGCCTTCCGGCAGGCGGTAGCCCAGTTGGGTGCCAAAGGCCTCACCTTTGGGATAGCCGCCCAGCAGCGCTTCGGGCATCACCACCAGTTGCGCGCCGCTGCGGATGATTGCGTCCTCGTAGCCGAGGATTTGCGCCAGGGTCTCGCCCTTGCCGCCCGGCAAGGATCCGATTTGCAGGGCTGCCACAGTCGATACAGGCATCACGCTCACTCCAGAGTCAGGGGGGTTGCCCATTCTCCGGCCAGCCATGATCATGAATAAAGCCCACCTCAGTGCTGAATGATATGAATCAAACAAATATCGCCCAAGTTGACCTGAACCTGCTGAAAACCTTTGAAGCCCTGCATGACGAGTCCAGCGCCAGCCGCGCCGCCGTGCGCCTGGGGGTGACGCAGTCGGCCATCAGTGCAGGATTGCGGCGTTTGCGCGAGGTGTACGGCGACCCGTTGTTCGTGCGCACCGGGCGCGGCCTGGCGCCGACCTTGCGCGCCAACCAGTTGAAACCGGTGATAGGCGAGGCGCTGGAGCGTTGCCGGCAAAGCCTGGCCATGGTCAACCCGGATAACCAGCAGTATCAGGGCCGCTCCGTGGTGCTGGGGTTGTCGGATGATTTCGAGATTGCCTACGGCCGGCGCCTGATGGAAGAAATCGCCCGGCGCGCGCCGAAGCTGCGGGTGATCTTCCGTCAGACCCACAGCCAGATCGTCGCCGGCGCCCTGCTCGACCGCACCCTGGACCTGGCGATCACGGCGGGCGGCTTTGCCCACGGTCGACTCAGTCGGCAAGTGTTGGGAGAAGGCGATTACCGCTGCCTGGTGGATTCAGCCCAAACCAGCATCAGCCTGGACGAGTTCGTCGCCCGTGAACACGTGCTGGTGTCATCCGGTGGGTTTATCGGGATTACCGATGAAGGCTTGGCGGCACAGGGGTTGAGCCGCCAGGTGTGCGCCTCCACCAGCCACTTCGCGGCGTTGCCGTTTCTGCTCAAGGGCAGCCAGGCGGTGGCGACCATTCCTGGGCATGCGGCGCAGGCCATTGCGAACATGACCGGCCTGCACGTACTGCCCTGCCCGCTGGCGTTGCCGCGCTACCCGGTGGAGTTGGGCTGGCGGACTCAGGCGCAGCTGGACCCGATGCTGCTGAAGGTGCGTGAAGCGATTGTGGCGAGCTTTATTTAGCCGCCGCCATCAACTTGTTGACCTCACTGCGCACCATGTTGGAGAACTCCGGCGGCGACATGCCGTCCAGTTCGGTACGGACCCACTCGGCCCACTTGCCCTTGCGTTTGGCGCGCTCGCCGAACAACCGTGCCGCTTCGCCCTTGGCCTTGCCCAAGTTGGTCTGCCACAGTTCGTAGAGGCGGGACTTTTCATCTTCCAGCTCGGCGCGTTCGGCGAGAGTCTTGTTGGCCAGATTGAAGCTCATGTTGAATTCCCTGCTGCACAAATAGACGACATCTTACACTGTAGGTCGAAATTTCCTGATTCGGATTTTTGCCCGGGACTCGGCGGGCGCAAAAAAACTGCAACTTTTGCCGCTGCCCGGCACTCCATTGTTCACTGTCACATTCACTCGCAAGGAGTCACACAATGGCCCGCAAAACCGCTGCCCAAGCCGTCGAAGACCAAATCAAGGACCAAGCCTTCAGCGAACTGACCGCGCTGATCGAAGAATCGGACAAGCTGCTCAAAAGCAGCGCATCCCTGGTGGGCGAAGAAGGTGAAACCCTGCGCGAGCAGGTCGCCATCAAGCTCAAGCAAGCCCTGGACTCGGTGTCCAATGTGCGCGAGCGCAGCAAGCCGGTGGTGGATGCCACCGAAACCTACATCGGTGGCCACCCGTGGCAGACCGTGGCGATTTCCGCAGGTTTCGGCCTGGTGGTCGGCCTGCTGCTGGGCCGCCGTAACTGATACATGAAGGCTGCGCCGGATGCGGCGCAGCCTGTTTTATTGCTCGGCCAGCACTCGCAACCGCGCCAATTCCTCTGCGTCAACCTCGATACCCTGCTGATCCGACCGCGCCCGTGTGCGATGACGTCGGTCCCCTGGCAAGCGCCGCAACCCCGCCGCATGCATCTGCCGCACCAGTTCCTGGCTGCGCTCGGCGAAGCTTTGCCCGGCCGTCTTGCTCGGATCGATCAGGATCAACAGTTGGCCGGTCCACGGCGTGCGCGCGCCCGGGTGGTCGGCCCAATTGAATTCGAAAGAGAAATTGCCGCCTGTCAGGGCTGCGGCCAATAACTCGACCATCATCGACAGCGCCGACCCCTTGTGCCCGCCAAACGGCAACAAAGCCCCCCCTTCCAGCACCGCCTTCGGGTCCTGAGTGGGTTGGCCCAGGCTGTCTACGCCCACGCCCGGTGGCAAACGCTCGCCTTTACGCGCAGCGATCTGCACGTCGCCGTGGGCGATGGCGCTGGTGGCCAGGTCGAACACAATAGGCAGGCCATCGGCACGCGGTGCAGCAAAAGCAATGGGGTTGGTGCCAAACAGCGGACGGTCAGCTCCGTGGGGCACCACGCAGGTCATGCTGTTGACCACGCTCAGCGCCACCAGGCCCTGCTCGGCGAACGGCTCGACATCTGGCCATAACGCGGCGAAGTGGTGGGAGTTATGGATAGCCAGCAAGGCGATTCCGGCACTGCGGGCCTTTTCCACCAGCAACGCACGCGCGGCCTCCAGGGCGGGCTGGGCAAAACCGTTACCGGCATCCACCCGTACAAAGCCTGAAGCCACGTCGGTGACCACCGGCACGGCCTTGCCATTCACCCAGCCGCTGGCCAGGGTGCTGAGGTAACCGGGGATACGAAAAATACCGTGACTGTGGGCGCCATCACGTTCGGCGCTGGCGCAATTGTGCGCGAGGATGGCGGCCACTTCAGGCGAAGTGCCGTGGCGGACAAAGATGGCGTGGAGCAAGGCCACCAGCTTGGCGAAACCGATGGTGGCGCTGGAACTGTCAACAACCGTGGGCTGGGCAGACATCTGAAGCTCCGATTTTATGATTGGAGGGGGCATACAGCGTGAAATCCAGACCTGTGATTAAACAACGCCGCCTGCCGCTGCTGTCAATGCTGTTTACGGCAAATATGTAGCCCCATTCGCCAACACGACCGCCCTAGCCTGCTGGCCCGTCCCCATTACCCACGGAGAAAGGTCGATGGCACAGCTCACCCCCCCGTATTTTTTCGATGAATTCCTGCGCCCTATCCATCGCAAACACCCTTCAGAACGGGAGCGCGCGCTGGGGTTGACCTTGAAGGATCTCGACTGGCTGATGGCGGTCTACACCGCCACCCATGCCGGGCGCCAGGCCCGTGAGGCCCCCATGACCGTCGAAACGCTGGTGATCGAGAGGCCAGGACAGCCTGCGACGGCGCTGGCCGGCGCCTTCATGATGAGCCCGACACCTGATGGGAAGAAGGCCTTGCTGTATAGCCCCTATGGGGGAATCGAAGTATTCGACAACCGTGCCGTGGCGCTCGCAACCCTCAGGGAGCGCCTCAGAAACGAAACACAACATATTGATTTAATTAGATTTCTATCTATAGAGGAGCGCCAAGCCTTTTCTTTCAGCGGCTTGTTCGCCGTGACCACCACAACGATTGAAGGCATCGTATTCGTGGATCAGGAACAGGCGATTGAGGCAAGCCAAAGGCAAAACGTACAGCGTGCCCTGGATGAATTACGCACCACGCCCACCCTGGCCTCAATGCTCAGCACACTGCTGAACATCATGGCGCGCCCTTATTTTCCCCACCTCGATCAACAATACACGTTGGTAAACACGTTTCTGGTTTCAGCGGAGGCTAACGACGTCGACCGATGGATTGCCTCGGCGACCCTCAGTGAAACCCTGCTGCAGTACTACCTGAAACCGGAGTGGCCGGCCAACTGTACCCGCACGTTCACCCACCCCAGGCACGATAAAAGCGCCCTACCTGAGAGGCGACTCAAACAGGATTTCGAACGCTGGGAGCGCGTTGTGGAACAGACGGCTGGCGTGCTGTCTTCGCTGTTAAGCAGCCTGTTGCAGACCTGGTGGAATGAAACCCGTGGCGGCAATCCATCGCGCCTGGATCTGTTTGCCCAACTGATGAGTGACAAATTTCGCGCCGACCTGCTGTTCAAGCATCAGAGCGGGATTCTTTCTTCCGAGGAGGCGCATCGACCGCGCGCGATTTTCCTCCCCGACAAGGCGTCACGCAGCGACTGGCATGCGACGTTGAATATCGAAAAAATCAGCATCCACGCACCTTATCAACATTATGTGGAACTGGCCGCGACGTTGTTGATCAGTGACCAGCATGCCTACCTCTACACCCAATCCCGCGGGCTGCAAACCTTGAAGGATGTTGAGGATCTCAAGGAAACCTTGCTGAGCATGCTCAAGGCCGCCGGCCATCAGGACGAGTTGCTGAACTTCCTGTCCCTGGACGAACGCAGCCTGTACCTGGCGATGGAGGGGGTGCAAGTCAGTGGGTTGCCCGTGAGTGACAATGTATTCACCGGGATGGTCAAGGACATCGCCCGCAAGCAATTGAGCAACATGGAACATGCACTCGGGCTGTTTCGCGCAAGCGATGGCGAAGCAGACCTGGCTGCCCTGCTCGATTGCGCCCTGGACGTGCGCCCCATGCTCGACAGTCGGCTGCTGGCCCTGGAAGCCGAAGGACGCTGGAGCCTGCACCCGGCCAGCAGCGGCAATGGTCGCCCGTCGACGGTACAGGCAGAGCGCGCCAAACAGCATCTGGTCGCGCTGCGTGCGACGGAATCGGTCCTGGCGACACAGCGGCAGAGGCACCCCACGTTGCGCAGCCTGGCCACCCATGCCCTGAAGGCGGAATTGAACCTGCGTTTGCTGGACCTGGACCCCGCAGATGTGTTTGCCAATACCTACGCCACCCAGGCTCGACAACGCGAGGATCGTGAGCCGGTATCCTCACGGAACATGGTCGATCACCTTGTAGAACGTTTAGCAAACAGTGCGACTCCTATCGACGACTCGCCACGCACCGGCCTGTACAGCGCTCGCCGCGCCGGGACCGCCACCCGTTGGAACAACCTGGACAGCCGAGGTTTCAATCAGGTGATCGAGCGGGCCATGCTCCCTTTTGTTCAGCACGACATTCACACATTGCCCCGCGCGTTCCTGGAAAGTCATCGCGCCGAGATGGGCGCGGCCCTGATGCAGGGGTTGCGCAGCGAGGCCCAATTACGACTGCTCAACAAGACGTTGAGCCCTGATCATTACGCCATGCTTGATACGGTCCTGCGGCCCGACAGCATGACCCGCGAGAAGCGCCATGGGCTTCAAGGCTTCCTGCCGGATGCCTACGGCTTGACACTGACCCTTGGCGATGACGAAACCCCACGGGCCCTGGCCAACTGTTTCGTGCTGACGCAGCGTGGCGGCCTCGACCCTGACCTGTCAGGTGAAGTCGTACTCTGGACCCCGCAGCAAGGTCATGAGCCCTTTGCCTCACTGAAAACTCTGCGCCAAGCCCTTCAACAGCGCTTGGCACTGCCCGACCGACGCCTGCTGCAGAACCTGCCCATCAGCCTTCGTGCGCCCCATCAAGTCTATCGCCTCGGCCCCCTGCAGCGCATTGATGAGCACCTGTTGAACAACCGCCAGCAGAGCTACCTGGACTTCCACCTGGATGCTCTTGACTACTGGCTCGCCATGCCCCTTGGGCCCACACAACTGCAAGACCGTCTGGACGATGAAATGCAACGGCTGGCGCCGTCGAATCTGCCGCGCGCCCGTGCAATCGCAGAAGCGATCGTTCACCAGCAGGCGCTGCCGGTGTGGCTGGGCATGGCATCTGCCGAAGAACAATGGCTCCACGCCGAACTGCTTGAGCAGTACCGGCTCAGTGCACCGGACAATCAGGATTACCTGCACGGTTTGCCCCCCCTGCGCGAGCACGTCGCCAGTGCCTTGACGAACCTGCTTAAAGCCCGTTATCCGGACGCCGCGCTGGACCCTGAAGCGATCTTGATACCCGCACGCGTCGCGCTCGACGGACGCACTCAAACCCTGACTGATTTTGCCTTGCGCCACCTCCCCGACCTGCAAGCCGACACCCTGACGCCCCGCGCGCTGGGCCTCACACCGCTGCCGACGACCCTGGACGGCACGGCGGTGGTGCAGTTGGTGCGCCAACTCGACATTGCCAAAACCTATCGCGAACTGCTCACCACTCACCTCAGCGCTGACACCGACGATGCCCGCCAGCGACGTGACCTGTTTTGTCGGCAGTTGCCGTGGCAACTCTTGCGCCATGCCCATGAGGAAAAACTCGAAGAACGCCTCAGCCCCTCGGCCTGGAGCTTTATCCAGCAAATCTTTGATATGCCGGATGCTGTGGCGCGGGATAAGGTCAGCGGCACCACAGCAATGATTCGCCCTCTGCAACTGATCGCCACGGCCGGGGCGGGACCGGTGACAGTGCCTTGTGTCTACATCATCGACCCACAAACGCCAGCGACGGGCCCGCTTGTGCTGTATACGCCGTATGCGCCACTGCGCGTGCTCACCGAATACGCCAACGAAGACAAGCTGCTCAATGACATCAATCGCGACGGCCCCCTTCAGGATTGGATCATCCTGCAACTGGGCGACCCCGACCAAGCGATATGGCGCAACCTGCTCAAACAGCCCACCAGCCAGGACAAAAGGGACGCCAGCCTGGCGTCGAACCCCATCAGGCAGAATATTTTGCTGCGGCTATTCAATGACAACGTCATACAACTGCTCAAGATGCTCGCCTGCCAATTCGCCCGCGACGGCAAGGATCAATGGGACGGGATCACCAGCCTGCTGCGCAAGGGTATTCCCATGACGTTGCAGTTCATTGCCGGCAAGCTTGCCTTCCCACTGGTGGTCTGGCGCAGCTACACACTGTTCAAAACCTCCGCCGAGGCGCTGCAATCACAGCATTTCGCAGAGGGCCTGCGCACATTTATCCAGGGCGTGGCGACACTGGCATCCCTTCGCGAACAGCTTGATGGGTTGATGACGGCCCTGCCGTCGTCATCGCCCGCCAATCTGCCGGAGGACTCACCGGCGCCCGCCATGACCCTCGCCAGCCTGGCTATCACCGACTCGACACGCACGCGAATGCGGCATTTTGAAGACGTCTGCGTATCCCTGGCAGCTCTGCAGGAGAGCCCTGTAAGCCACCTGTTTACCGACCCGACGCGCAACCGTACTTACGCACCGGTAGCCGGCCGGGTGTACCCGGTCCGGAGGGTGGGTGAGCGTTGGCGAGTCAGCCTTGCCCATGAACTGGGCCCCTACGTCGAACGCAATTCGCAGGGCGAATGGGTACTTGACCTGTCCGAGCGGGAGCCACGCTTCGGCCCTGCGCTGTCCCGCATCAGAAGCCGTGTCATTACCCGAAGAACCGAGCGCGACTCGATCAATATCGAAGCCGTAGGCATGCCAGCCATCCGGGCGATGTCTCCCGTAAAGGCAGCCTGCATTGATGGGGCACTCAATGTCGCGGTTTTCTATACGTTCAGATGTGCGCGCAACTTGGCGCTGTTTGCACGGCAACGTGATCCCAACTCCCCATGCGGTCGCTTCTTGACCGAGATGTTCGGCGTACTCAACGTTACCCCGGACCAGTTGATCAAGATTCGAAGACGTGTCGCAGAAATCTGCGATGGGCTGACCCAGCAAGATGTGATCAGCCCAAACTCCTCACGATTCGTCACCGGCTCCGCCCGCTGGTCGCCCACCCAAACCTACGCTTTTGTCATTCCTGAAGGCGCGGATCGAAAGATCTATTTGCTGGAGCACTTTTTCAATACACGAATGAGCACCTATCTACCGCACCTCACGGTGCCGTTCGACCTTGACGACCATGCGCGTGCGGCGACCTTGATTCACGAAATGAGTCATCTGGTCTCCGGGACTGAAGACATCGCCTACCTGGATTCGATGCGCCCTTTTCTCGACATCATCAACCGTGGTACCGCTGACGGCTTGCGCCAGCACACAGCCTTGTCCAACCTGCAAAGCACCGCGCTGTCTGTCTTGACACCCGCGACCATGCTATTCAAGAGCTGGGACGACCTGGCAGAGCGTTGGGAGGACTTCGGCAGCGCCGGGTCGACCAAACTGCGCAATAAAGTGCTGCACCTGACCGGTACGAAAACGCTGGAAGATGCCCGGCAAACGTTCATGAGTGATCCGGACCGGCGGATGGATATCATTTTGGCCAACGCAGATTCGGTGACGTACCTGATCACACACTTGGGCCGCAGATTGGAGCCGGGGGCCTGAACAGGCCCCCGAGGGGGGATCAGTCTTTCTGGTCACGCAGGATATTGCCCGACGCGCCATCAATGCGTGCTTCATACACGGTGCCATCTGATTTGCGTCCCTTGACCTCCCAATAACCGTTGTCGTCGGCCTCGGCGGCGTATACCTCGACATAACCACCCTTGGTCTTGGCGACTTCAATCGCCTTTTCGATGGTGATCCAGCCTGCGCCCGGCTTGTCAGCCATGGCAGAGCCGGCGCCAAGCAGCGCGGTAGTTGCACACAGGGCGACTAAGGTTTTCTTGAGCATTTTCGTTCTCCATTGTGGAAATGTCCTGAAATCGTTAGGTGCCCCCAAACGAGAATAAGTTCCAATTGATGTGCAATAGCCATGATGGCTGTTCTCGTCGTACACCCGGGGAGGTTAGAATGTGCGAAATCAGGATGAGTTAATGAGCGAAAAATCCCTCTCAGAAGCCGAATACGACGCTATCACCGATGCCGCCGCGCATTGGTGCATGCGCCTGCATGCCGGTGATTGCACCGCCATCGAACGTCAGGCTTTTGAGCAATGGCACGATGCTCATCCGTTGCACGCCTTCGAATACGCGGCCATGCTGGAAATCTGGGATGTTGCCGACCACCTGCCCCGCACTGAGCCCACGCCCACCGTGGTGCCGTTCAAGCCTCGCCGTCGTTGGCGCACCTATGCAGTGGCGGCGGCAGTCTGCCTTGCTGCACTGCCCCTCGCTGCGTTTACCGGCTGGGAGGCGGGCTGGCTGCCCAGCTCATATGAGCATTTCGAAGCAGCTAATGGCCTGCGCAAGATCACCTTGGGCGATGGCAGCCAGGTGGAATTGAACCTCGGCACGGAGTTGGTCTACAGCAATTACAAGGACCAACGCCGAGTCACGCTGAAAAAGGGCGAGGCATTTTTCAAAGTTGCCCATGACAGCACCCACCCGTTCATCGTGCGGGCCGGCGAAGGCCAGGTACGGGTGACGGGCACACAGTTCAACGTCTGGAAGTATGAAGACCAGGTGCGGGTGATGCTGCTCGAAGGCTCGGTGCAGATCGCTAGCGACACCGTGCACGGCAGCGTGCCGCTGACCCCCGGCATGCAAGCCAGCTACCAGCATGGCGATGCCACCCCTCGCGTAAACGCGTTCAACCCCAATGACAGCGCGCTGGCGTGGCGCCAAGGCAAGTTGGTGCTCGACAATTTGGCGCTGGCCGACGCATTACCGTTGATCAACCGCTACTTGAACAAGCCCGTGATGCTTGCGGATGCCAGCACCGGCGCGATCCGTATCGGCGGCATCTACAACATCAATGAGGTCAACAACCTCGTCCCTTCCTTGCCCAAGGTCTTGCCGGTCTACCTGACCCAGAACCTGGACGGCAACCCCGTACTCAATTCAATCCCGCGTAAAGCCCCGAAAGGCTGAGCCCAGCCTGCACGCACGGGCCTGCTTGTGCCGGCAGTGTCCATTTTTGAAACACCCTCCTCCCCTGAACGGTCCGCCCTGAGCGCGTTCATCGTTTTGTCATGCACAGTGTTGCGTTGCTGATACAGCAAGGTGAACCGTTTGCGCCGTGGGCACGTGCATGTGGATTTGCGGTGGGTTGTCTCAGCGTTGATACAACACTGCTATCACTTTGCCCTTCGATAATCGCAACCCATTGAATATCCGTAATAAATAAAAAGCGGCACGCCTTCTGCTCTATCCCTTACAGCGCTGTTTAGGGTCAGCGCCGAGAATAAGGAATGCCGCCGTGAACACACTCACTCAAGGTTCGATGAACGTGCTGCTGATCAGCTGTGTACTCAGTGCCAGCATCAGTCTGCCGACCTTGGCGGGTGACGGCGTCATCGTGACCGGGCGCGACGTACAGGGACACATGTACGGTCGGGCTTCCTTTGGTCCCGACCCCTACCCCCAGACCGCCAACGTCAATCCGAGCAAGGACGTCCTAGGCGCCCTGTCAGGCGAACTCAGTGACCGCGATTTCGGCGCCGTGAGCAGCGGCTTGAGCATCACCCGCGCCCTCCAGCCCGCCGGCAACTTCTCCACCTTGAGTGCCACGCAAAACGGCATGTCCACCTTGGGCGCTGGCGCAGCTGCCAGCCGTTCGGGAGGCAGCGGTAGCATGGGCGGGCAGATCAGCGATTCGATCCAGCGTGGCCTGGCGCCCCTCAACAACATCGGCAGCATGATGGGGGGCAAGTAATGAACCGTTCCCTGCGCATCCTGCTCCCCCTGGCCCTGCTGGGCAGCGCCTCGGCCATGGCCGACAACACCGCCGTGATCAACAACAGCGGTCAGGATTACCGCGGCAACCTGATGGTCAACCAGGCGGCCGGCAACCAGCAGCAAACCGCCAACAACCGCGCCGTCGCGCTGGGTGGCCAAGCCACTACCAGCAATATCCAGAACATGAACGGCACGGTCGACCCCTCGCTGAATGCAAAGGCGGCGATCGAAGGCAGCTCCTTTACCAATGGCAACGGCATGTTGGGCATCAACCAATCAGCCGGTGCCAATAGCCAATTAGTCAATGCGGTGCGGATCAGCGTCAATCCTGGCCCGCAAAGCATCGACGACAGCGTCCTGTTGCAACAGAACACGACGACGCTGGCAACCGACTCAGGGCTCACCCCCACCACTGGCAGCCGCCAGGTCGTGACAAGCGACCAGGCCTTCACCGGCAGCCGAGGAGTGATTCAGA
>Ga0157375_10003657_pt1 | contig 13335 bp, 12 predicted proteins | sample M35metaG_FD_115311 | JGI IMG/M metagenome (GOLD analysis project Ga0157375, IMG submission 115311) | Miscanthus rhizosphere microbial communities from Kellogg Biological Station, Michigan, USA - M3-5 metaG | ecosystem: Host-associated > Plants > Roots > Rhizosphere > Soil | place: USA: Michigan...
ACGGCAAAGACAAATTAGTGGAGGCACCCTTAAATCAATAAAAGAAGTTTATAACTTTGCCTCACTTTTTGGGGCAGGGTTATATTGTAAATAATAGAAATGAGTATATTTTACTTTATCGCATTTTTGTCCATACTGTTCGCAGTACTGGTTATATCTGCAAAAAACCCTGTGCACAGTATCCTTTACCTGATATTAACCTTCTTCACTTTCACTATTCAGTACATATTGCTAAACGCCCAGTTTTTAGCCATTGTGAACTTTATTGTTTACATGGGGGCCATCCTGGTGTTGTTTTTATATACGCTGATGCTGATCAACCTGAATAAAGATTCGGAGCCGGTGAAATCGAACATGGTGAAGATAGCGGCGGTGCTTGGCGGTGGCTGCCTTGCCGTAGTGATCATTGCGGCTTTAAAGGCAGTTGGCGTTTCACAACCGGTATTATTAAAGAACCCTGAACTTGGATTAGTTAAAAACCTGGGCAAAGTATTGTTTAACGAATTTTTATTGCCATTTGAAGTATCCTCGCTGCTGTTGTTATCGGCAATGGTAGGCGCGGTGTTACTGGCTACAAAAGATAAAAAAACCACAGTGTGATGGATAGTTTTTTTAAGACCGTACAAGCAGTACCGCTGAATCATTACATTATACTAAGCTCTATCATATTCTCGATAGGGGTAATAGGTGTGTTGATCCGCAGGAATGCGATCGTGATTTTTATGTCGGTGGAACTGATGCTAAACGCAGTTAACTTGTTACTCACAGCCTTCTCGGTATACCGCGGGGATGCCACAGGGCAGGTTTTTGTGTTTTTCATTATGGCGCTGGCTGCAGCCGAAGTAGCTGTAGGATTGGCGATCATTGTGATGATCTACCGCAATACAAATTCGGTGGACATCAATGTGCTGAACAGGTTAAAGTGGTGAGCCCCACCCCAACCCTCCCCGGAAGGGAGGGCTTTGTGAAAGGGCATATTTTTAATATTAAAACAAAAAAACCATCAAGTCTCCCCTTCCGGGGGAGATTTAGAGGGGGCATATAAAAAATGGATAATTATATCTGGCTTATTCCAATATTACCATTAGCTGGTTTCCTGATCAACGGGCTTGGCCGTAATGTTTTGCCAAAAAGCGTTATTGGTTTCATAGGCAGCGCTGTCATCCTGGCTTCATTTGCTTTAAGTGTAGCTGCATTTATACAGATCAAAGATGCGGGCCATATTGAAGTCAATCTTTTCAACTGGTTCGATTTAGGTGCATTCAAGGTTTCCTTTTCGTTCCTGGTAGATCACTTAAGTGTACTGATGATGCTGATCATCACCGGGGTGGGTTTCCTTATTCATTTGTATTCGGTAGGCTACATGCATCACGATGCCGGTTTTGGTAAGTTTTTTTCCTACCTCAACCTGTTCGTGTTCTTCATGCTTTTGCTGGTGATGGGTTCCAACTACCTCATCATGTTCATTGGCTGGGAAGGTGTGGGTTTATGCTCGTACCTGCTCATCGGGTTTTGGTATACCAATCCTGATTATGCCGATGCCGCAAAGAAGGCATTTATTATGAACCGTATTGGTGACCTTGGGTTCATCATCGGTATATTTTTGCTGATCAGCTATTTCGGAAGCGCGGCTTTTGCTGATATTTTCCCTAAAGCGGCAGCAATACAGGGTGTGCCATTTACATTGATCACCATCCTGTTATTTGTGGGTGCGGTAGGTAAATCAGCACAGCTGCCACTATTTACCTGGTTACCTGATGCGATGGCCGGCCCGACTCCGGTGTCTGCTTTGATACATGCTGCAACGATGGTTACGGCTGGTGTTTATATGGTGGCAAGGTCGAACATCTTGTTTACGCTTGCGCCGATAACGATGGAGATCGTCGCGGTTGTGGGGTTAGCTACCGCAGTATTTGCGGCGCTTATCGCCTTATCACAAACAGATATTAAAAAGGTATTGGCATATTCAACCGTATCGCAATTAGGCTATATGTTTTTGGGTTTGGGGGTAGGCGCTTACACAGGTGCGTTCTTCCACGTAATGACGCATGCGTTCTTTAAAGCCTTACTTTTCCTTGGTGCGGGTTCCGTTATCCATGCCATGAGCAACGAGCAGGATATGCGCAAAATGGGCGGCTTGAAAGGAAAATTGAAGATCACCTTCATTACCATGTTTATCGGTACATTGGCCATTTCGGGCATACCGCCGTTTGCAGGGTTCTTTTCAAAAGACGAAATACTGGCTCATGTTTTTGCACATAGCGAAACCATGTATGTTATCGGGGTTATTACGGCGATGTTTACCTCATTCTATATGTTCCGCATGCTGTACCTCACTTTCTATGGTAAATTCAGGGGAACGTCAGAACAGGAGCATCATTTACATGAGTCGCCAGCAACTATGTGGATACCTCTGGCCGTACTTGCACTGCTTTCTATTGTTGGAGGATTCATCGGGAGGCCTGAAGTATTGTGGGGGCATCATTGGCTGGAGCATTTCCTCGCGCCGGTATTCGAGCCATCAACCAAGTTATTACATGAAGCACATTTATCATCGTCAACCGAGATAACGCTTATGGTTGCATCTGTAGCCGGAGCGGTGCTCGCGCTGATCTATGCCTATGTGCGTTATGTGAAAAATAACCACGTACCTGCGGCAGATGGTGAAGAACGTCCCGGACTGGCCAGCCTTTCGTACCATAAATTTTATGTAGATGAGATATACGACTTCCTAATCAGGAAGCCATTGGATGGTCTGTCGGTTTTCTTTTATAAAGTGATCGATCTGCTGGCGATAGATGGTTTGGTGAATGGCCTGGGTAAAATATCGGTAAGATCAAGCAAAGGCCTGAGGCTTTTGCAAGCAGGGAATGTAGGGTTTTACATCTTCATGATGGTGATAGGCATCATTGCCATATTAGTATACAGTTTAGTCAAGATATAACAATAAGCGTTACAGATAAAAGATGACAGTTAGTATTCTTATTTTTTTACCGGTTGTTGCAGCACTTGTTGTTTTATTTTTCAAAAATGAAGCCGCTAAATATGCGGCACTTACCTTCGCCGTAGCCGAACTGGTTATTGCCGGTATATTCCTGAGCAAGTTTGTGCCTGATGCTACGACACAGTTCACTATTATCGCGCCCTGGATGAAAAAGTCGGGGATATGGTTTATCGCCGGCATAGATGGTATCAGCATGATCATGGTTATCCTGACAACGCTGCTTGTTCCCCTGATTATCCTTACTACGTTTAAGCACCAGTATAAAAACGCCAATGTATTTTATGCATTGATATTATTTATGCAGGCTGGTTTGCTTACCGTGTTTACCGCGCTGGACGGCTTCCTGTTTTATATAGGATGGGAAGTAGCACTGATCCCGATCTACTTTATCTGCGCGATGTGGGGTGGCGAGAACCGGATCAAGGTTAATATCAAATTTTTCATCTATACGTTTGCCGGCTCGCTGTTCATGCTGTTGGGTATTATCTACCTGCACATGCAAACAACCTCGGGCACTTACGATATTAGCCAGTTTTACGATCTGAGACTGGATGCCCGTCACCAGGGATGGATATTCTGGGCGTTCTTTTTAGCCTTTGCTATCAAGATGCCGATATTCCCTTTCCACACCTGGCAACCGGATACTTATACCGAAGCGCCATCTGCAGGTACTATGATGTTATCCGGTATCATGCTCAAAATGGGTATCTATGGCGTTATCCGCTGGCTGATCCCTATCGCACCGCTTGGCGTACAGGACTGGGGACTGATGGCATTGGTATTATCGGTAATAGGTATTGTATATGCATCCATTATCGCATTTAAACAAAAAGATGGTAAACGACTGGTGGCCTATTCATCCATTGCCCACGTCGGACTGATAGCTGCAGCTTTATTCACCTTTAGCAAGGGAGAGGCTTCATTTCTTTGGACGACACAGGCACTACAGGGCGCCTTGATACAGATGCTGAATCACGGTATCAACGTGGTTGGCCTGTTCTTTATCTGGGATATCATCAGCAGGCGACTAAACACACGCGAACTGGATCAAATGGGTGGAATAGCGAAGGTGGCGCCTAAATTCGCGATAGCGTTTTTAATAGTTACACTGGGAACCGTAGCCTTACCGTTAACCAATGGTTTTATAGGTGAGTTTTTATTGCTGAACAGCGTATTCCAATATAATATCTGGTTCGCTGCTATTGCCGGATTGACGATGATATTTGGCGCTGTATATATGCTGCGCATGTATAAGGCAGTAATGCAGGGAGAAACCAATGCATTGACAGCGACATTTACCGATATCAGCGGCTCTGAAATAGTGGTGCTTGCAATCATAGGTGTTTTGATAATAGCTATCGGCGTTTACCCGCAGCCTATCTTACACCTGTCGGAAATGGCAGTGAATAATTTAATTAATACAGTACATGATAAGCTTACGCTTATTAAACATTAATCTCTAAATTCTAAATTGAATATAGATGATTGGAAGGGGCGGTGAAGGGAAAACCATGAAGCTCAGAGAGCTTCATTAAAACAAGAAAGCACCGGATTGATGAAGATATTCGGAGCCATTCTTGAAAAACAAAAACAATTAACTATCTAAAATCAAACTGTTAGAGTTTAGAAATTAGAGTTTATAATTTAGAAGGATGAATACCTTAATATTATTATCGGTTCTGCCTATTATACTCCTGTACCTGGGTTTATTTAAAGCCAAAAACGCTTTGTTGCCGGTTACTGTAATCGGTTTGCTGGTTGCTTTGGGGCTGGCTGTTGTTGCCTGGACCAAACAGGACAATGCGCTGCCGATCTATCATGCGATGATGAAATTTGATAATTTCTCGGTAGCATTTTCATCCATTACCATTGTTTCAACTATATTGATCCTGCTGCTATCTAAAGAATATTTTGAAAGAATCAGCAGCCATGTTGCCGAATACTATGCGATCATCCTTTTTTCTCTTGCGGGGATAATAGTGATGGTATCTTACTATAACTTAACGATGCTGTTCATCGGTATCGAAATCATGTCAGTAAGTCTTTATATCCTGGCAGGCATTAAAAAAAGCGACTTCGCATCAAACGAAGCCGCTTTGAAATACTTCCTGATGGGCGCATTCTCTACAGGATTTCTGTTATTTGGTATCGCTTTGATCTATGGCGCTTCGGGCTCCTTTAGCCTGGAAGCCATTCGTAATTGGGTAGTGGCCCAGCCTAAGATCGACCCGATGTTCTATGTTGGCATCATGCTCATCATTGTTGGTTTATGTTTTAAAGTAGGCGCTGCGCCTTTCCATTTCTGGACGCCAGACGTTTATGAAGGGTCGCCTACGCTCATTACGGCATACATGTCTACAGTTGCCAAGACGGCCGCTTTTGCTGCTTTCCTGCGCTTATTCTCCAACTGTTTTGCACCGCTGTCTGATTTCTGGATGCCCGTATTGCTGGTTATTACTATTGTCACTTTATTCATCGGTAATATCACGGCATTATACCAGCAGAGTTTTAAAAGAATGCTGGCATTTTCAAGTATTTCGCATGCAGGTTATTTGCTTTTTGCCATCGTAGCATTGGGGTCTGGTTCTGCCAACTCGGTGTTCATGTATTCAACGGCTTATTCTATTGCTTCCATCATCGCCTTTGGCGCACTGATATTGGTTCAGCAGCAATCAGGAACAGATAATTTTGACGCATTTAACGGTCTTGCTAAAAAGAACCCGTTCCTGGCATTGGTGCTGACGGTTTCAATGTTATCGCTGGCGGGTATACCGCTTACCGCAGGTTTCATCGGTAAGTTCTTTGTGTTCTCGGGCGCTTTATCGCAATACCATACCACGATGGTTATCCTGGCAGTGGTAAACGCCATTATCAGCATTTTTTATTACTTCAGGGTCATTATCGCCATGTATTTCCGAAGCAGTGAGCGCGAGGAATTGTCTGTCCCCGGCTACTTTAGCTTCGTATTAGGGCTGGCCGCTTTGCTAACAATTGTGATTGGTATTTACCCGGCTTTTATTGCGAACCTGATTTAATCCGTAAGGGTACTGCTAATTAATTCATTTTATATTAGTAGTTTTACGGTGATAGTGAATGGAACAATTCTGGGAAAATCTTGATAATCTAATAAAGGCCAGCGACATTATCAGTAAGGGCGGCTTTTTCCTTTTACTCATTGTCATATTTGCTGAGACAGGTCTATTCTTTGGATTCTTTTTACCCGGCGATTATTTGTTGATGCTAGCGGGAGTTGCATGTGCAACAGGGATGCTTGATGTTCATATTTATGTTCTCATCTTATCGTTGATAGCAGCCGGTGTCTTGGGGAATTATACGGGCTATTGGTTCGGTTATCGTACTGGTCCGGTATTGTTTAAACGGAACGAGTCGATATTCTTCAAGAAGCGTTATGTGACCATGGCCGAGGCATTTTATTCGAAATATGGAGGCATGGCTTTGGTTTTAGGCAGATTTTTGCCTATAATTAGAACTTTTGCCCCTATCTTTGCGGGAGTTGTTAAGGTGGATTTCAAGAAATTCACTTTATATAACTTTATTGGCAGTATAACGTGGGTATGCACTTTAACTTTGACAGGTTTTTTTTTGGGACGCAGATACCCTGAAGAAATTAAATATTACCTTAAGTATGTTGTATTAGGGTTGATAATAATTACAACAATTCCGCTTATTATCGCTTATATCAGGCGTAAGTTTATAAAGACTGACGCGGAAAATGAAAATATATAACTATCTACAGAAATTAACATGAGTACACAACACCCCTGGCACCAGGTATCACCGGGAGACAATATACCTGACACCGTACACGCGATAATCGAAATACCAAAAGGCTCCAAGGCTAAATACGAAATAGATAAAGACTCAGGGTTGCTTAAACTCGACCGTGTTCTTTTTTCATCAGTAATGTACCCGGCCAATTATGGCTTTATCCCGCAAACCTATTGCGATGACCATGACCCGCTGGACATACTGGTTTTGTGTTCGGTCGATGTGTTCCCGATGTCTATCATCGAGGCAAAAGTAATTGGCGTGATGCACATGGTCGATAATGGCGAGCAGGACGATAAAATTATCGCGGTAGCAAAAAATGATATGTCGGTAAACTATATCAGCGATCTGAATGAGTTACCGCCGCATGCTATGAAAGAAATTGTCCGCTTTTTCCAGGATTATAAAAAACTGGAAGGCAAAAATGTGACGATCGAGCACCTGCTTGGGCAGCGTTACGCGCATAAAGTAATCCTGGAAAGCCTGGAACTGTACAAGTCCACTTTCCCCTCGTACCAATAAACTGATCAATGGCCCCCGATTTAGAAATCAACGGTTACTACATATTGCTCACAGGGTGCCTGGTATTATTAAACGGCTTTTTTGTGGCTGCGGAATTTGCCATGGTAAGGGTTCGGGGTTCGCAGATCGAGATCAAAGCCAAAGCCGGCAGCCGCACGGCAAAAGTTGCCAAAGGTATCATGGCCAACCTGGATGGGTATCTTGCCGCTACGCAATTGGGCATTACCATCGCTTCGCTTGGTTTAGGCTGGGCCGGCCAGGAAGTGGTCACCAAGTTAATGCTTAACCTGTTTTCGCTGTTTGGATTGGTAATTACCTCTCCATTTATCATCAATACAAGCCATATTGTTGCATTTTTATTTATTACCATACTGCATATTGTATTCGGAGAATTGGCCCCAAAATCCATTGCCATACAACGATCGGTGCGCACAGTGATGAACATTGCTGTACCCCTGCGTTTCTTCTTTATCGTTTTCGGTCCGTTTATCTGGTTCCTGAATGGTTTTGCCAATATGATATTGAGGGCTTTCGGCATCAATACGGCGCCCGGCAGCGAGGCTCACCACAGTTCGGAAGAACTACAGTACCTGCTCGAACAGGGCAAGGAGACCGGCGCGCTCGATTCGACGGAGCACGAACTGATTCAAAATGTTTTTGATTTTAATGAGCGCGTAGTTAAAAATATCATGGTGCCAAGAACCAAAATTTCAGGCGTTGAGATAGATACGAACCAGGATGAGTTAATTGAATTGCTGATAGCGGAAGGTTATTCAAGGATACCCGTTTACGAAGATACTATCGATAAGATAATAGGGATTGTCCATGCGAAAGATGTCCTGCCCCTGCTGGCCTATAAAAAGGAGTTCCAGCTTAAGGACATCATACGTAAGCCATACTTTATTCCCGAAACCAAAAAGATAAACGACCTGATGGCCGAAATGAAGCTGAAACGTATTCAGATAGCTATTGTACTGGATGAGTTTGGCGGTACTGCAGGTATGGTGACGCTGGAAGATATTGTGGAGGAACTGGTTGGCGATATCCAGGACGAATACGATGAAGAAAAGCCGATAGTTGAAAAGGTGAACGAGACGGAGTTTATTGTGAACGCGCTTGCGCCTATCTATGATGTGAACAGTCATTTGCCTCACGATCTGCCTGAGGATGGCGATTACGATACCGTTTCCGGGTGGCTGGGTGATATATTCGGTAAGATACCGGATGTGGGCGAACAAAAGGAAGCTAACGGGTACAATATTACCATTCTTAAAAAGTCTGATCAGAATATCGAATCGGTAAAGCTTGAACTTTTGCTGAACGAAGAAGACACTGTCGATCTGCATTAACCCCACTTCAGATGCAACTTTTTTACACGCCCGATATCGACGCTGCATCTTCAACCTATTATCTAAACGAGGAAGAGAGCAAGCATTGCATCAGGGTATTGCGCCTGCAAACCGGCGACCAGGTACAGCTGATAGATGGCAGGGGCAACTTTTATACTGCTGCTATAACTGACGCTCACCCCAAAAGGACGCAACTGCAAATCATATCAGCTGAACCGGATTTTAATAAAAGAAATCATTACCTGCACATCGCTGTCGCCCCGACAAAAAATATTGAACGCCTGGAGTGGTTTTTAGAGAAGGCGACTGAAATAGGCATTGATGAAATATCATTAATCATTTGCCAACGATCTGAACGGAAGGAAGCCAAGGTCGACCGTTTGAATAAGATCATCACTTCGGCAATTAAACAATCGATCAAGGCCTGGCACCCTGTTTTGAACGAGCCGATTGCCTTTGACAAATTTTTATCGATGCCTTTTGAAGGGCAGAGGTTCATCGCACATTGCGAGCCTGGCGATAAATTTAATTTAAAAGAGGAAGTAAAGCTATCAGGCCGTTATCTTGTCCTGATAGGGCCCGAGGGCGATTTTAGCCCTAAAGAAATTGAGGGTGCTATAAAAAATGATTTCAAAGCCATAACTTTAGGAAATAGCCGTTTAAGAACAGAGACAGCTGCGCTGGAAGCCTGTTTCGAGATCAATTTTTTAAATCGCATATGAGAAGAGTTTTGGTTTGTTTCGCTTTACTGGCGTTGTTAAGCTTGAGCAGTTTCAATGCGCCATCCTATAAAATGGCGCGGCTGAAATATAACGGCGGTGGCGACTGGTATGGCGACCGGTCAGCCCTCCCCAACCTGATCAAATTTTGTAACGAGAACCTGAAAACCAATTTTCAGCCGGAAGATGAAGTGGTAGAAGTTGGCAGCGCCCAGCTATTTAATTATCCTTTTATTTTTATGACAGGGCATGGCAATGTGATCTTCTCGGATCAGGAAGTACAAAACCTGCGCAAATACCTGGTGGGTGGCGGTTTTTTGCATATCTGTGATAATTACGGCTTGGATCAATTCATCAGGCCACAAATGAAAAGGGTTTTTCCTGAACTTGAGTTTGTTGAACTGCCGCTCAATCATCCCATTTATCACCAGAAATATGATTTCCCTGGCGGGCTACCCAAAGTGCATGAGCATGAGGGAAAACGGGCACAGGGTTTCGGATTGATATTTAAGGGGCGCCTGGTTTGTTTTTACGACTATGAATGCGACCTGGGCAACGGATGGGAGGATTATGGTACTTACGCAGGCGATACGCAGGAAACGCGTATCAAGGCGCTAAAAATGGGCGCAAATATGGTGCAGTACGCGTTGACCCAGTAGGGGAGAGATCAGTTGTAAAACATGAAATTATTATTGTTAAGATTATACTAATTTTTTATGCCCATTATTTGCCTAATGACTGACAACCAATATCCAATCACAACAATACATGTATAAAATCAAAATAAACGACGGGCCCGATTACCAGGTTGAAAGAAAGGGTGGAAAGCTGTCTGTCAATGACCATATTACACATGCGGATATCCGGCAGTTAGGAGCGTCGGCTTATCATATCATCAACGATCTGAAATCATATAATGCGGAAATTGTAAGTTTCGACAAGGATACCAAATCGGCCCAAATAAAAGTTAACGGGAATATCTATACGGTTATAGCTAAGGATCAGTACGATATCCTGCTGGATAAGCTTGGACTAAGCAGCCTGAATAGTGCCAAAGTGAGCGAGGTAAAAGCGCCTATGCCCGGGCTGGTTTTAAAAGTATTTGTGAGCGAGGGCAGCGAGGTAAAGAAGGGCGATAACCTGTTTATTCTCGAGGCTATGAAAATGGAAAATATCATCAAGTCGCCGGCTGATGTGACGGTTAAAACATTAAAGATCAAGCCGGGCGATAAAGTGGAAAAGAACCAGGTACTCATCATCTTCTAAATAAAAAAAGCGCCCCGGATTTTCCGAAGCGCTTTCTCTAATATTAAAAAGGAGTTCCTCTTTATTTAGCTTTATATTCTTTTGGTTTTTTAACGCCGTAATGCGGTTTGCCTGATGGTGATATTTCAGGCGCGCCAACCATGGTCATTGCGCAACGGAAGCCAACTTCGGCACTTGACTCATCTTCATTCATAAAACGGCGTGTAGCAGGATTTAACCAAAATGCCAAATCATTCCATGAACCGCCCTTGTATATTTTCGAATGGTCGTTTACCAGTGTTGTTGTTCCATAAAGGGTCATATTTACCGAGTCGGCTGCACCCCTGAAGTCAGGGTTATATGGTTTGCCCGCTAACGGATTACCTGCAATTGGTGTTGGATTACCCTGTGCTGCATTAGCTGCACCGGTGTTAGCTCCCGCACCACCGTTAGCTGCTGCCTGCTGGCGTGCTACCATTTCTGCGTAAGATGCCTTTTTGTTTGATTTGGAAGGATCCATGATAGCTTTACCATATTTGTCCTTTGCAAATAAACCTTTGCTTGCATCTGCAATACGTTTGTCCTTGTATTCGTTACCACGGAACGGGTTAAAGTCCTCAAACTCCTCGAACGAAGTCTGGCGGTAAGTATCCTGCACCCATTCGTTCACGTTACCTGCCATCTGGTATAAACCAAAATCATTTGGAGGGAACGATCTAACAGGAGCCGTGATATCGGCCTTGTCATTCAAATGCCCGCCTACACCCATGTTATCACCGGCGCCGCGTTTGAAGTTGGCCATGATAAGTCCACGGGTTTTTTGTTTAGCTGAACGTACGCCAAGGCCATTCCACGGATAAACTTTATTGTTGTCGATATTTTCAAATTCAGTATTGCCGATCAAAGCCAGGGCAGCATATTCCCACTCTGCCTCTGAAGGAAGGCGATAGCGTTGTTTTAATATACCATCTTCAATTCGGGCAGGCCTCGTAGGCAGTTTACCTGCTTTGCCGGTTGCACTTGCAGCAGCTTTTGCGGTAGGGCTTATATCCACGATCATTTTCTTTCCATCAATACCTGCTCCTTTGTATTGACCATTCAGATAGATGTCAGTGTTAAAAGGATCTTTGTTTGCAGGTTTCGCAGCGGCAGCTGTAGCTTTTCCTTTGCCTTTACCGTTGGCATCAGCCCAGCTTACCATCCTGCCTGTTTCGCGCAGGATATTTTCGTTCATACGGTCGGTACGCCAGGTGCAGTATTCTTGTATCTGGTCCCAATTTACACCTACTACCGGGTAATCCTGGAATGCAGGGTGACGAAGATAATTCTCTACATAAGGGTCATTATATGACAATGGCCTGCGCCATACTAACGTATCAGGTATCGCATTGTAGTAAAGTTCGTGATCATCAGGGAAAGTAATACCTATCCAGTGCATGTAATCAAGCCAGTCCTGGTTTGATACTTCGGTTTCATCCATATAAAATGACGGAACCGTTACCCTGCGGCGCACGTTGTTGTAGTCATAAGTCACATCCTGGTCTGCGCTTCCGCCCATTACAAAGGTACCGCCTTCAATGGCCACAAGGCCAGGTCCGGGTGCAGGGTGGGTTTGCCTGTAACGCTCATAACCGCCATTGTTTTTATCATTGTAGGTTATGCCTGTTTTTTGCGATTTTTCGCGCTTGCTGCAACCGCTCAGTACAAATCCGACGCCCATTAACAGTAAAGCTGTTCTCGTAAAAAGCATTTTCATATTTTTACTATCCATTTGATGTGTAAATCTAAAAAAATTGAATTAATAATTAAACTTAGTTTGTGTATTAATTTCTAAAAAAGGATGAACCTTTATTTGGCTTTAAACGTAAAACCCGGCATTGAGTTACACAAATATCACTTTATTTGACTCACAATCATAAATATTTGAGTTTCTATATATTATGCCACCGGAAAATGTGTTATGTATAAAAAACAAATATTTTAAATTTTAACGTTAAATTGCACCAATGAAGTTTTTCAACTTAAGAGCCGGGAACATTATCGTTTACGTTAGTTTACTTCTGCCTTTGGCTGCATCTTCGCAGTCAGTAGGCCAGGGCGGCACTAATACCAATGGCAGTAATTCGTCGCAGATACCAACAGCGGTACCTTTTCTTTTGATAACACCGGATTCGCGTTCAGGTGCTATGGGCGAGGCGGGTGTAGCTTTGTCCCCGGATGTAAACGCCAATTTCTGGAACCCTTCAAAACTGGCATTTATAGATGGTGGTGACGATTTTTCGGCATCCTACAGCCCATGGTTGCGAAACCTGGTTCCGGATGTGAGCCTTTCGTACATCGGGTTTGCACACAAACTGGATGACAGGAATACCATAGGTGCATCACTGCGTTACTTTAACCTTGGATCGATAGAGCTCACTGATGCAACCCAACAATCATTAGGTACCTATACGCCCAATGAGTTTTCGATAGATGGTTCATTTGCACGTAAGTTCGGCAATGAATTTTCATTGGGCCTTACTTTACGTTATATACATTCGAGCCTGGCTAACGGCTCGTTTTTGTCAGGACAGCAGGTTAAGGCGGGTAATGCGGTAGCAGCTGATGTATCCTTATTTTATACAAAATCCCTGCAGGAGTTTGGAACGGATGCTACCTTTTCTTTCGGAACAAATATCTCTAACATTGGCTCGAAGATCAGCTATAC
>Ga0157375_10003658_pt1 | contig 13334 bp, 12 predicted proteins | sample M35metaG_FD_115311 | JGI IMG/M metagenome (GOLD analysis project Ga0157375, IMG submission 115311) | Miscanthus rhizosphere microbial communities from Kellogg Biological Station, Michigan, USA - M3-5 metaG | ecosystem: Host-associated > Plants > Roots > Rhizosphere > Soil | place: USA: Michigan...
GATCTTTATTTTAAGGGTCACGAATGCCGGCTGGTGATGGCCAGCAATGTTACCGATACGGTAATTAACGAAGACCGGATTAAAGCACAAAACGCTGCCCTTCATGAAATTGCCTGGCTAAACTCCCACGAGGTGCGTAAATCATTATGCTCTGTCATCAGCCTTATTCAATTGACGAAAGATAGCCAAAATGAAGTTGAGCGCAGGCAATACATTGCCATGATGGAACAATGCACAGGCGAGCTTGACGAGGTGCTTATAAAAACCAACAAACGTGTTGATGAATTAAAAGAACACGACAAACCCGCTCACGAACCGGTTACGCTTTGAGTGCTCATTATCCGCTCAATCTCCTCGCCGCTAACCGGCTTGCTAATAAAATCCTGCACGAATGGATATTGGGACGATGTAGCCCTGTCGCCGGGGCGAAGTGACGAGGATATCACAAAAACGGGTATATCCTTTGCAATTTCGTGCTGCATCTGCTCCATGCGCTCCAAAAAATCCCAGCCGCTGAACATGGGCATGTTCAGGTCGACAAAAATCATGTCGGGAAGCTTTTCGGGTTCTAATTTGTGTTCTTCGATATAATCAAGCACCAATGAACCATAAATGGTATAGGTGGTAGTATCGAAATAATTCTTCCCCCTCAGGATATGTTTCATGAGGAAATGATCGATCGGATCGTCATCAATAAATACAAGTTTTCTCATAGGTAGATGTTTTTATAACTTATATTCAATAAATTAACTATCAATTTGTTTTAGTTAATTTAAAAGCATTTTTCCACAGATGTTAGTTAAGCCGGGGGATAGCCCTTGCTTTACTGATTATATAAATAATCTAATTGCCCGTTTTCCAGGTGTTCCTTTATTTCGCTTATGGCGTTCAACGCGTGTTTGCGAAAAATCTCATGGTTAAATGCGTCGGGATGCCTGGGTAAAAACATTTCCTCCTGCCGAAGACAATTCAACAAATCTTCTTTTGAGCTGGCATGTTCCGAACATTTACGGTAAATGCTGTAATAAGCCAGATCAGCATCGTGCATTGCCTGAAAGCTTGTCAGGTTAAACAATTCCTGGTATTTGGCAAGCTTATACTTTTCGATGCCAAGCTCACTATGCATCTTTTGAAAGTACTCGGATGCTTTTTTAGAACGGGTTGCAAAAGAATTCATTATTTACAATATGATATGTGGTTTTATTAACACAAACTTAATGCATATAGTAACACGATGAAACCCGTGTTTTAACGGTATTTTTATGTAGGTTTAAACCCGGTAAAACAGCGTATATTCCGAATATTTGAGTCTTTTTTATAAATGAGAAGGCTTTTTCACAATTGGAAAATAGAAATAACCAATTGGCTATTAATCACTTGGACAGCATTCCATTCTTCGGTTGATATTGAACGCTAACTAATAAGCATTGTATTCCTCTTTACGCTGTGAATCTTTAAAAAAGTAAGTCAGGAATATTTTTTGTTCAGTGCGGTCTGAGAATATAGGAGGATAATTTTTCAGATAGCGGTCGTCATAATATTGAAAATGCTCAAATCCAACGCTTAAATTTTTATATACCCGGACATCGATACGGGGTCTTAATATAGCCACATAATTGTGGCCGGCCGGCCCGTCAAACGTATTTAAGATATAATAATAATACGACAGCGATGTGCTTACAATATTTCCAATATTTAGCCTGGCCTCAAATTTCGCTTCGAGGCCATTATTATAAGTGTAGTCCCTTACCTCCGAGCTGTCGGGGCCATACCGGGTACTGTTACCGGCTAATGGAACTCCCGCAACATGCAAGTTGGTAAAAAGATCAACTTTTTTACTAATTGAGTATTTGGTGATCAATCCGCCGCCAAAGCCCAATGCGCCGAGCTCAAAAGTTTTATTGTCCCAGTAATCATAATATTGGAATGCCCCATATAATACGGAAAGCTTTCCCCAACTGGCACTTTTGCCAAATAGCAGCCCATATCCTAAAACATTGTCGAGTATTTTGCGGCCCGCCCCAAAACTGAACTCAGTTTTAAGCCTGAAAATATCAAAAGGTTTGCGCTTGCGTATCTCAAATGGATTGCCGTAATCGAGCTGAATGTTGGCCATCGGATTAGTAGGCCCTGCCCCGAATATAGTTTTGTTATCTTCGTTTATTTTGTGTACCCCGGCAGATACCGTTACATTCAATGGTTCCTGCTGATATACCTGCGTTTTAGTATGCCTGAAAGTTTTGCCTTCTAAAAGCCGGTTAAGCCCCCGCACAGGATTAATAAGGCCTGCAACAATTTCCCTGAACGCCCTGTTGCCCCCGGATACACGGTCATCGAGAATATTGGAGCTTACCCGGTAAAATATCTCGCCCAAAAAAGCACCATTGACCGGCGTATTGATAATATCATTATAGGAAGGACGTGTGGTTTCGCCAAAATATTCCCACATAAGGCTGCCGCCCACAGCGTAAGGGAGTGATTGTAAATAACTATAACCTTGCGATCGCGCAGCATTAAAATACAATGATCCGGTATAGGGATGGCCCACGAAATTAATACCAAACCTGTCATCATCCCACTCCCACCCATTTTGAATATTGTATTTCCATGTAGTCGCACTTATATGCGAATAGCTTTCGTTTAGCACAAACCTGTCAAGCGACCAAACAAAAACATTAGTGCCCACCACTTCAACGGCGGGCTTCCAGGCTGGATACTTTTGATTAAATTTAATATCATCATTTAGCAGATCACCATATTTATTTTTAACTGTGGTGTCAATCAGGGGACTCTTGGGAGGTTCATTTTTGCCGGTTGAGTCGCTTAATTGCTGCTTTTTTATTTCTTTGAATTGCTTGATCTGTTGTTTGGGAGGCCCATTGCCTGGCACTATAGTATCAAGATGTGTGGTAGTTTTTTGAGCCAATACACCGTTAAAAATACAACCAGCAAACAAGAATGTCAGTATTATTTTTAGTCGGCCGAGAGTTGTAAAAGAGCACAATAAAATAATTATCGTTGTAAGGGGTATATAAACGCTTGTCATGGGAGGAATAGTTGGTTATTATTATAACTAATAAGCGCTTATATATGTTTTAACAAGTGTTGTTGCTTAACTAATATCTTAATTCTATTTCTTATTCAGAAAAGCTATAAAAAGGAAGATTGGGCGATATTTTAGGTAACTTTATGTGTTTTAAAGGCATGACGAATCCAGTCTGTTTACAATCAATTATTATCTGCCCGGCATGTGGTCATCAAAAGGAAGAGACAATGCCTGTTGATTCCTGCATGTATTTCTATGAATGCGAAAGTTGCAAAAGCGTATTAAAACCATTTGATGGCGACTGTTGCGTTTTTTGCAGTTACGGCAGTGTTAAATGTCCTCCTGTACAGGCATCGGGATTGTGTTGCCGATAGTGGTTGGTCTAAGAAAAACCATAAAAAAAATGCCGTCCATTGCTGAACGGCATACCACTAATTAACCAGTTTATAATTCACAGATAAAGTTTCAAATTTTAATATCTACAGTTACTCAATCTAGCGTCTTATACTCTCCTTTGGTTCATCGGCCATAATGTACTGCATTTGTATGGCACTCTCCAGATCGTCGAAAGCACTGGCGTCAGACGATGTGCTCAAAACAGTTTCGCTATCTATTTTTTTAAACCCAACCTTAGCGCCATAGCGCCACTGTATCAGGTAGTAGTTCCAGGTGATAGTGGTTATCCTGGCGCCATTTTCAAGCAGTTCCACTACCTCCCCCTTGCTGGTTTTTATACCCTTCCCAAATCCATTACTTGCATCATGCAGGAATACATCGGTAATATATTCGGCATCGCCGATTTTTGACTTCCAGATACCCGAGATGTAAAAGTCCCAACTTTCCATAATAACAAGTATATGTTCCTTTACCGCACTATACTAAGTTACTACGAAAAGGCCCACCCGCAACCCCGTATTTTAACGGTATTTTAAGTGTTAGTTAATGTTGAAAACTAAATAAGTAGGAGAAGTTTTGGCTTGCCCTGCTTATTTAGTTGCGGATATTTTGAATATGATCAGAAGTTCATCTCGTCGGCACTTGGGCCGTAACTGCCTGGGATAGGAACATTTAACAAGCGCAGGTAAACGCCCAATTGCGCGCGGTGATGCACTATCTGGCTATAGGCCATACGTATCACTTCGCTTTTGGGTCTTACACTCAACACTTGTTCGCCGTTGCTTAATGTCCATTCCTTTTTCAGCAATTCATCGTTTGCTTTGCTCAGTGCTTCACCACCCTTTCTCACGCTTTCTTCCATAAATTCCAGAAGTTCGGCCGTGTTGTTAATTACCGGTTCTTTACGGGTACTGGTAGCAAAATTAAGTCCGTTATCATCAATCGCAATTTCCACCCACGATGGGATGTCGGCCAAATGGGTGGCCAAACGTCGCACAGTCATGCTTTTTTCATGGGGCTGCCAGTCGTATTTATCATCAGGTATACGTGCAAGCATTTTGCGGGTTGTTTCAGCTTCCTGGTTCATTTCTTTTAATAATGATTCAATAGTTGTCATAACGTTTTTCCTTTTTGGTTTATACCTCAAAGTAACCACATGCCAGTGACAGCCCTATGTCAGCAGTGTTTTGGGTGATGAAATAATCATAGAAAACATCGAACATCGAATGCTGAATATTGAATACTGAAAGTAAAAATTTTGACATTCAAGTAAAACCCGAATACCCATCACCGTAAAAACACCCATTTTAACTATTAAGCAGGTAGAATACACAGGTTATTATATATAATATGTAACTTTATGGCTCAACTATACGTTCATAAGAACACTATTTTAATTTGAAAATAGTCGCCTAAAGTAGCCTTAATTTACCCCCGTCGCAGGTCGCAAAAAATGCTTGCATCAACCTGTGTTTTTGACATTTAGGCGACCTGGCAGATCCGGTTTTTGATTAAAATTGTTTTACATAACGATTATACCCTTGAAGCTAAGAGAACAGAAAAATGACTATAGATAAATCATTTTATCAGCATATATTAGATAAGCAGCAGATCACCGGAGCAGTGCCATCCAATAAGGAGATAGCTGAATGGGCGCTGCAGGTTATCCGTTTGTTGTATCCTGAGCAATCCGGCCGGTTGTTTACTTATGTTCACCAACTGGAATCAGAATTCAAGAAACTGGAACATATGCTTTACGATATTCTGAATGCCACCCGTGGCACGCTTGACGAAAAGAACGAACAGCTATCCATTGAGTTTTTTAATGGATTGCCCGAACTATACCGTATTTTGAATAACGATATCCAGGCCACCTTTGATGGTGACCCGGCGGCAAAAAGCGAGTTTGAAGTAATACGGGCCTACCCGGGCTTTTATGCCATTTCGTTTTACCGCCTTGCACATGCATTGCACCAATTGGGGGTGCCATTAATACCACGTATATTAACCGAGTATGCACACTCCAAAACAGGTATCGATATTCACCCGGCTGCGCAGATAGGCGAGTTTTTTCATATTGACCACGGCACAGGGGTTGTTATTGGCGAGACCTGTATTATTGGCCGGCACGTGAAGCTTTTCCAGGGTGTTACCCTGGGCGCATTAAGCGTAAGCAAAACTCCGGCACACAGCCAGCGTCACCCTACGGTTGAAGACGATGTAGTAATTTACGCCGGAGCCACCATACTTGGCGGACGGACGGTGATAGGCGAAGGAAGCATCATTGGCGGTAACGTATGGCTCACTAAGTCGGTACCAGCCTATTCAAAGGTGTACCACACGCACGAAGTAAGCTTGCTGAAAGAAAAAATAAAGGAGTAGTTGATTAAGTTGGATTGAGTTAAGTGGTTGATTGAGTTCAATCAAAAAACTAAATCCAACCGAATCCAACTTAATCAACCCAATCAACTTAATCAACATAATCCAACTTAACAAAACTAATGGCCAGCATAATTGATCTGATTGGCAATACGCCCCTTGTAGAACTAAAAAAACTCAATCCAAACCCTAACGTAACCATTTATGCCAAGCTGGAAGGCAATAACCCCGGCGGAAGTGTGAAAGACCGTGCCGCACTGAACATGATACGCAGTGCGCTTGAGCGTGGTGAAATAAAACCGGGAACGAAACTGATTGAAGCTACCAGCGGTAACACAGGCATCGCTTTGGCTATGATAGCCTGCTTATATGGCCTGGAGATAGAACTGGCATTACCGTCAAGCTCTACAAAAGAGCGTACACTGGCTATGGAAGCTTTTGGGGCAAAAGTCACTTTATTAGATGGCATAGAAGCCTGCCGCGATTATGCGGAAGAAAAAGCGGCCACGGGCGAATACTTTATCCTGAACCAATTTGCCAATCCAGATAACTACAAAGCGCACGTAAAAACTACCGGACCCGAAATATGGCGCGATACCGAAGGGAAAATAACCCATTTTGTAAGCGCGATGGGCACTACAGGAACGATAATGGGTTGCTCGAGATATTTAAAGGAACAGAACAGCAACGTTCAGATAGTTGGCTGCCAGCCAACAGAGGGATCATCTATACCGGGTATCAGACGCTGGCCCGAGGCTTATCTGCCAAAAATATTTGAGCCTGCAAGGGTTGACCGGGTGATGGACGTTGCAGAAGCAGAGGCGATTGAAGTAACCCGCAAACTGGCCAGGGTTGAAGGCATATCGGCAGGGATGAGTAGTGGCGGTGCAGCAGCGGCAAGTATCAGGCTGGCGCAGGAGTTAAAAGAAGGCGTTATCGTATTCATTGTATGCGACCGCGGCGACCGCTATTTGAGCAGTAATTTGTTTGGATAATCCAATTCATTAGCATTTCATTAAAAAAACTAATAAATATTACGATATTTTCAGCAAAATAGTCAGAATAACACAAATGTGCTATTCTGGTGTTAATTTGGCATCCAAAACTGTAATTCAGGCCCTAATTTATCGGGCCGGATAAAAGTTATTAACATTTTTTAAAAAAAATGGGGTATTTTAATATAAATGTTAAAAAAATAGGCAGAAAAAAATAAAAAAATATTAGTCTAATTACCCGATAGACTTTATATTTGTCCTGATTCTTAATTATCAATCTAAAACAAAAACTTCGTTCTTTATGATTTAATTATGAGTTCAGTTAATTATTGAGAAGAAGAGAGAAAGCCCCAAAACTTTCTCTTTTTTTATGCCCTGATTTTCGGCGTGACAGGTATTATAGCATCTATATGATCAGTGTGTACGCAAACATGATTTGCCGTCCGTTTTCTAACCTTTAGGTTTTATTCGCTTGACTCCCCGTATTATTTCCGGATTGTAGTTAATTTTCGTAAAAATCCATAGTTTAGGGTTTCAATTAACTGTATGGCGCTTGCGATATTTCTGGCCGTAGTACTTATTATGATCGTCATTAGTGCGCGAACTATCAGGCGCAAGTCGGTTTTTATCTGTAAGGGCGAGTGCCTTTTTTCGAAAATACTGAATGAAAAGCGCGACATCTGGATCTACCTGCCCAAAACCGAGGACGATCCCGATCTAAACAAACACCAATACCCTGTGGTATACCTGTTTGATGCGGAGGAACAATATGCCGGATTGCGCGAACTGATACAACGCGAGAATGCGGATGGTACCAAAGTTTTTAGGGACATTATTATTGTCGGTATTCGCAATACCAACCGCAGCCGCGACCTGACCCCAACACATTCCATCCTCGACTCGAAAGGTAAAAAAAGCCGGGGCTTTAAGCCTTCCGGAGGCGGCGACCAGTTCATTGCTTTTATTAAGGACGAACTATTCCCCTATATCGAAGCCAAATACCCTGTGTCGTCCGAACGTATTTTACTGGGACATTCTCTGGGCGGGTTGACTACAATTAATATTCTTTTGCATCATCCCGAAATGTTCAGTGGCTATATTGCCAGCGACCCCAGCATGTGGTGGGACGATAAATTTATGCTGAACGAGGCCCGTAAAATACTTGGCAAGAAAAAATTTAACAGCAAATGGCTTTACTTTAGCATAGCCAACACCACCCCGCCTTTTACGGATATTGATCACATTCATAACGATACATCCGCCAAAACCAATCATGTGAGAAGCATTTTTGAACTCGGCTACATCCTGCAACAAAACCCTGGCAACGGCCTGCATTTCAGCTATAAATTCTATGATCAGGACGATCACAATTCTGTAGCCATGAAAACAGCTTTCGATGGCATGCAATTATTGATGAGGCAGCCGGTAAATAGTTAAAATATAATTGCATATACTTTTATTACCGTCTAAAAATTGGTAAATTAGTTATTATAAACTTAACCCGGCATTGAGTTGAGTAAGTTGGATTAAGTTGAGTAAGTTAGATTGAGTTATTTCGATAAACTACTAACTTAATCAACTCAATCAACCTAATCAACCGCTTAACTCAATCAACTCGATCAACCCAATGTAAAATACACAACAAACAATATACCCATCGGTATAATTAATTATATTTGTATATGGGAAAAGCAGAACGTACAAGGGAGTTTATAGTTGAGAAGACTGCTCCCCTATTTAATCGCAAGGGATATGCAGGAACATCTATGTCGGATCTGACAGAGACAACCGGCCTCACCAAAGGGGCCATTTATGGCAATTTTGAGAACAAGGATGAAGTAGCATTAGCGGCTTTTGATTATAACCTGGGGCGAATGAGACAACGGGTAGTGGCCGCCCAAAGCGAAAACCCCACCGCACTGGGCAAATTGCACGCCTATGTTAACGTTTACCGCAAAGGCCTTTTCAACCCAACTTTGTCGGCCGGGTGCCCTATTATAAACGCAGGTGTTGAAGCCGACGATACGCATCCACCACTGAAGAAAAAGGTGGGCGACGCGATAGGATCCTGGCACCGGAGCATATCGGCCATTATACACCAGGGCATACGCTCGGGCGAGATAAAAGAGCAGGTGGATGTAGCGGCATTTGCCTCATTGATGATAGCCATGATAGAGGGCGGCATCACCGTGTCAAAAATATCCGGAGACATTACCTATCTAAACCAAAGCCTGGACCAGCTGGAAAAACTGATCAATCTGCAACTGAAAAAATAAACTGTTTTTAAAAAACAATAGCCGGGCATTAAACCCGGCTATTTCCCCTAATTGATTATTTAAAAGGCATACTATCATTACTGATGGTATAAAAGAGCAACAACTGCCTTTCAAAAAAGTTTAATTAAAACGATAAAAAAACTACTGAATTCTTTATTTAAGAAAGAAAACAGACGAGTTAGTATGTTTCAGCACGCAAATCTGTAATAGTTGGCGTATCCGATTTTCTTAACTTTGGGATATTATAAAAGACAACCTAAACATTAATCGTATTGTTATCAATAGTTACAAGCCTATTCCTATGAATAACCTGGATCTGAAAATTGCTTTTCGCACATTTTTAAAAAACAAGTGGTATAACTTTTTGAACATTGCCGGTCTGGCCTTAGGCTTGGCCGCATTCATTTTTGTTACCCTATATGTCGACAATGAGTTTGGCTATGACAGGTGGAACAATAATATTGACCGTATTTATTTAGTAGAACGAGAGCTACCTAATGGCCCTTCTCCCTACACTCCGGGGAAGCTGGCGGCGGCAATAAAAAGTCAATGCCCTGAGGTCGAAGAAACGGGAAGGACCAACACCGCTTTATTTCAGATCCCGTTTTATACTTCATCCGGGCGGTTTCTAATAAAAAAATGGGTAGGTGCAGATTACTCTATTGCTAAAATATTAAGTATCAAACCTAAAGGTTTTACATTGATCTCCCCAAATATTACACCTACAATTTTATTGTCCAAACAAACGGCTAATGCGCTTTTCCCTGCCAATGCAACGGTTCAAAATAAAGTCGTTAACATGATGTCGAAGTCGGGGATGCCCCTGGCTATTGCCGGCATCGCCGAGGAACCGCCTGGCAATACTATTTTAAGCTTTGACTGTATCGGTTTCAGCGCAGACATTACACAAGGTAAAGATCAAAGCTATGCTACGCAGATATATGAAACCTATTTACTCGTAAAGCCCAATACTAATATTGATCTGCTGACAAAAAAGATTGATAAGATATACAAAACAGCAGCATTAACAGATACCAGCCAGGTTGCCAAACAAGCATTAAGCCAAACCAATACATCAACTATATATTTAGACCCTTTAAAAAATCTGCATTTAAAACCTCATTACGGTTCTCACATAAATGATCAGATGGTGAATGGACTGATCGTATTAACGATTGTGATACTAATAGTTACTTGCATTAATTTTACAAGCCTTTACATTTCGCAGGCTAATAAGCGCGCCAAAGAAGTAGGTGTTAAAAAGGCCAGCGGCATCATCAAACGACAATTGACTGTTCAATTTCTGTTAGAAATATTTTTACAGTGTATAATTGCTTTTATAATTTCTTTTGGAATTGTGATCATTGGGCTACCTTACTTTAATCAACTTTTGCATGTTAACCTGTTAATTTCGGGAATTAATTTCAGAATTGTAACTCAGTTATTACTTGCACTTATCGCACTCACAATACTTGCAGGCGCTTACCCGGCTTTAGTTATGGCAAGATTTAAACCGGCCGAAGTTCTGAGAGGCGGGCAGCGCTCGGAAAGCGGAAAATTCGCCTGGATACGAAACAGCATAACTGTAATTCAATTCACGTTCGCTATTACCTTTATCATCACCCTGACTGTTATTAACCAGCAAGTACGCTTCATGAAAACTGAAAGTCCTGGGTTTTCATCGAAGCAGGTTGTGTATATCGACAATCTTGGTCTTTATAACACTCCAAAAAAGTTTGAACCCATCCGCGACCGGATAAAAGCTGTTCCCGGTGTGCAAAACGTTACGGTTGCGACTAATGTTCCTGGTGGTATAATACCTTTCTCCCATGAGTATGGGGTCCGGGGTAAAGCCTATTCCATGCATACCGTTGGCGTAGACTATGAATATTTTGAAACCCTGAACATAACGTTGAAAGAAGGCCGGATATTTAATTCATCGTTCCCCGGAGATTCAACTAATGCTGTGATCAACGAGACCGCAGCAAGGGCTATGAGTTTAAACGAGCCTATTGGTACTACCATAAATGGATGCGGAGGTACTTATAATGTGATTGGCGTGATCAAAGACGTTAAAGCATATGGTTTTGAGGAGAACACTCAGCCGACCATTTATTTAATGTATGATCATTGTGGATTATCAAAAACGCAGATCATGATACGTGCAGAAGGCAACGCTATCCCAGCAATGTTAACCGCGCTAAGCAATAAATGGCGCAACATTAATAAACTTGATGGTGATAATTTCAATTACCATTTTCTTGACGAGCTATATGGCCAACTTTTTATTAAGCAGGAACAGTTGCAAGCTGTACTGTTCTATTTTTCAGTATTGGCAATATTTATTGCGTCATTGGGCTTGTTTTCATTAGCTGCAAATTCTATTCGCTTACGGATAAAAGAAATTGCAATAAGAAAGGTATTCGGCGCTACCGGACAGCAATTAACCTTGCTTTTGAGTAAGCCTTTCTTTTATATTGTTTTAATAGCAAACTTTATCGCCTGGCCAATTTCATTCATTATTGCCAATAAATGGTTAGACACATTTGCATACCGGGTGCATCTGTCGATTATGCCATTTCTGACCGTCATGATCATTTCAATGTTTATAGTGGTATTTACGGCTTGCTTACAAATTATCAAAGCGGTTAAATTCAACCCGGCATTAAACCTAAAAGTGTAATTGGCATTTTTTATTGGGATACACAGAATTGTTCAAACGTAGACGTTTTGAATTTTCACACAGTGGTTTAACTCTCTAACTTAAATCCAAAATGAAAATGGCGGACGCTGTCCGGCAATTCAAACAGATAGTTGTCTTGTGAGCACAATCGGGTATCATGACATTAGCTCCAAATGAGGACCGACTAAGGGCTGATAGACAAAGTAAATGGAAACTTGATGCACTTTATTTGTTTTTCTTAACTTTGATATATGAAGACGGACGAACTTTCAGACATCTGCGAAGCCAATTCGCTCGACTTGAAGCTTAAGGGTTTTAAGGTTTATGAAATAGAAACTTCTGTTAGCCGTGCCCCCACCTACAACCGCCGCGACTATTATAAAGTATGTATCCTCAACGCTAACTGCATCATCCATTATGCCGACAAGAGCATTGAGTTTGATGGCCCCACTTTATTCTTCGCCAATCCATATATTCCATATTCTGCGCAACTGCTTGCACCCAAACAAACAGGCTATGCCTGCCTCTTTACAGAGGGCTTTTTAGCTGCCAATGACCGCTCAGAATCATTGCAGGAGTCGCCCCTGTTTAAGATTGGCGGCACGCCCGCTTTTACGTTAAATCATGATCAGGCAGACTTTATCAGCACCATTTTCAGGAAAATGTTGCAAGAGGGGGATACCGATTATATTTACAAGAACGACCTGATACGCAATTACATCAACCTTATTATTCACGAGGCTTTGAAGATGCAGCCTTCGGCCAACTATGTGAGGCATAAAAATGCATCAACACGCATCACCTCTTTGTTCCTGGAGCTATTGGAAAGGCAATTTCCTATCGAAAGCATGGATCGTCCGTTGCGATTAAAAACCGCCCAGGATTATGCCAATAATTTATCGGTGCACGTTAACCATTTGAACCGCTCGGTAAGGGAAATTACCGGCAGGCCCACCACTTCTCACATTGCCGACCGTATTATCAGCGAGGCAAAAGCATTGCTACAGCACACGGACTGGAGCATTGCCGAAATTGCCTATGCCCTGGGCTTTGAATATCCGACTTACTTTAATAATTATTTCAAAAGAATAACCGGTACCGTACCCACATCATTGCGGGTAAAAGCTGTTTGAAATTCTTACTCTTTTGTTTGATAATCATTATCCCATGGCTTTGCAGCCGGGCTAACTTTGTATTGGATTGTTAATCATCAACAATCAGATTATAAACGGGAAACGATAATGGAAAAAAGAAAATTAGGAAGCAGCCTCGAAGTTTCGGCTATCGGTTTGGGTTGTATGGGATTGAGCTATGGATATGGTCCTGCCGCTGATACACAGGATGCTATAAAACTGATCCGAACAGCATTTGAACGTGGTGTCACTTTTTTTGACACTGCCGAAGCTTATGGCCCGTTTAAAAATGAGGAGCTTTTAGGCGAAGCACTCGCACCCTTCCGCGATGAGGTAGTAATTGCCACCAAGTTCGGCTTTAAGAACGGTAATGTGCAGGAGGGTATGGATAGTCGCCCTGAAAATATACGTGCAGTTGCCGATGCA
>Ga0157375_10003661_pt1 | contig 13332 bp, 10 predicted proteins | sample M35metaG_FD_115311 | JGI IMG/M metagenome (GOLD analysis project Ga0157375, IMG submission 115311) | Miscanthus rhizosphere microbial communities from Kellogg Biological Station, Michigan, USA - M3-5 metaG | ecosystem: Host-associated > Plants > Roots > Rhizosphere > Soil | place: USA: Michigan...
CAGAAAATCCTCGACGCCATGCAGCGCGGCGTCAAAGTCGAACAGGTGCGGCACGCGTGTCGTCTCGCGCATGCTCAAGGCATCGAGGTCGGCATGTTCCTCATGTGGGGCTACGAGGGCGAGGAGATCGACGACATCGCCGCCACCGTCGAGCACGTGAAGCAGAGCAATCCGGACGTGTTCTTCACGACCGTGTCCTATCCGATCAAGGGCACGGGCTACTTCGACAAGGTGCGCGATCGTGTCGACCTGCCGATCGCCTGGGCCGAAGCGTCCGATCGTGATTTTGTGATCGCCGGCCGTCGCGGCAAGGACTACTACAAGCTGGCCGATGTCTGGCTGCGCAACGAGGTCGAGGCGTTCCGTTTGGAGGCTGCAGATCCTGCGCGCTCCGCGGAGTTGTTAGGAAGTGCACATCGCGCGCGCGAGTCGCTGCGCGGCTGGGGCGCCTGAAATGAATGCCGAGCGCCTGCCGCCCTTCGATGTCATCCAGAGAGCGCTGCACGGGACCACCGAGCACCTCGCACACGAGCTGCACACACCTGGCACGCGCGCACCGGCCTGGTCCGAGTTCGAATGGACGATTGCGCGCGCCGTCGCGACCATGCAGGGAATCAGCTCACTGCTCGCTGCTCGGCTACGCTGGCAGGGCCCGCCCGAGTGGCGTGCGTTTCTCGATGAAGAACGCTCACGATCCGTAGCGCGCCATTCACGCATTGGCCAGTTGCTCGCGAGAATCGATTCCGCCACTCGCGCTCACGGCGTGGGCTGTGTGGCGCTCAAGGGAGCGGCACTTCGTTCGCTCGCGCTGTACCAGCCTGGCGAACGACCCATGGGTGATGTGGACCTCATGGTGCACGCCAGACACCTCGGACGGGTGGCAGACTGCCTGCGCGCGTTGGACTATGCCGAGGCGTTTGAGGTCGAACGGCACGTGGTCTACCAACCCAGCCTGCGCGGTCCCGTCATTGGCCACGGGGAACATCCCGACAACACGCTCAAAATCGAAGTGCACACGCGGATTGCGGAACCGCTTCCCGTACGCATCGTGGACATCAGCGCCAGCATACTTCCCGTCGATCTTCGGCCGGGCATCAATGGCTATCGCAGTACGGCCGCACTGATGCAGCACCTGATCCTGCATACCGCGGGCAACATTCGCGCTCATGCGCTGCGGCAGATGCAGCTTCATGACATCGCGACTTTGGCCCAAAGCCTGAGCGCGCGTGAGTGGCATGCGGTGCTCGGCGACGATCAGCGCGAGCCTGGCTGCTGGTGGACCTTGCCACCGCTCGAACTTACCGCGCGTTACTACCCGGGCTGTATTCCCACCGAAGTGCTCAAGGCGGTTCGCGCCAGCTGTCCACGAGTGTTGCGACTCGCTACCGCGCGCAGCACGCTTACGCAGGTGTCATGGTCAAACCTGCGCATCGCCGCGTTTCCCGGTATCGCGTGGTCGCGATCGCCACTCGAGGCGCTACGATTCGCGCGCAGCCGCGTCATCCCGGGCAAGCGCGCCATCGAGGAACTGAAAATCGCGGCAGTCGCGCAACCCACGCTCGCGCAAGTGCCGTGGTATGGCCGATCGCACGCCAGCCGCATCCTGCGCTGGCTGTTCACTCATCCCCCGCGCGTGCAAACGATGGTGTCGGTGCGCGCGGCTATGGGAATCGGTCAGGGAAACTAGTTGGCCCCCAGCATCTCGTGCAGTTGCAGGAAGCAGGAAGCGGTGTGATCCGCATTTTCGGCGAGCGCAAGCTGCTGCGCGGCGCGCGCCATGCGCAAGCGCAGCTCCTCATCGTGCAGGAGCCGGAGGATTCCCGCGGCGAGGCCTCGTGCATCGGCGATGTCCACCGCGATCACGGCCTCCGCGGGCCATTCGGCCACGTGTCCGACCCGCGTGGCTACCGTCGGCACTCCCGCGATCGCGGCTTCGAGCAGCACGAACGGGCCGGCTTCGTGGCGTGAAGAAAATACATGCACGTGTGCTGTTTCCATCAGCGGGCGGAGCTCGCGCTGCGTGAGGAAGCCGTGGAACTTCATGTGTGATGCGAGCCCCAGCTGATCAGCAAGGCTCTGGACTTGTCCGCCAAGCGTATCTTCGCCGACCACATCCAGATGGAAGTCGATGCCTGCATCCGCGACGCGCTTGATTGCGTGCAACAGTGTGTCCTGGTCCTTGACCCTGTTGAGCGAGGCAACGTGCAGCAGTCGCGCCGTGACGCCGGGTGCGCGCGCCACCGGTGGCCGCACCGGCCACTCTCGCAATCCCACACCGAGCGGCACACGCGCCGCAGGTACGCCGAAAGCCTTTACCGCATCGACCACACAAGCGCTGCTGCCCGTCACTTGCGTCGCGGCGCGGAGTACGCGCGGCTCGATGAAGCGCCATCGCCACGAAAGTTGGGCACCGTATCCCACTTCCGGAATCGCCACGACCTCACCACCAGTGACATGGACTGCGGCCGGCACACGCAATCGCCGCGCGGCGAGCACGCAGACGAGGCCACAGGCACCGGAAAAGATGGCTTGAACCAATTGAAAGCTGCCGCGCCGATGCTCGGCCTCGATCGCGCAAATCGTTCGCGGCACACGCCAGCGGCCACCGATGTTGTGGATGGTTGCTCCGGCGAGCATCCAGCTTGCGGGCTTCGGCTCCTGCGCGAGGGCGAACACATGCACCTCGTGCACGTCCGCGAGTCGCTCTATGAGCGCGAGCAGCGCGGGAATCACGCGCCGCTCACCGGATCTATCCACCCCACCAGGGACAACCAGCGCGATTTTCACAAGTCTGTCGCCCGCAGCCGCCCGACCAGCGCGGCGAATTCCGAGCCACGCACGCGGTAGTAGATTTCGTTCGGACGATCGGCGCGTCTCAACAGGCTCGCCGGATACGCGCCGACGCCGGCAAGGCGGTTTCGCAAGCGTCGTACGGCGGACGCGCGATCCGGCGTTTCCGACGCGAGGCCGGCGCTCTCGCGTACCGCCGACATCGCGAGCAACGACTGTCGCTTGATGAGGCGCGCCACCGCATCGAGGGGATGCGAGTGAATCTGTTCGGCGACCCACTCCGCATGACGAAGCGGCGGCAGGCCTACGACCGACGCAAAGCCACCGGGTGGGTGCATCGGTGCTCCCGCGATGTGCACAACGTAGAGGAACAGCTCGGGGTAAATGTTCGACTGCCGCATCGCAGTTTCGAGCGCCACCGCGGTAAACACGTGATCCGGGTGCGAGTCGAGCAGGGGATGCGGTGCCACAACGATGTCCGGCCGTGCGTGTGCAAGGAGCGCACGCAGTTCGCCGACCAGATCTTCCCAGCGACAGTCGGGCGCCGCCACGCGAAACCGCGGCACGACATTGAGCGCGCGAAGTTGTGCTCGCGGCTGGGACTCCTCGCATGCGAGCCTGAATGCAGCCGACGGATCCCGATACATGCTGGCCAGTGTCCCATCGGGAAATGCGAGGCTGATGGTTTGTTCAGTCGGGACCGACGCCAGCCGCGGCACCGCGAGGCTCTCTTCCACGCGCCGCAATTGCGCGGCCGGGCTGGCGCCGGACCTTTCACCGGCGGTGATGGTCGCAACCCACGCATTGCGCCCCATGTACACGCCGAAACCCGCAAGCTCCGCGTCGTCGGGGTGCGGTGCCAATACGAGTATTCGCGCACCTTCGAATCGCGGCACGGGAAAAGTCTCGAGTGTGCCTCTCAGCTTCCAACGCAGTCCGCGTGCCCGCAGCGCTATGCGCGACATCGAGGCGCAAAGCTCGTCGTCCTGGAACATCGGCGAGAGATTCAGGTATCGCTCGCCGGTCGCGCCGCGTTCGAAATATTGGCGCATCACGATCTTTCCCGCGCGCATTTCGACGTACGGATCGAACAGATGACCCGACAGACGCGCGCGCAGCGTCAGACGCAGCAGCACTGAATAGTGCGCAAGGGTGCCCGGCGGAATTTGCACGCCGCCCGCGTCGAGAGTGACCTCGCCGCGTGTCGTGGCGTCACGGCTCGGAAGCAGATCGGAACGGTTCGATGGCAGGCGAAACCATTGCGAATAGAAGCGGTGACGCAATCCACCGGCGACGATGGTCGCGACGACGAGCGCGACGACTATCCACATGCCATCGGCCCAGGCTGACTCGCACTACCGGCCTGGTAGATCACCAGGCTTTGATACTCCTCGACAAACGTCAGCCAGCCCTTCGCGACCGCGTCGCGGATGAGCGGATCGGCGCTCGGATATCCGAAAGATCCGCGGTACAGGAGAAGTCTGCCGTGGGGCGCGAGGCGCTCGCAGAACAGGCGCACCAGCCCTGCGTCGTCGAACCGTCGACCCGAGCTCGCCGTGTCCTCGAACTCGCACAGGTGGAACAGCGTGACGAGATCGAATGCGGGTAGCAAGGCGCCGCTCAGGCTGTAGATGTCGCCGAACGAAACTTTGTAATGCGCCGCCAGCGCGGGATCTCGGATTACCTGCCGCACGTAGCTCGCGTGTTCACTCGGCGCCACCGTGAGCCCCAGGATGTCGTTGGCCCACGCCTGCGCGTGATTGCGCATTCCGACGACATGGTGCCCACCGGTGCCGAAGTGGAAGATTGATTTGCCGCGTACTTCGCGCTGCTCGAGGTATTCGCAGAAATGAACGTCGCAGGGACAACTTGCGGGCCGAAGCGGCCAGCTGTGCGCCACGTACTGCATGCGCCGGGGCATGAGGTACCGCAAAAGGCCTTGGCGAAATTCGCCGAAGCGCACATAGCCGCGCCACAGGTGTTGCTTCACGGGCGCGCTCCGCCGCGTCGCGTGTACGCGTGCGCCGGCCGCAGCAGCGCAGCCGCGGCGCGCGGCCAGAGCAGCGCGTGACGCCAGGCGAAGACGCGGCCTGCACGAAGCGTATTCCACGCAGCGCGACGCTCGCCACGTGAGCCTTGACCATTGGCGAGTCTCAGTGCCATCTGGGCGCGCATGCGCACGCAGACTTCTCGCAGCGCGTCGCCCGGCACCAACCCGCACATCTTTTCGTACAGTCGCATCCAGTCGCCGTGAGCCGCGATTCTGTCCGCGCTGTAGTGCTCCCCATGGGCACGCACCGAACACAGCGCTTCAGACAAACCGATCCCTTCGCAGCGCATGGCCATGCGCAGGCACAAGTCGTGAAACTCGCCATAACGCTGCGCTTCATCGAAACCACCTAACTCCTCCACCAGGGACTTTTCGGCGACCAACGCAGGCATGGGTATCGCGAGAGACAGGTTGAGCAGCGCCTCGACCACCTCGTCGGGGCGCGGCATCGAAACAGTTTGGAACGTCGAGGCCAGCGGCCGGCCGTGTTCGTCGATGCGATCGCAAGCCGTGTATGACCACCGCGCGCCGACGCGTTCCATGGCCACCAACTGACGTTCGAGCTTGTGCCGCGACCAGAGGTCGTCGGAATCGAGAAACGCGAGATATCGACCGTGCGACGCGTTGATGGCGGCGTTGCGCACCCGCGCCGGATTGCCACAGTGCTCCAGCCACACGATCCGCACCCCAGGGGACTCGATGCTCCGCAGCCACGCGCGCGTGTCTTCCGCCGAGCCATCGTCGGCGATTACCAACTCCCAGTCTGAGAAGCTCTGCGCGAATGCGGACTCGACGGCGCGCTCCAGGAAGGCCGTTCGATTGAACGTCGGCAAGACGATCGAGACGCTGGGCATCGGAGTGGTTTGGTCGCTGGCTCGCGGAATCCAGGCGATCACACGTGCGCGGCATTATAGACTGCCGGAAATGTCCGCGACTTCGGAACTTGTGCGCACGGAGCAGGCGCTTGCGCAGCTGCTGCCGGCAGGGGATGCGAAATGCGATCGCGCACGACTGCTCGCCGAGCTTTCAGCATATGCGAAGGCCTGTGTCCTCGAAGCGCAGCGACGGGGTCCGGCGATTCCGGGTGCCGATGAGATCGCCCGGGCCCGCGTTTGGTTGGGGCATCCGGTGTTCCTGTGCGGTCACCACCGCAGCGGCACTACGTTGCTGCACGGGCTGCTCGACGGCCATCCTGAACTACTCGTTCTGCCCAGCGAAGGCACGTATTTCACCTCGTTCCGGTATGTAACTGGCGAACGCCCTTCGGTTCGCCTCCTCGAAGGATTTATCGCCGAATGGATTGCCCGATTCGTCGATCCAAATTTCGAGCCCCATTTCCGGCTCGGCCGCAGCGACGAAACCAGCCAGCCTTATGTGGACCTGGCGCGAGGCTTCTTCGGCTGGCATGCGGCACTGCGTGTCGACGCGCCGAAGTCATTCGCACCTCTGCTCGCCCTGGTGGCGGCGTTCAAGTGCGCGGTCCACGCACCCGAACCCCGCCACTGGGTCGAAAAAACGCCGCTCAATGAGCGACACGTTTCACGGCTCGAGGCATTCGCGTCGGCCCACTACATACAGGCTGTGCGACACCCGGCCACGACGCTCGCCTCATTGCGCGAATTGTATCGGGGCAATGTGGGTGGAGACTTCGATGCGGCCGGACACGCGCGCGCCATCGCCAATTCGTTGCGGCTCGCGCACGCCAACCAGCGACGGCTCGAAGCACGCTACCTGGTGGTGCGGTACGAAGATCTGACGAATGCGACGGCGAGCGAAATGGCACGAGTGCGCGCCTTCCTCGACTTGGCACCGAGTGCATCGCTCAATCTGCCGACGGCGGGCGGCTCGCCTCTGCGCTCCAATTCTTCGTTCGATCGCGGCGACGCGGGCGTGGTGAATCGCGCGCGTACGGTGGATCTGCCACCGCACGCGGACACAGCCGCCATCAGCGTATTCGCCGGCAACGCGGCCCGTATTTTCGGTTACGACATTGCACGCGCCAGTGCGGCGAAGTCGCTGGCCGTCAGGCTGCGCGACATGCCCCGGCGTGCGTTCAAGTGGCTGCGCAGTGGTCGGCTGCACTCTTTCATTGGGCGGCACCCGCGACCAGCGCAGCGCTTCGCCGGAAATTCGCCGAACGACCCATGAGCTCGGAGTAAGTGCCGCTACAGGCAACCCTTCCGGCTTCCATCTCGAATATGACATCGCATTCGCGTAGCGAGTGCAGGCGGTGCGCGACAAAAAGCACGGTGCGGCCGCCGCCCCGCAGACCGCGCAGCACATCGACGATTTCGTGTTCGCTTAGCCCGTCGAGCGAACTCGTGGCTTCGTCCATCACCAGGACCGGCGCGTCGCGATATAGCGCGCGCGCGATCCCCACTCGCTGGCGTTCACCGCCGCTCAACAGGCGTCCCCCGCTGCCGATCAACTCGTGAACGCCACCTGCAAATCCGCCCACCAGGCCGTCGAGCTGCGCGCGGCGCAATGCCTCGCGCAGTCGCCCCTGGTCGACTTGCGCGGGCGATACGCCGAATGCGACATTTTCCGCGAGCGTGGCATTGAGCAGTTGGACGCTCTGCGGCACATAGGCCAGCGAACGCTGCCAGGCACTCACGTTGTGTTTGTCAATGCGCACGCCATCGATCAGCAATCTGCCGCACGCCGGCGGCAAAAAGCCCATCAGGACGTCGATGAGCGTGGTCTTGCCCGCGCCGTTCGGTCCGGCAATTCCTACCAGCGCTCCGGCGGGAATCCGCAGACTGATATCACGCAGCGTGGACGCACTGCCAGCATCGAATCCAAACGAAACCGCTTCGAGTTCGATCTCGCGCCTCGGCACGATCGCGTCACACGTGTGTTCGGGCTCCGCATCACTGTGCCGCCGTCTGTGCACGGCACGCGCCAGGTCTTCCGCGATTTCCTCGAACAGGGCCCGGTTCGCGCGGATGCGCACTACCGACACGAATATCTGCTGAACCGCGGGCAGCAGACGATAAGCAGCGAACCCTAGAAAACTCAGTTGCGCCAGCCATGAACCGACATTCTCCTGGCGGCTGGCGACGAGCGTCGCGCCGACGAGGCCCGCCACCGTGATGCATTCGAGCGCGTGTTTCGGTGTCTGCCCGATGGCCTGACTGCTGAGCGTGATACGCGAGATCGAGCGGCAGGCTTTGGCGAAAGCGCCGCTGAACTCCGACTGCGTGCGCAGCAGCTGAATTTCCTTTACCGCAGCGAGACTTTCGCTGGCGATGCGCGCCCGGGTCGCGATGAAACCGGCCTCCTCGAGGCCGTTGCGGAGCAGGCGGCGGCGCGCGGCGGCATACAGAAGTAGATAGCTTGCGGACAGCCACGCCACTGCCACCAGCGCCACCAGCGGATTGACCACGATGATCGAGCCGACGATCAGAGTGACGGTCGCCGCGTTCGCGATGACGAACATGCCACTTTCGAAGATGCCGCCGGCGGCCCGGTTGGTGGCGAAGATCACGCGGTTGAAGAGGTTGCCGCTGCCCACTCGCGCATGGAACAGATAGTCGCGGCGCAGGTATTCATCAAGCAGCGCGGCGTGGAAATCGTCACCCACTCGCAGTGCGAACCGGGAAATCGCGAGCGTGCTGATCAGGCTCACGGCATTCGACAGCAGTACCGCCAGCACGAAGCCCGCGCCGAGCGCGAGCACGAAAGCGCGGTTGCTATCGAACGGAAGCGCGTGGCGCAGCCAGGAAAGCAGCGGCGCCGCTTCGATCTGCGAAGGATCGGCGGCCACCAGCAGAAACGGCACCAGCGAGGCGATGCCGCAAAGCGTGGATAACGCTGACAGCAGCACCAGCAGCTGCAGCAGCGCAAACTGGCGTTGCCGGCCCGGATCGAGGAGACGCCAGATTGCCCGCAGGGAGTTCACGCCGGTTTCACCGCGTCGTGCCTGCGCAGCAGCGCACGTACTGCCCGAACACCGGCCTCCGGATGCGAGCCGCGCAATAGCCTGAATCCACCGCGTGACGCAACCCGGCGTTCGAACGCATTCCATCCGGGCTGACCGAGCGCGTATGGCTGGGTACGCCGCAAAGCCGCGACGAATTCATGCCGGCTCAGCGGCTCGAGCAGCGACTCGTCGCGGCCACGGCGCTCGGATAACACCACGGTCGCCGCCAGATCGAGTGGCGCCTTGGCCAGCGACAGTCCGTTGACGCGCAAATCGAATTGGTACTTGCGCACGCCGCTGCGCCGGCGAATGCGTGGCGCCTTGCGGATCCGTGCGCGCATCGCGCGGTCGGACACCAGCAGCGCTCCCTGCGGGCGCACATGCAGATAGTTAGCGAGCCCCATGAGGCGCGTATCCGCCGGCGTGGCAAACACGCTGTCTTCGGACAGGAAGTCGAGCCCGCCAAGCAGGCACGCGAGCGCAAGCGTGGATTTGCCGGCACCGCTGTCGCCGATCATGAAGATGCCACGCCCGCCCGTGCCGACGCAGGCGCCGTGCAGCGGAATCAGCGCCTGGCTGCGCGCGGCCAGAGTCAACGCAGCGAACTCGATGACTTCATAACGCAGATAGTACGGTTGGCGCAGCATCGCGGGCGACGCCTGTATGTACGCGCGCCGGGCTTCCGGCGCGATGACCACGAAGGTGTCGGCGTCGTAATGGGCACACAGCAGCCCTGCCCCGGAAGCGAGCCGCAGAGGCGGCACGGCGCCGATCTTGCGCTGGCCGGAAGACGCCAGGTGAAGTTCGATGCGCAAGGGAGCGTCTTTGAGCCGCGCACGTTGCGACGGCAGCGTCGCAAACGTCGCATCGACGAGCCGCATCAACGCGGCACTATCACTCGTGAATTCCACTTCTACGCCGAGCACTCCGTGCTTGCGGCGATGCGCGTGGACGGTCTTTTCGTAAAACGGATCGGCGGATATCGCGTGCATGATTCAGCCGGCCTCCGCCGCGGTTTGCGCGCCTGCGGTCACCGCCGCCGGCAATGCACACGCCTGGTATGCGGCGAGCAACCGATGCCCCATGGCCTTGAATGAGACGTTTGACTCGAAGTGCGCGAGCACGCGCGCGTGCTGCGCCGCCCGCGGTCGCGCCGCGATTTCGCACAGTGCCTGCGTCAGCGCCGGCGCATCGCCAGGGCGCCACAATGCGCCGACGCTGCCATCTCCGGTGAGAGCACTCAGCGCGGGTATATCTGTCACGACGGGGATGAGCCCGCTTCCCAGGGCCTCGACCAAGGCAAAGCTGCCGCCCTCTCGATGACTCCCATGCACGAAAATATCGGCGGCGCGCATCAGCTCCTGCACGCGTTCGCGCGACACACGGCCCAGCAAATGGACGCGGCCACGCAGCGCCGGGTCGCGCTCAATCCGTGCCCGCACATCGGGCATCAGCGGCGCCGTTCCGTAACAACACCACAATTGGATGCCGGGCAGTCTGCGCGCCGCTACGGAGATTCCCTCGAGCACCGTCAAGGGATCCTTGTTCGCATCGAGATGGCCGACCCACAACACGGCAGGATCGCCATGTAGGCCGGTGATGGCGCGCGACGCCGCACGATCACCCGGACTGAAAGTCGTGGTGGATTCCGGCAATTCGAAGATGCGCGTGTGTGGCGCGAACAATCCCGCCCGCTGAAAATGCTCCGCCTGTTCGCGCGCGCAGAATGAAACACCGGCCGCGCACGCCGCCCCACGGCGCCACAGTCCACGCCGCAAGAGGCGCGGCGGTCGATCCGCGTGATCCTGCAGGAAAATCGGCGTGCGCGGCGCGAGCTCGCGCAAGCCGATCACTTCGCGCGGAAATCCCAGGCCATGCACATGGACGATGTCCGGTGAAATATTCCGCAGCAGCGCGGCGAAGCGGGATCTGCGTGTCAAGAGGGCGCCATTGGGCGTGATGAAATGAAAATCGATGCCGTCGCGCGTGAACGTACGTTCGACCCTGCAGGCCTGCACCACGCTCACGTGTAGCCCGGCGCACGCGGCCGCGAACGCCACGTCGCGCAAAGAAAACCAGTCGACCAGCAATTGCTCGGGTGGGCGCCGCTGCGGATCGACAAAGAAGCTGACCTGGACAACGTTCAAGGAAGGCTCCGCGGGTCAAAGACCCGAAACACGCGGATCGAGCAGGTCGATCAGATTCTTTGTAGCGTTTAGCTCCCACGGACGATCGTAGCGACGCAGCGAGTAGCGCCATGCGGCCAAGCCACGAAGCGCAACCTTCGTCCACCTGGGCGAGCGGAAATCCTGAGCCGTGGGAAAGCGGCAGCGCAACACAGTCACGAAATCCCGAATGTACCGGCGCAAACGATCGTCGAGCCAGGGTGCATCGGCGTGGCATGCGTAGTCTATCCACTGCCGCTCGGTCCACTGATCGGGCGTGCTCGGAAATTGCACGGGCTCGCCATGCAGGTCGAGCAGCGGTGCGAGATTGAGCCGCGCCGAATCGGGAACGCTCCCGGGCGGCAGCGGTGTGTAGATGTACACAATGATCTCCGCGAGCGGATTGACCTTTTTGACCTGCCGGATGAATTCGAACGTGCGCAGCGTTTCACCTTCCGGATCGTGCGGCGGCGCCACCATGAAGGACAGTTCGGGGACCACTCCTTGCGCGCGGCACAATTCCGCGACCTCCAGGGTCTGGTCGGCGCGCGTGCCCTTGCGGATCTGCTTCAACATGGCGTCGCTGGGCGATTCCGCGCCGATGTACGCCATGCGCAACCGGCTGCGGCGAACCAGGGCCCAGGACTCGGGTGACAGGCCTAACAACGCGTCGGCCCGCGCGTAACACCACCAAGGAAGCTCGTGCCGCGCCATGACTTCCAGCAGCGGCACCATGTCTTCTTCGCGATCGAAGAAATTGTGGTCGTAGTACTGGATCGAATCGGCGCCCAACTCGTGTTTGATGAACCGGAGCTCGCCATCGAGACGTTCGGCAGCCGGCAGCGCCGTGCCGCCGCGGAACATCGAGGCGACACCGCAGAATGTGCAGCGGAACCGGCATCCCACCGACGCTTGGTGAGCCGCGGTTCGTTTGCCGAGAAAACTGCGCGTGAGATATCGGCGTGGATCGCCTAGCTTTTCGTAGGGAAACGGCTGACTCGCGCGCGCGCTGGCGAATTTGCCGGCCGGGTTGTGGTGCACAGCACCGGACTCGCGCCAACTCAATGAAGAGATCGCGGCAAGGCGCGTCGAGTCCGCGGCCGGCAATGCGTTGAGCAGCTCACGCAGGACCCTTTCACCTTCGCCGCGAATCACGTAGTCGACGTAATCGCTATTGAGTGCCGTATCCGGATACAGGGTCGGGAAATACCCACCCCAGACAATGGGCACCCCGGGGTGGCGTGCACGAATTGCGCGCGACAGCTCGATGGCAGGCTTGAGCTGAGGCCCACCCATGACAGTGAGGCCAACGGCGCGAAACGATTGTGAATCGAGCATCCGCAAGACAGCAGAAATCGTGTCGCGCTGGACGTTGCCATCGATGACACTCGTGGAGTATTTCTCGTCGAGCGCGGCAGCCAGCGAGAGCACCGACAACGGAAAACGCGCATGCCTCGCTGCCGTGATCGTCGGGTTGATTAGCAGTACCGCCGGTTTCATGACAGCTTTTCCGATGGCCACAGCCATTGCATCACGCGCATCTCGATCGGAAAGCGAAACTCGTTTCGCTCGCAGCGCAGTTTCGCGATGCGCTGCACGATCGAGGCACGGGTGCGCGAACGCTGCGAGGCGAGATCGAGGAAGAACTTGAACCGCTCGATGAGCTGGTATTTCTGCGGCGTCACCCAGGGTCCGGGCAGGCCCGCGACGTAGTCGAACTGCGACCACTCGGTGAGCGTGTCGGGCAAACGGAACCCGCGCGCCACCGCCTCGGTGACGATGGCGCTGCCCGGGTACGGTTTGAAATAGAAGATGGGTGTGTCGAACTGGTCGCTCATGCTGCGCAGCTTCTTCGCGCAGGCGATGGTGGCGTCGACGCTCACGTCCGGCTCGTCGGGGAAACCGACGATGAACGGGAAGATTCCCGCGATCCCGAGATCGCGCATCTTTTCGGCGGTGTGAAAGACCTGCTCGATGGTCACGTCTTTCTTGATGCGCTTCAGCATGGCCGCGTCACCGGACTCCACGCCGACCAGCAATCTGCGCAGGCCCGATTGCTTGCACAGGTCCCATACGTCATCCGGCAGGCGCACACCCTGATCGGCGCGCATGGTCGCGGCCCAGGTGAAACGCATTTCGGAGTCGACGATCTGCTGTGCCATGGAGCGCACGCGCTCGCGCTTGGTGAAGAAAGTTTCGTCCTGGAAATTCAGGTCGTCGAACTGGTATTTGTTCCACAGCTCGCGCAGCTTGCCGACGATCGAACCCGGCTCGATGCCGGTCCACTTGCGGCCGTATACGAACGGGTCCGAGCAAAACGCGCAGCGGAAATTGCAGCCCTGCGAGGAGATGTAGTCGAGCTGGCGCTTGCCTTTGAGGACGTAGTAGCGCTCGACGGGTATGAG
>Ga0157375_10003664_pt1 | contig 13331 bp, 12 predicted proteins | sample M35metaG_FD_115311 | JGI IMG/M metagenome (GOLD analysis project Ga0157375, IMG submission 115311) | Miscanthus rhizosphere microbial communities from Kellogg Biological Station, Michigan, USA - M3-5 metaG | ecosystem: Host-associated > Plants > Roots > Rhizosphere > Soil | place: USA: Michigan...
CGGCGGCGCAGTTACTACCGCCGCCCAGACATGGACGTTCACATGACGACGCAGAAGCAGGAGCAGACGACGCCACAGACCGGCCCTGGCGGCCCGTTCAAGGACCGGCCTACGCCACCAAACCCGGCTGACACTCCAGGCCCAGGCCCCGGCAAGGGCGATGACGTGCATAATATACTTGGTGACAACAGGCCGTTCGATTTCATCGAGCGGACCAAGCCGGAAGACCGCCTGCCGCCTGAGACGGCGCACGGTCAGATCACTCGCGACAACGTCAACCCCAACATTCCAAGCGCGCCCAAGGACGGCGAGCGTGGCATGGGCATCGTCGATCCCAACAGCCTGCACATGGAGCAAGGCAGGCAGGGCGCGGCGGTCCCGGCTGTGCCGGAAGGCAAGGAAGGCGAGGCACCGACGACGCCGCTGGCGATGGGGCGTGGCGCTGCCAGCAGCATCAACGAGCCGCTTGGCTCGTCAATCGGCAGCAACATGGACGAGAAGGGCCAGCCGATTAAGGGCGGCAGCGGAGGCACACCAGCACCCGACGAAGCCCCGGTCATCACCGAGCTGGACCCGGACGAATGCACCATTGGCGAGGAGACGTTCGACATCTTCGTCCACGGCACCGGCTTCACCGAGGACAGCGTGATCGTGTTCGCCGGGCAGGAGGAGCCGACAGACCTTGAGGATGACGGTTCGCTCTCGACCGGCATCAACATGGACGTGTGGAACGGCCCCGATACGGTCAAGGTGTCGGTGAAGAACGGTGACAAGACATCGAACGAGATGGACTTCACGTTCCATGCCGAGCCGACAACGCGCAAAGCGCCGCCCAAAGCGGTCAAGCGTAAGGGCAAGGGCGAGAAGGCCAAGAAGAAGAGCAAGCGGTAGTAGACGGCCAGGACGCGGCGTTGCCCTAGCAGGGGTTTCGCCAGCGCCGCGTCCTGTAATTGGGGGACAGATGCGTCTGGTGGAGATCGAGCCGGGGCGATTTCGTTTTGTGCGCGAGCAGACAGCTCCTGCGCGAAGCGAGCTGGCTTGTCCGTACATCATCAGCGACGAGATGCCGCCGGTCGAGCAAGTCGATGGGCGCTACTACACGTCGAAGGCCGCCTTCCGGGCTGTTGGCCGCGCCAACGGCCTCACCGAGGTTGGCACCGAGAAACTAACCAAAAAGGTTAAGCGATCTACCGATAAGTATCGGGTCAAGCAGGAGCGCCGTCACGCGCTGCGGAGGGCTGTTGAACGCTATCGCGCCGGGGAGCGCGGTAGATAGGAGCCGCCATGAGTGACGTGACCGTAGCGCCCGATGCCACACCGGCACCGGCAGCGCCCTCGCCTGCCAACGAAGCAGTCGTCAATCCAAGCCCAACGATGCCGCCGCCGCCGCTGGGCAACCAAGCGCCCGACAAGGTGCCGGGCGACCGCCGGGACGCCATCCAGAAGGCGTTTGAGCGGGCCAGCAACCCGCAGAAGGCGAAGGAGGCCAGGGAGGCGAAGAAGCCAGCTCCTGCCGCCGAGCGGGAGAAGCCCGGCCTGGGCCACAACCAGCCGCCAGAGGAAACCAAGCCAGAGAAGATCGATCTGAAAAAAGCCCCGCCCAAGGGCGAGCCGCATCGCGAGCAGGGCCGCTTCGCGAGAGCGCCTGATAGACAGCAAGAGCCAGGACAACAAGAACAACAGCCAGGGCAACAGCCAGGACAACAGCCAGGGCGTCAGGCTCCCCGCCTGCCGGAAACCGCGCCATATCGTGATCCTCCCCCGCGCATGGCGGAACACGCTAAGGGCGAATGGGCCGCCACGCCAGAGCGGGTGCGCGGCGAGTTTCACCGGCTGGCGCAGGAAACGGAGGGCATGCACCGGCACTACAAGGCCGACTACGAGACGATGGAAAGCATCCGGCCATTTCACCAGATGGCCGAGCAGCACGGCACCACGCTCAACCGGGCGCTGACCAACTACACCAGCATGGAGCGCAAGCTCCGCAGCGACCCTGTCGGCGGCCTCGACGTTATCGTCAACAACCTGGGCCTGAAGACCGCAGACGGCCAGCCGATCACGCTGCGCGACGTGGCCTATCACGTCCTGTCGCAATCGCCGGAACAGCTCAAGCAGATACAGCAGGGCAACCAGCAGCAGGCTGCCTCGCACCAGATTGGCGCATTGCATCAGGAAGTTCAGGGCTTGAAACAGGCCCTCACCCAGATGCATACTCAGCAACAGTTCACCTATACCCGCAGTGAGGTCGATAGTTTTGCCGACACTCACCCAAGGTTCGATGAACTAGGGGTAGCGATCCACCGCGAGATCAATCTGGGCTTCTCTCTTGAGGAGGCCTACGACCGAGCGGACAAGCTATACCCGTCCCACGCGGCTCAGACCCGCACCCAACCGGCTCAGACCCGGACAGCGGACAAGTCTATTTCTGGCGCGCCTAGCGGCCCCTCAAACGGGACAGGCGAGCGCAAGAAAGATGGCAAGCCCGTAGCTTTGCGCGATGCAATCGGCAACGCGATCAAGCGCGTCAACGGTGGTCTGTAAACTTAACCGGAGGGGCCAATGGCCAATATCACAACCGCATCTGCTTATCAGCAGATACTGTCGATGGCGCTGGAAGAGCGTTCATCGAGCTATCAAGACCTCGTCAGCAACAACAACGCGCTGCTCGCCGTGCTTCGCCGCAAGGGCGCGTGGCAGACCTACTCTGGCCCGCGCATTCGCCAGACGCTGCAAATCGCCAAGCAAGTCGCGCAGTGGTACAGCGGCTACGATCAATTGCTGAACCCAGCAATCGATCTGTTCAACGATGCGTATTTTGATCCCAAGATGGTGGTCGTCCCGGTCATCCTGTCGATGCAGGAGATACTAAACAATCAGGGCGAAAACCAATTAATGGACGTTTACGACAGCTATATCGGAGCTGCCGAGCGTTCGCTGGAAGACACGATGGACGCCGCCCTGTACGGCGACGGCACCGCCAACGGCGGCAAGGCACTGACGGGGCTGGCGACAGCTCTGCCGGTCATCACCAACAGCGGCATCTATGGCGGCCTCGACCGGGCCAGTGCCGTGATCTGGCAAACCAAGTCCTACGACGCGCAGTCATTCCTGGCGGGCAGCACCCAGGTCAACAAGGACACCATTCGTCCGATGTTGAACTACATCATGAATAAACAGTCGCGTGGCCGCGATCACGCCGATCTGATTATCATGTCGCCGGAACACTACGCCGCCTACGATGCCGCCAGCATCGTCATCCAGCGCCAGACCAACGAGACATCGATGGGCAAGCTGGGCTTCAGCTCGCTGGAGTATATCGGTGGCGGCAAGCGCGCCGAGATCGTTCTCGACGGCGGTATTGGCAGCAACATGCCGCCGAACACTTCGTTTGGCATCGACACCGACAGCCTGAAGATCAGGTATCACCCGTCCCGAAACTTCGACAAGATTTTCGACGGCGATGGGCAGATGCCCATAGACAAGGACGCGGTTGCCCAATTTATCGGCTGGATGGGCGAGCTAACAATGACTAACCCCATGTTTAATTGGAGACTTTACGACAGCAACCCAGCCACCTAGCCCACCATCTGGGTGGGCAGCGATGCCCACCCAAAAGTTGGGAAGAACCCGGCGACGTGACGCGACCGCCGAGTAGAGGAGCCGCCGCCCTGGCCTTCATCCCTAACAAGGAAGTCCCCCAAGACTACGGTGGGGCGGCGGTTCTGAATTAGTAAACAACGGAGCAGATGATGTACCAAGTTCGTGATGCCGACGCCGCAGTGGTCGCAACATTCCGCCACCACGCGCTGCCGAATAAATCACTGACCGACAAGGCTGGCCGTCCGGTCTTTGACGATGTCGAGGTGTGCGACATCCGCTTTGCCGGATCGCGCAACATGTCCACGTTCCCGGCTGCCGCCATCTCGCACTGGCGGATCGAACCGGAAACCGGCGAGCAGATACAGGTGACCTACGCCGAGCGTTTCCAGCGGCAGTACCGCCAGTTCAAGGAGCAGGCGCACCAGACCAAGGCCGGGACGCCATTGCAGTACGTGCCGTTTCTGACCGAGGGCAAGCGGGCCGAGCTGCGGGCGCTCAACATCTACACGGTCGAGGCGCTCGCCGTGATCGACGGCCAGGAGCTGAAGAACCTGGGATCGTTTGGCCGCGACCTGAAGAACAAGGCCGAGGAGTTCATCACCAACGCCAAGGTGCAGAACGCGCCCAGCATGCAGCTCCAGGCCGAGCTGGAGGCGCTGAAGGCGCGCAACGCCGTGCTGGAAGAGGACAAGAAGGCCTACGCCGACATGCAACCGGCGGCGACCGAGGCCGAGAAGGCGTTCGACAACATGGACCTCGACCAGTTGAGAGAGTTCATCACCACGGCGACCGGCCACGCACCGCACGGCTCGATGACCCGCAAGGTGCTGGTGCGGATGGCAGCAGAGGCACAAAAAAGGGCGGCTTGATGAGCCTGCTGACCGTTGTTCAAGATGTTTGCGCGCATGTTGGGGTGACGTATCCCAACTCAGTCTTCTCAAACATCGCCAGCAACAGGTCGATGCAGGAGATGCTGGCGGTCGCCAACGAGCAGGCGCAGCGTATCGCCTACGACCATCGCGATTGGACAAAGCTGCGCGCCTACGCGCAGCTTGATGGCGATGGCGTGTTCGTGCCGCCGTACCCGGTGGCACCCGCCACCGAGGAGCCGGGCATCATTCACGTCTGGACCGGCACCACGGCGTTCAATCTGCCCGCCAACTACAAGCGCATGCTGCTGACATCGAACGTGTGGCTGACAACCTCGACGCAGCAGCCGATGCGCTTCGTCCCCGACACCGACGAGTGGTTGCGCCGCCGCATCAACAGCGCAACCGGGTCGTGGGGCGAGTGGACGCTGATTGGCGGCAAGATACACATTTTCCCGGTCATGGGTGTCGGCGTCTCCGCTCGCTTCATGTATCTCGACAAGAATTGCATCGATCTCGCTGGCGGCGGGCGTGGCGACACGTTCCTCAGTGACGCCGACACGTTCACGCTCGACGAGCGGCTGTTGAAGTTAGGAATGATCTGGAGCTGGAAAGCAAACAAGGGTGCGCCATACGCCGAGGATATGTCCACGTTCTCCGACGCGCTCGCATCGATAATGGGCCGCGACAGCCCAGCTCCGATCCTCGTTGTCGGCCCGACACTGCGCCCCACCGGCTTTGGCACATGGGGCTACTAACATGCCCTATTCCTCCACCCCCGGTGAAATCCCTCCGTTCAACGGCGCATTCAATGTTGCGCTGCAAGGCCCGCCAGGGCCGCAGGGGCCGCCGGGAATACAGGGACCGTTTGGACCGGAAGGGCCAAAAGGCGACACGGGTGCCGACAGCACGGTGCCTGGGCCGCAAGGCGAAGTAGGCCCGCCAGGACCGCAAGGCGAGCAGGGCATTCAGGGCGAGAAGGGCGACACCGGCCCGCCGGGTGATCCTGAAGCAGTCATGGATCAGGTCGCCGGGATGCTGGTGGCGGGGACCAATATCGCGCTGGCTTACGACGACCCTGCCAATAAGCTGACCATCTCATCGACCATCGATGCAGAGGCAATCGATGACCGTGTCGCTGGCCTGTTGGTGGCTGGCACCAACATCACGCTGAGCTACGACGACCCCGGCAACAAGCTGACGATTGCTGCTGCGTCTACTCCGTTTGATCCCGAGGCGGTCGATGACCGTGTCGCTAATCTTCTGGTCGCCGGGACCAACATCTCGCTGTCTTACGATGATCCCGGCAACAAGCTGACCATCAACGGTACGGGTGCCGGTAATGCGGCGGGGATCACGTTCCCGCCGAGCGGCAACATCGCCGCCACCAACGTCGAGAATGCGCTCAAGGAACTGGACACCGAGAAGGTCGCCAAGGGCGGCGACACGATGACCGGCGATCTGACAATCACCCGGCCCACCAGCGCGTTTATCAACCTCGACAAACAAGTAAATTCAGGTCAGCGCGCCGCTATTGTCGGCAGCATGAGCGGCTTGAACCGCTGGCGCATATCGCTTGGCACTGGCACGGCAGAGAGTGGCAGCAATGTTGGATCTGATCTTACCATCACCAGCTACAACGATGCTGGCGCTCCAACCAGCGACTGTCTGGCAATCAATCGCGCTACTTTTTCGACAACATTGAGCGGCGATTTGACTGTTACCAAGGCCAGCCCAGGCATCAATCTTAATAAGGCTGGTGGAAATTCTGCATTTATCAATGGCATGCAAGGTACATCCCCGCGATGGGGAATTGTGCCTGGAAATAATACGACCGAAAGCGGCGGCAATTCCGGCTCTGATTTCTTACTGGCGCGCTACACTGATGCCGGTGCGTACATCGACAGTCCTATATTTATAGCTCGTAACACTGGATTGATAACACTAAACGCCGATCCGGTTGCGCCGACTGGCGTTGCCACCAAGCAGTACGTCGATGCCGGTGTGCGTCCAGTTAACAACATAGCCGTGGCGACCTACACGCTTGTGCTAGCCGATGCAGGCAAGACGCTTGTTGGGTCTATAGGCTCAACCATTACCGTGCCAGCAAACGCCACTGTGCCGATCCCGATTGGTGCGCAAATCGATCTTGCAGTGGCGTCACCATTTGCAATGACGGTAGCTCCAGCCGGTGGCGTCACGATCTATTCGGAGAACAGCAAGCGCAAGCTGCCGATACTTGGTTCGTGCGGGACGCTGACGAAAATCAATACCGATACTTGGATGCTGTGCGGGAGCCTCATCGCATGAGCAACCGCCTTGGCTTCAAAATTTCCCAAGACGACACACGCTACAACGATGCGTATGTGACGTGGCTGGCGCATTTTGAAACGGTCGCCGGTACGCTGCCAGCCGCAACGCACATAGTTGATCACTCAGCAAAACAAAACGGCAGGATAGCCCTGTCTGACAATTGTCAATTTGGCGCAGGCACCGGCATAGGTGGTGCTGGCACGTCGATATATTTCCCCAACAACGCCCTGGCCTACTCGCCGGTAAACATAGACAACTCGTTCAATCTGTCCGACAACGATTTCACCATTGATTGGTGGGAATACGCGGTAGGAGGCGACACCGGAACCTATCATCCGTCATTTGTGTGGGACACGCTGGGTAATATCTACTCTCCCATGCTGGTGGGTTGGGGCGACAATACCGCTTTGTATTTTTACGCCTCCAACGACGCCGCAACTTGGAACCTTGCGGCTTCCGTGCCGATGGGTACGCGGCAGATGAACACCTGGGCGCACCGTGCGCTCGTTCGCAAGGGTGGCTACTTCTACACATTCGAGAATGGTGTGCTTAAGGCCCAGGCGGCAGTCGGCGGCAGCGGTGTTTTCAATATCGCAACGTATGGACCGTGTGTGGGCTGCTGGCCGAGAAGCGACGGCTACTATTATTTTTGGGGCTACATAGACGAGTTTCGCGTCAGCAACGGCATTGCCAGATGGACAAGCAATTTCACACTGCCTGCGGCTGCTGATCCTAAGGTCATTTACAAGCCAGACCCGGACCTCGCCACTGTCCTGCTGATGCACTTCGACAGCAGTTGGGCCGACTTCTCACAATACAAGCGCGGCGCTGCCAGCACGTTTGCCGGTCTTACTTTTTCGATAGCGCAAAGCAAGTTTGGCCGCATCTGTGCGCTGTTCGACGGCATTGACGATTACGCAACCTTTCCAGATCACCCAGACTGGACGATGGGCTTTGATTACACCGTCGATCTATGGATACGACCGACGGCGTTACCAGCGGTGGGGCAGGCATCGTGTCTTGCAGCCCATTGGGGTGGCCCAGACGGCTGGATGATCATGCTGCTTTCGGATGGCAATGTCACTTTACTGCACCGGCAGGGCGGGACGGACTATTCGGTATATGCGTCAGCCGCCAATGTTGTGCCGAATAATTGGTATCACATTGCGGCGGTACGATCTGGGTTGACCAACAAGATTTACGTCAATGGTGTAGGTGGAGTGGGTGCGCCATCCCCACCGATGACGGATTGGGCCTCGCCCTTGTACCTTGGCATGTGGGGAAGCGGCACGGCCTACCCGTTCAAGGGTTACATGGACGAGCTGCGTTTCACCAAAGGCAAGGCGCTGTGGACCGCCGATTTCACGCCGCCGACAGACGTGCATGGCGCGACCGGGGAAAAGACGGTCCTGCTGCTGCACTTTGATGGCGATTTCAGAGACAGCTCACCCAAGCGACAAGTCGTTCAAAAAGCAACGGCGCTGTTATCAACCGCGCAGAGTAAATTTGGCGGCTCGTCAGCAATCTTTAGTGGTGGCCAGCTCTGCTATGTCCCGACAGCCCCCGCCGATCTTAATTTTGGCTACGAGGATTTCACCATCGACTGCTGGTTCTACAGCACGGGCGCTGCCGGGACCAACCGCGTATTGTTTGGTCGAACCCCGCCAGACCTAGTCGGCGCGACGATAGGCGGTCTTATCGGCACAAGTAATTTTCTGGAATTGTTTATCGGTAAGACCGGCGGCAGCGATTGGGGTCAGCAGAAGCTGTCTGGAACCACGACCGTCACGTCCAATGCGTGGCACCACTACGCGGCGACCAGGGTGAATAATGTTTTCAATCTGTATCTGGACGGCGTCCGCGAGGCGACTGCCGATTTCGGTGCTTGGCCGGTGTACGCCAGCACATGGTCGCTGACGATAGGCTCGCTGGGCAACAACAACAATTACTGGACCGGCTACATCGATGAATTTCGCATCACCAAAGGCAAAGCCCTTTGGACCGCCAACTTCACGCCGCCAACGCAGCCGGGGAGCTGATGAGCGTACACCAGGGCTTCCGCCGTCAGCCGGTGCCGCCACAAGTGGCGCAGAAGCATCAGGCCATCACCATCCCGGCACCGGCAGGGGGCTTAACCGACAGTGACAACTTGGCGTTCATGAAGCCCGGCACCGCCGTGGTGCTGGACAACTGGGTGCCGACGCTGCGTGGCGTCCAATTGCGTGGCGGCTTCATCAGGCACTGCGATCTGCATGCGCTCGACGCCACGGTGCCGCCGGTCCCGTCGCCACTCCGCAAGCCGATCATTTCCGGGTTTGAGTACATCGACGCTGCGTCCCGGCGTATCTTCGCAGCGCAGCAGGACAAGCTGTTCGATGTCACGTCAGCCACGCCGATACTGGTGAAGGGCGGGCAGGCGAGCGGCAACTATGTCGCCTCGCAGATGGCCAACGCCAGCGGCGACCACATGCTGGTGGCGAACGAGGCTGGCGATTACCTGATGCACTTCGACGGCCTGACGTGGACGACGTTCGACGCCAGCCAGATCACTGCGCCGACGCCGCCAGCTCCAGCTCAACCGCCGACATGCACGACCGGCCACAACCTCACCTACGTCTGCAAATACCGCAACCGCTTCTTCTTTATTGAGGGCGGGACGATGAACGCTTGGTATCTGGGCATCGACAGCCACCAGGGCGCTCTCAACCTCATTCCGCTGGCAGGCGCTGCTGCGCGTGGCGGCAAGTTGTTGTTCATCGCCGTTTGGTCCGGGGACACGGGCGACGGCGTGGACGACAAGCTGGTGTTCATGACGAACCTTGGCGAGGCCATCGTGTTCACTGGCAGCAACCCGGCTGACCCGGCCAACTGGCGGCAAGAAGGCCGCTTCCAGATGCCGCTGCCGATGGGGATGAACGCGCACATAAACCTTGGCGGCGATCTGCTCGTCGCCACGATTGACGGCATCGTGCCGCTGAGCGCAGCCATCAGCAAAGACGCGGGCCAGCTCGACTTCGCCATGATCTCGCATGCCATTCGCGGCATGTGGCGGCGCGAGGCGCTCAGCAAACGCTTCTTCCCGTGGACGATGAAACGCTGGGACGAGGCTGGCGTCATGGCCGTGACGTGGCCGGGCGGCATGCTGGGTCACCGCTACTGCGCCGTGGTGAACACGGCGACCGGCGCGTGGTGCCGGTTCCTGGGCTACGACGCCACATGCTTCATGCAGCTCGCCGCCGATCTGTTTTTCGGGACGCAGGACGGCATCGTCATGCAGTGCGAGCGCACCGGCTACGACGACGGCAAACCCTACGTCTGCACAATGGTTGGCGGCTGGGGCATGTTTGGCCAACAGGCGCAGACTAAGACATGGTCGCAAGCCAGGGCGCAGTTCGTGGCGCGTCCCGGCGAGCCGTTCGTGCCGCAGATCACGGCAGCCACCGATTACGTCATCAACCTTCCGGCGGCACCACACGCCGGTATCGATAGTGGCCGCGCCGATGTCTGGGACCAGGGGCTGTGGGACCAGATGAAATGGGATGCGGCGGCGCTGCCAGCGCCGACTGTGCGAAACACCGGCTGGGTGTCGATAGGCTTGACCGGCTTCTCGCATGCACCAGTGGTGCAAGTTACAATGGCCCAGAACGCCAAACCGAGTGTCGAACTGATTGCCATTGACGGTCTGTACTGGACCCTTGGCACGAACGTGTAGGAGCAAGCATGGCAGACGCACCTCCTCCAACGCCGACACCGGCAGCGCCCGGCAACATTTTCGAGGGTTACCAGAAGGGTGACCCCACCGACATGTTTGCGCCAGCCTACATCAAGGGCTTCGCGCCATCGCAGGAGGCGCTGGCGGCGTGGAACGCCTACAACCATCAATCCGGCATCGTCGATGCGTCACGCATGCCGAACCTGTACGTCGATCCGGCGGCTGGCGGCATGTCGGCAGGCGACGGCGTGTACGGCGGGCCGATCCCGCTACAGCAGACCTACGGCGACAATCGCGGCATGGTGGACCCGGAGGCGCTGCGCGTAGCAGCGCAAGGCGGCCACTACGACATCGAGGGCCGACGCGCCGCCATCGCAGCTCGCCTTGCCGAGAACGAGCGGCTGCGAGCGCCCAAGGCAATAGAGAGCTTGGTGGCGGCCACCCAGCCTCGCGATCCGATGGAGATGTACAAGTGGCCCTACGCTGGCGGGTCACCAGGGGGAGACTAATGCTTCGCTACGTCTATGGGCAGGATAGGCTGGTGGCGGATGTGGTAGCGCAGCTCATTCCGCATGTCGGGCCGGGCGGGTTTGGTGACGCAGCCAAGACCATTGGCGTGATCGATGAAGAGGGCCGCCTCATTGCCGGTCTGGTCTATCACAACTACGACCCGCAGGCCGGAACGATCGAAATAAGCGGTGCCGCAACCAACTCGCGGTGGCTAAGCCGTGAGACGATAAAGCGCATGTACCAATATCCGTTTCATACCTGCGGCTGTCAGATGATCGCTCAACGCACCCCGGCTGACAGCGAGAGGCTGCTGGGACAGCTTGCTGAGTACGGTTACACATTTATCAAATTTCCACGCTTGTTTGGTCGCCACCGCGACGGCGTCATCTGCACACTGACCTACGAGGATTGGTGTGACAACAGGTTCAACAAAAAGTTCAAGCATCATCTGCGCGATGCGCCACAAGAGGAGGCTGCCTAATGCCTATGTACAGTGCTGGTGGCCCCGCGATGATGGGTGGCGGTGGCATGAACACCGGAGGCGTTCGTGACGCCATCACCCAGGCGTTGATGAACGTGCAATCACCACAGCCCCGCACCGAGATGCCGGGCGCGCAACCCGGCATGCCGGGCATGGGTGCGCCGCCTGCACCGGGCGGCATTCCTCCAGGCGTGACAGCACCTCCCGCAATGCCTGGGGCGGGTGGCGGCATGTCTGCAAGCATGCCGCCACCTGGAGGCGTCATGCCGCCGCCAATGCCAGCAGGCCAGACGCCGCCGCCGATGCCGGGTGGCGCTCCAGTAGGTCCGCCGCCGCGTGTGCCTAACATGGTGGGGCAAGCGCCAATCGATCCGACGATGGGAACGCAGATGCCCGGCGGGCCGGGCCAGCTAGGACGATACTGATGGGCGGAAAATCCTCTCCACCTCCAGCACCTAATCCGCAGGACACGGCGCGAGCGTCAACCTCGACGAACGTCGCCACGTCCATTGCGAATGCGATGCTGAACAATACCAACCAGATCACGCCGGAAGGCAGCCTCACCTACAACCAAACCGGCAACTACAACTGGCACGACCCCTACACAAATTTGGACGTGAACATCCCGACGTTCACGGCGTCACAGATACGCAGTCCGCAAGCGCAAGCCATCGAAGACCAGAACCAAGCCGCCAAGATGAACTTGGCGGGCATGGCCAACGTGCAGAGCAGCAGGCTGGCTGGTCACCTCGCTACTGATTTCGACCCCAACGGCGCAGGCGCTCCCCAGGCCGGTGATCCCAGCATGATCACTGGCGTGGGCAAGGCCGCCACCGAGTTTGGCGATGTCGGCTCGCAGATGCGCGAGTTTGGCGCGGCTGGCGACATTACCAAGAGCTACGGCGCTGGCGACTTCAGCCAGGACCGGCAGCGCGTCGAAGACAGCTTGATGGGCCGCATCAATCCGCAGCTCCAACGTGAGCGCGCCAACATCGAGCAGCGCCTCGCTGACCAAGGCATTCGCTACGGCTCGCAGGCCTACACGTCAGCGATGGACGACTACAACCGGCAGGCCACCGACACTCGCTTTGGTGCGATTGGTGCAGCCGGGCAAGAACAGCAGCGCATGATGGACATGGCGGCACAGCGCGCCGGTTTCGAGAACGCCGCGCAGCAGCAGGAGTACACACAGCAGCAAGGTCGCGGACAATTCGCCAACATGGCGCAAAGCACCGACTTCCAGCAAGCCGCTGCTCGAGGTGAGTTCGCCAACGCAGGCCTCGCACAGCAAGTGGCGCAAGGTCAGGCTGGGTTCAACGCGCAGAACATGGCGCGCAATCAATGGATGAACGAGCAGTACGCGGCGCGCAACCAGCCGATCAACGAAATCAGCTCGCTGCTCAGCGGTTCGCAAATTAACAATCCGAATTTTGTAAACACACCCAACAATCAAATACCAACCACTGACGTGGCGGGATTAATAAACACTCGCTTCAGCCAGGACATGGATATTTATAAACAAGAGAGCGCCAACCAGAATGCATTGATGGGCGGAATTTTTGGGATGATGGGGGGCATGATGAAAATGTCCGACGAGCGCGTGAAGGATGTCGGACCAAAGCTGGCAACAGTGTTTGCTGCCGGTGAAGACGGCGAGCGCAACGAGCTGCCGATCTACGCCTACCAGTACAAGGGTGATCCAGAGAAGCAGACCCACGTTGGGCCGATGGCGCAGGACGTGGAGAAGATTGACCGGCGAGCGGTCAAGAAAGATCAGCGCGGCATTCGCCATATCAATACCGGCATGGTGATGGGCAGCATCCTGAAGGCGGCGTGACATGCCAGA
>Ga0157375_10003666_pt1 | contig 13329 bp, 5 predicted proteins | sample M35metaG_FD_115311 | JGI IMG/M metagenome (GOLD analysis project Ga0157375, IMG submission 115311) | Miscanthus rhizosphere microbial communities from Kellogg Biological Station, Michigan, USA - M3-5 metaG | ecosystem: Host-associated > Plants > Roots > Rhizosphere > Soil | place: USA: Michigan...
ATTGCGCGTGCCGGCCTGGAACGTCCAGCGCCGCACCGCATCGCGCGCGGCATTGTCGAGCGCGCGCGACCCGCTCGACTTTTCGATTTCGACCACTTGTGCCGTGCCGTCGGCGCCGACCAGTACGCGCAGGATCACGGTGCCCTGCTGATGCAGTGCGATTGCCTCGCGCGGGTAGGCGACGCGCGTGCGCGTGAGATAAGCCAAAGCGATTGGCTCGCTGTCGGCCGGAGCGGTTGGCTGATCATTTGCCGCGGACGGTCCGGGGTCGGCCTGTCCCGACGACATGCTCGACTCCTCGATCGGTGGCGGAACGGCCGTGCGCACGGGAGTCGGGTCCGGATGTTTCAACACTTCATGCCGCACGAACTGTGGCGGCTTTGGCGGGACCGGCTCTGCGGTCGGCGGCGGCTTCGGTTCGACCCAGTGCGCGGTGATCACATCGGACTGCGGCTTCATCAATTGCATCGCCGCGGTGGCTGGAATCAGCAGCAAACCGATCGCGAGCAGATGCAGGGAAAACGTCCCAGACAGCGCGCCGATGCGCGGCCAGTTCAATCGCAGCGGAGAACCGTGTGACAAGACGAGCGTGGACATGGCATTCCCCTCGGCAGGGATGCCGCGGCGCCGATGCGCGGCGGCGACACAGCAGTGTCAGGAGAGTGCAACGGCGCGCGGAGCGCGCCGGGGTTTCAGGCCGGGCGCAAACGCTCCACGAGGAAGTCGACGAGCGCTCGCACCTTGGCCGGAATCAAGCGGTTCGATGGATAGACGGCATAGATGCCTTGCTCTGCGGTCGTCCATTTCGGCAGCACGGGCATCAGCGCTCCGCTGGCAAGTTCGTCGAGCACGGCGAAGCGCGGCAGCAGCGCGATGCCGAGACCGCCGCGACACGCTGTGCGCAGGGCGAGCACATGATTGGACCGCAACGGACCGGTCGCGCGCACTTCGTGTCGAGAGCCCTTGTTGACCAGCGTCCAGGTTTCCGGCGTCGTCCCGATGTCGAGGATCAGGCAGGCATGCGCGGCCAGATCGCGTGGATGCCGCGGCATCGGATGTCGCCGCAGATATTCCGGTGACGCGACCAATATGCGCCGATTCGAACCGAGCTGGCGCGCCGCGAGTCGCGAATCGCGCAGCGTGCCGACGCGGATCGCCAGGTCGTAGCCTTCCTCGATCAGGTCGACGAAGCGGTTCGACATGCCGAGCTCGAGCGACAGTTGCGGATGCTGGAGCAGGAAGTCCGGCAGCAGTGGAATCAGGTGGGTCAGTCCGAAGCCGCTCGGCACGCTGATTCGCAGCGCGCCGCGCAGCGCGCTGTGACGTTCGCTCACGGCGGCTTCGGCGTCGGCCAGTTCGGTCAGTAGGGCTTCGCAGCGAGCGGCGTGCGCGCGGCCGGCCTCGGTCAGCCCGACGACGCGCGTGCTGCGCTGGAGCAGGCGCACGCCGAGCCGCGTCTCGAGCGCGGCCACTGCGCGGCTCACCGCGGAAACGTTGACGTGCAGCTGTCCCGCCGCACGGACGAAGCTGCGCTGGCGCGCGACTTCGACGAACGCGGCAATCTCGTTCAGGCGATCGGCCATGGCGCGATTCCTATTATTGCAAGCCAAGCAATAGTGGTTTGCTCGAAAGCCAGTTTATCGCAAATCCGTTCCGGCCTAGAGTGTCGTCACGTTGCGGCGGGACTGCCCAGCAGGAGAAACGCAAATGGCCGGATCAACTTCACTCGCAGCACCGCTTGCGCTGATGCGCCGCGAAAGCCACGCCTACAATTCGACGGCGCTGACCAGCGCGGCCTTTGTCTTGTTGTGGTCGACCGGCTACATCGCCGGCAAGTTCGCGCTCGCGCACGCTGCTGCGTTCAATCTGCTGACCGTGCGCTTTGTCGGCGCGACGCTCGCATTTGCGTTGCTCGCGGTCGTCGTGCGCGCGTCGTGGCCAGGCTGGCGCGCTGCGGCGCACAGCGCGGTCGTCGGCGTGCTGTCGCTGGCCCTGTCTTTCGGCGGCGTCTATCTCGGCGTGGAGTGGGGCGCGGAAATCGGCGTCGCGGCTCTGGTCGTCGGTGCGATGCCGTTGCTGACCGCCGCGATTGCCCCTTGGTTCGGCGAATGTGTGAGCGTGCGCCAATGGTTCGGACTTGCGATCGGGCTCGCGGGCGTGCTGCTGGTGCTGGCCGATCGCCTGCATATCGGCGCTGCGCCGCCGAGCGCGTACCTGATGCTGATCCTGGGCCTGATCGGCATCAGCCTCGGCACGCTGTATCAGAAGCGGCACGCCAGTGCGATCGATCCGCGCGTCGGTCTTACCGTGCAGCACGCGGCCGCAGCGCTGGCAGTCCTGCCATTCGCATTGCACGAAGGGCTGCGCTTCGATGGTTCGGCGGCCCTGATTGCAAGCACCGGCTGGCTGATCATCGTCAACTCGGTCGGCGGGTTTGGACTTCTGTTCCTGCTGCTGCGCCGCGGCGCCGCGAATCGCGTCGCGCAACTGTTCTTCCTGATTCCGCCGGTGACTGCCGTCATGAGCTACATTGTCCTCGGCGAACAGTTCACGCTGCTCAAGCTGCTGGGTTTTGTCGTCGCCGCCGCCGGCGTGTACATCGGCACGCGTCCGGCAGCCGCACGGTCCGCGTAGCAGCAGAAGATCGTATGCTTGATGCCCGAAGAGGGCAGGGCAATGCACAACGCGTTGATGCAAATGCTCGGCTGCGAGCATCCGATCATCCAGGCGCCAATGGCTGGTGGCGGCGACACGCCCGAACTCGTCGCCGCCGTCTGCAATGCCGGCGGCATCGGTTTCATAGGCGCGGCTTACCTGACAGTGGCCGAGATAGGCGACAGTGCGCGCGCCGTGCGCGCAGGGACATCACGCCGCTTCGGCATCAATCTGTTTGCGCCAGTACCGGCGCCTTCGGTACAGGACGTCGACGCCGCAGTCGCGCGCCTGGCGCCGTACCGCGCAGAATTGGGCTTGCCGCCGCTCACCGAACTGCAATTGCCCACCGATCAGTTCGATGCGCAGGTCGCCGCCGCTCTCGAGTCGGACGCTTCGGCGATCAGTTTTACCTTTGGTCTGTTGCCGGCAAGCGCGGTTGCAGCGATCAAGGCGCGCGAATTGGCGCTGATCGGCACGGCAACGACCGTAGCGGAGGCGATCGCGCTTGAAGATTCCGGCGTCGACGCGATTGTCGCGCAGGGTAGTGAAGCCGGCGGTCATCGCGGCACGTTCCTCGGTGATTTTGCCGACGCACAGATCGGCACGCTTGCGCTCGTGCCGCAGATCGTCGACGCAGTCAGCGTGCCGGTCATCGCATCGGGCGGCATCATGGACGGGCGCGGAATCGCCGCCGCGCTCGCCCTCGGCGCCAGCGCCGTGCAACTTGGTACGGCGTTCCTGACCTGCAGCGAGACTGGCGTTGCAGAAGCATATAAAGACGCGATCCTGCGCTCGCCCGAGACCGCGACGCGCATCACGCGCGCGTTCTCGGGCCGGCCGGCGCGCGGCATCGTCAATCGTTTCATGACCGACATCGATGCGGACGCGGAGGCAATCGCGTCGTTTCCGCTCCAGAACATCCTGACGCGCCCGATGCGCAGAGCCGCGGCCAAACAGGGGCGCGCGGAATTCCTGTCGCTGTGGGCCGGGCAGGGCTTGCGCTTGGCGCGCCGTCAATCCGCGGCAGAGTTGATGGAACGCTTGCGCGACGAAACGCACCGGGCAATTGCGTCTTTGCAGGAAGGGTGACCCAGGCCGGCAGCTGCCTGCCCGTTGCCGCGACAGCCAACGCCAGCACGGTGCGGTACCGATTGCGAACAAGCCAGGCGCGATGTGACCGGGTCGCAGTCCGGCCGTCTGCTTCTCGGGTATATTCGACGGAGGGGCCGCATCGTCGGTCGCGTCAGAGTTCTGGCAGCGCGCTAACGGTTGCAGACGATGCAGGCCGCTGTCGGCGCCATCTTTCTCGGAGCAGGGATGAAACGTTTCTTGTCGGGTCTGCTCGTCGCGGCAGCCTGTGTCATGACTGTTGCGGCCAACGCGCAGGTAGCCACCGCGCCCGACCCGAGGCATCCACAGCCAGTGGCGCACGGCAAGCCGGTCGAAATTTCGATGACGCGCGCCGGCAGCACCTCGATCGACTTGCGCCAGCTGCCGCCCGGAAAGATAAGGAAACGCGAGCGGCCGGAGCGCGAGGGACCCGAGCCCAATCCGACCGAGCTCCCCGGCAGCATTCCGGTGCAGCAACTGGCCGGGCCGATCGGCGGACCCCAGGCGCCTGCGCCGGCGCCGCTGGCAAGCTTCCTCGGGCTGGACTTCAACAATTGGGGCGCCGGCCATCCGCCGGACACGAACGGCGATGTCGGGCCGACCTATTTCATCGAGACAGTCAACACCTCGATTGGCATCTACAACAAGTCGACTGGCGTGCGCATCGCCGCGTTCACGTTCGACACGTTCATGAGCCAGGGCAACTTCGGCAACCTGTGCGACACGGACAATTTCGGCGATCCGGTCGTGCTCTACGACACGTTCGAAGACCGCTGGGTGATCTCGGACTTCGCATTCCAGCTCGACGGCGGGCAGAACGTGGTCAATCCGCCCGGCAACTTCCAGTGCATCGCTGTTTCCAAGACCGGCGACCCGGTTGCCGGCGGCTGGAATTTCTACTCGATCAACACCACCGGCGGTCTCGGCGACTACCCGAAGTTCGGCGTCTGGCCCGACGGCATCTACATGTCGGTCAACATGTTCGACTATGCGGCCACCGGCGGCTTCCAGGGCGTGCGGCTGTATGCGTTCAACAAGGCGCAGATGTACGCCGGTGCGCCCGGCGTGCAGGTCGTCTCTTTCGATGCGCCCGCGGACGAGTTCACGCTGCTGCCGAGCAATGCGCGCCTGCAGACCGGAACGCCGCCGGTTGGCACTCCGAACTACTTTGCCGTCGTCTGGAATTTCCTCAACGTCGTCAGCGTGTACAAGTTTCACGTCGACTGGAATAGCGTCTCCCTGTCGACGCTCACCGGTCCGTTCACGTCGCTGACCGCAACGAACTGGAGCCAGTTGAATACCGGCACCATGGCCAACCCGAGTGAGCTGGTACCCTCGCCGGCCAGCAGCCTCGACACGCTGTATCCGCGCCTTATGGTGCAGAACCAATACTCCAACATCGGTGGCGTGGAATCGTTGTGGGACAGCCATACCGTCGGCGCATCGGGAACGACTTCCGCCCAGGCCGCGGTGCGCTATTACCAGGTCAAGGTCACCGGTGGCACCGTCGAAGCGAACGCCACCCAGGCGTTCACTTTCAGCCCGGACGCGACCGTGCACCGCTTCATGTCGAGTGTCGAAGTCGATCGCGCCGGCAACATGGCGATCGGCTACAGCGCATCCAGCGCCTCGTTGAATCCCGCGATGCGCTATGCGGGCCGGCTGGCAGGCGACGCAGCGAACTCGATAACGCAGACTGAAACCTCGCTGATCGAAGGCACGGGCTCGCAAAACTCGACCAGCCGCTGGGGCGACTACAGCTCGATGTCGCTCGATCCCGACGGCTGCACGTTCTGGATGTCGAACGAGTACTACGCCGTGACCGGCGGCAACTGGCAGACGCGCATCGGCGCGTTCAAGTACGCCGCATGCACGCCGGTTTCAAACGGCAGCGTGCAGGGAACCGTGACCGCAACGGTCGGGGGTGCGCCGATCGCCGGCGCCACCGTGTCGCTCGGCAGCCGCAACACGACGACCGATGCCGCTGGCGCATATACGTTCAGCGCAATTCCGTCCGGCACTTATCCCGTAATCAGTGCCGCAGCCGCAGGCTTTACGACCGGTACGACCGCGAACATCATCGTGACCGACGGCGCTGCGACGACCAGAGACTTCTCGCTGGCTGCTGCGCCGACGAGCGCCTGTCCGGTCGATACGACGCAGGCCGATTTCCAGATCGGCGCGTCAACGCAAGTGGATCTCACGACGACTCCCGGATCGGTCACGCTGACCAATGCGCCTTCGGTCAATCAGCAGAACACGACGCTCGGCGGCTTCGGCGTCGCCATCTCGTCCACGGTGTGGGGCGGGCAAACGTTCACGCCATCGGCTACCGGAAGCTTGACGCAGGCCGACATCAACCTGTTCTGCAGTGGCTGCACCGGCACGACGCCGAACCTTACCTTGAGCCTGCGGGCCACGAGCGCAGGCTTGCCAGGCGGGGCGGACCTCGCATCCGGCACGATCACTGGCTTCAGCAGCGGTGCGAGCGGCTACTATTCGGTCGCGTTCGCAAGTGGTCCGACACTGAATGCCGGTACAACGTACGCACTGGTGATCAGGCCGGTTTCGAATCCATCGGTCGGCACCTACGCGTTGACGCGGAGCGGAACGCAGACGCAGGGCGCCAATGTATACGCCGGCGGCGCACGCGTCAGCAGCTCGACCAGCGGCACGTCGTGGTCGATCCCGAATACCGGCGGCACATCAACCGATAGCGGTTTCAAGGTGTATCTATCGACCGGCTTTGCGCCTTCCGGCACCCTGGACTCGTCGACCAAGGACGCCAATCCGGCAAGCGGACTCAGTGCAGTGTGGACCACTCTGTCGTGGGGCGGCACGACACCGGCGAACACGTTGCTGCGCTTCCAGGCAGCAGCCAGCAATGCTCTGTACGGTCCCTACAACTTCGTTGGTCCCGATGGCACAGCGGCGACGTTCTACACGACGAGCGGTTCATCGTTGAGCCAGTTCAACGGCAAGCGCTACCTGCAGTACCGCGCGCTCCTGTCGACGACGAACAGCGCGGCAACACCGGTCCTCAACGACGCTACGGTTTGTTTCTCGAACGCCGCGGCGCCCACCGCTGATCTGTCGATAGCAAACAGCGACAGTGTCGCGACGGCGACACCGGGCGGCTCGGTCACTTACACGATCACGGCTGCGAACGCCGGTCCGAGTGCGGCACTGGCGTCGAATGTCGTCGACAACTTCCCCGGCACGCTGACGTGTTCGTGGACCTGCGCCGGTTCGAGTGGTGGCACTTGCGCGGCGTCGGGCTCCGGCAGCATCAACGATCCGGTCAACCTGCCGAGCGGCGGCAGTGTGACCTACACGGCCAGTTGCAACATCTCCGCCTCGGCAACCGGTTCACTGATCAACACGGCAACGGTGACCGCACCCGGCGGCGTTACCGATCCCACACCGGGCAACAACAGCGCCACGGATACCGACACGCTTGCGCCGAGCGCGAATCTCGGCATCACGAATACCGATGGCGTGGCGACGGCGACGCCGGGTGGATCGGTGAGCTACACAATCATCGCGTCGAACTCCGGACCGAGCAATGCTCCCGGATCGACCGTTGCCGACACGTTCCCGGCGTCGCTGACGTGCTCGTGGACTTGCGTGGGAGCCGGCGGCGGTACGTGCACGGCGTCCGGATCAGGCAACCTCAATAACACGGTGAACCTGCCGAGCGGCGGCAGCGTGACGTACACGGCCAGTTGCACCATCGCCGCGTCGGCGGCCGGATCGCTGAGCAATACGGCGACTGTTGCTCCACCCGGCGGCGTGACCGACCCGACGCCAGCGAACAACACCGCTACAGATATCGACACGCTCGCGCCGAGCGCGAATCTCGGCATCACGAATACCGACGGTGTGACCACGGCGACGCCGGGTGGATCGGTGAGCTACACGATCATCGCGTCGAACCCCGGACCGAGCAATGCTCCCGGATCGACCGTTGCCGACACGTTCCCGGCGTCGCTGACGTGCTCGTGGACGTGCGTGGGAGCTGGCGGCGGCACGTGCACGGCGTCCGGCTCAGGCAACCTCAATAACACGGTGAACCTGCCGAGCGGCGGCAGCGTCACCTACACCGCCAGTTGCACGATTAGTGCCGGCGCGAGCGGTTCGCTAGTCAACACGGCGACAGTGAGCGCCGCGGGTGGCGTCACGGATCCGACGCCAGCCAACAACACCGCTACCGATACCGACACGCTCGCGCCGAGCGCCAACCTCGGCATCACGAATACCGACGGTGTGACCACGGCAACGCCGGGCAACGCGGTCAGTTACACGATCACCGCGTCGAATCCCGGACCAAGCAACGCACCCGGCTCGACGGTGGCCGACACGTTCCCGGCGTCGCTGACCTGTTCGTGGACCTGCGTGGGATTCGGCAGCGGTACGTGCACGGCGTCCGGATCCGGCAACATCAACGATACCGTTGGCTTGCCCAGTGGCGGCAGCGTCACCTATACGGCCAGTTGCACGATCTCCGCGTCGGCAACCGGTTCGCTGGCGAACACGGCGACGGTGACGGCACCCGGTGGTGTCACCGATCCGGCATCGGGCAACAACACCGCAACCGACACGGACACGCTGTCGCCGAGCGCCAATCTCGCCATCACCAATTCCGACGCCGTAACGACCGCGACACCGGGCGGCTCGGTGACCTACATGATCACCGCATCGAACCCGGGGCCGAGCAATGCGCCGGGCTCAACGGTGGCCGATACGTTCCCTGCGTCTTTGACCTGTTCGTGGACGTGCGTTGGGGCCGGTAGCGGTACGTGCACGGCGTCCGGCTCAGGCAACATCAACAATTTAGTCAATCTGCCGAGTGGCGGCAGCGTGACATACACAGCCAGTTGCACGATTGCCGCAGGCGCGACCGGTTCGCTGAGCAACACGGCGACGGTCACGGCGCCGGCAGGCGTCACCGATCCGACACCGGGCAACAACAGCGCGTCCGATACGGACACGCTATCGCCGAGTGCCAATCTCGCCATCACCAAGTCCGATGGCGTGGCGGCGGCAGCGCCCGGCGCCTCGGTGAGCTACACGATCACGGCGTCGAATGCGGGGCCGAGCAACGCGCCGGGTTCGACCGTCGCCGACACATTCCCGGCGTCGCTGACCTGTTCGTGGACGTGCGTTGGGGCTGGTAGCGGTACGTGCACGGCTTCCGGCTCGGGCAACATCAACGATACCGTCGGCTTGCCGAGCGGCGGCAGCGTGACGTACACGGCCAGCTGCAACATCTCCGCCTCGGCGACCGGGTCGTTGAGCAACACGGCGACGGTTACTGTCCCCGCAGGCGTCACCGACCCGGTTGCAGGCAACAACAGCGCGATCGATACGGACACCTTGTCACCGAGCGCCAATCTCGGCATCACGAATGCCGACGGCGTGACAACCGCGACACCGGGTGGTTCGGTAACCTATACGATCACGGCGTCGAATGCGGGGCCGAGCAATGCGCCGGGTTCGACAGTCGCCGACGCGTTCCCGGCATCGTTGACTTGCTCCTGGACGTGCGTCGGAGCCAGCGGTGGTACGTGTACCGCGTCCGGATCGGGCAGCATCAACGACACGGTCGGCTTGCCGAGCGGCGGCAACGTGACATACACGGCCAGTTGCACGATCGCCGCAGGCGCGACCGGATCGCTGAGCAACACGGCGACGGTTGCAGTGCCGGCAGGCGTCACCGACGCAACGCCGGGCAACAACAGCGCGACCGATACGGACACACTCGCGCCGAGTGCCAATCTCGGCATCACGAAGTCCGATGGCGTGACGACGGCGACGCCGGGTGGTTCGGTGAGCTACACGATCACGGCGTCGAATCCCGGTCCGAGCAACGCGCCGGGTTCGACGGTCACCGACACGTTCCCGGCGGCGCTGACGTGCTCGTGGACCTGCGTCGGAGCCGGCGGCGGCACGTGCACGGCGTCCGGATCCGGCAACATCAATAACACGGTCAACCTGCCGAGCGGCGGCAACGTCACCTATACGGCAAGCTGCACGATCGGTGCGGGTGCAACCGGTTCGCTGAGCAACACGGCGACAGTTGCGACATCAGGCAGCGTGACCGATCCGACACCCGGCAACAACAGCGCAACCGATAGCGACACGCTTTCGCCGAGTGCCAACCTCGGCATCTCGAATACCGACGGCGTGACCACGGCAACACCGGGTGGTTCGGCGACTTACACGATCGCGGCTTCGAATGCCGGACCGAGCAACGCACCGGGTTCGACCGTCACGGATACGTTCCCGGCGTCACTGACGTGTTCGTGGACGTGTGTCGGTTCCGGCAGCGGCACGTGTACCGCGTCGGGTTCGGGCAACATCAACGATCCGGTCAACCTGCCCAGCGGCGGCAGCGTGACGTACACGGCAACTTGCACAATCGGTGCGGGCGCGACGGGTTCGTTGAGCAACACGGCGACCGTTGCCACATCAGGCAGCGTGACCGATCCGACACCCGGCAACAACAGCGCGACCGATACCGACACGCTGGCGCCGGGCGCCAACCTCGGCATCACGAATACCGACGGCGTGACGACGGCAACGCCGGGTGGATCGGTGAACTACACGATCACCGCGTCGAATGCCGGACCGAGCAACGCACCGGGTTCGACCGTCACGGATACGTTCCCGGCATCGCTGACGTGCTCGTGGACTTGCGTCGGGGCCGGTAGCGCTACGTGCGCGGCGTCGGGATCCGGCAACATCGACGACTCGGTGGATCTGCCCAGCGGCGGCAACGTGACGTACACGGCCAGTTGCTCGATAGCGGCGAATGCGACCGGTTCGTTGAGCAACACGGCAACGGTATCGGCGCCCGGCAGCGTCACCGATCCGTCTCCGGCCAACAACAGCGCAACCGATACGGACACGCTGTCCCTGAGTGCGAATCTCGGAATCACGAATACCGACGGCGTCACCGCCGCGACACCGGGCGGATCGGTGAACTACACGATCACGGCATCGAACGCCGGCCCGAGCAACGCGCCGGGTTCGACCGTGACCGATACGTTCCCGGCCTCGCTGACCTGCTCGTGGACCTGTGTCGGTTCCGGCAGCGGCACATGCACCGCGTCCGGATCCGGCAATATCAACGATACGGCCGGCTTGCCGAGTGGCGGCAGCGCGACCTACACGGCCAATTGCACGATTGCCGGCGGCGCAACCGGATCACTCGCCAATACGGCGACCGTCACTGCGCCGGGCGGCGTGACCGACCCGACGCCAGCCAACAACACCGCGACCGACACCGACACGCTGGGTGTCGAGGCCGACGTCGTCGTGACACTCAGCGACAGCCACTCCTTCGTGCAGGTCGGCGACGTGCTCGATTACCTCATCGAGATCACCAACCCGTCCGGCCCCAGCACCGCGGTTGCAAATGTCAGTGATGCATTGCCGGCCGAGTTGGACGGTGGTTCGTGGACATGCACGCCCAGCCCCGGCCCCGGCACCATCTGCCACGACGGCACGGGCAACACGCTCAGCGACACGGCGACGATTCCGGTCGGCGGCAAGGCGTCGTATCTCTATTCGGCCATCCTGCAGCCCGACAACGCGGTCGACCTCGTCGTCAACACGGCGTCCGCGAGCCTCGCGAGCGGATCGGATCCGTCGCCGGCCAACAACAGCGCCAGCGATACCGACACCATCGTCATCTTCCGTGACGGCTTCGACGGCGCCGCATCGTTGCTTGCCAACGTCAATGCCGCCGGTGCGAGCTATGTCGTGGCGCAAATGCAAGTCGATGCCGGCCTGCTCGCGCACCTGGGCATCGTGCCGGTCGACATGGCGAGCGGCCGTTCGCCGGATGGCAAGCGGCTGTTCACGTTGCAGATCGCGCGTTTCGGCGGCGACGTCGCGCTGCGCACGCTCGCCACGGACGCGCGAGGCAGGAACCAGATGTCCGAGTGGCAAACCGCGGACCTGGCCCATCATGTACTGGAGCTTGCATGGCAATCCGCCTCGGACGGTCGCCGTGACGGTTATTTAGCGGCGGCCGGCGGCGGCCCGCCGGTGCTCATCGATGCGCGCGTAGTGCCCGATCGCCTTACGCACCTGTTGATCACCGTGGAGCACGAAGTGCCGTGGCTGCTGCTGATCGACCGATAAACCCGGCAAGCTGAGCGTTCCGGAGCCGGGGCGCTCCACGCCACGCAGATGGTCAATCCAGGCGCTTGCTCGTGCGCGCTATTGCGATCGTCATCATGATCACGATGAACACGCCGAGTGCTGCGAGTTCGGGCCACAGGTCACGCAGCCCTGCACCGCGCACCATGATGCCGCGGATCAGGCGCACGAAATGGGTCATCGGCAGTATTTCCGCGAGCCACTGCGCCGGCCAAGGCATGCCGGCGTACGGGAACATGAAGCCGGACAGCAGGATCTGCGGCAGGAACGTGAAGAACGCGATCTGCATCGACTGGAACTGCGTCTGCGCAAGCGTCGAGATGAACACGCCGAGCGCGAGCGAGGCGACGATGAAGACGAGCGAGCTGGTGTAGACGTCGATCAGGGTGCCGCGGATCGGCACGTGGAAGATCAGCACGCCGAGCACCAGCACGACCGTGACCTGGACCAGGCCGATGCCGATGAATGGCAGCACCTTGCCGATCGTCAATTCGCCCGCCGACACCGGCGTGGCGATCAGGAATTCGAGGTTGCCGCGTTCGCGCTCGCGCACCAGCGCCATCGCCGTGAACAGCACCATCGTCATCGTCAGGATCACGCCGATCAGCCCGGGCACCGTATTGACCGGCGCGCGCCGCTCCGGATTGTAGAAGTTGACAATTTCCACATTGCCCAACGTCTGGTTCGGGTTCACCGTGCCGCCGGGATTCAGCGCGGAATCGAGCGGCAGGCCGGCGAGCTGGCGCGCGGCCTGCTGGATGACCTGGTCCGAGCCGTCGACGACGATCTGCAGCGGCACGCGGTCGCGCGTCGCCAGGCGCCGTTCGAAGTCCGGCGGAATGACCAGCGCCGCGCTGATCTTGCCGGCGCGCAGGAGTTCGTCGATCTGTTGCGGTTCGGCCAGCCGGTACTTGAAATTCATGACGTCGGTCTGGCCGAGTTGGGCGACGACCTCGCGCGAGTGCACGGTCTGTGCCTGGTCGAGCACCGCGGCATCGAGATAGCGGATGTCGAGGTTGATCGCATAGCCGAACAGCAGCAGCTGCATGGTCGGTATGCCGACCATCATTGCGAACGTCAGGCGGTCGCGGCGCAACTGGCGCAGTTCCTTGACCACGATCGACAGCAGGCGGCGCAGGTTCATGCGTGCGCCTCCGCCGTCTTCGCGCCGCGCGGGGCGCGCTTGGTCGCGGCGACGAACACGTCCTCGAGATTCGGTGAGGTCGGCTCCACGCGCGCGTCGATGCCGGCTTCCTTCAGGTGTTGCGCGACCGCATCCCGGGCGTTGTCGCCATCGCGCGTCGGCACGCGCAGGTTCGCGCCGACCTGCGCGAGCGCGACGACAGCGGGGAAACCCGTCAGCGCAGCCTGCGCCTTGCGCGGCGCTTCGCATTC
>Ga0157375_10003667_pt1 | contig 13327 bp, 12 predicted proteins | sample M35metaG_FD_115311 | JGI IMG/M metagenome (GOLD analysis project Ga0157375, IMG submission 115311) | Miscanthus rhizosphere microbial communities from Kellogg Biological Station, Michigan, USA - M3-5 metaG | ecosystem: Host-associated > Plants > Roots > Rhizosphere > Soil | place: USA: Michigan...
GGCGCCGCAGCAGCTCATCGACATCGCGGTGCGCGCGGCGCGCCCGATCGGGGACGGCTTCTACGGCGTCGACATCAAGGAGACCGACTACGGCTTCATCGTCATGGAGGTCAACGACAACCCTAATCTCGAGCACGGCATCGAGGACCAGGTCGGCAAGGACGAGATCTGGGTCCGCGTGCTCAAGTGGTTCGTCGAGCGGTTCGAGCAGTAGTTTTCGCGCAGCGGCGCGGGCGGGGGTCGCTGTTGGACGAGGTGTGTCCGCCAACTGCTATCCCCACCCCCTCATTCGATCACCTCGTCTGCGATGGCGAGCAGCGTCAAAGGCATTTCCAGGTCGAGCGCCTTCGCAGCTTTTAGGTTGATGACGAGCTCGAATGTGGTAGGCCGCTGAATAGGCAGATCTGCAGGATTGGCTCCGCTTAGAATCTTGCCGACATAATCAACGGCGACTTTGCGATAAATGGCCCGGCCGGCGGCGTAGCTCATCAGCCCCCCATCAGAGACAAACGCGGCTTCAGGATAAATTGCCGGAATCTTGTGCTTCGCTGCCGCCTCCAAAATCTTATGACGGTTGTTCCAGGCGAGCGGAAAGAGACCTACGATGAGCGCCCCCACCTTGCGTTGAACAAGGGCCGCCAGGGCGGTCTCCATGTCGCGGTCGCTGCGACATTCCAAAACGATAATCTGCTGCCCAAGCGCGGCCGCCGCCGCATGTAAGACGCTCGTGTTCTCTTGTTCCGACTCAAACTGCTGACTGACGTCGGAGGCGGTATTGGGATTGCGCGTATGCGCCAACATGCCGATCGGAGCGGCCCCCGATACGAGCGCGGCGAGAAGCTCCAGCCGCTTCGCCACCAGCTTGTTGGACAGGAAGGTCACGCCGGTGACGTTTGCGCCCGGTCGATTGAAGCTTGCGACCAGGCCCACCTCGACAGGGTCGACTCCGGTCACAAATACGATGGGGATCGTCTCGGTCGCTGCTTTGGCTGCAAACGCCGGAGGGGTGGTGTTCGCCATCAGGACGGTGACCTGACGCCGAACAAGGTCGGTCGCCAACATCGGCAGACGCTCGGCATGGCCGTCGGCAAACCGGTATTCGAGTGCCACGTTTCGGCCGCCGACATAGCCGGTCTCATTCAACGCCTGATGCCACGCCGCCAACACCGCGGCCTCTGAATCCTGGGACTGACTGCTCAGGACGCCGACCACGGGCATCGGCGCCTGTTGGCCACTAACCGGGGGCGGCCATGCTACCGCCGCCCCGCTGACCAGAAGCGTGATGAACGCGAGCCGTCTCATTCGATCACCTCGTCGGCGATGGCAAGCAGCCGTGCGGGAAATTCGATCCCGAGTGCCCTGGCGGCCTTGAGGTTGATCACGAACCGCAACTTGGTGGGGCGCTGTACCGGCAGGTCGGCAGGACTTGCGCCCTTCAAAATCTGCCCGGTGTAGACGCCGACTTGTCGAAATGCATCAGGGATGCTCGATCCGTAGTTCATGAGACCGCCGGCCGCCGTAAATTCGCGCCATGGATAGATCGTCGGGATTTTGTTGCGTGTCGCCAGAGCGACGATTTGATCGCTGTGATTGCCAAACAGAGGATCAACACCAATTTGGAGTGCGTCAACCCGGTCTCGTACAAGGGTTGCGAAAGCGTCCTCTATTTCGATCGGATTGCTCGCATTCACGACCAGCAAGTGCACGCCAAGCGTGGGGACCACAGCTTGCAACTCTTTCACTTGCGCGGCGGCTGTAACTGGATTGGCCGAATTAATGAGCAGTGCAATCGATTTGGCGGTCGGAACAAATTCGTGCAGCAATTCTAGGCGTTTTGGAGCTACTTCGACATTGAGGTAAGCAACGCCGGTAAGGTTGCCGCCCGGCCGATTAAGGCTCGCGACGAGACCAAGCTCAACCGGGTCGGAGCCGATCATAAAAACGATCGGGATGACAGTCGTCGCCGCCTTGGCCGGCAACGCCGCCGGGCTGCCAGGCGCAGCGAGTACCGCCACCCGACGTCTAACCAGTTCCAGCGCCAGGGCTGGCAGTCGATCATACTGGTCATCCGCCCAGCGATACTCGATCGTAACGTTGCGATCCTCGACATAGCCAGTCTCGGCCAAACCTCGTTTGAAGGCTAGGAGAGACCCTCCCCCCGACTTCTCAAGCGACGAGGTGCCGAGGAATCCCACCACCGGCATCGCTGGCTGCTGCGAACGCGCCGCCAGCGGCCACACCGCCGCCACGCCGCCGAGCAGCGTGATGAAATCGCGGCGGTTCACTCGATCACCTCGTCGGCGCGGGCGAGCAGGGAGGGTGGAATTTCGAGCCCGAGCGCCTTTGCCGTGATCAGGTTGATGACGAGGTCGAACTTTGTCGGTTGCTCTACTGGTAGATCAGCTGTCTTGGCCCCACGCAAAATCTTGTCAACGAACTCTGCTGCTCGTCTGAATAGGTCTGGGAAATTAGGTCCATAAGACATTAGACCGCCTGCTTCCACGTAATCACGAATGCCCGAAAATGTTGGAAGCCCTGCCTTCAATGCCAATGTGTTGATCTGAAACCGATTGGTGTTCAGCAGCGGGTCGGATTGCAAATAGAGCGCATCCGCATGGTTCTGAAAACTCTCGATGACAGCGGGAATTTCCTCAGCGCGCCGAATTTCAGAGGTGACAATCTGGTATCCTAGCGTTCGAGCTGCGGACTGAACTTCAAGCATTTCGGGTGCCGTGACCGGATTGCCTGCGTTACCCAAGGCCGCTAGCCGTTTAAGACCGGGCAGCATCTCCCGCAAGAGTTCGAGCCGTTTGCCAGCAAGATCGGTAGCCAACTGCGAAAGGCCGGTCGCGTTACCGCCCGGCCTTGAAAGACTTGCAACAATCCCGCTCCCAAGAGGATCATTCGAAAGGGCAAAAACAATTGGGATGACCGACGTTGCCTGCTTGAGAATTGGCACAGCGGTCCCAGTCGTGGCAATGACATCCACCTTGAGCTGAACGAATTCGGCTGCGATTTCGGCGACACGTTCGTGGCGTCCTTCCGCCCATCGAATCTCGATCGCAACCGTTCGTCCCTCGATCCATCCAAGTTCACGCAGGCGCGCCACAAAGGCATCGAGCCATGATTTCATGGCAGAAGCCGAAGCTGCACCTAAAAATCCAATCGTGGGCAATTTTCCTCGTTGCTGCCCCCTTGCCGCGACCGGCCATACGGCCGCCGCGCCACCGAGCAGCGTGATGAACTCGCGCCGCCTCATTCGATCACCTCGTCGGCGCGGATCAGAAACGACTCTGGGATCGTTAAACCGAGCGCTTTTGCCGATTTCAAATTGAATACTAGTTCGAATTTAGTTGGCTGCTCGATAGGAAGGTCCGCTGGCCGAGCGCCCTTCAATATCCTGTCCACATAAGAGGCAGCACGCTGAAACAGATCGGACAGACGTGGGCCGTATGCCATCAATCCTCCCGCGCGTACAAACTCCGACTCGGGATAAATTGCCGGTAATCCGCTGCTTGCTGCCAACTCCGAAATACGATCGCGTTGACTGAAGAACATCGCGTCGTTGAGAGTAATTAGGCCGTTCGCCTGCCACTTCATCATGATCGAGAAAGCGTTACTCAAGTCGCTGGCCGCAGGCACTTCGAACGGCTCGATTTGCAGGCCAAGAGTAGCGCTGGAAGTGCGCGCGCTCGCCAAGTAAGCCGCGTTCGTCGGATTTGCAGGGTTTGCAAGTACCGCCACTCGCGAGACGCCCGGTACAACCTCCTTCAAGAGATCAACCCGTTTTCCTGCGAGCTCGTAGCCTACGGAAAATGTAAGACCGGTGAAATTGCCACCGGGTCTCGACATACTTACCGCTAGTCCATCTGCAACCGGATCGGCCGCCAGTGTGAAGACGATGGGGACCGAGTTTGTCGCTATCTGAACAGCCTTTGCGGTTGTTGTACCATCGATGACGATTACGTCGGACTTCAAGGCAATCAGTTCGGCGATTAGTGTAGGCAGCCGATCGTAGACGCCGGAGGCATAGCGTTCCTCAATAATGAGATTGAGTCCTTCGGTATAGCCGAGATCGCGTAGGCCATGACGAAACGCCTCAAGGTGCGCGGCGTTAGGCGTTGCATAACGTAGGAAGCCGACCTGCCAGACCTTACCTTGCTGCGCACGCGCCGCCACCGGCCACGCCGCGGCCGCGCCACCGAGCAGCGCAATGAACTCGCGCCTTCTCATTCGATCACCTCGTCGGCGCGCAGCAGGAACGATTCCGGGATGGTCAGACCGAGCGCCTTCGCAGTAGTCAGATTGACAACGAGATCGAATTTGGTCGGCTGCTCCACCGGGATGTCGGCCGGCTTCGCCCCGCGCAAAATCTTGTCGACATAGTCGGCGGCGCGGCTCCACATGTGCGGCCAGTTCGGTCCATAGGACATCAGACCTCCCGCTTCGACGTATTCCCGAACACCGTGCATCGTCGGCAGTCGCGCGCCGAGCGCCAAGGTATTGATGCGAACGCGATTGGCGAACAGGAGCGGAACGGTTAGGACGTACAGCGCCTGCTCGCGACCCTTCAGCGCCTCGAAAGTGCGATCGATATCTCCGGCTTGCCGGATTTCGTACGTGGAAACTTCGAGGCCGAGGGTGCGTGCTGTTCCCCGAACCTCGCCTATGTCTGCCGCGGCGAAGGGATTGCCGACATCGGTCAAGATCGCCAACAGGTGCAGACCAGGAACAAGCTCGCGCAAGAGTTCGAGTCTCTTGCTAGCAGTATCGGGTTGCTGGCTCGACAGGCCGGTGACGTTGCCGCCCGGTTGCGCCAGGCTCGCCACGATGCCGCTGCCAACCGGATCGCCCGCCGTCGCGAACACGATTGGGATCACCGACGTCGCCTGCTTTGCTGCGAGGACAGGTGGAGTGTTATGCGTGAGAATCACATCGACCTTCAGCAGAACGAACTCGGCTGCGATCTCGGCAAAGCGTTCGCTGCGCCCCTCGCCCCAGCGATACTCGATCGCGACATTGCGGCCCTCGCTCCAGCCCAGCTCACGCAGCCGCTGCACAAAGGCGGCTGTCCATTGGCTCTGTGCCGCAGCGGTACCAGAGCCCAGGAATCCGATGGTCGGCAGCTTCGCTCGCTGCTGTGCACGAGCCGCGAGCGGCCATGCAGCGGCCGCGCCGCCGAGCAGCGTGATGAACTCGCGGCGCTTCATTCGATCACCTCGTCGGCGCGGGCGAGGAATGCCTCCGGGATTGTCAGCTCGATCGCCCTCGCGGTCTTGAGGTTGACGACCAGTTCGAACTTCGTGGGTTGCTCCACGGGCAGGTCAGCAGGCTTCGCTCCGCGTAAAAATCTTGTCGACGAACTCTGCAGCTCTGCGGAACAGGTCGGCGATGTTTGCTCCATAGGATATCAGACCGCCTGTTTCGGCATACTCTCGAATGCCGTGCATCGTCGGCAGCCGGGCGCCTAAAGCCAAGGTGTTGATGTGAACCCGGTTGCTGCCCGTGAGCGGGTCCGCGACGACATAAAGCGCCTGCGCGCGGCCCCTAAACGCCTCGAAGGCGGGCGCGATATCCTCGGCTCGCCGGATTTCCGATAAGGCAGCGTCGAGACCAAGCTTGCGGGCCGTCTCCTGAACCTCGCCCATTTCCAGCACGGCAGCCGGGTATCCGGCGTTGCCCAGGATCGCCAACCGGCTGATCCCAGGAACCAACTCGCCCAACAGCTCAAGCCGCTTACCGGCAAGATCGGTCGCCTGTTGCGACAACCCGGTGACGTTGCCGCCCGGTTGCGACAAGCTCGCAACCAGGCCAATGCCAACAGGGTCATTTGCCAGCGCAAAGACAATTGGGATGATTAATGTCGCCTGCTTTGCTGCGACGACTGCGCCTCCCCCTGTGACGATGATGTCGACTTTGTTCCGAACGAACTCGGCCGCGATCTCCGCGAAGCGCTCGCCGCGCCCCTCCGCCCAGCGATATTCAATCGCGACATTGCGACCTTCGATCCAACCGAGTTCGCGCAGTCGCTGCTCGAAAGCGGTGACGTAATGGCTCCAGCCCGAAGGCGTGCTCACGCCCAGGAATCCGATGGTCGGCAGCTTTCCGGCCTGCTGCGCCCGCGCCACAACTGGCCACGCGACCGCCGCGCCGCTGAGCAGCGTGATGAAATCGCGCCGCTTCATTCGATCACCTCGTCGGCGCGGGCGAGCAGTGTCGGCGGGATGTCGAGACCGAGCGCCTTGGCGGTCTTGAGGTTTATGGCGAACTCAAACTTGGTAGGCTGCTGCACCGGTAAATCAGCTGGCTTGACGCCTTTGAGGATGCGGTCAACGTAAGGCGCTGCGCGGCGGTACAAGTCGATGAGATCAACGCCATATGAAATCAGACCGCCATCTCCGGCCATGTACCGAAACGGATAAATCGCTGGAACATTGCTACTTGCCGTAGCCGTGATAATCGCCCTGCGGTGAACTGTGGTGAACGTGTCCGGCAGCACGATGAGACCGCTCGCCGTAGCGCGTCCTAGGTCGAATATGGCTTGTTCGATGTCGGTGATGCTGCGAACGGGCGCAGTGGATGGCTTGACCGCGAGCGAGACGGCAGCACCTTCGAATGGACGCACATAATATTCCGCGTGGGGTGCCGTGTCCGGGTTGAACATCACTGCTACCCGGCTGAGGCGCGGCGCGAGCTCCTTGAGCAGCTCAAGCCATTTGCCTCCCAGTGAAGATTCGATGTTGATGAAGCCGGTCATATTACCGCCGGGGCGAGCCAGGCTTTCGATGAAGCCGCTGCCGACGGGGTCAGAGACAACCACGAACACGATGGGAATCGTCCCTGTCTCACGGGCGAGCGCCGCCACGACAGGGGTGCTGCTCGCGAGAAGCACATCGGGCTGGAGCTCGACCAATTCCCGTGCCAACACTTGCATATGAGCGTAGTCGCCAGCGGCCCAGCGGTAATCGATCAGGACTTTGCGTCCCGACGCCCAGCCCAACTCTGCCAGTCCTCGCTCGAATGCCGTGACGCGCGGCACTGACTCAGGGTCGGATTCAGCGCTGCCCACTAGCACCCCGATCCGTCGCATCCTCTCGGCTCTCTGCGCGCGCGCCGCCAGAGGCCACGCCGCCGCCGCTCCGCCGAACAGCGAGATGAACTCGCGCCGCCTCATTCGATCACCTCGTCGGCGCGGGCGAGCAGCGAGGGCGGCACTTCGATCCCGAGCGCCTTGGCGGTCTTGAGATTGATGACCAGCTCGTACTTTGTTGGCGCCTGCACCGGAAGGTCCGCTGGTTTCTCGCCCCTGAGAATACGGTCCACGTAGCCGGCCGCGCGACGGTATTGACCGATGGTGTCAGGTCCGTAGCAGGCAAGACCTCCCGCGGCGACAAAGTAGCGGTAGGGGTACACGGCGGGCAGTCGATGGCGGTCGGCAAGTCGTAAGATCAGATCGCGATGAACGTTTGCCGGCGCGGAAGCCGTAATGAGCAAGCCGGCGTTCGGAAATTCGGCAATTCTTGTTATGCCGCGTTCGATTGCATCTTTGTCGCGAACGTTGACTATCCTCAATTCGACCGCAAACACCGATGCCACCGACTGCAGGGCGGCCCACTGCCCTAACCCGGGCGGGTCAAAGGGGTCGCGAAGGACGGCCGCATGCGTGGTGGCCGGCGCGATCTGCTTGAGCAACTCCAGCCATTTCGCCGGAATGCTGTATTCGAATTGGGTAAAGCCGGTGATGTTGCCTCCCGGCCGGGACAGGCTTTCGACGACACCGAGGCCGACCGGGTCGATCGTCTGAGCAAATACGATCGGAACGCTGCCATTCGCCTCGAGTAGCGGCATGATCGAGACGCCGGACGTGGCCAGGACAACGTCCGGCTGAAGCGCCACCAATTCTGCGGCATCGGCACGAAGACGTTCGGCGTTACCGTTGCTCCAGCGGTAGTCGATCTGCAGATTTCGACCAACCGTCCAGCCCGCCTCCTGCAAGCCCTGCACAAACGCCGCAATGCGACTCTGCATCTCGGCGTCGTCGGCACCGGGGTTTGAGAGTACGCCGACGCGCCGGAAGCGTTCTTGCGCGCGCCCGGCAAGCGGCCACGCGGCCGCCGCTCCGCCGAACAGCGTGATGAACTCGCGCCTTCTCATTCGATCACCTCGTCGGCACGCGCGAGCAGCGTCGCGGGCACTTCCAAGCCGAGCGCCTTCGCCGTAATCAGGTTGACGACCAGTTCGAACTTGGTCGGCTGCTCCACCGGCAGGTCGGCGGGCTTCGTTCCGCGTAGAATCTTGTCGACATAATCGCCGGCACGTCGGAACAAGTCCGTGAAATCTGGACCATAGGAGATCAGCCCCGCCGCCTCGACGTTTTCCCGTGCGCCGTACAGCGTCGGCAGGCGTGCTACCAGCGCCAACGTATTGATACGAAGTCGGTTGGTATTCATGAGCGCATCGGGCGGAACGTAAAGTGCATCAACCGTACCTTTGAACGCAGCAAAGGCGGGGGCAATATCCTCGGTTCGTCGGATTTCGAAGCTGGCGACATCGAGACCGCTGGCCCGCGCTGCCGCCTGAACCTCGTGCGAGTCCAATACGTTGGCGGCGTTGCCAACATTGGCCATGATCGCCAGCCGGCGTAGCCCCGGGACGATCTCGCGTAGGAGATCGAGACGTTTGCCGCCAAGCTCGACCGTCTGACTCGAAAGCCCGGTGACATTGCCGCCCGGTCGCGCCAGGCTCGCAACCAACCCGCTTCCGACGGGATCGCCCGGCAACGAGAAGACGATTGGGAGAGTGGCGGTTGCATTCTTCGCCGCCAGCGCTGCTGGGGTTCCTTGTGCAACAATGACATCGGCCTTGGCCCGCACGAACTCGGCCGCAATTTCGGCCATGCGCTCATTGCGGCCCTCCGCCCAGCGATACTCGATCGCGACGGTGCGTCCCTGGGTCCAACCCAGCTCGCGCAGCCGCTGCGCAAAGGCGGCAACCCATGGTCCGGCGCCGGCCGGCGTGCTGGCGCCCAGGAATCCGACGGTTGGCGTCTTGCCCGGCTGCGCCCGCGCAGCGATCGGCCACGTCGCCGCCGCGCCGCCGAGCAGCGTGATGAACTCGCGCCGCCTCATTCGATCACCTCGTCGGCGCGGGCGATGACAGTAGGCGGCACAATGAGACCCAGACTTTTGGCGACCTTGAGGTTAATGGTTAATTCAAAAGTGGTCGGCTGCTGCATCGGCAGGTCGGCAGGTTTTGCGCCTTTGAGGATTTTATGCAGGTAAATCGAGGCCCGCTGATGCAACTCCGCGACGTTAGGTCCGAAGGTCAAAACCGCCCCCACTTCAATCAACCAACGCGGCACGCCGACCAGGATAAGCCGAGTTGTCGCCGCAAACTGCCCGATTCGCTGACGGTTTAAGAACATGACCCGCGATCCGATAACGATAAGGGCTTCGGCCCTCTCGCGCGCTGCGGCTTGGAATGCGCCGTCGAAATCGCTCGGCGCCCGGACCTCGAGCGATTGAAGTTGCACATCCAACGCGCGAGAGGCGCGCTGCGTCTCTCGAAACTCGGGGTCGACATGACCGGGGTTCCATAGAATGGCGACGCGCGACACCCAAGGTGCCGTGTCTTTCAGCAGCTCAACTGATTTTCCAGCCAGCATGTCATGGACATAAGTGACGCCCGTGATGTTACCGCCGGGCCGGGCCAAACTCGCCACAAGCCCGCTTTCGACAGGATCATTGCTCACAACCACCACAATCGGAATTGACGAAGTTGCCGCCTTAACGACTGGCGCTTGTTCGCCGCCGAATGAAAAGATTACGTCTGGATTGAGCCTTACCAGTTCATCGACTGCCTTTGAAAACCGCTCGTAATTTCCCTCGGCATCTCGGTACTCGATGGCAACATTTTTTCCGTCAACATAACCAAGCGTTTGAAGTCCCCGAAGTAACGAATTAATGACCGCCTGATCCTGCGTCGTAAAGCGCAGTACGCCGATCCGGCGCATCCGCTCGCCCTGTTGCGCCCGCGCCGCGAGAGGCCACGCTGCAGCCGCGCCGCCGAGCAGCGTGATGAAATCGCGGCGCCTCATTCAATCACCTCGTCGGCGCGGGCGAGCACCGACTGCGGAATGTCGAGGCCGAGCGCCTTAGCGGTCTTCAGATTGATCACCAGCTCGTATTTGGTCGGCGCTTGCACCGGCAAGTCTGCCGGCTTCTCGCCCTTGAGGATGCGGTCGACATAGCCGGCCGCGCGGCGGAACTGGTCGATCACGTCAGGCCCGTAGGAGATGAGGCCACCGGCCGTGACGTGGAAGCTGGCGGGGTAGACAGCTGGCAGTTTGTGCCGGGCTGCAAAAGCGATGATCGGTTGGCGATGACTAATCGTCAATGCGCCTGCCGTCACGATCAGGCCGCCATTCAAACCGCGCGCGAATGCAGTGACGGCGCGCTCGATTTCACCGGCATCGCGCACGTCGACCGGGCTCACCTGCACCCCCAACGACGGCGCCACGATCTGGACAGCGCCGAACTGCCCGATCCCGGAGGCGACGGCCGGATCCCGAAGGACCGCCGCCCGCGTCACGCGGGGAGCAATCTCCTTGAGTAGCTCCAGCCATTTTCCGCTCATGCTGTACTCGTAGATCGTGAATCCAGTCGCATTTCCGCCTGGCTGTGCAAGGCTCGCGACGAAACCAGCGCCGACCGGGTCGATGACAGTCACGAACACAATCGGCACGGTGCGGGTCGCCTGCAGCAATGCCGACACGGTTGCGGTGCCAGTACCAGCCAGGAGGACGTCCGGCGCGAGCGCGGCCAATTCCGCCGCGTGTCTATGAATGTCGTCGGCCGTGGCCCAGCGGGTGTCGATCCGCAGGTTGCCGCCGTCGCTCCAGCCCAATTGCTGCAGGGCCTGTGTGAACGCCGCGAGGCGGGCTTGTCCTTCCGCATCGTCTGCGGCCAGATACATGAGCACGCCGATGCGCCGCACGCGTTCAGACTGCTGCGCCCGCGCCGCGAGCGGCCGGAAAGCGCACGCCGCCGCGCCGCCGGTGAGCGTAATGAACTCGCGCCGCCGCAGGTCGATCATCAGGCTGCCCCTGCCCTGGGTTTGGCCGCAGGTCAGTCTACCTCAGCAACAGCCTGCCGCAGAGGGGCCAGCCGGTCCTTGGCGCAGACCTGAAACGTTCTGAATCGAGGTGCTGCTGTTGGCACGCACCGGGCCCATGTCCGTCTTGGGACGATACTGTTGAACCGCCAGCAATCAACTTCCATCGCCAGGAATGACCACCCCGAGAACCACAAGGGGGAGGGGAGCGCACCGGTTGTGCTGCAGCGTGAGCGCGTTTAATCGATTCTGCTTTAGGCGCGACATACTCGACACCCTGCCTGGCCAACACGACGCGCGGCACCTATGGTGGCGCCGATATCCATCCGCGAGGTGAGAATGAGTGCTGAAGCATTGAACCGCATCGCCGTCATCGTCGTCCTCGCCGTCGCGGGCATGCTGTGCGCGCCCGCCGCGCAGGCGCAGCAGCCGCTCGACAAGGTGTCGTTCGGCACCAACTGGGTGGCTGAAGGCGAACATGGCGGCCATTACCAGGCGCTGGTCGACGGCACCTACAAGCGCTACGGCCTCGACGTCACCATCGTGCCGGGCGGGCCCAACGTGAACAACCGCATCCTGCTGCCGGTCGGCAAGCTCGACTTTTTTATGGCGGCGAACACGCTGCAGAGCTTCGACGCGGTCGAGCAGAACATCCCAACGCTCGCGGTCGCCGCCATGTTCCAGAAGGAGCCGCAGGTGCTGATGGCGCACCCGGACCAGGGCATCGACAAGTTCGAGGACCTCAAGAAGCTCACCCTGTTCATCTCGCGCGAAGGGCTCGCCAGCTACTTCCAGTACCTCAAGGCCGACTTCGGCTTCAGCGAGGCGCAGGTGAAGCCCTACACCTCCAATGCGCAGCCGTTCCTCGCCGACAAGCGCAGCGCCATGCAGGGCTACGTCACCTCGGAGCCCTACGCGATCGAGAAGCAGGCCCATTTCAAGCCCAAGGTGTTCCTGATCGCCGACCAGGGCTTCAACAGCTACTCGACCCTGATCGAAACGCGGCGCGATCTCGTGGAGAAGCGCCCCGACCTGGTGCAGCGCTTCGTCGACGCCTCGATCATCGGCTGGGCCAATTATCTCTACGGCGACAACAAGGCGGCGAACGCGCTGATCAAGAAGCAGAACCCGGAGATGACCGATGAGCTCCTGGCCTATTCGCTCGCCAAGATGAAGGAATACGGCATCGTCGATTCCGGCGATGCCAAGGCGCACGGCATCGGCGCCATGACCGACGCGCGGATGAACAGCTTCTTCGACAAGATGGTGCGCGCCGGCGTGGTCAAGCCGTCGCTCGCGCTCGGCAAGTCCTACACGCCCCAGTTCGTCAACAAGAAGGTCGGGCTCGATCTCCTGCCGAAGCAATGAGGCTCCCGTGGTTCGTGGTGGTGCCCCTGGGTCCAACGCAAGTCGGGTTTACCCGACTTGCGCACATTCACGCGCCGATCTCGGGCAGGCCCGAGATCGGGGTCTCGCTCCGCTCGCACGGGACACGAGCGCGGCCTTAGGCTTTCGGCGGCGAACGTGATGGATGCCGCTCCACGGAGACCGTCGCGCCGATGTCGAATGCCATCAAATCCTCGCCCGCCACCAGCGGTCCGCCATAGGTCTGTCGCGTTTCGGCGACGATGTCGTCGATGGTCGGCGGCGGGATGCGTTCGCTGCCGAGCAGAACGATATGGGTATAGGCGGCAAGCTTCGGCCTGGTCTGTGCGAAGACGCTGCCGGCCTCGCGCGGCGTCGTGTGGTGGGCGATGATTCTCTGGATATAGGCTTCCCGCATCAGCTCCGGCCGTGCGCTCGCGACCTCATGGACCAGCAGATCGGCGCCGGCGCCATATTTGATGACGTTTTGATTGTAGCGCGTGTCGCTGGAGAACACGGCGACGCGGCCGCCGTACTCGACTCGATAGCCGTAGCACGGCTTGATCACGGCGCCGTGGTCGACCTCGAACGCGATCACCTTCACGCCGTTCTTTTCGAAGACCACGCCGTCGCGGTCGAACTCGGTGACGTCAGTCGCAATTCCTGAGAGCGGCAGCTTCTCGTCGGCGACGCGGATCTTGATGTCGAGCGCGTAGGCCCGCTCCAGGTTCTCGATCAGCTCGCGCGCTCCGGTCGGCCCGACCACGCGGTACGGCGTCTTGCGCGTGCCGAAATGCGATTCGAGCCAGCCGGTGAGCCACACGTCCGGCACGCCCGAGGTGTGGTCGGA
>Ga0157375_10003670_pt1 | contig 13322 bp, 11 predicted proteins | sample M35metaG_FD_115311 | JGI IMG/M metagenome (GOLD analysis project Ga0157375, IMG submission 115311) | Miscanthus rhizosphere microbial communities from Kellogg Biological Station, Michigan, USA - M3-5 metaG | ecosystem: Host-associated > Plants > Roots > Rhizosphere > Soil | place: USA: Michigan...
GTTTCGCGACGTCGTTGTTCGCGTAGACCTGAGTCACGCTCACACCACGCGACTTCAGATCCTTCGCCGCCTGGTCGACGCCTTTCTTGAAGACCGACCAGAAGGACCCGGTGTCGCCGTGCGTGACGACAGCCACCTTGATCTTGGTCGCACTGCCGGCAGCAAAGGCCGCCGCGGCCGGCGTGCCCAGCACTGTGAGGCCGGCGGCTGCGGCGCCTCCCTTGACCAGCAACCCTCGGCGTGTCGTCCGCAGGATGAGCTCCTCGTCGATGAAGTCCTCGCTCATGCCTCTCCTTTCCCGGTTGGGTAGCTCCGATTCTCAACCGTTTGGGGGTGTCGGCGCCAGTCCCACCTCCTCGAGCGAAACAGGACGGCGTTCTGCCCGCGAAATCTCGGCCGCGAGCGCAATCGTCAAGGCCGAACGGGCCTCCTCCAGGGCGCAGGCGCTCGGGGCGCCGGTGCGCACGGTCTCGACGAAGGTCGCGAGCTCGTTCCGGTACGCCGGCTCGAACCGATCCCAGAAGTCCCGATAGCCGGGCTCCTGTGGGCGCTTGCCGCCCGGCTCCACCGAACGAATCGGGCTTCGTGCATCCTGGCCGACGACGATGCTGTCGAGTGTTCCGAAAACCTCCAGCCGCACGTCGTAGCCAAGCGGATCGCGACGAGTCCCCGAGACGATCACGAGGCCTCCACCCGACAGGTGCATGATCGCCGCAGCAACGTCGACGTCATCAAGCTCGACGACCCACGGTGCATCAAGGCCGGCGCCGTCTGCGTACACCTGGGTGATCTCTTCGCCGCTGACGAACCGGATCGCGTCGAAGTCGTGAATGTGGAGGTCGCAGAAGATTCCGCCGGAGGCGGCGATGTATTCGGCGGGAGGGGGAACGGGATCGTGCGTCGCGGCACGCATGGCCAGTACCCTCCCGACGCTGCCGTTTGCAACTGCTTCGTGTGCCGCCCGGTAGCCGGCGTCGAAGCGTCGCTGGAACCCCACCTGCACGACGATGCCGGCGCGGTCGACTGCTTCCCGCACGCGATCGAGGGTCGCGAGTTCGAGCGCGACCGGCTTCTCGCAGAATGCTGCCGTCGCTGACGCGGCGGCCAGCTGGAGGAGTGGTGCGTGGCTCGGGGTGGATGTGGCGATTACCAACGCATCCACACCTGACTCGAGCAACTCTTCCGGCGTAGCGAGGGCTTTTACACCGAGCTCCTCTGCTACTCGGCGGTTGCGCTGCGGGTCGGCGTCGGTTACCGAGACCGAGACATCCTCGAGGTCGAGGAGGGTCTGTGCGTGGTGCGTGCCGATCCGGCCCAGACCGGCGACGCCGACGGCGAGCTTCTTACTCAAGGCCTCCGACGTCGAGCACGACCGTCTTCAGGTCGCTCATGTCGAGCATCGTGTACCGCCCGCCGATGCGGCCCCAGCCGCTCTGCGTGCCCGACGCTCCTCCGAACGGCTCGTGCGCCTCCCAGTAGTCGGTGGAGTCGTTGACGACGACGTTGCCGACGCGCAGGTTGTCGACGAACCGGAAGGCGCGCTTCAGGCTCGACGTGTAGACCGCCGCCTGTAGGCCCAGGTGCGAGTCGTTTGCCACGGCTAGCGCTTCTTCGTCGGACTTGACGCGGATCAGAGGCACGATCGGGCCGAACGTCTCCTGTTGGTTGATCAGCGTGTCGATGCCGACGTCGGTGACGACCGTCGGCTCGTAGTAGAGGCGGGTGGGGCGATCGCCTGCGCGCGATCCGCCGAGTACGACGTTGGCGCCCCTGTCGACGGCGTCTTCCAGGTGCCGATCCATCTTCGCGGCCGTCGGCTCGTTGTTCATGGGACCGACCATGGTGGAGTCGTCGAAGGGGTCGCCGAGCCGCCATTCGGCCGCGGCCTTCAGCACCTCGTCGAGGAACGAGTCGTGCACGCTCTCGTGCACGAGGACGCGCTCCGTGGCGCAGCACACCTGCCCCGCACAGAAGAAGCCGCCGAAGACGGCGCCCTGTGCAGCCCGCTCGAGGTCGGCGTCCTCGCAGACGACGACCGGCCCGTTGCCGCTCGCCTCGATCAGGGATCGCTTGAGACCGGCGGCGCGGACGATCTTCTCCGCGGTCGGATGCGACCCGACGAAACCGACGCAGTCGACGCCGGGATGCGTGACGAGGCGTTCGCCCACGTCGCCGCCGCCGTAGACGACGTTCACTACGCCGTCCGGCAGGCCGGCGTCCGCCATGATCTGCATGAAGTTCGCCATCGCGATCGGTGTCCATTCGGACGGTTTCATCACGATCGTGTTGCCGACGGCGATGCCCGGTGCGATCAGCTCGACCGGGATCAGCGTGGGGAAGTTCCACGGTGTGATGGCCGCGTAGACGCCGTTCGGCTTGCGAAAGGTGAGGATCCGCTTGTTCGGGTCCTGGGACGGAATGATCGCCGTCTCCATCCGTTTCACGTCCTCGGCCGCGATACGAAAGTTCTCCGCGGTCTCGTCGATGTCGCCCAGGGCTTCCGAGGCGTACGGCTTGCCTTGCTCGAGCGAAAGCTCGCGCGCGAAGTCCTCGCGACGTTCGTCGATCAGGTCGGCGATCGCGTGGCAGATCTTGGCGCGTTCCCACGCCGAGAGCGCAGCCCATTTTGGCTGAGCCGTCCGGGCGGCGGCGACCGCACGGTCGACGTCATCCGCGCTCGCATCGGGCGCCTCGGCAAGCGTCTCGCCGGTCACGGGGGAGACGACGCGCCGGGCGCTGTCACCTGTCGACGTGACCCATTCTCCGCCGACGAAGTTCTCGAGCGTCCGGATCGTGACCGCCATGAGGCGACCGTACCCTTTTTTGACAGAGTTGTCCTATGCCGCGCATCACGGCCGCCCAGGCGCTCATCCGGTTTCTCGCCGCGCAGCACGTGGAGCGTGACGGAGTCGAACGGCGTTTCTTCGAGGGATGCTTCGGGATCTTCGGCCACGGCAACGTCGCCGGGATCGGGCAGGCGCTTTACCAGCATCCCGATCTCCTCACCTATTACCAGGCTCGCAACGAGCAGGCGATGGTGCATACCGCGGTCGGCTTCGCGCGGATGAAGAACCGGCTCGCGACGCTTGCATGCACCACTTCGATCGGCCCAGGCGCAACGAATCTCGTGACCGGCGCGGCGCTCGCCACCGTGAACCGCCTGCCCGTGCTCCTCCTCCCGGGCGACGTGTTCGCGTCGCGGCGCCCTGATCCCGTGTTGCAGCAGCTCGAGGTGCCGTCGCGCGGCGACGTCTCGGTCAACGACTCGCTGCAGCCGGTGTCGCGTTACTTCGACCGGATCGAACGCCCAGAGCAGCTGCTGGCCGCCGCGCCGGCGGCGATGCGCGTACTCGTCAACCAGGCCGAGACCGGTGCCGTGACTCTTGCCTTCCCGCAGGACGTGCAGGCCGAGGCGTACGACTACCCGGACGAGTTCCTCGTGCACCGCGTCTGGCACGTGACGCGGCCCGAGCCCGACGCGGGGCTGCTGGCCGAAGCTGCCGCCCTCATTCGAGGTGCGAAGCGCCCGTTGATCGTCGCCGGCGGCGGCGTCATTTACTCCGAGGCGACCGATGCGTTGCGTGCCTTCGTCGAACAGACGGGAATCCCGGTGGGGGAGACGCAAGCCGGGAAGGGCGCGCTCCCGTACGACCATCCCGCTTCGCTCGGTGCCGTCGGCGTTACCGGCACGTTCGCGGCCAATCGGATTGCCGCGGACGCGGACGTCGTGATCGGCATCGGGACGCGCTGGTCCGACTTCACGACGGCCTCGAAGACGTCCTTCCGCAATCCGGACGTGCGTTTCGTCAACGTGAACATCGCCGACTTCGACGCGTTGAAGCTCGACGGGGTCGCGCTCGTCGCCGACGCGCGCGTTGCGCTCGAGCGGCTCGGAACCGCGCTCGGAGGCCACCGGGCCGAGCCGGGTTACCGCGAGCTTGCCGCCCGTCTGAACAGCGAGTGGGACGAGGAGGTGACGCGCCTGTACGACCTCGGGGTCGGGCCGCTGCCCGCTCAGAGCGAGGTGATCGGCGCGGTCAACGACGCTGCGCGCCCCACGGACGTCGTCGTCTGTGCGGCCGGGTCGATGCCCGGCGACCTGCACAAGCTCTGGCGCACCCGGGACCCGAAGGGCTACCACGTCGAGTACGGCTACTCGTGCATGGGCTACGAGATCGCCGGCGGGCTCGGCGTGAAGCTCGCGGAGCCCGAGCGCGAGGTGTACGTCATGGTCGGCGACGGCTCCTATCTCATGCTCTCGAGCGAGATCGTCACGTCGATCCAGGAAGGCCTGAAGCTGACAATCGTGCTCGTCGACAACCACGGCTTCAGCTCGATCGGGAACCTCTCACGGTCGCTCGGCACTGACGGGTTCGGCACTCAGTACCGCTACCGGCAAAACGGCTCGCTCGGAGTGGACAGCGACGATCCGACGGCCCAGCTGCTCCCGGTCGATCTCGCCGCCAACGCCGAGTCGCTCGGGGCGAAGGTGATCCGGTGTCGCACGATCGACGAGCTTCGGAGCGGGTTGGAGGCCGCGAAGGTCGAGGACTCGACCGTCGTGCTTGCGATCGAGGTCGATCGCTACGAGGGGGTTCCGGGCTACGAGAGCTGGTGGGACGTGCCTGTCGCCGAGGTCTCGGAGGTCGAGGCCGTCAAGGCGGCACGTGCGGCATACGAACAGGCTCGAGCTTCGGACTAGGGGCTCATCGGCGTCATCGGCTGGTCCATCGAATTCCCGGGGATCGTCAGGCCGGGGATCGCGTCGGGTGCTGTGAACAGGAGCACGCCGAGCGTGAGAAGAATCACCGCCGTCCCGTAGACCGCCACCAGGCGCCAGGGGATGATCTTCTCGGCCGCGATCAGGCCTGCGACGACAGCCATCCAGGTGATGCTCATGACCCCGAGCGCGAAGAGCGACGCCATCAGAGCCCAGCAGCACCCGACACACCAGGCGCCGTTCCTCATGCCCATCCGCACGGCTCCAGACCGGCCGCCGCTCCAATGGCGGAGCAAGAGGCCGAGAGGGCTCCGGCACTTCCCCAAACAGACGTCCTTCAGTGGCGTCAGCTCATAGACCGCCGCGACGACGAGAGTTGCTCCTGCCACCCATCGGCCCGCGCGATCCCACGCGAGCACGTCGCCAGCGAACCGATGCCCGCCGTACGCAATCGAAAAGGCGAGCACGCCGGCGCCGGTCCACGTGAGGAGATAGCCCGCCGCGAATACGAGCGCGGAAAACGGCGTGCGCTCACCGCCCACGCGCGAGTACAGAGCAACCGTCGGGGCGACCGACGGGAACATCATCGCCGCCATCATCACGACCCAGACCCCCAGGAACCAGCTGAGGGCTCCAAGACCTGTCCAGGGGCCGTTGTCCATTCCGCTCATCTGTCCGAGGGTCCACCACCAGCCGATTCCGGCGAGGACGAAGAGCAGGGCCACGAGGCCCAGGCGTGCGCGCGCCGCGGCAAAGGCCGGCGCGAGACCCGTGCCCGGAGCACGTTCCTGCGCCTCTGCAATCAACTGTTCAAGCTGCCCAGGAGAACTCGGAGGTCGAGAGACCCGTCTTGCCTTCGTACTCGATCCCGAACGCGTTGATCCGCGAGCGGGTCGCCTCCGCAACCGTCAGTTCAGAACCCGCCGGGTGGAACATGCCGTTCAAGCGGACCGGCTCTCCCGTCTCGATACCGAAAGGCACGATGTCTTCGATCTCGAAGTCGATCCCGTCGCCGATCCGAACGCTGTGGCGCACGCCGTCGTCCACCACCTCGATCGCCGCACGCTCAATGCCGAGCATCTCACCGATGAGCGGTGCGAGCCCGGCCATCGGCCCGCCGAGTTGACCGCCGAAGACCTGTGTGAGCTTGTCCGCCTGCTCATCCGTCGCGCGCTCGTCGATGAACATCCCGAGCCGCCAATTCCCGTCGGTCATCACCTTTGGCGTGTCTGCGATCGCTGCGACCTTGAGCCCGCCGATGTCGGTGCCTTCGATCTCACCCTCGCGAATGTTGAAGACGAGCAGCACGCGACAGAAGTCATAGGTCGCGCCGTGGTCGAAAGAAGCGTTGCAGGGGCAGATCAGATCGCACGAGCATGTTTCGACGTAGCTGCCCTTCAGGTTCCAGGACATCGACAACCTCCCATCTGGATGAACACCGCGGGCGTCGGGTGGCGCCTCGCCGACCCTAAATCATGCGAGACCTCCAAGGGCGCCACTAGTGACTCCGAGCCACTAAGTCGGCTCGATTGGCTTCCCACCTTGATCGCAAACGATTTCATGTCCAGAATGGGCGGCCGGTATGACGACGCCCACCCGTACCGAGAACGACCTGATTCTGGCCCGCGATGGCGGCACCCGGGCGCGGACACGCCCGGAGGCGCCGATGTTCCCCGGCGGCATGGAGGTCGGCCGGGAGGAGATCGAGGCGCTGACCCGCGTGATCGAGAGCAAGAACGTCTTCCGCTATTACGGCGTCGGCGACGGGCCAGACGAAGTCCGCTCCTTCGAGCGCGAGTTCGCGGAGCACATGGGCGCCGAGCACGCGCTCTGCGTCAACGCCGGCTCCTCGGCGCTCATCTGTGCGCTGATCGGCGCGGGCATCGGCGAGGGGGACGAGGTGATCGTGCCGGCCTACACGTGGAACGCGACGCCGAACGCAGTGCTTGCCTCTCGCGCTCTCCCTGTCCTCGCCGAGGTTGACGAGTCGCTGACCCTCGATCCTGTGGATGTCGAGCGGAGGATCACGCCACGGACGCGCGCGATTCTTCCGGTGCACATGCGCGGCGCGCCCGCCCCCATGACTGAGCTCACGGCGATCGCGAAGCAACACGATCTCGTGCTGATCGAAGACGTCTGCCAGGCCGCCGGCGCCACGTATCGCGGTCGCCGACTGGGGACGTTCGGCGACGCCGGTGCCTTCAGCCTGCAGTTCAACAAGATCATCACCACGGGCGAGGGCGGTGTGCTGATCACCGATCGCGATGACCTGCTGGATCTGGCTCTCGACGTGCACGACTGCGCCAACTCGGTTCGGCGGGGAACCGGGCTGCCGAAGTACGCGGGCTACAACTTCCGCGCGTCCGAGTTGACCGGCGCGATGGCGCGGGTCCAGCTGGGGCGGCTCGACGGGTTACTCGAGCGGATGCGCGCCAATCATGCGCGCCTTACCACGGAGATCGCCGGTCTACCGGGTTTGACGCTCCGGCGCACGAACGACGAGGACGGTGACGCCGGAATTGCTCTGATCGCGTTCGCGGACAGCCCGGCAAAGGCAGCCGAGGGCGCCTCGGCGCTCAACGCCGAAGGCGTCCTCGCCATGCAGATCTACTCGCCGGCGACGCCCGACCTGCACATCTATCCGTACTGGGCCCCGGTCCTTGCAGCGCTCGAGGCGTCGGGAGCCGAGCGGCCGGATTGCCCGCGTACGTTGGACCTCGTCGAGCGAGCCATTCACGTGGACGTGTCCCCACTCTGCGAGGAACGGGATCTCGACGAGATCGCGTTCGCCTTCGAAAAGGTGGCCAAGCAGGTCTTGGCGTGAAGCTTCGCGTGGCGGTCGTCGGCGGCGGCCTCGTCGCGCAGGCGATGCACCTCCACTATCTGAAGCACCAGACCGAGCGATTCGACCTCGTCGCACTTGCGGATCCGAGCAAGACGGTTCGCGAAGCGCTGCAGCAGCTCTACAGCCTCGAAGCCACCTATGCCGACTATCGCGAGCTGCTCGACGGGACGAAGCTCGATGCGATCGTGATCTGCTCACCATCGCAGACCCACGCGGAGGTGACGCTCGCCGCGCTCGAGCTCGGCCTGCACGTCTTGGTCGAGAAGCCGATGTGCATCACGCTGGCCGACGCCGACCGGATCGTCGAGGCGCGCGACCGGGCCGGGCTGGTCGTGCAGGTCGGGTACATGAAGCGCCATGATCCGGCGTGGCAGCACATGCTCGAGAACCTGCCGGACTCGGCCGAGTCGCTTCGTTACCTGCGCGTCGTCGTCCACGATCCGGAGTTCGAGCCGTTTTTCGGCCCGGGCGAGATCTTTCGTGCCACGGACATCCCCGCAGGCGTCCTCCAGGAGAGTCGTGAGCAGATGAAGACGCAGGTGCACGAAGCCGTCGGCGCGGCTACGCCGGAGGTGGTCACCGCCTTCGAGGGTTCCTTCCTTGGCAGCCTTGTTCACGACGTCAACCTGGTGCACGGTTTGCTCGAGAAGATGGGAGAGCCGTTGCCCGCCGAGGTGATCGGGGGCGACTGGTGGAACGAAGGGCGGGCGGTGACCGGTTCGGTGCGGCTCGCGAACGGCGCGCGGTGGGACAGTGCCTGGATCCAGCTGCTCGACGCCTTCGAATACCGCGAGTCGGTCGCGTTCTATTTCGCCGAAGAGGTGCACACGCTGTCGTTCCCCTCGCCGTGGCTGAAGCAGTCTCCGACTGTCTACGAGGTGTCGCGCAGGGCCGACGGCGCGCGTGCGGCGGAGGTCTTCGAATCGTACGAGGAGAGCTTTGGGCGCGAGCTCGCGCACTTCCATGACTGTCTTGTGAACGGTGTGGAGTGCCTGACGCCCCCGGAGCAGGCGCGCCTGGACATGCAGGTCCTGACGCACATGTTCCTCCAGGCTGGATGACCGGGCTGCGAACGGCGATTGTCGGCTCGGGCTTCGTGGCCCGGGTCCATGCCGACGCGGTGCGCGACTTCGGCGGGCGGGTCGTCGCCGTGTCGAGCCGGACACGGGCCGGGGCCGAACAGCTTGCGGCGGAGATCGGCGCTGCCGCGTTCGACTCCCTCGAGGACGCGCTCGCGAGCGCGATCGATGTCGTGCACATCTGCACGCCGAATGCGCTGCACGTCGAGCAGACGCTGCTCGCACTCGGGCACGGAGCGCACGTCGTCTGCGAAAAGCCGCTCGCCACGAGCACGGACGAAAGCCGGCGCATGCTCGATGCACTCGAGTCGAGCGGCCGAGTAGGAGCCGTGGCATATCACGTGCGTGGCTATCCGCTCGTCGAGCACATGCGCGCGACCGTCGCGGACGGGGGCCTCGGCGAGCTCCGCGTCGTGCACGGGCGTTACGTCTGTGACGACGCGCTGCTTGTCAGCGGCGGCTGGCGGCTGCTCCCCGAGAGCTCCGGCCCGACCTACGTGACCGCGGACCTCGGCGCACATTGGTTCGATCTCGCCGAGCACGTGACCGGCGCGCGCATCTCCGAAGTGCTCGCCGACTTCCGCACCTTCGTTCCGGGTCGCGCCCTCGAGGATCACGCCTCGCTGTTGCTTCGCTTCGACAACGGTGCCACAGGTAGCGCGGAGTTCAGCGCGCTCGGCCCGGGCCGCAAGAACCAGCTCCTGTTCGAGCTCGAGGGCAGCAGCGGCGGCTTCACGTGGGACCAGGAATCTCCGAACGAGCTCCTCCATCGGCATGCCGAGCAGCCGATGCAGATCGTCGTCAAGGATCCCGGTGCGAACGCCGGGCGGGCTGCAGAGCTCGCGCGCTACCCGGCCGGGCATGCAGAGGGCTACGGCGATGCCTTCCGGACGATCCTGCACGACGCGTACCTCGCGATGGACGGCCGGGCGCACGGTCCGTTTCCCACTTTCGCGGACGGACACCGAGGGATGCAGATTCTCGAGGCGACGTTGCGCAGCGCCACGGACGGCGGCTGGGTCTCGGCGGAGCGCTAGGGCGTGGCCGCTCCGCGGCGCGGCACGAGATGCAGCGCGCGGCGTATGAGTCCCGGCAGCACGAACGCGAGTGCCATCAGGCACAACGAAGCGGCGAGCATCAGCGCGGCCAGTGCGTTCACCTCGGGCGTGATTCCGAACTTCACCTGTGTGTAGATGTAGATCGGCAAGGTGTTGTGGCTGCCGATGAGGAAGAGCGTGATGATGAACTCGTCGAGCGAGAGCGTGAAGGCGAAGAGCGCTCCGGCGAGAATCGCGGGAGCCAGCAGCGGCAGCACGACGTAGCGCAGTCGGTTGAACGTGTTTGCACCGAGGTCGCTCGCCGCACGCTCCAGGCTTGCGTCGAAGCCCTGCAACCGGGCCGCGACGAGCAGGAGCACGAACGGCGTCGTGTACACGCTCTGGCCGATCACGGCGGTCGTCGGGGAAAGAGACTGGTGAAACACGTCCGTCAAGAGGATGAGCAGGCTCACGCCGATCAGGAGACCCGGGATCATGATCGGCAAAACCATGGCGATCCGAATGCCGCTGCGGAAACGCAGGCGCGAGCGCACGAGTGGGAACGCCGCCGCGGTCCCGACGATGGTGCTCACAAGGGTGACCTCCAGCGCGATGCGGATCGTGGTCTGCAGCGCATCGCGGATCTGGTAGTTGTGAAAGACGTCCCCGTACCACTTGGTCGTCCAGCCGGTGATCGGGAACGTGCCGTACCGGTTGGCGTTGAAGCTGAAGACAACCAGCAGCACGATCGGCGCAAAGAGGAACGCGTAGATCAGCCCCGCCCACATGCCGAGCGCGCCACGGAACAACCGGCCGCGGGACGAAACGACGTCGAAGTCACGTGCCATAGGGGTCCTCGACCTCGAGGGAGCGGCGGAAGATCGCGAGGAGTACAACGATCAGTGCCGCGATCAGCAGGGCAGCAGCAGCGCCGCGCGTGTATTGCGCCCCCTGGAAGAAGTTGACGATCAGGTTCCCGATCATCACTCCCCTCGTGCCGCCGACGAGCTGAGGCGTCAAGTACTCGCCGAGGATCGGGATGAAGACGAAGATGACGGCGGTCGTGATCCCCGGTCGGATCTGGGGCAGAAGGATGCGCCGGACCGCGGTCGCCGGCGTAGCGCCGAGGTCCATCGCCGCGCGGAACTGATTCCAGTCGAAACGCTCCAGCGAGGCGTAGAGGGTCAGCGCGGCGAACGGGAAGTACAGGTAGACGAGAACGAGAATCACAGCAGGCCGGTCGTAGAGAAAGAACGAGACCGGCTGCGAGGTCGCTCCGGTCCACTCGAGGAATCGATTCACGGCCCCCTGGGGGCCGAGGATCGTCAGCCACGAGTAGACCCGCAGGAGGTAGCTCGTCCAGAAGGGCAGAATCACGAGGATGAGCAGCACCTTCTGGTAGCGCTTGGACACGTAGCGCGCGAGCCAGTACGCGAACGGGAATGCCAGCATGAGTGCCAGCGCCGTAGCCGCGAAAGACACCCACACCGTTGCCCAGAACGTCGAGACGTAGGTCGGGACGCTGAAGAAGTAGTGGTAGTTGTCGAGCGTCCAGTCGTGGACGACGTTGTAGTCGACGGTGGTCCAGAAGCTGTAACAGACGATCAGCCCGAGCGGGACGAGGAAGAACACCCCGAACAGGACGAGCGCGGGCGCGAACCCCGCGTACTCGCCCAGCCGGGACGTCCACCTCCGTCTCCCGGGGCGACCCAGCGGCAGTGCTACGTCTGCCGGCTGGGTCGCTCCAACACCCGGGCTAGAGCCCTCCACTAAGCGCCGAAGACCTCGTTGAAGGCATCGGTGTAGGCCTGCTCGTTGCCGGACGGGCCCTTCAGCGTCATCGCCAGCGCCTTGTCCGGCTGGTTGTAGAGCAGCCGCTTGGCGCGGTCCTCATGACCCTGGTTCACGAGCATCTTGTAGGCCTTCTCGTTGAACAACGGGCGCCCGTTCGTGATGAAGTTCTGAGCGATGTACGGGGCCTGCTGCATTGCGTTGATGAAACGTGGGAAGGCGTCCTTGTTCTTGGACTTCACGACCATCTGCTCGGAGTCGATGAACCCGACCGTTCCCTCACTCGGATAAGCCGGCTTCACGAGCGGGCCGCCTGCGTCCTTCACGCGGTCGTCCGTGCCGAGATTGGTGATCCCGATCCAGGCGGAGCCGTCCGCAAGTGCGCGTACGACCTCGTTGTTCTGCGACGCGAGCTTGAGGACGTTCGGCTTGAACTCGGTCAGCCACGCCTTCGCGTCGGCGATCTCGGCCGTCGTCATGTTGTACGGCTCCTTCGCCCCGGTCGCCTTACCGGCGATCGCCATCATGTCCGTCGGGATGTTCTCGAGGGACACCTTGCCCTTGTACTTGGGATCGAGCACCGCATGCCACGAGTCCGGGACCGTCTTGACGAACTTCGGGTTGTAGTAGATCTGGACGGTCGACCACGAGAACGGATAGCCCATGTAGTTCGAGCCGTCCTTCCAGAACGAGAAGTCCCGCGCGATCGAGTACAGCTGCGATGAAACGGGTAGTGAAGACAGGTCGAATGACTCCGTCAATCCGTCCTTGTTGTACTTCGGGACCCAGAGCGCGTCACCGGACACGATGTCGAACTGGCTCCCCGTCTGCTTGATCTTCAAGTAGGCGTCGGCGTTGTCGCTGAACAGCTGCGGCCGGCCCTGCTCGTTGGTTTGCTGCTTCACAGCGGCGAGCTGGTCGTTCGCATAGTGATCTGACCAGGTGAGCCAGTTCAGCGTGACCGCCTGGTCGCTCTTCCCGGTCGCCGATGCTGCCGCGCTCGAGCCTTTCGAAGAGCCTCCGCATCCTGCTGCGATGACTCCGACGGCGCCGACCGCCCCGAGCCGCAACACGCGACCTCGGCTCATACGCTCGTCGAACAAGCGCTCGTCAATTGACGTCACGTACATCCTCCTCTCGTGGGTTCGACCCCTGCAACAGCACTACGTCCGCCGGATCCCAGATCAGGACGACCTCGGTCTCCGGAAGGAGATCGCTCGCGGCAGCACCCTCGTTGCCGAAGAGCGCGGCAGTGACGGGCGCCGTGACGCCGTCGCACTTCACCGCCACGCGCGTGTGACTGCCGAGAAACGACGTTTGCGCGATTCGTCCCCGCAGCCCGCTCCCGTTCGAGTCGGCGAGACGCTGGACCCGAATGGACTCGGGCCGAACCATCAACGTTGCCGGTCCGTGTACGCCCGGTCCGGAAGCGGGGACTTCAGCACCGTTTTCGAGGGCGGCCTTGCCGCCGGCTCCGACCTCGACCTCGATGAAGTTGGACTCGCCGATGAAGTCGGCGACGAAAGCGGTTTTGGGCCGGTGGTAGATCTCGTGCGGTGAGCCCACCTGCTCGATTCGGCCCTCGTTCATGACCGCGATGCGAGTGGCCATCGACATCGCCTCCTCCTGGTCGTGCGTGACGTAGACGAACGTCGTGCCGACGTCACGATGAATCTGTGCCAGCTCGATCTGGAGGCGTTTGCGGAGTTTCAGGTCGAGCGCGCCGAGCGGTTCGTCGAGCAGCAAGACCGCCGGGCGGTTGACGAGTGCACGGGCAACAGCCACTCGCTGCTGCTGTCCGCCTGACAGTTGCGCCGGTAGCCGATCGGCGAAAGTGTCGAGCCCGACCA
>Ga0157375_10003671_pt1 | contig 13322 bp, 13 predicted proteins | sample M35metaG_FD_115311 | JGI IMG/M metagenome (GOLD analysis project Ga0157375, IMG submission 115311) | Miscanthus rhizosphere microbial communities from Kellogg Biological Station, Michigan, USA - M3-5 metaG | ecosystem: Host-associated > Plants > Roots > Rhizosphere > Soil | place: USA: Michigan...
CGGAATTGACCACGTTTCCGCTGCCGCTCAGATCGATTGAGACCTGGGCATTGGCCTGCGTGCTGCCACCGCCAATATAGACGGTGAGGCTGGCGTTGTACTGGGCGCTGGTGCCGGTGCCGGTGCCGAGACCGATGTTCGCGGCCTGACGGTCAATTTCGCCCAGCAGCGTCGTGAATTCCTGGTTCAGAGTGGCGCGATTGCCCGCGAAAGTCCCGGAAGCAGACTGGGTGGCCAAGCTCTTCAACTGATCCAGAATGTTAGAAATGTTGTTCAAGCCGCCATCGATGGTCTGCAGAATGCTGACGCCATCATTGGCGTTGCGGACGCCCTGGGTCAGCTCGCTGATCGTGCTGCGGAGGCTGTTGGCTACGGCGAGACCAGCTGCATCGTCGCCGGAGGAATTGATACGGAAGCCGGAGGTCAATCGGGTGATGGTCTGAGACTGAAAGTTGCTGTTCACCTGAAGGTTGGTTTCGGCCGTTAGCGCGGTTACGTTAGTTTGAAACGAAAGTGACATGTTTCCTATCCTTTTGTTCTAAAATTTCCGGCGTCTAGCCGAACCCGACTGTTTTCTCAGCGGTGATACTCATTTCGCAGCAGCCCAGGGGAATTCTAGTTTTTTCCACATTTTTTTTTGACTGGTACTATGATGTTGCGAAGTACGGGCCGCTCCGCCTTCTAATATTCCTAGAAGGAAGGCCAATTTTCTCGATATGTCCGGTGGGAACGATATAGATGATCTCCTCCAGACCATTAACGGCCTCCGAGCGATATGCCAGGTTCGTCCTCCGCGCTTGGAACAAACGAGAATTCACCGAGTTGGAGACGGCCGTAACGCAAGTGCCTTTCGCGCGGCCAGGAAATCTGCCTGCCGTAGAGTATGAACGGATGGATCTTATTCAAGACCTCGGCCGGGACCTTCTTATAGATGGGACAAACCAAGATGCGGCGCTGACACTGGTGCGCCACCTCGCCAGGTGCGAATAGGCGACGGCGTTAATGCCCTCTCTGCGTTAAGACGCCTCTCCCACCTGAAACGCGCGATTCCGCCCCGCGCCTAAGATGTGCCCGCTGAGTGAGGGATCCCCATTCACAACGGCGCGAACGGGCGCATTTAAAGCGTGATCTAACTTCACCACTTGCCCCTGCTGCAGCGCCAAGAAATCTCGGAACGAGAGCCGTGGTCCTTCGAGACGAACCTCCAGTTCGACCTCGGCGTCTTCCAGGAGACGCGCGTTCCGCGTGATGTCAATGTTGGATGTGACATCCTTCGCAATTCCTTGCGGAACGTGAGCCGTCGTCGCTGGAGCAAAAAAAGAACTTGGAACCGCGATTTCAAAACGGCCAGGTTGACCCGCGATCTGCATTTCGAAGGACAACTGAAGATCCGATCTGGTTGGCTCGGAGCAAGCCATCAGGCCAGCGTCGCTGCCCATCGATTCGACTACAAATTCAACGGATTTAACGATTTGCCAGCTCTCGCCGAGGGAACGTAGAATTACCCGGCTTATATCTTCCAGCAGGCTCCATTCGATTTCTGTCAATTCGCGCGGAGATGAAGGCGGCATGCCGCTGCCACCAAGCAACAGGTCCAGCAGGGTCAAGGCTGTCGCAGACTCCACGTGCAGCGTCATGGTTTCGGATCCCGGATGAAGCCGCAACGCTATCAGACAACTTGGGTTCGGAACGCCCCTACGGAATTCCCCCGCTGTCGTAAAGCGTATCTCTGCCAGTTTGGCCTGGATCTCAGACTGCAAGAACGTGGATAACGCATGTGAAAGCGATCGTGCGAACGCCTCGTGGATGCTCTGGAGCATCCGAAAGTGGGGAGTGGAGGTCTCCTGATGGCTGAGATCGAGAGGCCGCAACCTCTGGCCGTCTTGGGCATTGCTGGAACCGCGTAAATTCATGCGTACCAAGAGGATCGTCTGTTTAATGGAGATCCTTTAGGGGCGAATTTACGCCAGATAGACATAAACAATCCCGTTTTCTCTTCGATATGCACTGTGCCCCGCAGCCAACGAAGGAGGCATACCCATGATCAGAATAACCAGGCTCAATCATACGCCGATGATTCTGAATTCAGACCTGATTGAACACATCGAGATGACGCCGGATACCGTGATCGCGCTTACTTCGGGGCAGAAATATATGGTTCTGGAGACCACCGAGGAGATCATCGAGAGGGTCGTCAGTTTCCGTCAATCCCTGCTTCGCAATCAGCCGGCTCATTCCACGTCGGTTTCGGGCGCGAGCCCGGCCGCGAGTATTGCAATGGGAGAGCCGCCGTCCAATGGCTGAGAAGCAACCCGGAGCCAAGCACAAATCGAATCTACGATCGGCACGCCCCGACTTTGCCAGCATTCTTGGACTGGCCGTAGCTTTCGGGGGTATTATCGGCGGATTAGTGTTGGAAGGCGGTAAGGTTTCCGACGTCACCCAGATCACCGCCGCGATCATCGTGCTGGGCGGGACACTGGGCTCGGTCATGGTGACGTCTCCCATGGCTGCATTGCTCGGAGCCGCGAAGAGCTTGAAAAAAGTCTTCTTCGAGGAAACGGTCAATCTGGAGGCCGCAGTCGAAGAAATCATCGGCTATGCCACCAAAGCGCGAAAAAGCAGCATCATCTCGCTGGAAGAGGATGTCGACAAGATTGCAGATCCCTTCCTCCGCAAAGCACTTTCCTTGGCAGTGGACGGAACCGATCTGAAGGAGCTCCGGTCGATGATGGAAATGGAGCTCACCCAGGCCGAGAAGCATGCCGAAGCCGACGCGAAGGTATTCGAAGCCGCTGGCGGGTATTCCCCAACCATCGGCATCATAGGAGCGGTAATGGGCTTGATCCAGGTAATGAAACACCTGGAAAATATCGAGGAAGTCGGACGCGGAATCGCGGTCGCGTTTGTGGCCACGGTTTACGGAGTGGCCGTGGCCAATCTGTTTTTCCTGCCCGCCGCCAGCAAGATCAAGGCCAGGATCCATGGCGACGTTGCGGCCAAGGAGCTCATGCTGGAAGGCGTGATCAGTATTCTCGAAGGAATGAATCCGAAATTGATTCGCGTGAAGCTCGAGGCCTTCCTGCCCGAAAAGGGCGCGGCGAAGAAGGCTAAGGGCTCCGAAGCGGCCCAGGCGAGCCAAGCCGTCCCGGCTGGATAACGCATATGGCCAGGCGAAAAAAAGAGGCGCCTCACGAAAATCATGAACGATGGCTTGTATCCTACGCTGACTTCATCACCCTTCTGTTTGCGTTCTTCGTGGTCATGTTCGCTTCTTCTCAAACGGACAAGTCCCGAGCAAAGCAAATCTCCCAAGCGGTGGAAAAAGCGCTGGCGGATGGGAAAACGCTGGGAGTTTCGCCGGCAGTAGCCAAGATTCTGGGCGGAACTGTGGAGGACAGAGGCCAGGGTAACGCCCAAATGCGAGGGCCGGGCGGCGCACAAAAATCGTCGAAGGAAGCCCCGCCGGAAAATCTGATCGAGCTAACGCCCTCTTTGAAGAAGTTGACGAGCGAACTCGAGAAGGAAATCAAGGACGGCGCGGTTGAGGTGAATCTCGAGCCGCGGGGTCTGGTGGTCAGTCTGAAACAGACCGCATTTTTTCCCTCGGGCACCGACGCCCTCGATCCTTCCACCTATCCTATTCTCCAAAAAGTAGCGGACGCCCTGAACGCCGTGTCGAATCCGTTGAGAATCGAAGGCCACACGGATTCGGTTCCCATTCACACCGCCCGTTTTCGAAGCAATTGGGAACTATCAGCGGCCAGAAGTATTTCGATGATGGAAGTGATGGCGAACCGCTTCCAAGTGGACCGCCAGAGAGTGGCTATTGTTGGCTTCGCTGACACCGCACCGCAAACCCCCAACGACACCGCGGAAGGCCGTGCGAGGAACCGTCGCGTGGACATCGTGATTCAGAACAACTATATGGCACCGCCGATTGCGCAGGCGGCGGCGCGGCCTGCTTCAGTTCCCGGACAAGTAGCTAAATAGACTGGTTCTGGGCATCGCTGATTCGGCCTGAATCGCCGCCTGGTAGCTGGCTTGTTGCTGTGACATCGCGATGCTCGCTGCGGCCACATCGGTGTCTTTTATCTGACTGAGCGAAGCCTTATCCTGTAGCTGGAATTTCTGGGCGACGTTTAGCGCATTCGAGATTTGATTCTGGACGCCGCCATAGAAAGCCAGTTGTTGCGACAGATAATCCTGGGCCGATTTGATGGAGGCGATCGCGGCGCTGATCCCCGGCTGATCGTTATTCGCGAGAGCGATTCTCAGGCTATTGACCGCCGCGAAAATATTGTCGCTGGCCAGCGTGTCGTCGGAGTTGCGGTGATCGAAAATATCTTGCGCCGTCTTCGAGACAGAAAAGGTGATTCCGGAAGCGTCCTGAATCAGGCGCGTGGATTGCGTAGTGGTCAGTCGGTCCACCCCGTTCGGATTGGTGAAATCCACCTGGTAAGAAGGCGAGGTCGACTGATCTCCCCCGAAGACATAAGCTCCGTTGAACTGCGTCTGGCTGGTGGAAACCATGGTAGATAGGATCTGCCCGACCTGCTGCGAAAACGTGCTGCGGCTAGCCGTGGACACTGTGTTTCCGACTCCTTGCGCGGCAAGGCTCGCTACCTGATCCAGCAATTGCGTAGCGCTCTGCAAGGCCGATTCTGCGCTGTTTACTTCGCCCGAAACCAGGTTCAGATTGCTGGTGACCTGACTCACGCGTCCGAGATCGGCTTCCAGTTGCAGAACGTCTCCCACCGAATTTGGCGCATCGGAGGCTTGGCTGATCTTGGTCCCGGAAGAAATCTGCTGTTGGGTCGTGGCCATCTGCTGTTGCAGTAACTGCAAATTCGTGAGGAATTGCTGACTGATGGCGCCTGAATTTTGAATCATGAATGGCCTCTTTCTTCCGCTACACCATATTGAGCAGCGCATCGGACAGCGCATTGATGACGCTGACCATTTTGCTCGCTGCCTGATAGCCTTGCTGCAACTGCAATACCTGCGATGCTTCGGCGTCGAGCGAAACTCCCGACACCTGGGTTTGCAGCGTCCGCGATTGCGCCAGCAACTGCGCGTGGAGATTGCTTCCGGTTTGCGCGTTCGAAGCGCTTTGGCCCGCTTGGGTTGCGGTGCTGCTCAAGAACTGGAGGATGGTTTGACCGGCAATTTGGTCGGCCGGGTTGGTCGAGCTGCCGAGTCCCGCCAATTGCAGCGCAGCTCCATTGGAGACCACCGGAGGTCCCGGATTCACCGGGGCAAGAGTACTGGCCGTGATGCTCGGATCGAGCGCCAGCGTCTGCGCGATGCCGGCGGGGCGGGCTGCGTTATAGGTGAACAGCGGACTTCCGGCCGCGCCGCCCGTGGTTTGCGCCGACGTCAGGATCGAATTCACGCGGTCCGCGACCTGCTGAGCCAGTTGATTGAGAGCGCCCTGCTGCTGGCCATTCCCCTGCAGCGATGGCAGTACCGTGTTGCGAACGTTCAACAGTCCGCCCAGACTCCCTTGCGAAATGTGAGAAGTGATGTCCTGGCCGCTCGCATCCAGAATGCGGGCATCCGGCGTGGCATTCGGGATGGTGGGGCTGCCGGACGGAGCGAAGCTGGCCTGAATCGTGTACTTTTCGGCCCCGATAACCAGCGGCGTCTGTCCGCCGAGCAACACGGTCGCCGAGCCATCCGGCGCAAACAAAACCGTAATATCCGCGATTTGCGAAAGCGACTCTAGGGATGCGTGCAGATTGGCGTCTAGGCCCGCGTCCGGAGTCATATTCTTCTGAATCGCAATATTCGCTTGCTGGATCGCCGCCGCCAGGCTATTGATCTGGTTCACATTGGAACTGATCTGTTGGTTCACGCCATTGGTGATCTGCGAAAGGCTGCCCGACGCCGATTGAAAACTTTGCGCCACGGTTTGTGCTTGACTCAGAACAGCCTGTGCCGTGGTGTTGTTGGGCGTCGCAGCCCACGCGGAAAAACTCTGAAACAAGCTGTTGAGCGAGCCGGTCAATCCAGTTTGTCCCGAAACGTCAAACAAGGATTGAATGGACGCCAGCGGATTCGATTCCCCTGTGAAATACCCCTGCGCCGAGAGCTGCGTCCGCACCGCCTGGTTAAGGTACTCGTTTTGGGTGCTCTGCACTCCTCCGAATTGGACACCGCCCGGCAGTCCTGCGGAAAGGTCGAACGGCTGCGATTCGAGCAGGGCACTTTGTCGCGCGTATCCGGGGGTGTTCGCGTTGCTTACATTATTCTGCGTGACCGCAAGCGCGCTCTGGATCGAGCGCAGAGCCTCTACGCTGCTGTTTAAGGAACTGAAAAGTCCACCCATGGCGTAGTTCTCCTAACCCTCGAAAGTGCCTCTAGCTTCGGTAGGCATCAGCACTGGCAGGCCGCGTTCTGAGTAACCCGTTCCCAAACGCACTTGCAGCAAGCCCATACAGTAATTCGACCCATGCTCGAACTTGGCTTGCAGGGTGCCGCTCATTCGCCGGATTCCCTCCAGCGCCAGCCGGATGGCGGAGTCGCCCTGGGAGTCGCCGTGTTGCGTCATGGATTCATGTATTCCTTCGAGCAACGCCGCTGCCCGACCGAGCTCGGTCTCCCACTGGGCGAGCATATCTGTCCCGGGAATGAGGACCGCTTCCTCAACCTCTTGAAGAATTGTCTGGATGCGCTGGCAAGTTGCCAGCGCCGATTCCTGTTGGGGGAGCATACGGCTCGACCTTAGTCCCCGTGCTGGGACGCGGTAACGATCGATTCGCTCAAAGCAGCGGTGTCAACCTGATATTGACCCGATCGAATCAGCCCGCGCAAATACTGGACGACGCTCGCTCGCTCGTCCTGACCTGCGCTATGGGCGGTCGCGACCAGCGCTTCCTGACGCCCCAGCTCGACACCGTCCCCCGCCGCCGAGAGCGATAACTTTCGGGACGCGGAACTACTGTCGGGCTTTGAAGGCTCTTGGACTCGGTCGCTTTGTGACATTGAGATGTTCAAGAGATTACTCTCTATCTTCATTGCGCTGCTCCTTATATATCGCAATAACCTTTCGTTTGTTGAGAGATTTCGCAAACAAACGTTCTTGCCTGAGTGCGCTCATGCGTATGAGTTGTAGATGCATCGGTTTAGGCTGCCTTTTCAGGCAGTGCCCCTCTAAGGTCGGGGGCGCTTCCAGCCGCCATCCGTAAAATCCGAACTGCATAGTTACCGTCCACTGCCACCACCTCGCCGTAGGCGATCACGCAGTTGTTGACCCGAACCTCTACCTCTTCGTCCAGCATCTGATCCAGTTCGACCACGGATCCATTGGTCAGGTTGAGGAGATCCTTCAGCCGCATCGTAGTGCAGCCCAGAATGATGGTCACGGGCATTTCTACGTGCATAAGGATGTCGGCCGAAATCCTGGCCCCGGCCGGGCGGGGCGCCAAATCCTTTCCCTCTGATCCTCCCGGATCGGTCGCAGATCCTCCCAGAGCGGCCTCCACGTCGGGGCTGACGCTGAAGTGAACCTGCATGCCACCGCCTGTCTCTGGCTTGATCGTGAAAGATATGGAGGACCATTCGCGGGGCGGCTCCTCCGAGCGCTGTGCCTCCCGGCAAGTGACCTCCGAGCCAAACTTACTCTGGGCCGCTTCTTGAATTACTGGTGTCAGTGCCGCCAAGGATTTTGCATCGAATTCGGCTGGTGTGATCTCTGCATCAAGGCCGCATACTTCCCGCCATGTCGCCAGCGAAGCACCCGCCAGCACTCGCCAAGCTGAATCGATGCTGAGGCTCCAGGACCACCAGATCAGATCGGACGACGCTCGATCCACGCTGTCGTCGCCCCAGGAAATGCGGGCGTCTCCGCCACGTCCCTTGAACAAGCGCGCTTGTATTTCAGACGCCAGATCCTCGAATGGGCTCTGTACTGATGAGTTGAACTCGGTCACGCTAGTAAACTCCTCGTAGTGTGGGCCAGCGTCGCTCGATGTAATTGCGCAGGCGAATGATTGCCTGCGCTTTGATTTGCGAGATGCGCGTGACGTGCACATCCAATATGGGAGCGATCTCCCGAATGTTTTGACCCTTCCGGTAGTAAAGGTCCAGAACGATGCGCTCAGGACCAGGTAATTTTTCTAAACCTTCTTGAATCAGTTTCTGAAGCTCCGCGCGTTCCAATATGAGGGCCGGGGAGTTGTCTTCACAGTCGGCGACATAGCTGATGAGACTTCGCGAATCATCTTCATTCACCGGCGCGTCTAGACTTCCGATACTGATCCCGCGTAACTCTACCAGCCACTCCTGATACTCGCGATGAGGAATCCCCACTTCCGCGGCGATCTCTTCCTCAGTCGGAGCCCGTTGCAACGTCTGCTCCAGCGCTCCAATTGCCGACTGGACCAGCTTCAATCGCTTTCGTTTATGGGGAGCGATTCCATCCATGCCGCGCACGCTGTCCAGGATGGCGCCGCGAATCTTATATTCGGCGTAGGTTTTGAGCTTGACGTTAAACGAGGGGTCGAAATTATCGATCGCATTAATCAATCCAATAATTCCCGTTGAAATAAGATCTTCAAGATTGGTGTTACCCGACAATTTTTCATGAATCCGCGTGGCGATCCAATTCACTTGCGGCAGATGATCTAGGATGAGCTGCTCCCGGGACGCAGCTATGTTCTCGGGCTGCTCGGCATAAGAGAAGGCGCTGACAGTGGACATTTCGAGTTCTTACGCGACGCGCTGCGCGTGTGTCCTTTCGCGCTCCAGCGCCATGCTCAACAGATCCTCGGACGACACCGGGCGGATGTCTTGCGGGATAGCGGGACCGTGCGCGACGAATGAGAGTTTCAACCCCGCCCGCGCGGCCTCCGAAAAGATGGAGCCGAACGAGTTCGTCTCATCCATCTTCGTCACCAGTAGCTTAGTGGGCCGAAAGCGTCCGTATCTTTCAATGCAGACGCGCAGGTCGCGAGCCTTCATGTAGCCTGGCACCACGAGGTGCACATCGATATGCGGGCACTCCGCGAGGGCGGCCGCGGCGGAGTCGGCTGCGTTAGCGTCGGCGCCGGTATACCCGGGCGTGTCCACGAAGATCGTTTCTTTCTGGCGAGCTTCGGCGATGAGCCCCGGCAGCAAGTAAGCCGCGGGAACTTCCTGAAATGCCATCTTGTAAGTAGCCGCCACGGACTGGAGCTGCAGATGCGCCGTGGCGCGGGACACATCGAGCGACAACAGCCTCACGGGACGCGTATTCGAAGATCGAACCCTCGACACGGCTAGTTTTGCCAGACTGGTAGTTTTTCCGGCGCCCCGCGGACCGACCAGAATAACCACCGGACTATCTTGGTCGTCCATGCCGGGGCCGGCGCCCAAATGCGGCGCAAGCGCGACGCGATTTTCCAGCTCCGCGCGGACAAATGCTTCCAGGCGCGCCGCATCGGAACGCAGCGCCTTCCATCGATTAGCAGTGTTCGCTTGGCCGGATTCTGCCGGCGCGAAAAACGCGTCGGTAGCCATGGAAGCCTCCAGGCGATCGACGATGTCCTTGCTCAACCCCGGCTCGACATCTGCCGCCATCAGGTGAGCATAGACATCCGCGAGTTCCGGCACGGTCCGTCCGATCAGAAGCTGCGCTCGTGAAGAGCGTACGATCAGGTTCCGAATCTCGTCGATTTGATCGTGCAGACGTCCCAGTTCGGCTGTGAAATGCTCGGGCGCGCTGTTTTCCACGCGCCTCTCCACTTCCGCCGCAGACACCGCAGCGATGGCAGGAGTGATGCTCGCGGCAGCCGGAGATTCAGATTCCCCAGCCAATCCGAAAATTACCTCGTAACCACCGCCCTCGATCTGATCGGCGGGCGCTTTGCGCGTATTGAGGAGCATGGCCTCAGGGCCTAACTCTTCTCGAGCCTGAGCCATCGCGAGATCTACCGATTTTGCGAAATAAGATTTGATTCGCATCTGGTCGCGGTTTGTCATCCAATCACCCCACGCGAACGCACCTTGGCATCTGTCGGGAGTTCGTTATGCGAGAGCACTGTTAAGCTGGGCATCGACGACTCTACAATTTGACGTAAGAAATAGCGGGACCCAGAGCTGGTAATGACTACGGCCGATTCCGTCTTCCCTATTTGGCGCGTCAGACGGCCAAGAATATCCCGAATTCCCTCGGGGGCCATCGTGAGTACGCTGTTCATTTCTCCATGCTCTACCGACGATTCGATCGCGCGCTCTAGCGAAGGATCCATGAGATAGGCCGGAACCTCTCCCTGCGCGTTCACGATCTGCTTGACGATGGCGCGCCGCACGGCTTGGCGCACGTATTCGGTCAGGAGGACCGGGTTCTTGCTGCTGTGCGCGGCTTCTCCCAGGGCCTCCAGGATTCCCACACCGTCTCGAATTGGCACACGTTCGCGGAGCATGTTTTGGATCACACGTTGGATCGTAGCTAGTGGAAGCAATTTGGGCACCAAATCTTCGATGACCTTGGGATTTTCCTGCGCGACGCGGTCGCAGAACAGCTTCGCGTCCTGCCGGGTGAACAATTCGTGGGCGTGCCGCCGAACTACTTCCGTCAGATGAGTTCCAATGACGCTGGTCGCATCCACCACTGTGTAGCCACTGCTGCGGGCACGATCCACTTGATCCGGACGGATCCAGATCGCAGGCAGGCCGAATGCCGGATCAACGGTAGCTTTACCCTGCAGCGAAGGATCGGGATTTCCGCTGGGAATGGCCAATTCATGGCCTTGCAGCAGCTCAAAGCGGGCGATTTCGGTGCCGCGCATCTGGATCACATATTCGCGCGATCGCAGCGCCACGTTGTCCTTTACTTTTACCGGAGGCATCAAATAGCCGAGCTGGGTCGCAAGCTGCCGTCGTATTCCAGCAACGCGCGCCAGCAAGGGCGAGTCGACGCCGCGCTCCACCAGGTTGACCAGACCCAACCCGACTTCCACGGAGAGGGGCTCCACCTTCAGCAGGACGTCGAGGTCCTCTTTCGCTTTGGCGGGCGGTACTGTCGAATTCACGGCGATAGCGGCAGATTTTTGACGCATTCTCCAGGAAACGGTACCCAAACCTCCGCCCATCAGGAGGAAGGGAATTGTGGGCAAACCCGGCAGCAGAGCCAGAGTAATCAGCACCCCGCTTGCCAGTAAGAGAGGCTGCGCGCTTCCCAGCACCTGTCTCTGGAACTGATTGCCCAGGCTGTCTTCCGAGCCGGTGCGGGTTACAATCAGGCCGCCTGAGATCGAGATCATCAGGGCGGGGATCACGGTTACCAGGCCGTCGCCTATGGTCAAGACAGTGTAGGTTTCGAGCGCATGCCGAAGGTCCATGCCGGGTTGCAGGACTCCGATCAGGAACCCGGCAATGATATTGATCCCGGTAATCAGAATGCCGGCCACAGCGTCGCGCTGCGTGAATCGCGATGCGCCGTCCATGGCGCCGAAGAATTCTGCCTCGGCAGAGAGATGCTTTCGCCTAGCGCGTGCTTCCGTTTCGTCGATCATCCCGGAGTTGAGATCGGCGTCGATCGACATCTGTTTGCCCGGCAGGGCATCCAACGTGAAGCGCGCAGTCACTTCAGAAATACGAACCGCGCCGTGGTTGATGACTACATACTGGATGGCGATGAGAACCAGGAAGATCACTGCGCCGATAATGTAGTTCCCCCCGACGACGAAACTGCCGAAGGCCTCGATCACATGTCCTGCCGCGGAGGTCCCGGTATTTCCGTTCAATAAAATCAGGCGCGACGAGGAAATATTCAGGGCAAGCCGGAATAATGTAAGCAGCAAAAGGGTAGTGGGAAATACACTGAAATCGACGGGACGGCGAATGTATACTGCCACCATCATGACGATCACGGACAGCATGATGTCAGTGACAATCAGGAAATCCAGCAGCGCTGCCGGCATGGGCATGATGAGCGCGAGAACGATCGCAACCACTGCGATCGGCACGGCCATTTCCCCCATCCCCGCGAAACGTGCCCAGGGATTGGTGACAGTTTTGCCAGTTAATACTGCGGCCTCAGCCATAAATACCCAGATACCTCGTTAACTCGCGAGCGCTGCCAGGGCCTTGGTTTTATACAAGAGAGTGGTGCGCTTCATACCCAGAATGTTCGCCGCTTTCGCCTTGTTCCCTCCGCAGGAGCGTAGCGCTTCCTGCAGCAGCAGCCTTTCGACATTTGCGGTGACTTCTTCGAAGTTCACTCCGCTCGACGGAACCCGAATTTCTGTTTCCACCGGTTTCGAAGTGCGGGGCTGGGGAAGTTGAAAGTCCCCGAGATACAGCCGATCGCGGTCTCCCGCCAGCGTGACCGCCATTTCGATGGCATGTTCCAGTTGGCGGACATTGCCCGGCCAATGGTAGCCCATCAGCCGTTCCAGAGCGCTGGGAGACAAGACTTTGGGCTCGAGACCTTCCCGGAGACATACCTTCTGGATGAAGTGATCCGCCAGCCGGGGAATATCGCTGGCGCGATCTCGAAGCGCCGGAACATGAACCGGGACTACGTTCAGGCGATACAACAGATCCTCGCGAAATCTCTTTTGCTCAACCGCCAAATGCAGATCTATGTTTGAAGCCGCGATCACGCGGGTATCGATCGAAATAGATTCCGAGCTCCCGATCCTTTGAATCTGCCGCTCCTGAAGAACACGCAGTAGCTTGGACTGGGCCTCAAGCGGCAACTCGCCAATCTCATCCAGGAAAATGGTTCCACGATGCGCCTGTTCGAAGTGACCCGATCGGGGATTGGTAGCTCCCGTAAAGGCTCCCTTTGAGTGTCCGAATAACTCTGCCTCTACCAGATTTTCTGGAATTGCCGCGCAATTAACCGCGACCATTTCGGCTTCGGCGCGCGGGCTGGCGGTATGGAGGGCACGCGCGACCATCTCCTTTCCGGTTCCCGTTTCGCCCGTTATCAGAGCGGTAGTTTGCCGCGGCCCGATCAAGCGGATGAGCCCCTGGAGATCCTTCATGGGCTGGCTTTCGCCGATCAGCAGGTCCGCCCAGGACTCTTTTTTCGTACCTGCGCGAGGCGCTCCGCACACCACGGCGCCTAATTCAGCAGCGGTCCGGGAGCCGGTTAGGTGATGGAACATGGCGGGCGGCCGCAGAAGGGATTCGTCGAGGATTGATTCCTTGTCGTAGATAATGACCGGCAGCGGAACCGTAGTGTGGAGCGATTGCGCCAGGGCCGAACGAATCACTTCGTCCGCGGCTGGCAGTTCGATGAGAACCGCCTGGAACCGGTCTTCAATCCGGTTCCAGTTGGTGCTCTGTCCGTCGGTTACCACCACCTTCCACTGCGTAGCACCTTCAAA
>Ga0157375_10003673_pt1 | contig 13321 bp, 14 predicted proteins | sample M35metaG_FD_115311 | JGI IMG/M metagenome (GOLD analysis project Ga0157375, IMG submission 115311) | Miscanthus rhizosphere microbial communities from Kellogg Biological Station, Michigan, USA - M3-5 metaG | ecosystem: Host-associated > Plants > Roots > Rhizosphere > Soil | place: USA: Michigan...
CGTTATTTTTTCGATAGTGTCTTTGGTCAAACGTGCACTGTAAGCAGGCCTGTCGTTGATAACGATGTTCACAAAAGAATGATCTTTTATTAAAGCCTGGGAAGGTTCGATATACAATACCAGTTTGCTTCCCTTCATCTCAACAAGGGGACTCACTTTTAAATAGAATGAACTTGCTCCGATCATCCCATAAATTGACTCGTCGTCATGTCCCATTGCTTTCAATGATACAATGCTTTGCGCTATTGATGCCGTACTTAACAGTAATGCAAGAGCTAACAGGCTTAAAAATTTATTCATTTGTTCTAGTATTAATTGATCACGTTGAATTCTACTCTAAAATAATTTCCGTTTTCGTCGCTTCTGTAAATCAGCTCGCCACCCATTTCCTGAGTCATCAGCTTGGCTATCGATAAACCAAGACCTAAGCGGCTCTCCACATTGCCGGATGCATCATTTAAAGTTTTCAGTTTATTAAACATCATATCCAGTTCTTCCTGGCCTATCGCAATCCCTTCATCTACAATTTCGAAGATAAATTTTTGACGCTGAAGACTTGTAATTACCTTGATGCTGTTATTTGTCTGGGAAAATTTAATGATGTTGGATAGTAAATTCTGGAATATCTGACCTGTAAATACGCGATCGAGCTTTACGTTGAGGGGAAGTTTTAGAATATTGTCGATCAAGTGGATATTTTTCATTTGGGCGGTTTCAACCAGGCCTCTGAATACATGCTGTACCTCCGTATTGACGTCGAATATTTCGAGGTTAAACTTCATTTCCGGAGCTTCGATCTCGCGGACATCCATCAACTTATTCAGCATGTATTGCATTTTTTCGGCCGATTCGCTTATGTAACCTACAAATTCTTTCTGGTCGGTGCTTAGCCTGTCTTCTTCATCTTTCACCATGTTGTTGCTCATAATGATTGAACCGATGAGGTTTTTAAGATCGTGACCCGCAATATTTATAAAGCTATTCTTTTGCTCGTCGAGCTTACGCAGCTTTTCATACTGCATATCAATAATATTGTTCTTTTCAGATATATCCCGGTTTTGCTCTTTCAACTGCTCATTCGATTTTTCGATCAATATGGAAGAACGTACATCGCGCAGAATGACCTTGTACCGCGCATTAGGAATCAAACAGGATATAATAGCGACTATGAAAAAGTACTGGCCTCCATTATTGATGAATATATCGGCACCATAATCGGCAAACAGGTTGAAAAACAAAGTAAGCAGCAATATGGCCACCAAAGTTTCGACAACCGAATTTATAGGCTCCCAAAACACCTGAAGATTGAAAAATAAAATAATTACAGAATATAAAAGGAAATAAACATTGAGATCCTGTGGGGTTACCAGGGTACATAACAGTGCCGAATTTGCCGAAAGCAGGAAAAAGGCAACATGTAATAATAGCCTGTAATTATTACCCTTGCTTTGGTAAAAATTAAATAACATGTAAATTACCAAAACAATTATAATGCGGACAATAAAGAATTGAAGCCAAAGGCCCGGAACATAAATGAAATCAATAATGCTGAAAAGAGGGAAAAGGAATATGATAGACCAAATAACAATGTTAGTTTGGTACCAGGCTTTTTTGGTTATCTCTTTTAATAATTCGTCTTTGTTGATCTGAACAAACATTATAATAGTTTTCTTAATTTATAATAAGATTAAACCAGTTGTTAATTTGATATGCTAATAAAATAAAATTAAGTGAAAATATTGCCGTATTCAACAATGTTTATTAACAGGCTGTTAGGAATGGTTTCACTTTTAACGTTATTCATTACAATTGTTTGTGATGCACAGTCGTCTCATAATCAGTCCATAGTATTTAAAAGAGCCCAAAACCTTGACGATGGAATAAGTATTTCATGGCTGGAGCAAACCTGGAACAAAGAAGTTTTAACTAATAATGCAATCACAGCATCTGATTTTAAATTGTTAAAGCACCTCGGCTTTAAATGCATCCGGCTTCCCGTAGCCTTCAGCTATTTTCAAACCAATAATTCTTATAACCCAAAGTTGTTCGAACATATTGATCAAATCCTTAGGTTGTGCCATTTATACGGATTCAAGGTAATCATTTGTTACCATTCTGGAAATTTAGATAATAATACTTATCTTACTGAAAATCAAAAAATTATTAATTTATGGCAAATACTTTCCAAAAAATATTATCAACAAAGTGAGGATGCCCTCTATTTTGAATTGTACAATGAACCGCCTCACATGAACCCGGATATATGGCAAAATGCAGCAAACGACATTATAAAAGCGATAAGAAAAATTGATAAAAAACGTACGCTTATAGTTGGAGCATCAAACTATAACAGCATTTATGAGCTGAGCCGGACTACACCGTTAGATGATGACAATATTATTTATACCTTCCATTTTTATGAGCCCTTTTTCTTTACTCACCAGGGTGCTGAATGGATTGGCGACCAGGTGGCTACTACCGGAGTACCGTTCCCGTATAACGCCGAAAACTTTCCGCCATTAAACCCAAAGGCAAGAAATACCTGGGGCGAAACTAACTATTACCAGTATCGCACAGACGGAAACGAACAGTCGGTAAGGGATAAGTTACAAATCGTAAAAAACTGGGGGCTAAAATACCACGTACCGCTGTTATGCGGCGAATATGGCGTCTATAACAAATATGCCGATTTGGATAGCCGTTGCAGGTATATCAAAGCAGTCAGGCAAACTTTAAAGGCGATGCACATGCCCGGAATATTATGGGATTATAATACTAACTTTTCTCTTTTTGATGGCAAGCCTTCTATGCCCAATCTGCCTGATTGTATGAAAGATGCAATAGGCTATACATATAAAAACTAAAACAAATCACTTTGCTATTTCCTTAGTATATTTAGTTACCTTTGCACACTACTATATAATCATGAAATTTTTTGAAGAGAAGCGCAGCGAGGTAATGAAGCATATTGAAAAATTTATGCTTCAAAAGATCAGTGAGTATCTAAAGCCGGTTGACACGATCTGGCAGCCTTCTGATTTTTTGCCCGATTCAAGCCGGGAAACCTTCTTTTCTGAGATTAAAGAGTTACAGGAAAGTGCTGCAGGTTTGTCATATGACCTCATAGCTGTTTTAATAGGTGATACCATTACTGAAGAAGCCCTGCCCACCTACGAATCATGGCTAACCATGGTTGAAGGTGTTTCGCAAGATGAAGAAGGAGGCTGGATGAAATGGACACGTCACTGGACATCAGAAGAAAACCGCCACGGCGACCTGCTGAACAAATATTTATACCTATCGGGCCGCGTGAACATGCGCATGATGGAAGTATCTACTCAGTACCTTATAGCCGATGGCTTTGATATAGGTACAGGCCGCGACCCTTATCGTAACTTTATTTATACTTCTTTCCAGGAGCTCGCAACCAATGTTTCGCATCGTCGTGTAGCCTCACAGGCAAAAAAAGATGGCGATACATTACTTTCTAAAATGTGTGGTGTAATAGCCGGAGATGAAGCCCGCCACGCTAAAGCCTACAAGTATTTTATCGAAAAAATATTCGAGGTCGATCCAAACGAGGCCATGATAGCTTTTGAGGATATGATGCGCAAAAAGATTGTAATGCCTGCTCATTTTCTGCGTGAAGTAGGTTTAAAAGTTGGTCAAACCTTTGGCCATTTTACCGATGCAGCGCAACGTTTGGGTATATATACTGCCATTGATTACGTGGATATCCTAAAAGAACTAATTGAAGACTGGCACATCGAAAGTGTTAAGGACTTGAATGAAGGCGGCGAAAAGGCACGTGATTATATTATGAACCTTCCCAACCGTTTATTGCGTGTTGCCGACAGGATGAAAAACCCGATGCTGGAGTACAAATTTAGTTGGATAAACGGGTAATTAAGTTCTAAATCTTGAGTTCTGAGTCTTAAGTCATTTTATTTTGCAAGACTTCGGACTTACTTCCGACTTCAAAAAATCATCCTTCCAAAATCAAATCCGTACCTTGTTTGCCTGAGATATCTTTAAACAAGTCATTCAGAATAGATTCCACGGTCAACGAATTCACATCATCCACATAATGTTCGCACCGTGTGATATGTAATTCATCTCCTTTTACTTCGATATGGTATAAAATATCACCGGGATACAGATCGGGCTGGGTTATATCAATACCATCACCGGAACGGGTTATGGTAAATTCAATATCACATTTTCTACGTTCTTTAAATAGCGCATTGAGTTGTTGGTTGATATGATCGAACAGCTCATCTGCATTGATTCTTGTATGCAGGGTGATGATTTTCATAATAGTTAGTATTGGTATAAATAGCTACAATTGACCTGGCGCTTTGTTTCCTTTTTGACCTTGGTATGGCTATCGCAGGGACGTTAAAGCAGCATCCTCAAATTTTAGATTTATATTTAGGGATGAAAATAAGGAGTGAGAAAATAAGACAACTAAGCGGCAGTTTTATACTGACGCTTATGGGCATCCTGTCCGCTGGTATGGGTGTAAAAGGCTTTTTATTATCCAGCAGGTTTATTGATGGCGGCGTAACAGGTATTTCTATGCTGATTGCCGAGATTACAGGCGCGCCATTATCTATCCTGATCTTTATTATCAATATCCCGTTTCTCCTTTTGGGCTATAAACGGTTAGGGCTGCCGTTTGCTATTAAAAGCATGGCCTCCATCGGCGGATTGTCGCTTTGCCTGGCTTTTGTTCATTTTCCGGATGTGACACATGACAATTTGCTCACTGCCGTATTTGGCGGTTTTTTTATTGGCGTAGGGATAGGCCTCGCCATTAAAGGCGGCGCCGTACTTGATGGCACGGAGATAGCCGCACTGCTGTTGAGTAAACACACGCAACTTTTGAAAGTAAGTGATGTAATATTGCTGCTTAATGTGTTCATATTTACCGCGGCCCTATTCTTTTTGGGTGTGGAGTCGGCATTGTATTCTATTCTAACTTACCTGTCTGCATCAAAAATGGTCGATTTTATTTTGAATGGTATCGAGCAGTATACCGGTATTACCGTGGTATCAATTAAAGGCGAAGCGATTAGGAGCGCCATTACTAAAATGGGGCGTGGCGTTACCGTATATGAGGGAAAAAGCGGTTACGGGAAGGATGGCCATGTAAATGACCCGCGGGATATCATTTTTACCGTAGCCACGCGGTTTGAAATACCAGCCATAAAGCGTGCGATATTGCATATTGATCCGTCGGCCTTCATTGTACAACATAGCGTGGATGATACCACAGGTGGACTGATCAAACGTAAAAAATTACATTAACCCGGCTTTCTGAAAACAATTATCTTCATACCGGGATTTTTCAAATAACATCTTTAAGCTATATGAATTACAAATTACTTGGCCGCTCGGGTCTTAAAGTTTCGGAATTATGCCTGGGTACCATGGGTTTTGGTACCGAAAATGGCTGGGGCGCAGATAAGGACGGCAGCTTTACTATTATGGACGCTTATGCCAATGCGGGTGGGAACTTTTTGGATACAGCCAACATGTACAAACTCGGTACCAGCGAGAAGATCATCGGCGAATATCTGTCTAATCATGACCGCGATTATTTTGTGGTGGCTACCAAATATTCATTGAAGGATAATACGACCAACCCCAATGCATCAGGCAATAACCGCAAGAACATGATGCGCAGCGTTGAGGAAAGCCTGAAACGTTTGCAAACTGATTTTATCGATCTGCTTTATCTGCATATCTGGGATGATCTGACCCCAATTGATGAGGTTTTGCGCGGTATGGATGACCTGGTGCGCCAGGGCAAAGTAAACTACATCGCTATAAGCGATACCCCTGCATGGATCGTATCTAAAGGAAACACCTTAGCTGAATTGATGGGTTGGAGCCAGTTTGTTGCCTTACAGGTTGAATATAGCTTGATTGCGCGCACACCCGAGCGCGAGTTGATCCCGATGGCGAAGCATTATGGCATGACGATTACTCCCTGGGCGCCGCTGGGCGGCGGTGTGCTGACCGGCAAATATATTCGTGGCGAGCAGGGGCGTATAAAACCTGAAAGCAAGCGACTGAATGATCGTGCTGTAGAGATTACCAAAGCAGTAGTATCAGTTGCAGAAGAGTTAGGTGTATCACCAGGGAACGTTGCCCTAAAATGGACAATGCAACAAGGTTTTCATTCTATCCCGATCGTAGGTGCCACCAAACTATCCCAGTTAGAAGACAATCTGAAAGCTGTTGACGTTACCCTGAGTGATGAACAGATCAAAAAACTGAACGATGCCAGCGCCATCGAGCTTGGCTTCCCCGGAGAATTTTTCAGGGAAGATGGTGTGAAGATGAATACTTTTGGCGGGTTTTATGATAAGGTTGAGAAAAGGGGGATGATTTGAAAAACGTTATGACGTTATTTAAAACTAACCATTTTCGTTAGCAGAACAGAGTGCTTCAGCAAAAAATAAACTTTCAAAATATTTTGAAAGTTTAAAAACTTATTTACCTTTGTATATGGAATTGGCAGAGGCAAAGCAAAAGTTTATTGAAGCCTGGGGAAAGCTGGGGTCTGAGTGGGGTATTAACCGCACCATGGCCCAGGTACATGCCCTGTTGCTGATCACCCCTGAGGATCTGACTACCGAGGAGATCATGGAAACCCTGAAAATATCACGCGGTAATGCCAATATGACCCTGCGCGACCTGATCAGCTGGGGACTGGTAGAGAAACGCCATAAGCCCGGTGAGCGTAAAGAATATTTTTATGCCGATAAAGATACCTGGAACATTGCCCGCCAGGTTGCTAAGGAGCGCCGCAAAAGGGAGCTTGATCCCATTTTGAAAATACTGGATGAGTTATCTAAAGTGAAAGGTGAAAAGAATGATACTGAGTTTAAAACCTTCAACAAATCTATTACCGATATAAACAAATTGGCCAAAAACGTAGACAAAACTTTAGAGACCATGCTGAAAGCTGAGGAAAGTTGGTTCTGGGGTTCTATATTAAAAGTATTCAAATAAAATTTTTTTATCTATATATTTCATTTTTTTCTGAAAGTTCAATTTATATAATTTACACCTTAAAACACAAGATCATGAACTATTTTATTTTAACCTACGCAGTCTATTTAGCCGCAAGCATTGCTTTAACCATTTGGGTAGCTAAAGTTTTATTCAGAAATGGCCGCGTCTTTTTGGTCGATATTTTTCATGGTAATAACCTGCTTGCCGATTCTGTAAACAAACTCCTGGTGGTGGGATTTTACCTTGTCAATTTTGGCTACATGAGTCTTGCTCTTAAAGAGAGCAGCAGCATACCCAATATACAGGTAGTGGTTGAAGTGCTAAGCTTTAAATTAGGCTGGATAATTCTTATTCTTGGCGGCATGCATTTCCTCAACCTGACCATCTTCTTTAAGCTAAGAACACGCGCCCAAAAACATCCGAAAGAAAATAATATTTAACAACCCTGGTTATGAAAGCCTTTAAAGATTATCTGATCCTCTACGATGCCGAATGCCCGATGTGTACCCTATATACCCAGGCATTTGTTAAGGCCGGCCTGTTTGAAACCGAAGGCCGCGCTGCTTACCAGCACCTGGCATCTAACGCCTGCCCCATGATTGACAGGCAGCGTGCTGTCAATGAGATTGCGTTGGTCAACCAGCAAACCGGCGAGGTTACTTATGGGATCAAAAGTTTGTTTAAGATTTTCGGTTCGGTAATGCCATTCTTCAACCCTCTGTTCAATTTCGCTCCTTTTGTCTGGCTGATGAGCAAGGTTTATGCCTTCTTTTCTTACAACCGCAGGGTAATCATCCCAAGTATCGGTGATGGCTTCGAGTTTCAGCCTACTTTCCGTTTGAAATATCGAATTGCTTATTTTGTATTTGCCTGGGCTATCACTTCTTATATTCTCACCCGGTATGCTGATCTGCTTGCCGGCGTCATCCCTGCAGGAAATATTTATAGGGAGGCAATGATTTGCGGTGGACAAATATTCTTCCAGGGTATCATCATCAGTGTGATTCATAGAGAAAAGAAATGGGACTACCTCGGCAACATGATGACCGTATCTTTTGCAGGTTCTTTATTGTTGGGTATTGCGTTATTGTTTTCTATCCTGGTTGGTCATCACCCTTTATTTTACAGCTTTTATTTTATGTCTGTCGCTGGTCTGATGTTTCTTGAACACATCCGCAGAACTAAACTATTACATCTGGGCTGGACGCTCACTATTACATGGGCTTTATACAGAGCTACTTTATTGATTCTTATCCTTTTAATCAACTAAGCCGTGAAATACAAAAAAATCATACTCACAGGTGGCAATGGTTATTTAGGCGGTGTACTGGCCGGATATTACCGCCATATCGCTGAGGAGGTCATCATCCTTAGCCGAAAGCCAAAAGCAGCTGAAGGCAATATCAAAACTTTATTGTGGAATGGCATACATCAGGGTGAATGGGTGAAGGAAATGGAAGGCGCGGATATGCTGATCAATCTTTGCGGAAAGAACGTTAACTGCCGGTATACCAAAAAGAACCGCGAAGAGATCATCTGTTCAAGAGTAGTTCCAACAAAATTATTGAACGAGGTTGTTGGTGAATTGAAGAATCCTCCTGCCTTGTGGATCAATATAACATCTGCAACCATTTACCGTCATGCCGAGGATTTTGCTCAGGATGAAGCAACGGGCCAAATTGGTTACGGTTTTTCTATCGATGTATGCCGTCAATGGGAAGGTACCTTCTTTAGCGAATGTAAAGCCCCAATCCGTAAAGTAGCATTGCGGATGGGAATCGTGCTGGGTCGTACCGATAGCGTGTTCCCCCGATTGCTCAACCTGGTGAAGTTTGGGTTGGGTGGCAAGCAGGGCAACGGTCAGCAATACGTATCATGGATGCATGAACAAGATGTGGCCCGATGTACCGAATGGATACTGAACCACCCGGAAATGAATGGCGTGATCAATTGCACAGCTCCGGAAGCAATCAAAAACACAGACCTGATGTGTGCCATCCGTAAAAGCTATGGTATGCCTTTCGGCCTGCCTGCACCTGCATGGTTAGTAAATATAGGTGCATGGCTCATCGGTACCGAGACCGAACTGATACTCAAAAGCAGATGGGTGGCTCCAAAACGACTGCTTGATTCAGGCTATCAGTTCCTTTTTAGCAAAGCTGACTATGCCATTGATGATATTTTAAGCCAGAAAATCTGATTCCCATGAAAACACCTGAACAACGTCTGAAAATCCGCATTCGCGGCTTACTCATCTTTTTCATAACCGGATTAGTGCTAAGCGGCATCACTGCCTTTCCGATAGAAAGCGAATTGTCACTTATCGCAACTAACAATTCTTCCAGCGGCTTACAGCAATGGATCAATACCGTTTATCACACCGTTGCTGCTACCAACGCCCATTACCCGTTCATCAGCTATGGCACCGACTGGCTTGCGTTTGCGCACATTGTTATCGCTATTGCTTTTATCGGTCCGCTGCGAGACCCAGTGCATAATATCTGGGTGCTGCAGTTCGGGATGATCGCCTGTGTACTCATCATTCCCCTTGCCTTTATTGCGGGGCCTGTACGACATATTCCGATTGGCTGGTCGCTTGTTGACTGCTGCTTTAGCATCGTTGGCTTTGTTCCGCTATACCTCTGCTATCGTTATGCCAAAAAACTGGAAACATATCAAAACAAATCTTATATTAACCCTTAGCTAAACTTATCATGTTCAAAAAGATTTTTACCCCCAACTTTAAAGCCTATACGGTATCGAACCTGGTAGCTTTAGGCATTATAGCTATAAGTAAGTATTTTTCCGAAAGAATGACTGGTCCAAGGGAAAATCTTGTTTTTTCCGAGTTCATCATTATCCCTATGTTGATGGGCATCATCAGCGCATGGTTTTGGCGCAAGTCAGATTTATCGGGGAAGCAAATAATGGGTAAATCATTTTTAAATGGCTGCCTGGCTATACTTTTGAGCTCCATCTTCCTGCGCGAGGGCGTTATTTGCCTGATCATCGTTTCACCGCTACTTTTCGTATCTATTATCGTCGGAGCGCTCATAGGCAGAGCTATGTTCAGGCGGCTGAATAACAGGATCAACAGCAGTGTCATCGGCTTATTGCTAACTGTGTTCATGACTGATTCTTTATCTGAGCATCATTATGAAAACATGGTTTCTGATACCATTATTGTTAAAGCAACGCCAGATAAGATATGGAAGAATGTCGTTGCTTTTAAGCGTATAAAAGAAAAGAACAACTTCTGGCTGTTTAAGATGGGGCTCCCTAGCCCGGTTGAGTCAACGGTTGAGGGGTATTACCCCGGCGCTAAACGCAAATGCATTTTCAGCAATGGTTATACGTTTGATGAGAAGATCGTTACTTATGATGAAAACAAAAACCTCACGTTTGCCATCACCGACCAACCCCGCGACCCTGAGATCATGGGGCATCTCGACCTTAAACAAGGTCAGTTTCTGTTAAAGGATAACGGGAATGGTACTACCACGCTCATCGGCAATAGCTGGTACAAGCTGTATGTTTTCCCAACATGGTATTATGATACATGGGCGCAAAGCATCGTACGCAATGTACACCTGCGCGTTATGGCACATATTAAAGAACTCAGTGAAACGAGGTAGAGGGGTTAGTTAAGTAGTTGATTGAGTTAAGTGGTTGGTTAAGTTTTAAAGTCCAACCAATCAACCTAATTCAACCCAATCAACGCATTCAACTGAAAAATCACTGCCCCACCGCCTTATTTAAAGCAATAATAGCCGTCTTGAAATGCTCTCGTGCTATCAGGAACTGGATGTTCACCTTGCGTAAAGCCATGCCGGCGCTGATGATGTTGATATCCTCTTTTGCCAAAGCTTCGGTGCTCCTGGCCAGTAATCCCGGCTGATCCATATTTGAACCCAACAGGCACACCAGGGCGGCTTTCTCAACGGTGATCTTCTCAAACTTGGCTTCCAGGTCATTTATTAATGCCTGCGAAAAATCATTCTCCCAAATCACGATAGAGATACTATTAGCGCTGGTAGCTTTAAAGGTATAGCTGGTACGGTGATCATAGAACACCTGCATGATCTGCAAGTCGCTACCGACATTGCCTACCATCAGCGGGTCATACACGTCGATGACCAGCATTTTGTCATACCCCGTTATCACCTCCACCCGTTTCAGGGCCGACACATAATCCTTGGTGATGAGCGTACCCGGATGCGCAGGTTCAAATGTGTTTTTGATGCGCAGGTTGATACCGTTGATTTCCAGCGGCTTGGAAGCTTTCGGATGAATGGCTTCCATGCCCACATCTGCCAGTTGATCGGCAATGTCGTAATTGGTAAAGCCTACTGGTTTGCAGTTGTCAATGCCGACCAGACCCGGATCGGCGGTTGAAAGGTGGTACTCTTTATGAATGATAGCCTCTTCAGGCTTTAATATCTGTGCAATTTTACTGAAAGTCACTTCCGAGTAACCACGGTCGAACTCGCGCATAATACCCTCTGTGCCTTTGGCGTAACCGGTAACGATGCAGATGCATGAGCTAAGGTCGATATTTGAAAAAACATCCCTGATCCGCTGATCAATAGTAAAAGGGCGCTGATCGTCGAAACCGCCCAAGTCCACAAATTTGGCATTCACGCCTTTATTTTGCAGGATATTGGATAAGTTAAAGGCTGAATGTGTTTCGCCGATAGACGCCAGGATCTCGCGTGCTGCCTGCAAAATACCCTCGCGACTTACATAGCCTGAAGCCAGCACATCCACCAGGTTCTCCAGGTACGACTCTGCCTTTTTCACATGCTTCTCAATAAAAGCGTCGGCAGTGGTCACATCCAAACCAAGCAGTTCGTATTTTTTGTTAATCTCTTTTAGTTGGACAACCAGTTGGTCCAGTAGGTCGTGAAAATCTTCGTTATTGGCAATACGGTGGTATACACCGGGTTCCTTGGTCTTCTTATTCTCAAGCAACAAATTGGTAACGCCCGAAAACGCCGATACCACAAAAACACGGTTATACAGACTTTCGCCCGAACATTCATAAAAAATAATATTATCCAATACTTCGGAAAGCGCACTCATGGAGGTGCCACCGATCTTCTCAACAGTAAGCATGCCGCGAAACTATTAAATATTTTTGTGAATGGTGAATCGTGAGTGGAGAGTTTTTGCTGTACGTTTTACGTGGTATGTTTTAGGTTTAATTAGTGAGTTGGTCGTACGTGATATGTATTACGTTGTACGGTTTCTGAGTAGTGGTTTACGTATGACATAAAACGTATAACGTTGCTATATACAAATATAACACAAAGGATGGAGAGAAGTGGTGACAGTGTTTTGTCAGTAGTGGAGGTGTTGTAAGTGGCTGAATTTTAGGATATTGAATTTTTTCAGGGGTTGCTCAAGGCTTGAGCATGAACAGAGTGGAAGCAAGAAGCAAGAACCAAGAGTCAAGAATCAAGAACCAGGAGTCTTTTTGTCTTGATTCTTGACTCTTGATTCTTGACTCTGCTCTAAAACAAGAAAGCCCCTCGTCTTTTGGACGAAGGGCTTCTTTAAGATTGGGCACCGACCTACTCTCCCACATTTTACTGCAGTACCATCGGCTCTGGCGGGCTTAACTTCTCTGTTCGGAATGGGAAGAGGTGGACACCGCCGATATAGGCACCTGAATATTTTTATAGTTGTCAGTTACTGGTGATCAGTGATTAGTAATCAGTTGCCTGATCACTGGTTAACCGATCCCTGGTTAACTAATAACTTAAACATAATTGAAAGAAGGAATCAAAATAGGAGAAAACAACAGCATTATAATTATTTATCTGTTTGTACGGGGTTGTACGTATTACGTAATACGTTTTACGTACAACCTTTAGTCCGTTCACGAAGAAAGCTTCGGGCAATTAGTATTACTCGGCTTTGATGTCACCACCTTTAGACCTGTAACCTATCAACGTAATAGTCTATTACAACCCTCAATGGAAGTCTCATCTCGTGGCTAGTTTCGCACTTAGATGCTTTCAGCGCTTATCTATTCCCAACGTAGCTACTCTGCAATACAGCTGGCGCCATAACAGATTCACCAGAGGTTAGTCCAACCCGGTCCTCTCGTACTAAGGTCAGCCCCACTCAAACTTCCAACGCCCACAACAGATAGGGACCGAACTGTCTCGCGACGTTCTGAACCCAGCTCGCGTGCCACTTTAATGAGCGAACAGCTCAACCCTTGGGACCTTCTCCAGCCCCAGGATGTGACGAGCCGACATCGAGGTGCCAAACCTCCCCGTCGATATGA
>Ga0157375_10003674_pt1 | contig 13319 bp, 9 predicted proteins | sample M35metaG_FD_115311 | JGI IMG/M metagenome (GOLD analysis project Ga0157375, IMG submission 115311) | Miscanthus rhizosphere microbial communities from Kellogg Biological Station, Michigan, USA - M3-5 metaG | ecosystem: Host-associated > Plants > Roots > Rhizosphere > Soil | place: USA: Michigan...
AAGGAGACCGACCATGTTCGACAGCACCGCACGCACCCGCACTGCCGTCCTCGCCACGACCGGAGCGCTTGCCGCCGTCGTGACCGCGCTCGGCGTGACCGGCCCTGCCTCCGCCGCGGGTTCGACCGGGACAGCCGTGACCACGACCGTGGTCGACCCCAACGACGCCTTGCTGCGCGCGAGCCAGATGCCCGTGGTCAACGACGTGCAGAACTGGTCCCGGGTCGCGACCCGGCACAGCAGGGTGAGCACCGCCCAGCCCGAGTCGCTCTCGGCCCTCGGCTTCACCGACAAGGCACGTCGCGACTTCGCGATGCCGGGCGGTCGGGCCACCAACGTGGTCCTGACCTTCGCCGACGCGGCCGCCGCGGCCGACGCCTACGCCGAGGTCAAGGCCTGGCGCCAGCACACCGGGGACAACATCCCGGCCGGTGGCCAGCTGCTGTTCACCGACAAGGTCAAGCCGGTGACCGTCCAGCAGGGCCGCGGGTCCTACTTCTCGTTCGTGTTCAAGTCCGACAAGTCCTCGGACGAGGGCACCTTCGAGTGGGTCGGCGTGACGCGCCGGGGCTCCGCGGTGTCGATCGTCGACTGGCGGGTCAACGGGGCCGACGCGACCTACGACGTCGACCCGACCATCGCCTCGGTGCAGGCCGCCAACATCAAGCTGGCCCGCCTCAGGTGACCGCGACGGCTCAGGTTGCGGGGTAGGGCGGTGCACCGTCCACGCGAGACCCACCGTGGGCGGCCAACAAGCGGAAGTAGCCAAGTGTCAGGACCAGCGCCAGGAACGGCGAGACGAGGGTTCCGGTCACGATGCTGCTGAGGAAGTTGGTCGCCGCGGTGGGGAGCGCGGCAAAGATGATCCCGAGGACCAGGTTGACCGCCAGCATCACCACGAACACCAGGACGAGGGTGCCGAACACCTGCCACCCGAACCCGCGCACGAGCTGGCGGCTGCGCCCGAACGCAGCGGTTGTCCCGGCTCCCTCGAGCACGATGACCGGCACGATGAGGCACCAGATGGTGAGCAGGAAGAGGCCGGGGGCGATCAGCAGGACGAGCCCGATCCCGATCGCCAGACCGGCGAGGATGGAGGCCAGGGCAACCCGTCCCAGCGCCGGGAGGGCAGCCTGCACGGTCTCGCCGAACGACAGGTCGGCCCGACCGTCACGCACGTCCTCGACGGCCTTGACCAGCGTCGCCTGCAGCACGAAGCCCGCTGCAATGCTGACGACGGCAGCCAGCAGGGCGCCCACGACACCGAGGAGGCCGGTGAAGACGGCCTCGACTATGGCGGTCAGCAGGTAGACGACGAAGGCGATCGTCAGCAGGTGGCTGGCGTGCGCCTTGTACATCGCCCAGGCTTCGGCGAGGACTCCAGCAAGAGGGTTCACGGGCGGCAGACTAGCCCTGACCGGACAATTGACGTCGCAAGCACCTCAGTCGAGGCGGTCGACCTCGGTCACCGTGACTGCCGCGGCGCCGACCTCGTCCGACTCGGCCAGGTCGACGACAGCGCTGATGCCCCAGTCGTGGTCACCGGCGGGGTCGTCGAAGATCTGCCGCACCCGCCACCGACCGGGCTCCTCGGTGATCACGATCAGCGCCGGCCCGCGGGCGTCACCGCCGGTCTGCAGCACGTCGTGGTCCGCGTAGTAGCCGGCCATCGCCTCGGCCCACGCGTCGGCGTCGAAGCCGGCCTCGCCGTCGAGCTCACCGAGCAGGTCGTAGCGCCGCAACGCCGCGAGCTCCACCCGGCGGAACATCGCGTTGCGCACCAGCACCCGGAAGGCGCGGACGTTGCTCGTGACGGCGGGCGGCTTCTCGTCGATCAACCGGACACCCTCGACCTCGACCACCTCGGGCGACGCCAGCCGCTCCCACTCGTCCAGCAGGGACGAGTCGACCTGGCGCACCAGCTCGCCCAGCCACTCGGTGAGGTCGCGCAGCTCCTCGGTGCGCATCGAGTCCGGCACCGTCTGCTTGAGCGCCTTGTAGGAGTCGGCCAGGTAGCGCAGCACCAGGCCCTCGGACCTGGCGAGCTGGTAGTGACCGACGTACTCGGTGAACGTCATGGCCCGTTCGGACATGTCGCGGGCCACCGACTTGGGCTTGAGCTCGTAGTCCGCGACCCAGGGGTGCCCCTTGCGGTAGGTCTCGTAGGCGGCGGTCAACAGCTCCATCAGCGGCTGCGGATAGGTCACGTCCTCGAGCAGCTCCATCCGCTCGTCGTACTCGATCCCCTCGGCCTTCATCGCCGCCACGGCCTCGCCACGGGCCTTGTTGCGCTGCGCGGACAGCACCTGGCGCGGGTCCTCGAGGGTGGACTCGAGCACCGACAGAGCATCCAGCGCGTACGTCGGTGAGTCGCGGTCCAGCAGCTCCAGCGAGGCGACCGCGAACGGTGACAGGGGCTGGTTGAGAGCGAAGTCCGGCTGCAGGTCGATGGTCAGGGCGACGGTCCGGCCGTCCGGGCCCGGCGGGTCGATGCGCTGCACCACGCCACCCGCGAGCAGCGCCCGGTAGATCGCGATGGCGCGCTTGATGTGGGTCAGCTGCGCCGCCCGCGGCTCGTCGTTCTCCTCGAGCAGGTGCCGCATCGCGCTGAACGGGTCGCCCGGCCGGGCGATCACGTTGAGCAGCATCGCGTGCGAGACCCGAAAGCTGGAGGTCAGCGGCTCGGGTGCGGCCGCGACCAGCCGGTCGAAGGTCGGCTCGCCCCAGGACACGAAGCCGTCGGGCGCCTTCTTCTTCACGATCCGGCGGAGCTTCTTCTCGTCGTCGCCGGCCTTGCGCCGCAGCCGCTCGTTCTCGACGTCGTGATCCGGCGCCTGCACGACCACGGTGCCGGCGGTGTCGTAGCCCGCTCGACCGGCACGCCCGGCCACCTGGTGGAACTCGCGGGCCGTCAGGTGCCGCACCTTCACGCCGTCGTACTTCGACAGCGACGTCACGAGCACAGTGCGGATCGGCACGTTGATGCCCACGCCGAGGGTGTCGGTGCCGCATACCACCTTCAGCAGGCCGGCCTGGGCGAGCGTCTCCACCAGCCGGCGGTAGCGCGGCAGCATCCCCGCGTGGTGCACGCCGATGCCGTGCCGAACCAGCCGCGTCAACGTCCGGCCGAAGCCGGCCGAGAAGCGGAAGCCACCGACCGCCTCGGCGATGGCGTCCCGCTCGGCCCGAGTCGCGACGTTGATGCTGGTCAGCGCCTGTGCGCGCTCCAGTGCGGCCGCCTGGGTGGGGTGCACGACGTACACCGGGGCCTGTCCGGTGGCCAGCAGCTCCTCGAGAGTCTCGTGCACCGGCGTACGGGCGTAGTAGAAGTGCAGCGGCACCGGTCGCTCGTCGGTCGACACCACCGACGTCGCTCGGCCGGTACGCCGGGTGAGGTCGTCCCGGAAGCGGCTGACGTCGCCCAGCGTCGCCGACATCAGCAGGAACTGCGCCCGTGGGAGCTCGAGCAGCGGCACCTGCCAGGCCCAGCCGCGCTCGGGGTCGGCGTAGTAGTGGAACTCGTCCATCACGACCAGCCCGAGGTCCGCGTCGGCGCCCTGGCGCAGCGCCTGGTTCGCGATCACCTCGGCGGTCGCGGTGAGGATCGGTGCCTCCGGGTTGACCGCCGCGTCGCCGGTGAGCATGCCGACGTTCTCGGCGCCGAAGGTGGCGCACAGCGCGAAGAACTTCTCCGACACCAGTGCCTTGATCGGTGCCGTCCAGACCCCTCGCTGGCCGCGGGCCAGGCTGCCGAACAGGGCACCGGTCGCGACCAGGCTCTTGCCCGACCCGGTGGGTGTCGCGAGCACGACGTTGCTGCCCGAGACGAGCTCGATCAGCGCCTCGGTCTGAGCCGGGTAGAGCTCCAGCCCCTGCTCGCCGGCCCAGGCGGAGAACGCGTCGAACAGCGAGTCCGGGTCGGGCTCGGCGGGCACCCGTGCGGCGAGGGTCATGGCCGCCCATCCTGCACCCGCGGGTACGACCCGCAGCACTGCGGTTCGCCGGTGCGGCGGCGCCGCGGATCATGAGACGCCGCGCGGACTGCACCTGGCGCGCCGTCTCATGATCCACAACAGCTGCCGTTCACGCCGTGGGCGAATAGTTGACATAGGCAACCAAATGATCTAGGTTGCACTCTGCAACCAACCGCAGGACGGTGACCTCGATGACCATCACCTCCCCGTCAGCCCGGCTGACCGCCGGGTCCTCCGGCCTCGGTGTGCTGCACCTGGTCGAGCAGCACGACTTGACCGCGGTCACCGGCCGCGCCGCTGAAAGGACCTGATGACCACGGCCATCCCTACCGACTCGAGCGGCCAGGTCGCCGCCGAGGCGGCCGCGCCGATGACCCACCGCGAGGTGCTGGAGGCGCTGTCCGGCCTGCTCATCGGCATGTTCGTGGCGATGCTCTCGTCGACCGTCGTCACCAACGCGCTGCCGACCATCATCGGCGACCTCGGCGGCGGCGAGTCGGCGTACACCTGGGTGATCACGGCGACCCTGCTGACGACCACGGCCACCACGCCGATCTGGGGGAAGCTCGCCGACCTCTTCAGCCGCAAGATGCTGGTGCAGGTCGCACTGGTCATCTTCGTCGCCGGGTCGGCGATGGCGGGTCTCGCGCCGGGGATCGGCTGGCTGATCGGGGCCCGGGCGGTGCAGGGCATCGGCGTGGGCGGGCTCACCGCGCTGGTCCAGGTGGTGATGGCCGCGATGATCGCGCCGAGGGAGCGGGGTCGCTACTCCGGCTACCTCGGGGCGACCTTCGCCCTCGCGACGATCAGCGGTCCGCTGCTCGGTGGGCTGATCGTCGACACGCCGTGGCTGGGCTGGCGCTGGTGCTTCTTCGTGGGTGCGCCGTTCGCGCTGCTCGCCTTCATCGTGCTGCAGAAGACGCTGCACCTGCCCGTCGTACGACGGGAAGGGGTGAGCATCGACTACCTCGGCGCGACCCTCATCGTGGGCGGGGTGAGCACGCTGCTCATCTGGGTGTCGCTCGCCGGGCACAACTTCGCCTGGCGATCACCCACGACCGCACTCATGGTGGGCGGGGGACTGCTGCTGCTGGCGCTGGCGGTCTGGCGGGAGGCACGAGCCGCCGAGCCGATCATCCCGCTCCGGCTGTTCCGCAACCGCAACACCGCGCTGGCCACGTTCGCCAGCTTGTTCGTCGGCGTCACGCTGTTCGCCGGCACGGTGTTCCTCAGCCAGTACTTCCAGATCTCGCGCGGCAAGAGTCCTACCGTCGCCGGGCTGATGTCGTTGCCGATGATCGCCGGCCTGGTGATCGCCAGCATGGGGGTCGGGCGCATCATCACCAGGACGGGTCGGTACAAGCGCTGGATGGTCGCCGGAGGTGCGCTGGTCACCGGCGGCCTCCTGCTCCTGGGCACCATCGACGCGCACACGCCGCTGTGGGTCGTCGGGGTCTGGATGGCGGTGCTCGGTCTCGGTCTCGGCGCGACCATGCAGAACCTCGTGCTCGCGGTGCAGAACACCGTCGGTCAGTCGGACCTGGGAGTGGCCAGCTCGACGGTCTCGTTCTTCCGGTCGCTCGGCGGTGCCATCGGGGTGTCCGTGCTGGGTGCCCTGCTCGGTCACCAGGTCACGTCACTGGTCGCCTCCGGCCTGGCCCGGCTGGGGGTCGCACCGTCAGCCGACGGCGCCTCCGGCGGCATCCCGGACGTCGCCTCCCTGCCCGCGCCCGTGCGCGCGGTGGTGGAGGACGCGTACGGGGTGGCGGTGGCGCACATCTTCCTGGTGGCGGCGCCGTTCGCCCTGCTGGCACTGTTCGCGATCATTGCCATGACCGAGGTGCCGCTCCGGCGCACACTTGACCTTGATCCGGCAGAGACCGAGCCAGTGGAGGCGCGCAGATGACCGAAGGGCCGACGGCGTACGGCGAGGTGGAGCGGGAGCTCGCGGTGCTGCTGCGGCGGGCCCGGGCCTGGAACCGCGACGTCGCGACCGAGGTGCACCCCGACCTGCAGCCGGCGGCCTACGCCCTGCTGGCCCGGGTGGACGAGGTCGGCAGCATCCGTGCCAGCGACCTCGGCGCGTACTTCGGCATCGACAAGGGCGCGATCAGCCGCCAGGTCGCGCTGCTGGAGCGGGTCGGTCTGGTCGCCCGGGAGCCGGACCCGCACGACGGCCGGGCCCAGCGACTGGTCGTCACCGACGAGGGGCGAAAGCGGATCGAGGACGCGCGCAACGGCCGGCGCCGCCTGCTCCGCGAGCAGCTGGACCAGTGGCCGGCCGAGGAGGTCGCCACCCTGGCGCGGTTGCTGGGCCGCTACAACCAGCAGATGAACGCGGCCCTTGGGAAGGAGTGACGCGCCCGGTGGGTTGGCACCGGAGATGACTGCCACCCAGAAGCCTGAGAAGCCCGCCGCCGTCGGACTCCGGTCCGAGCGAGGACCGGTGCTCATCGCGCTGATGCTGTCGACAGCGCTGGTGGCCCTGGACGCCACGATCCTGGCGACCGCCGTCCCCTCGATCGTCGGCGACCTCGGGTCCTTCTCGCAGTTCCCCTGGCTGTTCTCCATCTACCTGCTGACCCAGGCCGTCACCACCCCGCTCTACGGCAAGCTGGCCGACATCGTCGGCCGCCGCCCGCTGCTCTTGTTCGGCATCGCCGTGTTCCTGGCCGGCTCGGTGCTGTGCGGCGTGGCCTGGAGCATGCCGACGCTGATCATCGCCCGCGCCGTGCAGGGCATCGGCGCCGGCGCGGTGCTACCGATGACCATCACGGTGGTCGGCGACCTCTACTCGGTCGAGGAGCGGGCCCGGGTGCAGGGCTATGTCGCCAGTGTCTGGGGAGCCGCCGCGGTGATCGGCCCGACGCTCGGAGGACTGTTCTCCGAGTACCTCAGCTGGCGCTGGATCTTCTTCGTCAACATCCCGCTCGGCGGGCTGGCCGCGCTGATGCTGTGGCGCAGCTTCCACGAGCAGGTGGTGCGGCGAGAGCACAAGCTCGACATCGCCGGTGCGGTGCTGCTCACCACCGGGTTCTCGCTGCTGATCCTCGGCCTGCTCGAGGGCGGAGTCGCCTGGGACTGGTCCGCACCGATCAGCTACGTCGTCTTCGTCGGCGCCCTGGTGGCGCTGGTGTCCTTCGTGCTCGTCGAGCGGCAGGCGGCCGAGCCGGTGCTGCCGCTGTGGGTGTTCAGCCGCCGGGTGCTGGTCGGCGGCAACTTGGCGGCCGTCGCCATCGGCGTGTCACTGATCGGCCTGACGTCCTACGTGCCGACGTACGTCCAGGGTGTGCTGGGCACCGGCGCGCTGGTGGCCGGCTTCGCACTGGCCTCGATGACGGTCGGCTGGCCGATCGCAGCGGCGCTGTCCGGCCGGCTCTACCTGCGGATCGGCTTCCGGGACACGGCGCTCATCGGCAGCGTCATCGTGGTCCTCGGAGCAGTGCTGGTGGCCATGCTCTCGGCCACCTCGTCGGTGCTAGCGGTCGCCGCCGCGTGCTTCGTGATCGGTGCAGGCTTCGGTCTCGCCTCGGCCCCGACCATCGTGGCCGTGCAATCGGTGGTCGACTGGCAGCGTCGCGGGGTGGTCACCGGCACCAACCTGTTCTGCCGCAACCTCGGCAGCGCGGTGGGGGTTGCTGTCTTCGGTGCCATCGCGAACGCGTCCCTGGCCGACCGTTTCGCCGACCCGCCCGCCGACGTGGCCGGACGGCTGCCCGAGTCCTCGGGGGCGGAGCAGCTGCTGCTCGGCGGCCGTGCATCCGGCGCGGTGAAGTCGTTCGTGCAGTCGGCGCTGTTCGACGCGTCCCACGACGTGTTCGTGGGAGTCGTGGTCACCGCCGTCGCACTGTTCGCCGTGCTGTGGCTGATGCCGCGCCGCACCGAGATGCTCGACGTCTCCTGACCCACGCCCACCGGAGTCGACCACGTAAAGCACGCGGGCGGACACCTGAGCACGTCTGCACACGTGTTGAAGTGTCCGCGGACGTGCTTTACGTGGTCCATTCCCGGGGGCGGGAGCTGCTCGATGTGGCGGGGCGGGGGGTCAGAGGGGGAGGGGGCCGTCGCGGTCGATGGTGGGGACGTCGACGACGACGGTGCCCGGGTAGATCACGCCGGCCCCGGTGTTGAGCAGCACGACCTCGTCGTCCACGCCGAGCCAGCCGTCGCGGCGCAGTCGGCGGACCGCGGTGACGGTGGCCGCCCCTTCGGGACACAGGAACATCCCCTCCAGCCGGCCGGCCAGCGCCAGGTCGGTCAGGATGTCCTCGTCGTCCACCGCTACCGCCGTACCGTCCGTGGCTCGCACCGCCTCGAGCACCAGGAAGTCACCGAGCGCCTTGGGGACGTTGATGCCGAACGCGGCCGTCATCGCGCCCTCCCACGGCTCGGACTCGGCGGCGCCGGCCTCGAAGGCCCGCACGATCGGCGCGCACCCGGTCGACTGGACGCTGACCAGCCGGGGCAGGGAACCGGAGACCCAGCCCAGCTCGACCAGCTCGGTGAGCGCCTTGTAGATGCCGATCAGGCCGACCCCGCCGCCGGTGGGGTAGACGACCACGTCGGGCATCCGCCAGCCGAGCTGCTCGGCGATCTCGAAGCCCATCGTCTTCTTGCCCTCGATGCGGTAGGGCTCCTTCAGCGTCGCCACGTCGAACCAGTCGTCGGGCGAGCCGGTCAGAGCGGCGGCGACCAGCCGCCCCGCGTCGGAGATCAGGCCGTCCACCAGGCGAAGGTCGGCGCCGGTGACGACGCACTCGGCCCGGGTGATGGCCGGTGCGCCCAGCGGCATGCCCACCAGGAGGTGCAGGCCGGCTCGGGCGGCGTAGGCGGCCCAGGCCGCGCCGGCGTTGCCGTTGGTCGGCATGGCCAGCCGGGTCGCCCCCAGCTCGCGGGCGCGGGAGACCCCCACAGCCGCACCGCGAGCCTTGAAGGACCCGGTCGGCAGCGCACCCTCGTCCTTGACCAGCAGCCCGGGCACCCCGATCTCGGCGCCCAGCCGGGGAGCCGGCAGCAGGGGTGTCATCCCTTCGCCGAGGGTCACGACGTGCTCGGGTGCGGACACCGGCAGCAGCTCGTGGTAGCGCCACAGGTCCGGTGGCCGGCGCGACACCTGCTCGCGCGTCGTCGTCACCGCACGGAGGTCGTAGCGCGCCAGCAGCGGTGCGCCGCACGCGGGGCACAGGCCCTGCCGGACGAAGGCATCGTGCGTGCGGCCGCAGCGCGGGCACTCGAGGTGGTCCAGAGCGCTCCAGCCACGGGCGGTCTCGATGCTGAGCATCGGGCCACGCTACGTCAGGGCATTCGCGCGGTCATGGCGCTGACGCCGTCGCCGGTCAGGTCCTCGAGGCCGGCTCGCCGGCCCGACATCGCCAGCAGGAGCGCGATGGCCGGTCCGGCGACGGTCGGCCCGGACCCGTGCTCCCAGTCGACGTCGGTGGCGACGAGATGCAGCCCCTCGGATCGCTTCTTGGCCCCGACCAGGGGCTGGGCGCCCTTGTAGAAGTCGAGGCTCGCCACCAGAGCCTCGGTGGCACGGTCCATGGTCCGTCCGAGCGGGCGGGCGACGTCCTCGGAGTGCACCACGATCTCCGAGATCGGGACCTGCGGTGGCCCGGGCGGCGCCGACGTCCGAGCGGCGCTGGCCCGGGTCTCGGCGACCAGCGCGTCGGGCGTGCCGGAGCCGTAGCGGCTGATGTTGCGCTGGTTGAACTTCGTGAAGTTGAACCCGGCGCCGGCGAACTGGGTGACGAACGAGAACGGCGAGGTGTGAGCCGTCGCGACGCAGTGCGCGGCCACGTCCTTGACGCTCCAGCCCGCGGCCAAGGAGGGGCTGGCCCAGTCGTCCGGCGTGAGCGTCGCCAGCAGGTCCGCGAAGCGGAGGCGCTCCTGCTGGACGAGCGGCCAGAGGTCTGTCGAGGTCATGGCAGCGACGGTAGCCCTGTCTCGACCGCTGCGGTTCAGCTGTCGGCAGCGTCCATGGCGCGGTAGATCCGCTTCTCGGAGATCGGTGCCGGTGTGCCGAGCTGCTGGGCGAACAGGCTGACCCGCAGCTCCTCCAGCATCCACCGCACCGCCTGCACGTCCGGTGCGCTGCGCCGGTCCGGGCGCAGCCCGGCCAGCCAGGTCGCGTGCTCCTGCTCGACCGCCTGCACCCGGGCCATCCGCTCGGCATCCCGGCCGGGAGCGGTCAGCGCGTCCAACCGGCGCTGCACCGCGGTCAGGTACCGCTGCAGGTCGCGCAGCCGGCCGGCGCTGGTGGCGGTGACGAAGCCAGGGTGCACGAGCCGTGCCACCTGGCTGCGGATGTCGAGCCAGGCCGGGAGCACGGCCGGAGCCGCGGTGCCCGTCACCCGCGCGGACACGTCGTGCGCCGTCGCCAGGATCCGCGCGACAGCCACCACCACGTCGTACGCCGTGCCCGGCAGGTCGGCACGCACGGCAGCCTGCAGCCGGGCGAAGCCGGCGTCGTCCCTCGGCACCTCGTCATGGCGGGACATCAGCACGTCCAGCGACGCTGTCACGCAGTCGTCCAGCAGCCCCGGCACCGAGCCGTTGGGGTTGTGGCCGAGCGCCAGCTTGGTCGGGTTGTCGAGCCGCCCCACCACGCCCTTGAGCGGCGACGGAAGCGTGAGGGCCAGCAACCGGCGTACGCCGTCGTGGGTGGCCGTGTCCGCCTCGGGGCGAGATCCGAGCACCCGCAGCGCCACCGTGGTGCCCTCGTCGACCAGCGCGGGGAAGCCCTCGATCGTGCGACCGCCGACCGCCCGGGCGAACGTCGCGGGCAGCGGTCCGAACGACCAGGACGTGAGTCCGGTGCGCTCGACCTCGGCGGCGGCGGCCGCGACGGTCTGCCGGACCGCGGGCGCGAGCTGGTCCCGCAGCGCCGTCAGGTCCTTGCTCTCGGCGAGCACCCGGCCGTCGTCGCCCTCGACCCGGAAGGTGAGTCGCAGGTGCGGCGGCACCTTGGCCAGGTCCCAGGCGTCGCGCGGGACGGTCACGCCGGTGGTCGCCCGCAGCTCACGGGCCAGCGCGTCAGTGAACGGCTCGGGCCGCACCTCCGGGCCGATCGCCCGCAGCGCCGCCGTCGCCGTGTCCGGCGCGGGCACGAAGCTGCGCCGCAGCGCCTTGGGCAGCGACCGCAGCAGCGCCACCGCGAGGTCGGCCCGCAGGCCGGGCACCTGCCAGTCGAACCCGTCAGTGGTCAGCCGGTTCAGGACGCTCAGGGGCAGGTGTGCGGTGACGCCGTCGGCGTCGGCGCCCGGCTCGAACTGGTAGCTCAACGGCAGCTCGACCTCGCCCTGCCGCCAGGTGTCGGGGTAGTCGCGCTCGCTGATCCGGTCGGCGTCGTCGCGCACCAGCATCGCCGGGTCGAAGGTGAGCAGGTCGGGCCGGTCGCGGCGGGCCTTCTTCCACCAGGCGTCGAAGTGCTGCCCGGACACGACGTCCGCCGGCAGCCGCTCGTCGTAGAACGCGACCAGCGTCTCGTCGTCGACCAGGATGTCGCGCCGCCGGGCGCGGTGCTCGAGCTCCTCGACGTCCTCGAGCAGGTCGCGGTTGGCGTGGAAGAACTCGTGGTGGGTGCGCCACTCGCCACCGACCAGGGCGTGCCGGATGAACAGCTCCCGCGAGACCTCGGGGTCGATCCGGCCGTAGGCGACCTTGCGTCCCGCCACGAGCGGTACGCCGTACAGCGTGACCCGCTCGACGGCCATCGCGGCGGCGTTCTTGGCCGACCAGTGCGGCTCGCTGTAGGTGCGCTTCACCAGGTGCCGGGCCAGCGGCTCGACCCACTCGGGCTCGACCCGGCCGAGGTCGCGGCCCCACAGGCGGGAGGTCTCGACCAGCTCGCCGGCCATCACCCAGCGCGGCGGCTTCTTGAACAGGGCGGACCCCGGCCAGGGCGCGAAGCTGGCGCCGCGCGCACCGGCGTACTCGCGCTTGTCCGGGTCCCACACGCCGACGTGCGAGAGCAGGCCCGGCAGCAACGCGGTGTGCACGGGTTGCGGGTCGTCGCCGGACTGGGACAGCTCGCCGGTGGTGCTGATGCCGAGGGACTTGGCGACCTGGCGGAGCTGGCCGACCAGGTCCTGCCACTCCCGGATCCGCAGGTAGTGCAGGAACTCGGTCCGGCACAACCGACGGAACGCGCTGCCGGACAAGGCCTTCTGCTGCTCCTGCAGGTAGAGCCAGAGGTTGCGGTAGGCCAGGAAGTCCGAGCGGTCGTCGGCGAACCGGCGGTGCGACTCGTCCGCGGCTTGCTGGTGGTCCGGCGGCCGCTCCCGCGGGTCCTGGATCGACAGCGCGGCGGCGATGACCAGCACGTCGGGGAGCACCCCGTTGCGGTCGGCCTCCAGCACCATCCGGCCCAGCCGCGGGTCGACCGGCAGCCGGGACAGCTGGCGTCCGAGCCGCGTGAGCCGCTTGTTCAGGTCGGGCTCGCTCGGGTCGAGGGCGCCGAGCTCCTCGAGCAGCGCGACCCCGTCCTTGACCTGGCGGCGGTCCGGCGGCTCGACGAACGGGAACGCCGCGATGTCGCCGAGGCCGAGGGCGGTCATCGCGAGGATCACCGACGCGAGGTTGGTGCGCAGGATCTCCGGCTCGGTGAACTCCGGCCGGGACTCGAAGTCGTCCTCGGTGTAGAGCCGGATGCAGATGCCGTCGGACGTGCGTCCGCACCGGCCGGCCCGCTGGTTGGCGCTGGCCTGGCTGACAGCCTCGATCGGCAGCCGCTGCACCTTGAGCCGGTGGCTGTAGCGCGAGACGCGGGCCGTGCCGGGGTCGACCACGTAGCGGATGCCCGGCACGGTCAGCGACGTCTCGGCCACGTTCGTGGCCAGCACCACCCGGCGTACGTCGTGAGGAGCGAAGACCTTGTGCTGCTCGGCGGCGGACAGCCGCGCGTAGAGGGGGAGCACGTCGACCCGCTCGCGCTTGCGGGCCAGGTGCGGGCGCAGCGCCTCGGCGGTGTCGCGGATCTCCCGCTCGCCGGAGAAGAACACCAGAACGTCACCGGGACCCTCGGCCATCAGCTCGTCGACCGCGTCCAGCACCGCGGTCGTCTGGTCGCGGTCCTCGTCCGCCGCAAGATCAACGGAAGGATCCGCAATTCCATACAACGGCCGGTAGCGCATCTCGACCGGGTAGGTCCGCCCGGTGACCTCGACAACCGGCGCGTCGTCGAAGTGCTCGGCGAACCGCGCGGTGTCGATGGTGGCCGAGGTGACGATGAGCTTGAGGTCGGGCCGGCGCGGGAGCAGCTGCTTGAGGTAGCCGAGCAGGAAGTCGATCGTGAGCGACCGCTCGTGCGCCTCGTCGATGACGATCGTGTCGTACGACGAGAGG
>Ga0157375_10003676_pt1 | contig 13318 bp, 14 predicted proteins | sample M35metaG_FD_115311 | JGI IMG/M metagenome (GOLD analysis project Ga0157375, IMG submission 115311) | Miscanthus rhizosphere microbial communities from Kellogg Biological Station, Michigan, USA - M3-5 metaG | ecosystem: Host-associated > Plants > Roots > Rhizosphere > Soil | place: USA: Michigan...
CCCGGCCGGCGTCTGGATTGGCGAGGCATTGCCCGACGATGCGACGATGCAGCGGCTCGCCGCGGAAATCGGCTACTCGGAGACTGTCTTCGCGGCGCCCAGCAAGCATGCCTGGCGCGTGCGCTACTTCTCCCCCGAATCCGAAGTCCCGTTCTGCGGGCACGCGACGATCGCGCTCGGCGCGGCGCTGGCGCTCGAGCATGGCGATGGCACCTATGCGCTTGCGCTCAACGATGCGCACATCACGGTCGAAGGCCATCGCGACGGCGACCGCCTCTCGGCAAGGCTGCAATCCCCGCATACGCACAGCAAGGCCGCCGATCCGGCGTTGATCGCGGACGCGCTGGCGCTGTTCGGCTATGCCTCGAGCGATGTCGACTGGCGCATACCCCCCGCGATCGCGAGCGCCGGCGCAACGCACATGCTGATCGCGCTGACGACGCGCGCGAAGCTCGCCGCGATGTCGTATTCGCTCGACGAAGGTCGCGCACTGATGCGGCGCGCGGGCTTGGTGACGATCGCGCTCTTGCACGCGGAGTCCGAGCAGCGGTTCCATGCGCGCAACGCATTCGCGTCGAGCGGCGTGTACGAAGACCCCGCCACCGGCGCCGCGGCCGCGGCGCTGGCTGGCTACCTCCGCGACATCAGCTGGCCGCACCACGGCGCCATCGACATCGTGCAAGGCGAAGACATGGGCTCGCGGTCGCTGCTGCGTGCCGAATTCTCGCGCGTCGCCGGCAGCTCGATCCGCGTGTCGGGGGATGCGCGGGTGATGAAGGGCTGATCGGTTTCGCCGGATCCCTGCGATCGCGCGGTCAACCGGGAAAGCGGAAATCGACGGGACCCATCATCGGCTTGCCGTCGAACACCTGGTCGCGGTACGGTCCATCGCGCTCGACCCAGTGCATGAACAGGTGCGCGGACCAGCGGTTCGGGTTCGGCGCGGTACGGCCATGGCGGTAATCGTAGCCGCGATAGACCACCGCATCGCCTGGCTTCATCGCATATTCGGAATGCGCTTCGTCGCCGAACTCGTCGTCGCCGCGCAGCGTCTGGCGCTTGTCATCGGCGACCGGGGTGTCGGCGACCGCAAGCGCCCAGGGAATATCGTCGGAGTACGCAAGCGTCAGCGACAACGAGTGTTCGCACGCTGGACGGTCGGCGTGGATGCGACAGACGTCGCCGCGTTGGTACGTGCGGAAATAGCTGTAAGTCGGCAGCAGGCGCGCGCCGACGACGTCCTCGATCTTCGGCGTCAAGCCCCACAGGAAGGTCAGCAGCACGGGCCATTCCATGCACGACACCTCGAAGCACGGCTTGTTGCCGATACTTGGCGGGGCGAGCCATCGCGCGCCGCCTTGTGCGATCCCAAGCGCGATCCTGTGCGCCATCGCGGTCGCGACTTCGGGCGACAGCAGGCCATGCAGCAGGTCGGCTCCGCCGGCCTGGTAGGTTTCCGATGCGCTCACGCCGAAGCCAACGATTCGGCCAGCACAGCGATCAGTTTCGGCAACGAAGCGGTCGCATGCTCGAGGTTCGCGTGGACCTCGTCCATCGTGATCTCGGCGGCATCGCCGCAACCAGCGGCCCAGTTCGCGACGAGCGCGAGGCTCGCGTAATCCAGGCCGAGTTCGCGCGCGAGGCCGGCTTCGGGCATGCCAGTCATGCCGACGATGTCGCAGCCATCGCGGCGCAAGCGCGCGATTTCGGCTTTCGTCTCCAGGCGCGGACCCTGGGTCGCGCCGTAGCAGCCGCCATCGACGACCGCGATGTCGCTGGCGCTCGCAGCCGCGAGCAACGCCACGCGCAACGACGGCGTGTATGGCTCGGTCATGTCGACATGCAACACGCCCCTTCCCTGCTCTTCCCAGACATCCCCCTCGCAGAATGTCGAAATGCGGCCCCAGGTGTAGTCGATGATCTGGTCGGGCACGCCGATGGCGCGCGGCGCGTACCGTTCGGAGATCCCGCCGACGGCATTGACCGCGAGCACGCGCGTTGCGCCGAGTTGCCTGAGCAGCCACAGGTTCGCGCGGTAATTCACCGTGTGCGGGGGCACCCCGTGATCTTCGCCGTGGCGGGCAAGGAATGCGATGCGATGCGTGCCGAACCGCCCGACCCGCACCGGCGCCGACGGCATGCCGTAAGGCGTCACCGCCGTCATCGCCTTGGCATCCTCGAGCGCGGCAAGCTTGTACAGACCGGTGCCGCCGATCACCGCGAGCACGATCGGGCTTTCGTGGCTGCTGTTCATGCGTCGCCCCTCAGCGCGTAGATCGCCGGCAGGTTGCGACCCTGTTCGTGGTAATCCATGCCGAATCCGTAGACGTAGCGATCCGGCACTTCGATGCCGACGTAGTCCGCGCGCATGCCGGCTACGCAGCGGTCGTGGCGCTTCCACGCGAGCACCGCGATGCGCACCTCGGCAGCACCCTGTTCGCGGCACCATGTGCGCACCGCGTCGAGCGTGTAGCCCTCATCGAGGATGTCGTCGGCGAGCAAGACAAGCCTTCCTGCCAGTGGCGTGGCCGGCCGATGCTTCCATTGCAGGTCCGTCCCGGACGTACCGCCCCGGTAGCGCGTCGCATGCAGGTAATCGAAATCCAGGTCGAGCGCGTTGCCCTGCCCGAGCGCGAGCGCGAGTTCGGATGCGAACAACATGCCACCGTGCATCACCGTAAGCAGCAACGGGCGTTGGCCCGCGCAGTCGCCGCGGATCGCGTCGGCCATGCGCGCGATCGCCACGTCGATCGCATGGCGATCGTGCAGCAGGTCCGAATGCGCGAGCGCATTGGCGAGATCGGCTTTGGCGAGATTCGCGTTGGTAAGATCAGGGCCCATGCGCTCAGGCTACCGCATCGCCGGCGACGCGCGCGATCGCCTGCGCATGGCGCGGATCGGCCAACAGGGCGCTCCAGTTCGCTTCGCCGCGACCGAACAAGGTCGCCAGCACATTGGCGCGCGGCGCGGCGCGCTTGTCCATCGCCGCAAGCGAATCCGGTACCAGTTCCGGCGCACACACGAGCACCGCATCGCAGCCGGCGTCGAGATGCGCATCGATGCGAGCACCGACGCCTCCCGCCGAACGCGCCGCGGCCATGCCGATGTCGTCGGAGAACACCACGCCGCCGAAGCCCATGTCCTTGCGCAGGATCTCGTTGATCCAGCGCGGCGAATAACCGGCGGGCTCCGGCGCGACCGCGGGATAGGTGACGTGGGCGAGCATCACGGCTTCGGCACCCGCATCGATGCCGGCGACGAACGGAACGAGGTCTTCCGCGCGAAGGGTTTCGAGCGCGCGCGGATCGGTCGCCGCATCGAAGTGGGTATCCTCGAGCACCGAACCGTGGCCGGGGAAATGTTTCAGCGTCGCGGCCATGCCGGCGGCGTGCATGCCGCGCACGTAGGCGCGCGTGAATGCGGCGACGATTCCAGGATCGGCGGAAAACGCGCGATTGCCGATCGCGCGATTGCCGCGACCTAAATCGACCACCGGCGCAAAACTCAGGTCGATATCGAGCGCGCGGATCTCGCTGGCCATCAGCCACGCGTGCTCCTCGGCCAGCGCCAGCGCCGACGTCGCATCGCGCGCGTGCAGCCGGCCGAAACCATCGAGCGATGGCAAGGGCACGAATCCATCGCGGAACCTCTGCACGCGTCCACCTTCCTGGTCCACGCACAGCAATTGCGGACGCGGCGCCGCGACGCGGATTTCGGCCGCCAGTTCGGTCACTTGTTCTCGCGACGCGAAATTGCGCGTGAACAGGATCACTCCGCCGACCGAGGGATGTTGCAGCCAGTCGCGTTCGACGGCTTCGAGCGCGGTTCCCGCGATTCCGATCACCAACATCAAAGTTTCTCCTCGGGCGTCCATCGCGAATACGGCCGGTCGGCCAGCGCGAGATTGTAATAGCGCAGGTCGTCGGTCACCTCGCGGCCAGCCCAATCGGGCTTGTCGAAGACCGTGTCGGCGCTCGGCAGTTCGATCTCCGCGACGACCAAGCCGGCATTCTCACCGTGGAATTCATCGACCTCCCAGAGGAAGCCAGCATGCCGCACGTCGTTCCGTGTCTTGTCGATCAGGCCACCGACGCCGAGCGCGAGCAGGTCCTGCGCATCCGCGACGGGGATTTGGTACTCGAACTCCTGCCGCGTATGGCCGAGCTCCCGCGACTTGATGTTCAGGAAAGCCGATTCGCCGGCGATGCGCACGCGAACGGAGACCTTTTGAGAGCCGCTCCGCATCGACGCCATGTCGTTGAGGTAGCCCTGGATCATGCGCGCGGATTTCACGGCATGGGCGCGCCACGCATCGCCAACCACCAGGAACTTGCGCTCGATCTCGATGCCCATGGCGTCGCCTATTTCTCGAACAGCGCAATGCTTTCGACATGCGCGGTGTGCGGAAACATGTCCATCACGCCGGCCGCGCGCAGCTTGTAGCCACGCTCGCGCACGAGGAAGCCGGCGTCGCGCGCGAGCGACCCCGGGTGGCAGGAAACGTATACGATGCGGTCGATCTTCTTGAGCGGCAGCTGCGGCAACAGGGCTTCGGCGCCGGAGCGTGGCGGATCGAGCAGCAGCGCATCGAAGCGCTCGTTGATCCACGGCTCGTACGCCAGCGCGGAGGCAAGATCGGCGGTGTAGAAGCGCGCATTGCCGATGCCGTTGCGTTCGGCGTTCGCGCGTGCGCGCGCGACCAGTCCCGCCTCGCCTTCCACGCCGACGACCTCGGCCACGCACCGCGCGATCGGCAGGGTGAAGTTGCCGAGGCCGCAGAACAGGTCGAGGATGCGCTGGCCGGGTTTCGGGTCGAGCAATTCCAGCGTGCGCCCGATCATCTTCGCGTTCATGCCCGCATTGACCTGGATGAAATCCAGCGGCTGGAATGCGAGCTTGACGCCGTACTCCGGAAGAGCGAATTCGAGCGCGACCGATTCGGGCCACAACGCGCGCACCGAATCGACCCCGCCGGGTTGCAGCAGCACCGCGAAATCGTGGGTCTTTGCGAACGCGATCAAGATCCCCTGGTCGGAGTCGGACAGCGGCTGCAGGTTGCGGAACACGAGCGCCGCCTGTCCACTGCCGTCGTGCGCGCCGCCGTCGCCGACGATGAATTCGATCTGCGCGATGTCCCGCTTGCCTTCGAGCGTGTCGATCATCGCGCCGATCACGCCGATCTTCGTGCCGATGGAGGGAACCACGGTCTCGCAGCGCTGGATGTCGGCGACGAAACGGGGATCGTCCTCGCGGAAGCCCACGAGCGTGCGCTCCTTCTTCGGCACGTAACGCACCGACAGCCGGCCCTTGCGGCGGTAACCCCAGGGCTGATCGATCAGCGCCGGCAACACGCGTTGCGGGGTCACGTGGCCGATTCGCTCGAGGTTTTCGAGCAGCACGCGCTGCTTGGCCTCGATCTGCTTCGGCGCATCCAGGTGCTGCAGCACGCAGCCCGAGCACTGCCCGAAGTGCGCGCACAGCGGCGTGACGCGATCGGGCGATGCGTGCAGCACCTCGATCGCGGAGGCTTCGTCGAAATGGCGATGGCGCGCGGTCGGTCGCGCGATCACGCGCTCGCCTGGTAACGCGCCACGCACGAACACGGCCTTGCCGTCGCGACGCGCGACTCCACGGCCATCGTGGGTCAGGCCGTCGATCTGCGCTTCGAAGGGATCACGGGAAAAGCTGCTGCGGGCCAAGGTCGCACATCGCACAAACGGGGGCCGGAATTATCGCATCACGCGCCCCGATCTGCGCCGATCGCCAGCTTATTTCTGCTTCCAAGTCCCGCCGGCGTCCTGATACCACCAGCCCTTGTGCGCGCTCGCGATCCATTGCTTCGCGAACGTCTCGCGGATCTGCGATTCCCATTCGGCGTGGCCGTTGGCGACCGCGATCTCGCGATACACGGCTTGGCGGTCACGGTTGTCGTCGGCGACGGCCTGGTTCACGGCGACGCGATCCTTGAGCGCGATCCTGGTCGCATCGCGCACGCTGACCAGCCCGTCACGGGTGAATCCCAGCGCGCCCGAATCGAACGCCGGTTGCAGCACGGCCGAGAAACGCTGCGCCATGCGCGCCTGGATGGCCTGGATCGCAGGCGTACGGATCGTGATATCCGGCGCCGATTGCGCCTGCGCAGCGGGAATGACCAGCGACAGCAGGATCATTCCGACGGAATTCTTCCCGCCGCCCTGGTTGTCCTTGTTCGACGACGGCGGTGGCGTCGGCGCGGCCTGGTCGGCGGGACCGATCACCTTGTCGACGAATTCCTTCGCCGCTTCCTGCGCCTGCGCGGCGGGGAAATACACATTGATCGTCACGCAGGCGGTCAGCAGCAATGCGGTGACCAGGCTTCCACCCAGCAACTTCCGGTGTTCGAACAACTTTCGCACGGTGCTTCTCCTGTCTGGTTGGATGGTGCGGATGCGATGGCACGCTGTTGCACTACTTGATGATGACCTTGCCCTCGGTTGCGGCGCGCAGCCGCGCTACCAGCGTCGGCCAGTCGACCTCGCGCGCGTAACCGATGACCGTGATGTGCGGCAGTCCGGCCCCTTCGACGATCGTATAGCCGGCGCCGGCTGAACCGATTCCGTCCATGTGGCAGACGTTGTTCGCCAGCTTGCACGAGAGTCCGAGCCGCGCATAGCCGAAATCCTGGAACAGTTTCAGCGCTTGCGCCTGCAGGCCGCCGACCAACCCGCCGCCGCCGACGCTCGACAGGTCGGCGACCGCGCGCTGGCTGATGCGCCGGCGATCGGGCGCCGTGTCGTCGCTGTGCAATTCAGCGTCGAATGCGATCGGCGACCAGTCGAGCAGGCGCAGGTCGCGGATGTGGCCATCGAGGCGCCCGCTGATCTCGCCGAAACCGAACACGCCGGTCAACGCCTTCAGGTCGAAGCCCTTGATGGTCACGTCGGCATTCATGCTCGGGTCGGCGCCGAACGGACGCTCCATCGCCAGCTTGTCGATTGCGAGGTTGCCGCCGAACACTTGCGCGGTCAGGCCACCGTCGAAACTCAACACTTCGTTTTCGTAGCGCGCCGCCGGCAACGTGCCGTCGAGCGTGCCGCCGAACGCGGGCCAGCCGAATGCCTTCGCGAGTTGTGCCACCTGCAGCTTCAGCAGGCTGATCCCGATCACGTAGCGCGCGCCATTGCCGGCATCGGGCGCGGTCAGGTCGAACCTGTCGAGCCGCAGCGTGCCGCCGAGCAGCGCGATATTCGCCGCGCCATCGAGCTGCAACACGCGCGACTGGCTGCGCAACGCGATGCGCGCCGGACCGAGCGCGATGCCGAACAACGCACCATCATTCCAGTGCACCGCACTCGCGACCGTTGCGGCATCCGCCGTCCAGCGCAGGTCGCCATCGAGCCCGTGCAGGGCGAAACGCTGCTTGCTGTCGACGGCATCCACGCCGAACAAGTGCGCGTGCGCGGACTGCAATCCATTCGCGGTCTTCGCGATTTCGGCCTGCATGCCGCCGCGCAGTTGCAGGTCGGAAAACCCGGCCGGCCCGAGCCAACCCGTCAGGTAGCGCGCGCGCGCAGTGCCGAGGTCATTGCTTTGCACCTTCAGGTTCAACACCCGCAGCGCCCATGCCGGGGAATAACGCGCATTGCCAGTCGCGGTGAGCACCGCGCCATCGTCCCAATGCAGCACCGGGAAGACCCAATCGTTGGGACCGGATTGGTTCGCCCGGATGTTGGCGATCACCGGCGTTTTCGGCAACGTGGCGTACAAGCCGCCGACGAGCAGTTCGCCACCGTGGATCGTGATGTCGGCGCTGACCGCCCGCTGCGCCGCGTTCCTGCTGTAGCCGAATTGCACGTCGGCATCGAGCGCGTCCGCCGCGATGCCGCCATCCGGCGTTTCCAGCGCGAGTCCGCGCAATTGCAGCGGACCTTGCACGGCGAGCGGTCCGCGCGCCGGCGCGCGCACTTCCAAGCGACCCGCCATCGTTCCCTTCTGCAGTTTGCCGTCCGCCCACAAGGTTGAAGTGAACGCCTGCAACCACGCGGCTGGAACCTGCTCGAACAGCAGGCGCGTGCTGTCCGGTGTCTTCGCGATGCGCTGCAATCCGACCGCGCTGTGGCCATCGGACAATCGCGCGACCGTCGATGTCGTCGCAATCCCGAGCGAGAGCCGCATCGGTTTCGCATTGCCTGCTTGCACCTCGCCATCGCAATGCCAGCCGCCATTGCCGTCGCGCGTCAGCGGGCACTCCCAATGCACGTTGCTGAATCGGTAGCCGTAACCTGGGGCGTCGATCGCATCGGCATCGATGCGCAGCGATCCGCTCGCTGCCGTATCCGGCCAATCGAGCCGCGCACGCAGTCCATTGGCGATCGCGATCGCCGAATGCAGCGAATCGGCACGCAGTTCCATGGTTCTTGCATGGCCGATGGCCGGCAGCATTGCCATCGCCAGCGCGGCGATGCGCAGCACCTTGATCGAGGGGGCGTCGTGGTTGCCAAGAGTGGTCGCGCGCAGCATGCTTGCCCAGTGTGCCATCCCCGCGATCCGCGATGAACCCCATCCGCCTCTTGCTCGTCGAAGACGACGCGGTGAGCCGCGGCTTCCTGACGCTTGCGCTGCAGTCCATGCCCGCGACAGTCGTGGACACTGCGAACGACGGGGCGCAGGCCATCGCGCAGTCACGCGAGCAGTCGCACGCACTGTGGCTGCTCGACGCCAACCTGCCGGACGCGAGCGGCGAACAGTTGCTTGCCTCGCTGCGCGAACTGCGTCCGGAAATACCCGCACTATGCCTGACAGCCGAAGTGCAACCCGAACGGCTCGATCGATTGCGGGCAGCCGGTTTCGCCGAAGTGCTGCAGAAACCACTCGCGATGGCGACATTGCATGCTGCCGTGCGCCGCGTTCTTGGCGGGCGGCACCAGGCGGCGCACGCCGACTCCATGGTCTGGGACGACGCCCAAGCGCTCCAGGCCCTTGGCGGCAACATGGCGGCAATGCAGGCGATGCGGGGGTTGTTCATCGCCGAGCTGCCCGTCCAGTGCAACGCGGTCCTGCAAGCGATCGCCGCCGGCGATACGGGAGCCGTGCGTGCCGAATTGCATCGGCTCAAGGCAAGCTGCGGTTTCGTCGGCAGCCTACGCCTGCTCGATGCAGTGCGTGCGCTATCGGACGCTCCTGATGACTCGCGGCGCGCCGAGCAGTTCCAGGCCGAGGTTGCCGCCGCGCTCGCGGCTCAACCGCGCCACTGATCGTTCATGGAATCGGGTCGGCTTCGCCGGAATGATCCGCCGGCGTCGCATCCGCCCGCAACCGCGCGAACTCCGCGAGCAATCCCCACGAACGCAGGCCGCGGGATCCGAGATGGTGCGCGAGCAACATGCGCAACGCGAGCCGCTGTTCGCGAAGCTGCGCGTCGGGCGCGATGGCGTCTTCGGCGAGCGCCAGCAATGCCGCGCCACCAATGGTTCCGGAATGCCCCGCGCCTTCGCGCACGCGGTACGCGCCATGCTCCGGATCGATGCGGTAGCGCCCGCAAGCATCGAGCGGGGTCGCATCGGCATCGCGGCGCAGGTCGATCGCGTAACCGAGTGCATCGAGGAGGTCGCGCTCGAAGCGGCGCAGCGTCCACGCCAGCGAAGGCGTCTGTGCGAGTTCGTCGAGCGCATTGGCGAAGCGCAGGAACAGTTCCGGATGCGCATCGTTGCGCGGCAGCAGGCGCAGCGCGAGTTCGCCCAGGTAGAAACCGGCGAGCAGCGCATCGCCAGTCAGCACGGGCGCATGGCCGCTCGCTTCGGCGTGGCGCAATTGCGCGAGTTCGCCGCGTTGCAGGTAGTCCACGCGGATGCGCTGCAACGGTTGCAGTGCGGCGCGCAGCGGTTGGCTCTTCGGGCCTTGCACGCCGCGCGCGACGGCGCCGATGCGTCCGTGTTCGTGGGTGAACAGTTCGAGCAGCAGGCTGCTCTCGCGCCAGCGCGTCGCATGCAGCACGATCGCGGGCTGGCCGAGGATGCGCATCCTCAGTCGGTGTAGCCGAACTGGCCCAGCGCATTGACGTCGTCGGCCCATCCCTCGCGCACCTTGCACCAGGTTTCGAGGAAGACCTTGCGGCCGAACAGCCTTTCCATGTTCTCGCGCGAGGCGCGGCCGATCTGCTTGATGCTCTCGCCGCCCTTGCCGACCACGATCGCCTTCTGGCCTTCGCGCTCCACCCAGATCGTCGCCGCGATCCGCAGCATCCTGCCGTCCTCGTCGAAGCGGTCGATCGCGACCGTCGCCGAATACGGCACTTCATCGCCGAGCCGCAGCATCAATTGCTCGCGCACCAGTTCGGCGGCGAGAAAACGCTGGCTGCGATCGGTGATCTCGTCCTCGGCGTAGATCGGCTCGGACTCGGGCATCAGCGCAAGCAACTCCTTCACCAAGGCTTCCAGGCCCTTGCGCTTGAGCGCCGACAACATGTGCACGGCGGCGAACTTTCGCTCCCGCGTGCATTCGGTGATGAACGGAAGCAGGTCCTGCTTGAGCTTGATGCGGTCGATCTTGTTGATGACCAGGAACGTCGGCACGTTGGCTTCGGACAGCGCGGCATAGGCGAGGTCGTCATCCGGGTTCCACCGACCGGCTTCGATCACCAACAGCGCGGCGTCGACATCGGCGAGCGCGCCGCGCGCGGCACGATTCATGTAGCGGTTGATCGCACGCGTCTGCGCACCATGGATCCCCGGGGTGTCCACCAGCAGCAACTGGCCTTCGGGGAAACTCGCGATACCGAGCAGTCGGTGTCGGGTGGTCTGCGCTTTTGGCGAGACGATGCTGACGCGCGCCCCGACCAGCGCGTTGACCAGCGTGGACTTGCCGACGTTGGGCCGTCCGATGACGGCCACCGTACCGGCGCGATAGGTCTCAGCCACTTTTCAATTCCTTGGCCACGCAATGCTCCAGTTGTTCCAGCAAGGCCGCCGCGGCCTGTTGTTCGGCCGCGCGACGCGAGCTGCCGATACCTTCCGCCGACAGCGGCGGGGTCGCGGTGCTTGCTAGGACGCGAAAGCTGCGTTCGTGTTCCTCGCCCATGGTTTCGGCCAATGCGTAGTCCGGCAGCGACAATTGGCGCGCTTGCAGCCATTCCTGCACGCGGGTCTTCGCATCCTTGCCGACCTTGCCCGACGGCAACGCATCCACGTCCGGCTGGAACCACGGCAACACCGTTTCGCGGCACGCCGCATAGCCGGCATCCAGGTAGATCGCCGCGACGAGAGCTTCGAAGGCGTCGGCGAGGATCGAATCGCGACGATGGCCGCCGCTTTTCATCTCGCCGGGGCCGAGCAGGAGATGCTCGCCGAGCTGCAGCTTGCGCGCCAATTCGGCCAGCGCCGACTCGCGCACGAGTTCGGCGCGAGCGCGCGTCAAGGCGCCTTCGTCGGCCTTGGGCCAGCGCTGGAAGAGCGCATCGGCGACAAACAGATTGACCAGCGCATCGCCGAGGAATTCGAGCCGTTCATTGTGCCGCGGCCCGGCACTGCGATGGGTCAGGGCCTGCTGCAACAGACCCCGATCGGCAAAGCGATGCCACGAGGGCTCATGGGGCATTGGCGCTCGTTTTGCCACCCACGTTCACGGTCTTCTCGAAATGCGCGATCAGGTCGATGTTGGAAACCACCGGCTTGCGCACGTCGTAAGCCACGCTTAGGCGCATGCCGTTGGCGTCGCGAATGATCTTGACGTCTTTGTGGTCGACAGTTTCGACGTAGCCGATATTGAACCGCTTTCCGAGGTCGACGTGGATCCGCTCCGGATCCATCGTCTCGATGCCCGGCTCCTGCGCGACGCCTTCCATCGCCTTCACGACCTGGAAATATTCGAGGTACATCGGCACCACCCGCATCGCGAGGTAGGCGACGCAGCCCGCCACGACCAGCACCAACATGAATCCGATCAGGGTCAACCCTTGCTGTCCACGGCGCATATTGCCTCTCCCCTTGCCGACGTGAGTGTCAGCGGATGATAGTACCAATCCGCGAGCTGTCCATATCCTTGGCGTCCCAGTCGAGGTTCATCCAGACCAGGACCGCCTTGCCCACGATGTTGCGCTCGGGCAGGAAATGGTTCGGCCAGAAGCGACCGTCCTCGCTGTCGTCGCGGTTGTCGCCCATCATGAAATATTCGCCCGCGGGAACCGTCCAGGTCCCGTTGGCGCGCTCATCCTGGAACATCGGCGGGCGGCTCTGGGTCAGTACGGCGTGGTTGTGCTCAGGCAAGGCTTCACGCAGGAGTTGCTCGCCGGTCTCGGCGTTACCGCTGGCCTTGCCCTTGTAGGGTCCGATCTGCTCGGTCGGTACCGGCTCGCCGTTGATCGTGAGTTGGTAGTTGTGATAATCGATCACATCCCCGGGCAAGCCGATCACCCGCTTGATCCAGACCTCGTTTTCATGGCCTTCCAGCGGCGGATGGAACACGATCACGTCGCCGCGCTTGGGCTCGCCGACCGCAACGACCTTGGTATCGAGCACTGGCAAGCGCAGCCCATAGGCGTACTTGTTGACAAGGATGAAATCGCCGATCACGAGGTTCGGCATCATCGACTTGGACGGGATCCGGTAGGGTTCGCCGAGGAACGAGCGGACCAGCAGGATGGCCAGGATCACCGGGAACAGCGAGCGGGAATATTCCACCACGACAGGCTCGCGGGTCCTCGGCGGTGGCTCGTTCAGCCTGGCCTCCAGGCCTTCGCCGGCCGCGATGACATCCAGCTCCGGCATGTCGCGCACCAGCAACGCACGGAGTTTTTCGAGGTCTTCGGGACGCGCCGCCCGGATACCGATGCTGTCCTGGATGCGCTCGACGACGACATCCTGGACCCTGTTCTTGCCGACCAGGGCGCGCACGCGCTCGGCGCATGCATCCATGATCGCGTCCAGCGCCGCCTGCTCCCCGGCCATGGCCTTGCGCCGCGCAGGCGCGAACAACAGCGCGTCCAGCAGCCAGATCGCGCCGGTCAGCGCGGTGAGCACAACGAACAGCAGGGCGAAGTCGTATCTCATTCCTTCCTCATCGGTTGCTAGTTGTTATCGACCTGCAGCACCGCGAGGAAGGCTTCCTGCGGAATCTCGACCCGGCCGACCTGCTTCATGCGCTTCTTGCCGGCCTTCTGTTTCTCGAGCAATTTCTTCTTGCGCGTCGCATCGCCGCCGTAGCACTTGGCGAGCACGTTCTTGCGCATCGCCTTGACCGTGGTGCGCGCGATGACGTTGGCGCCGACCGCGGCCTGGATCGCGACGTCGAACATCTGCCGCGGGATCAGTTCCTTCATCTTCTCGGTGATCTCACGCCCGCGACG